>Ga0157379_10000464_pt1 | contig 32845 bp, 40 predicted proteins | sample S25metaG_FD_121802 | JGI IMG/M metagenome (GOLD analysis project Ga0157379, IMG submission 121802) | Switchgrass rhizosphere microbial communities from Kellogg Biological Station, Michigan, USA - S2-5 metaG | ecosystem: Host-associated > Plants > Roots > Rhizosphere > Soil | place: USA... | reverse complement strand
TAACCCCCCCCCCCCCCCTCCCCCAAACTCTGAATCTGCTCCACCCTGATCTCCCCTGTTGTCTGAACCCTTGTATTTAACCCTGTGTATCCCTCAATACAAACCAATCTGATTATTGCATTTCTTTGCATTCCTCACATTTACTTGTCTCTTGCATTAAACTTGTATCTCTCTATTCTGACTCACTTCCGAACTCCATCTGACCTCTGTCCAACTTCTGCCCAACTCCAGTCTCTGAAGACCGTCCTGAAATTATAGGATATACCCACTAATTGTATGAATGGGCACAACACATAAGTTGAAGCCAAATCCTACCCATTACCCTCTTCTGATTATCCATTAACCTTCTCTGATCCAACTCTGAACCTGTTCCAGTCTCACTCCAGAATCAGCTGCTAACAATGAGAATGTATAATTTCATTATTGGTTCTGCCTGGTGAAAATCCTAAATGAAAGCAGCCAACTTGTAAGATTTTACTAAAGTTTTTCCTCACTGAAAACCTTTCTATGCCTCCAGTGTCTTTGCTTCTGCTGACAATGATGATGTAACTTTTAAAAGACTGGGAAGCATCTTGTTGACAGCTGCATTATTCAGATCACTCAATATTGGATTGAGTGTTCTTGAGCAAGTGGAGAAGTCTCAAGACTCGAGGAGTTGGCACTTCCTTTGCTTTTGCTTTGGGTGGCATTAGGAAAAGCAAGAGTACTGTACAGTTATTACTAATCTGTTTCCACCGAATATTCTACTGCTATATTAGGAATGCTCAGCCCGGGCTTTGAAAACACTGAGCCGAGCCCAAACATCTAGGCTTAGCCCAGCCTGAGCTCGACTTTATGAGCTCGACTTGGGCTTCGGGCTTGAAGCCAGGCCCGACGGATCACTTAAAGTCTGAGAAAGGCACTGTGAATAAGTATCAGGCAATACCCAGTACGAATATCGAGAAAGATATATGGCGACTGTTGATTATAGGTTAAGGCCCCAGGACATACTTCGGGTTGAACGCATGATCGCCTCCATAACTCACATAGTCCCCCATAAATACTATCGTTTGAGAGTATCCATCACTTTCAATGAAGGAGATCGGAGTGCGCCATTCTCTTGTCATCGATGTTGTGGTGACGTGAATTATCTAAGCAGCGGCTTGACTTCACAAGTTACTTCACGGACTCAAGAATGTCGTCTGGAAACCCAACGGCAGCGGAGGAATCACTCATATCCCGAATATTTGCTCTTGCAGATCCTCAGGACCTCGGTATCATCACAGGAGATGCGGCTGTGAATGTTCTCTCCGGTGCCAACCTCGCCAACACTGTCCTTGGCGAAATATGGGCCATAGCAGACAAGGATAACAACGGATTTTTGACTAGGAAAGGCGTTGCAGCGGCCATCCGTCTTATTGGGCATGCACAGAATGGTGAAGTCCTGAGCGAGGCTCTTTTGGAGAAACGTGAGTTCTGCATTCTATACTAATTCGTTCCATATTCAGCTTTCGTATAGGAGGACCGCTCGCCTTTATTGAGGGCATCTCCCCCAAGCCGACTGCCAAACCTTCGAGTCCCGCTCCTTCTGTTCCTGCTGTCAGATCAGTACCACAGTTCCCACCTCTGAGCCAGCAAGATAAGACCAAGTTTCTGAAGCTATTTATTGGATGCGGACCCGTGAATGGATTACTTAGTGGTGCGTTCACCTAGCAAATGAATAACCTCTCACTGACTGTCGTCAATGCAGGGGATAAGGCCCGAGATGTTTTTGTCAAATCTAAGCTGCCTTACGATAAGCTATCTCAGATATGGTGGGCAGCTCTAATCACAGACCACTTATGTGTGGCGCTAACTACAGGCTTCAAGGAACCTGGCGGATACTAAGACTCGGGGTTCCCTGGATTCAACCGACTTCACTCTGGGCATGTACTTTATCCAAGTGTGCATGTCAAACCCTGCGTTCTCGCTCCCCGATACGTTACCTCCATGGCTATATGAACAAGCTATCCAAAGTCTGGATCTCCCCATGATCGCTACTCATGCAACGGGAGCAAGTTCGACAATATTAAGCTCTCCTCGCCAAAACTCTTTCGGTTTGCAACCGCAAATGACAGGACATAGTATATTCGTCACTCCTGACGCGTCTACCTCCCACCCTTCCGCCCAACACACAGGAAGCCCTGGCATTACATCCACTACATTTATGGATAACGGATTAAAGCAGCCTTCTGCGCGGCAATGGGTAATCACCAGAGAAGCGAAAGCTTCTGCGGACACTATTTTTGAGAGTCTTGATATCTATCATTATGGTTTTATCGAAGGGGATGTTGCCGTTCCCTTTATGCTGAAATCTAACCTACCAGGAAGTGATTTGGCGCAAATATGGTATGCGAATTCTTGTTCGTCCATTTCACTGCCGAGTAACGCTTTTCCAAGGGACTTATCCGACTTAAATAGCGATGGCCACTTAACCCGCGAAGGATTCGCTGTTGCAATGCATCTCATTAAGTTGCGACTCGCTGGCACCGAACTTCCCCAAAGCTTACCACAGTCTCTCGTGCAATCTGTTAAACCAGGCGCCCCAATCGATCTTCTTGGAGATATTTTTTCAACTCCTTCAGTTACTGCTCCAGTCGTTTCACAGCCGACTGGGAGTAACGGCGTTTCTTATGCAACTCCACGACCTGTAGTCTCACCTCATCCCACTGGCCCTATTTCAGCTCCAGGAGCGAACCAAATCCCCGTCAGTTCACAGTATATCGCAGGTGTGTATTTGATGTGAAAGTGTTTAAGTCTCAATGTAACGAGTATGGTTAGATTCTACTGAAGATCTTCTCGGGGATGATGACGATGCTAAAGTCGAACTTCCGGACAGCACCGCTGAAATCGGTAATCTTCGTAATCAGCTATCATCTACCACTCGATCACTGAATGTTGTTAAAATGGAGAGAGAAGACGCTGAAAAGTTGACTGCGACGCAGGCATCCGAGCTCTCTCAGCTTCAGTCCCAACTGGCGTCTGCTAAGGCGTCCTATGAAAAAGAATCAGAGTATCTGGCCAAACTCCGGGATCGGTTTTCAATACAGCGTACAGAAATACAGAAAGCCAAGGAGGAATTAATCACAGCGGAGAGTGACCTCAGTGCGTCGAAAGTGGAGAAGGCCGAAGTCGAACGATCTGTCTTGAAGGATAAAGAAGAGATACGAGATTTACAGAAGAGGATGAAAGACATCTCGGCCGAAACGGACGCTATTCGAACAGAGATTGAAAAACTGAAGAAAGAGGCCAGACAACAAAAGGGTCTTCTTGCGATCGCTAAAAAGCAGCTTGCAACGGCAGAAGGAGAAAAATTGAAGCAGACCAAGGAGTTGGCGGTCGCACAGAGAGAGCTGGATTTGGCGCAGAAGGAGAAAGAGCTCGCAGAAACGCAACTAGCAGACCTCGAAGCTTCTTCAAGCGTCAAGTCCTTGGTATCTGATCCTGTCAGTCCTTCTGGAATTACTAGCCCTGTCCCATCCACGTTCGCGGCTGCCATCCCCTTGCCAGATACTCCGCAACCCAGTACCCCACAGCCTCCTTCACGTCAGTCGACAAACCCCTTCGCCCGACTCATATCTTCGCCCCCGCCTACGGGGGTAAATGCTAGCGCACCCATATCTTCAGAGGCCGCGCCTTCAATGCCTGGCAATTTTGCCGGGATCTTGGACGATCCTTCGAAGGCCGCAGCTGAGGTTGGACTAGACCAAAGTGTCGCAAATCTCCCTGGTCCCACTGCAGATGCCTCTCGCTTTGAGGAGTTATTCACGTCGGTAGAAAGCACGTACCCATCGCTAGACGAGAATACCAGCGGACCTGCGAATGAAGAAGCGAGAATCGACTCTGGAGGCGCCGATGATCTACTAAATCCTGTAAAGGAGGTAGACATCAATGATTCTGACAGTAGTGATGGTGAATCCTATGTTCTTGCCGACCATGAAGCTTCCACGCCTGTGGACCATGTCGCTCAGAATGGCGTTGAAAATGACACTTCTACGGTGCCGCCCTCCAATGGCGAAGACACAACAAAGACGGTGTCTATGGCTAGTGTGGCAGAGCCGGGGGATAGACCAAGATCCTCCTTAGGATCCGGTCATTCTTCACCAAAGCGAAGCCGTTCACCATACTCTGCAAGATCAATGAGTCCAACCTCCCCTGTTGGATCGCTTGATCCATTTGTGGGAACGGGTTTAACACACACTCCGCTGGAACCTCCAACGGAGGATATTGTCCCTCCTACCATAGAAACCGTCTTGGAGCCTGCAGCAGCTTTATCTACGCTCAGCGATTTCGACGAAGCCTTTGGTTCCGCTTCGGTGGCCAAGGAAACGGCCCCACTTTTCAAGTTTGATTCAGCTTTCGACGATAATTTCGACTTCTCTCCTTCTATTGCCAACGTTAATGGTACATCCGCTGTTGCCAGTGGTACTTCAGAAATCGCTCCCACTCCTTTTATTCCTCCTACTATCAACCCCACCGATTCCTTTCCTTCTGTGAACACGTCGACCGTTCCAGCCTTGCCTTTCGCGCCAGTTACTACTGCACCGAACGGGACTTCACAGCAAGCGACAAATAACACGTCTGTCTCTTTCGATGACGCATTTGGTTTCAATCTGTCGTCTACGAATGGTCACAGCAATGACCAACCGATACCCACATCTGTACAAGTGCAGGGCGCTTCACTGGCATCGCCACATGTTGAGAGCCCAAACATCCCCCCTGCTTTGGCGAGGAGTCCGAGTATTTCCAGCTCTCCTCGCACACGTACATCGTCTCCACCTCGATCTATTTCTCCTCAGATCCAAACGGCAACTGTTGGATCATCCGGTGCTCCGCCCAGAGCCTCGTCACCGCCGCGTACTTCATCCCCTCGACTCCGAGTACTTTCAGGCTCAAAAGTCTCGTCGTCGTCTCCTGAGGCAAAAACGGAGACACATAAACACAGAAGAAGTGTAAGCCTTATAATATTATAAGATACTGCCATTACTAACCGACTGTTAGATCCGTTTCCCATTCGGAAGGAAAGACAAGTCCAAGGATAAGGAAGAGAAGAAGGGACAAGCACTCCAAGCATCTTCAAGTACTCCCACTCAACAGTCTCTTCTCTCGCCAGTGACTGAATCTCCCGTGCCTGGAACTCTCACACCAGCAGTTGAGGACGATGTAGAACCTGTGAAGCAATTGGCGGCAATGGGATTCTCTCGGACCCAAAGTATTGCGGCGCTGGAGGCTCATGGTTATGATCTACAGAAGGCTTTAAATAGCCTTCTGGGCACAGCCTGAGTGGGTATCATTCAGAGAGTAATTATGCAGCTATTATTTGGCCACTGCCATTTCTTTCACTCGGACAGTCTCAATTTGTATGAACCACACTCGTTAGTTACTTATTTCCGATTTGTCGTTGTTCATTGTTTCTTCTTTCTATATATGGAGTGTCAATGAGATTATTCAGAATAAGCTTCACAAGGCCTTTTTCTATTCATGTAATTTGGAAAGAAACTGATTATATATATAGGTCTACTGACAATGCTACTACAGAGAAAATGGACATGACCAGCGAACAAACGACGTGAAATAGATAAGATATTACTGGTTTGCACATTGAACGCGCGGCTGGTCTTCATCTTCATCCATGGCCTCTTCACTACGCATATTAGCCGCCTTCTGTTGTCGTGCGTCAAGATCAGATAAATCAATCTCTTCCATTAGGATGTTCTTGGGGAACTTCTCTATGGGGTTCCTAGGTGGGAGTGCTTGTTCGAGGTGGGAGATGGCGGCGGCGTCGATATGGTCGGGGAATTTGACGTGGAATTTGACGAAGAGGTCACCAGGTTGATGGTGTCGTGGAGAGGGCATTCCTTGATCTCGAAGAACTTTTAATTCACCTATGGTTTTGGATCTTAGTTATAATACAATGATGAATGAAGAATATCAAACTTGCCATCTTTAATAGGGGAACCCGGCACAATGTCGACCAGCAGAGCACGGTCGTCCAAGTGCTTGATAGCAATCTGCCCACCAGCCAACGCTGTTAGGAGGTCGATTTCGACTTCGATTTTTAGGTTGTCCCCATCTCGCGTAAATCGGTCGTGCGGCTTCTCTTCAATAACAATAACGACGTCCCCAGGAATTACGTCAGGAGCTTGATCACTTTCTCCTGCGAATGTAATCGTCTGGCCACCCCGCATCCCCTTGTCGATGTGAACCTCCAGGAATTTACGTTCGGAAACGACCTTCTTCCCATTGCAGACTTTGCACCTGAGTTTGGGATCAATCTGCTCGCCAGTGCCATCACAATCAGAACATGGTTGTTGAATTTGTTGAAGCATAGGACCCATTTGACGGAGCATGACGCGAACACCACGACCATTACATGGTGAGCATGTCTTGACAGCGCCTTCCTTTCCGCCCTTGCCGTTGCATTTTGAGCAGATGATGTGTCGTGTGAGTGCGAGCTTTGTCGTCTTGCCCTTGTATAGGTCTTCTAAGGTGACATTAACTCGATGCACCAGATCTTTCCCGCGCCGAGGACCCTGCTGGCGACCGCCCCCGCCAAACCCACCAAAGAACCCACCTCCACCTCCACCTCCACCGAAAAGTTGCGAGAAAAGATCTTGGGGATCCATGCCGCCCATACCACCCTGCTCTGACAAACCAGCTTCACCACGGGTGTCATAACTGGAGAACTGAATTTAGACATAAGAAAAAAGGGAGAAAAAAGTGGATACGAACATAGATCGCTTTTGGGGATCCGAAAGAACTTCGTAACTGGTTGAAAAGAGTTAAGCAACCCGTGTGGCGGGAATTGGCAGAGGAACATACGCATGTGTAACTTCTTTGAAAAGCTCGGGATCACCGCCCTTGTCTGGATGTAGCCGTAACGCTCTAGAGAGCAAAAAAGAGACGAGTCAGACTGGTGGCAATATGGGGGAAAGGGTGACCAACTTTTTTCGATAGGCCTTTTTGAGGTCACTGTCATTGGCGTCGTGCGGGACTTCTAACAAATCATAGTACTTGCTGGAAGGTTGTCAGCAACGTCGAGGAGGGAGGGAGGAATAACATACGTTTCCTTGACCATTATGAGAGTAAGTGAGAGAGATGGTTAGGAAGAGCAGTGTGCAGCACTGCCTTTTTGGGCGACTCGTTGAGAAGAAGACCGAACCTTTGAGAAAGTACGACGTCACGTGCTCTGGGGCGTCTATTCAATTTACAATCGTATCTGCACAAATTTCTCAACAACTCTCCCCTTTCTAGACTCTTTCGCCGATATCTTTATACACGTCAAATCGTCGCTGGCTATATATCGGAATTCCTGCCCGGGTCGATTCCGTCACTCCAGGGTCTGCGGAGCATTTAGTCTCCAGTTTCCTCCTAATTTTCGCCCTCAACTCACCAAGATCTGCGTATAGAATTGCCTCCTTCTCCTCTGTAGTAGCCACGACCTGTCCCCTGAATCCTCCTATACACCAAATATGTTGCAATAGAATAAGTTAACACTCACAAGGGGTCGACTACCGTCGAATGTCCCCACTATCCACAAATGTCAAGCAAATGCTGAAAAAACGACGGTAAGACTCACGGCATGGTAGCCTGCACTGAGATCCCGGGCAGGACTGCAAGTCGCCACGTATATTTGGTTATCCACCGCCCTGCAGAAATGCATTCAGCATCAACTCTTCGCATATATTTGGTAGTTACCTTGACCGCTGAAGCAGCTCCCAATGCAAGGGACCTGTAGTCAAGTTAAATGCTCCTGGGTAGATCATGGCGGCGCACCCTAGGCGTCTTCAGATTTATACAAGTGATCACGAGTAATTGCTGTTACCTTTGCGTGCAGCAACCGTAGCCATCTCTGGGAATCGTATATCATAACAAATTCCAACTCCAATCCTGCCGAATTCTGAGACGGAATTAGTACTTTCAATGTAGTCAGATATTTTTCTTACCCGTATCAAAGGAGGTTAACTTATTACCCGCTGATAATGTGGTGCTCTCCTGCGGATAGGACTGGTAAAATGCATTCGACCCAGCACTCTTGACAAACCTTGAATGTGATCTTGCCTGGAATATCGATATCAAATAAATGGACCTTCCTATGGATGGTTACCAAGTTGCCTGAAAAATCATCTGCATCAGTGCGTCCCCATCGTATTTACACAAACCATTAGGATCGAATACGGGTGCAGTGTTATACAACTTTCCGTCGGTCTCGTCTCTTTCGGGTATAGAGCCTACACGATTTGAGCGTAATAACAAGGGTCAAGGAATATAATGGACCTCCTAGAATCCAAATGGACAACTGTTTCGCCATTTCAGACAAGGCTTTCAGGGTCTGACTCTTGGATTGGGAGATATGATAAGGTTGGTTGGGAACAAATGCAATCGTTTCTGCGTATTCGGGAAAATGCTGATGTCCATAAGGAGAGTTGAAGCATTCCTTGTATATGATTCAGAGTTTGTCCGTACACTCGAAGGAACATTCGCGTCTCACTGGCAAGACGATCAAGTTGGGTTTGACACCATCAGCTGGCTTGGCCGCATTTCGCAGCATATCTTGCACATGGCGTAGATTATCATCCTTGGAGGGCCCAATATTCCCAAGTTGTATAAGAGCGATCCTAAACGGCTTGAATGCAGGTGCGGTAGACATGTATCGCGACGATGACTTGAGGACACGATACCAAGTGAGCATGCATCAGACGCCGGCAGATCCAACGTAAATGCAAGCTCACATCTTAATCATCTCCAATCCGATCAGCGGCGACGGAACAGGTCCTGTCCTCATAAGAGAGCAGATTGAGCCTGCACTCGCTGGTTTGCAATACGAAGTCCACCAGACTACTCATCCTGGCTCTGCGGGAGAGGTCGCCCTTTCGTTTCTAGAGAGGCACTCCGACAGCAGCAAACCGATAGTTTTCATCGTCAGTGGAGGCGATGGAACTTTGCATGAAGTTGTCAATGGCATTGGAATGCCTACAAGGCCTATTCAGGTGGTCTTATGTCCTCATGGAACAGCCAATGCTCTCTACTCAACCCTTTTCCCGACTAAATCATCATCATCCGCCGATTATCGTCTACAATCTTTCCAAGCGTTTCTTGAAGGTCGCACAAAGCCTCTGAGTGTTACTCGTACAGAGATCTCCAACGGTGAAGGCGAGGTTGTCCAATCTTGTCTAGGGGTCGTCGTTGCCTCCACTTCCCTTCATGCTGCAATTCTGGATGCCGCTGAACATCTGCGACAGAAGATTCCTAGCTTAGAACGTTTCAAAGTCGCTGCTATGGAGAACATATCGAACTGGTACCACAGCGAGGTCGTTCTGGAGAAGCCCGCAATATATCGTCCCGATTCCAAGACTTTTACATCGTTAGCTACTGATGAGGCGGTTTCTGGTCCTTTTGCATACTTTCTATCCACAGTTAACGTTGACCGGTTAGAGCCGACTTTCATTATCTCTCCTTTATTTTCCCAAAAGCCTCCTACAACTGGAGAGATCGATCTAGTGGTAGTACGACCTCTAAGACAGCCATCTCTGCGTTCAGATACCCAAGAGGCCAGAAAGGCCTTTGCTCCAGTATTGATCAATGTCCTCCAATCGGCATACCTTGAAGGAAGCCACATATCTTTGAAATACGAACCTGATTCCGATACCGACGACCCCTATATTGTGGAGTACCTACGATGTGGTGGTTGGAAATGGAGACCCGTGCGTTTTCTTTTATCCTAAACCACCTTCAATAATAATACCTTTTTTTTCTACGAGCAGAACCAAGACGATCCACGAGCACATCTCGTTTGCGTTGATGGGACCATTCTGCATATACCCTCTCATGGTATGGCTGCATGCCATGCACTGACCAATGGACAGTACTTAGTCTGTGCTTAACGCTTGTATACACTCGGAGGAATGAACAAAGTATCAGAGTAATTAATTAAATCAAGCTTTCTTAGCAAACACGGCATCAATTACGACCGAAGCAGCGCGATGGACGGTTTCTACGTCTGGCGTACTGTCAATCTATTAAATAAAGCCGCAGTGAGCCGCAGGTTCAAGATTACATTTTATACCAAAAACATACCGTTGCGACCTTATTCAAACTGGCATAATAATCTATAACTGGTTTGGTTTGTTCCTCATAGGTAACTGAGAACTATGTCAACATAAGTTTTGAACCAGAAGCTGTCCTTGCTTACCGAAACGCTTCTTGATGCTTTCGACATTATCATCTTCTCTTCCACTGGTCTTGCCTCGTTCAAGAAGTCTGGCTAGCATAACCTCTTGGGTGCAGGAAAAGAAAAGAACGAGAGATGCCGCGCAGACCTTTGGAGAATGAGTATATATAAGTCGAAAACAGTTCATCAACAACACATACGGTTTCGTCGAATTTGAGAGCTTGGTCCATTTTACGCGGGAATCCATCAATTAAAAATCGGCCTTTACCGTCTGCCCAAGCCTCTCCGTCTCTTGGTTCTTTGAGAAAATCCTTCATCGCGTTTTCGAGGAGCTTGATGGTTACCTCCATTGGGACGATCGTTCCTTCACGAATACAGGAGCGAATCAGATCACCATACTGAGATCCTTCACGATCTTGTTCTGCTCTGAGTAGATCCCCGGCTACGAAGGGAAAGCCAGGTCTTTAACAAGCGCATGGGGCGAAGTGGCAGAAACGGCTCACCAGAAAGATGGACAAACCCATAGTCTTGAACTAGGCGACTACATTGAGTACCTTTGCCTACATAAACACTCCCTATTAGCCAAAAATAAAGGTACGATTGGGGAAGAAAGCACCTGCACCGGGTCCTCCCAGAACATATACCACCGTCACCTTGCCTTCATCGAATGTGGGGACCTAGAGTAAACCATTGACTGAATGGAGGTAATTTATAAGAATTTATGCGTACTTTCTGTGCATTGCCGCTATTTGAAGCCATGAAAAAGGAGAGAAAGAAAGGATATCTGTATGCACGGGTATGTTGGTCGTGACGAAGGTGTCACAGGTGAACCTGTGGCGCAAACCCTGACATTCCTCAACCACAGATCCTCACAACTAGACATGAATATCCTAGTGGGTCCTATCTCTTATGCAATATTTATTTGTTAAAAAATATAAAGGAAACTTTATTCGGTCGTACTGTGACCCCCGCTGAACGACTTCGTCAGCACCAACGCTCTCTCGCGAAAGCGCAGCGCGAACTGGATCGTGAAAGGGGCAAATTGGAGCAACAAGAGAAGAAGCTTATAGGAGATATTAAGAAGAGTGCCAAAGCTGGACAAATGGTACTTGCTATCTCCGTAGTGCATAACCCACTCAAGTCATGTCTACGATAGAGTGCTTGCAAAGTCATGGCCAAGGATCTAGTCCGAACGAGACGTTACGTCCAGAAGTTTTATCAAATGCGAACCCAATTACAAGCGGTTGGATTAAGGATCCAAACACTTCGTAGCAATCAACAAATGGCCGATGCGATGAGAGGGGCGACAAGAGTATGTGTCAGTATTTGGGTTTTACTTTTACTAAAATATTCAGGCGATGGGTGCTATGAATAGAGGCCTCAATCTTCCTTCTATTCAGCGCATAATGAATGAATTTGAAAAAGAGAGTGCGACCATGGATATGAAGGAGGAAATGATGTCCGACGCAGTGGATGATGTGATGGACGATGAAGCTGAGGATGAGGAAGAAGAGGGGGATAAGATCTTAAGAGAAGTCTTGGATGAAATTGGTGTTGGATTATCGCAGCAAGTGCGTGCTTGGTTTCATGAGATCGATACAGTGTGTCACTGACGAACTGGCAGTTGATTGATGCGCCAACTGGGCTAGCCACCAGCTTAGCTCAAGCAAATCACCCTCAAGCAGTGCCAATTGGTGAACTAGAAGGGCCTTCACCTCGGACGGCGAGTTCAGGAGACGATGGTGGTCATAGCGGCAAAGGCGGATTTGCAACTGATGAAGATGCCCTTCAGGCAAGATTGGACAATCTGCGTCGCACCTAATTGTTACCATTTAATTTAATTGTACATCATTTGCTGTGGTATATGTAGTATCTATATTTCGTGATTGGTATTTAAACCCGAAGAGAAACAATCGCGGTAGCTTCTGACAGGTTCAAACGCCAATTAATACCTGAATTATTATAAAATTCATTCCCATCCTCTTCCTGAAATTATTGTGAATAAGGCGTAGCGACATAGTTATAACGGGAACTTACTATATCCAGATTAAGGAGTGTAGAAATTTGCTGTAATCTTTGGAATTTCTCTCGAGCTGTACCAAAGGCAGTTTGGGACGACAGATATGTGAGGATTGCTCGGACATCGCGGTCAAATCGTACAGCCCCAAGCTATTCAATGGTGAGCCTGGAATCTACTTATTCTCCGTTGAAACCTACCTCAGTAAAGCGCATTCCTAGCACCATTTTTTCCCACAAGCGGACAAACATATCCACTGCTTGACCGAAGAAGACGCCATAATTATTTTCGGTGAAGGCGTCCTTAAAACCCTCCATAACGCTCTCCCAGATTCGGATGAATCTCTTCCGCACGACATCAAGAGAGTCGCTTGCCGTATAGGCTTCTTCATCGAGCACATACGTGACGTCTTTATACATGTCAGCCACCAGCGGCCGCAAGCGTGGCCGAGCAAGTTGATTAAATAATTGCTCCACGCCACCCTGTAAATGAATCAATAAATCTATCGTGCCAGAGAAAGGACATAAGCCTTGCCTTTTGGATGCTTTGAAAACGAGGAATTAATTCCAACAACCCCGATATGTAGGCCTTGACATTCCCGCTTTCATCATCCAAGAAGTTTTGAGAAATCGTGGATGAAGATAGAATATCCTTGACCAGACGATCCATATGTGAAGAAGATAAATCGAGATCATTCACGAAGGTCTATCGGGATTGATTAATAAAAGATCATCTTAAAGGAAATGATTACTGACGATAAATTTTGTTCTGTTTTCTTTCTCAGCTTTCTCCCTGGAGGATCCACTTTGGCTCACATTTGTGTTCTTGTATACGTCCTCCAGTCTTCTCTTGATAACAGCTGCATAATCTTTATTCATAACCTCACGAATTTCGATAGTGACGTGCTGAATAGCAGAATGTGACGATGTCGACAACAGACGATTGAGAACGGATCTAAGGATATAAAAAACATCATCGGGTGTTGTCGTTAGGAGGGGGCCAGTCATGGAATCGACGCTTGATAATCGATGCGCCTAAAAGAGTAACCTTCAGCACAAGGACAGTTAAAGAAAAAGGAGCTGTACCTTATCTATGATAACCCTTAGATACCATACTTCCAGCGGAGAGTAGTATTCCTTGAGGAGGTTATCAAAAATCTTGTGACTCCCACTCGACTCCAAAAGGGAAAGAGTTCCAAAAACATCACGCGTTTGCTTGAGAGGAGATGGAATATGTTCGTCTGTCGAACCTTCGGACCCTCGCTCTTCCTGTCTGCGATGAGCGATTCACCAGAGGAAACAGGATAACTACAGGACATACACCCAGTCTATCACACAGAAAACGTCGAAATAGTCCCCACCGGCTAGCCATTCCTGTAAGCTCGAATAGAAGCTTATCAATCTCCCGTAGATCAATCTCATCCTCTGTATTAGGCTGTGCCGCCTGGCGACGAGGCGCATTTCCCAGAAATGTAAAGGAAGAATTGTTGGTCTGAGCTAGCTACAAGCAGTTCTGTCAAGGTCATTAAGGCATGTAGACAAGGGGGAAGCTTGCTTTTCGTTTGACGGATCGCTCTTCTACCCAACCGTCGGCAAGTTTTGTGACGACACGATCACCTTCCTCCACCAATCTTGAGACAACAAAGGTCATTTTACCCGGACCGTAATATTTTTCAACAATGGGCTGATGTTGATCAACTATTAATGCAATTCCTTCGAATAAGGAGGTGAGCATGGCAATGTAATACATAGGAGAAGTCGCTGTTAACGCAAAGCACAATGTAATCAGCAAAGATAAAGTTATTAGTGGTATATGATACAGACTTTTCGCCGAAGCAGGGGAGCGGGAGCGGACTAAATCGACTACGAAAGTTGAGTATTCTTCTAGACCTTCCTTCTCCCATCCTATTACTGGGAATAGCTTAAAGAATCGACTCGTTGCGGTTGCGTCACGGACTTGGGAAGCACTTTGGAATTGTTCACGAAAAATAGTAAGGAGAGTTTCACGAGCACTTTGTAGTGTTTGGACTGGTGGTAGGGACGACTCTGCTGTAGGCTAATATAACTTGTGAGTGATACTTGGATTAAGATACGGATAACTGGACAGACAATGGCGTTTTCAGCAAAACCCCCTGAAATGACCTCCGTCGGCACAGACATGGCTCTGGCACAATGTCTTGTAGCAGACTCCCAGTCTTGAGAGTCCATGGCCTGCTGCAACGAGCCTAAAGAGGCCTTGACAAACCATAGATGCGTGAGGCATACTGAACAAAAGACAAGGGGGAACGAACCTTAAGCTCCATTATCAAGTTCACTCTCTCTGCAGCATCTTTCACCCTCCTCATCTCCTCATCTAATATTCTAACTTTGCCCCCAACCCGTTCCGCTGTGTTCGCCGTGACGGATACATTTTGGACTAAGACTGAGGATTCCTGGTGGAGCTCATCAACATAAGATGCAAGGGATTGAATACGGTCGATAGATGCGGCGAGAGTTTGTTTGTTAGATAGGAGTTGGTCAAGTGTTGTTGACAAGGCCGCTTCACGAGACTGTAGTGCTGAGAGGGAAGCCAAAAGGTCGGGCAAGGAAGTCACAGTTCGAGAGGAACTCTCCAATGCCATATAGCAAAAGCGAAGAGCGATTATTCTATGCGGGGAAGGATCATACAAGGAGTATTTGGCCGTTGCGGTGCTCACATCAAACTAGAGTAGCGCCCGGCGCTGTTTGAACACCTTAACGGCTTGCTCCCTCCGCCATGGCAGACAATGTGTATTCGAAGGGAACCCGTGTATGGTTCCCGGACAAGGAGTTGGGGTGGATATCCGCAGAGTGCACTATCGTCACTCGAGGAGCCGGCGACAATATCAAGTTGCAGTTTGTTGATGAGCGAGGGAAGGTACATGGTCTTCGTCCTTGCTCTCTGCGGTCTTTTAGCTAACCTTTCGAGATAGGAAGTCACTATAGATACCACAGGAAAGGATATCAAAGATGGCAAGGACAGTCTTCCTCCTTTGCGGAATCCCCCTCTGTTAGAAACGGCAGACGACTTGGCGACTCTCTCCCACCTCAACGAACCTTCAGGTGTGTAAGTTTCCACTGAATAGGGAGGCGTCACTGAATATTTCACAGTACTCCATACTATTCGAAATCGATATGCTCAACACAGTATCTATACCTATAGTGGAATCGTTTTGATAGCAATGAATCCATTTCAACGCGTCACACTTTATGGCCCTGAAATCATCCAGGCGTACAGTGGTCGACGTAAGGGTGAACTGGAGCCGCATCTTTTTGCCATAGCTGAGGATGCATACACCGCGATGGCCAATGATGGTCAAGGTCAGACTATTATTGTATCTGGAGAGAGGTTCGTAAACGAGCAGGTGCTATACTTACTGAAACCAATTTTTGATTATTCAGTGGTGCTGGTAAGACGGAGTCTGTGAGCTAAATTTTGTGCAATCTTCGTTCTTCTATATTCATTATTATTATCCAGGCCAAATTGATCATGCGTTTTCTTGCTTCGGTCAATCCACCGAATGCAAAAGGGAAGTCAAGAACCAAGTTATCATTGGACGAGTCAAGTGAAGTCGAACAACAAATACTGGCAACCAATCCAATTTTGGAGGCCTTTGGTAACGCCAAGACGACACGAAACGATAATTCCTCCAGGTTCGGTAAATATATCCAGGTGGGTCTCTTACCTCTCATCACTCTTTAGCCAACTCACTGCTTTATAGATTCTATTCGATGGCAAACAAGAGATTGTCGGTGCTCGTATCAGGACATATTTGTTAGAACGGTCTCGCCTCGTATTCCAGCCCGAAATTGAACGGAACTACCATATCTTCTACCAATTATGCGCTGGGGCACCTTTGAAAGAACGCAAAGATCTTGGTTTGGACGTGGATATTACAAAGTTCTTCTACCTCAAACAAGGTGGTCCAAACGCTACACCTATCCCCAACGTAGATGACGCGGAAGAATTTCGAAATACCCAGCGTGCTTTATCCACAGTTGGCATCAGCGTTGAAAAGCAATGGGCTGTCTTCAAACTTCTTGCATCATTATTGCATCTCGGTAATATTAAAATTACCCAAGCACGTAATGACGCAATTCTTGAAGACAATGAGCCTTCAATGCAGTTGGCAACTCGTTTCTTGGGCATATCTATAGCCGAATTCAAGAAATGGACTATCAAGAAGCAGATTACTACCCGATCTGAGAAGATCATTACGGCTTTGAATGGAGCGCAAGCAACAATCGTCCGCGACAGTGTAGCAAAATTCATTTACGCTTGTCTCTTTGAATGGTTAGTTGCCATTGTAAACGAAAGCTTAGCAGGAGAAGGTGGAGAGGCAGCAAATAGGGCGGAAATGTTTATCGGCGTCCTGTATGTTCTATATGTTCGATTCGTTTACAATGATCTAACGTCTTCTCTCTAGGGATATATACGGGTTAGTATAGTAAAGTATCAACTTTATCCATTTACTAAATTATTTCTAGCTTTGAACATTTCCAGAAGAATAGGCAAGTCGACCTCTCTGATTTCCGCCCATTGTCTCATTCTTCTTTTAGTTTCGAACAATTTTGTATCAATTACGCTAACGAAAAGTTACAACAAGAGGTTTGTCCATTTCACCGTTTATGAACACTGCTCACAGACCAATGTCATCAGTTCAACGCACACGTCTTCAAGCTTGAACAGGAGGAATATGTCCGCGAGCAAATCAAGTGGAAATTCATCGATTTCTCCGATAATCAGCCTTGTATCAATCTTATCGAGGGTCGACTGGGCGTCCTCGCACTTCTCGATGAAGAATCACGTCTGCCTGCAGGCACAGACCCATCTTTCCTTCAGAAACTCTACGCCCAACTTGACAAGCCGGATAATAAAGATGTTTTCAAGAAGCCGAGATTTGGCAACACATCTTTCACAGTCGCGCATTATGCCGTGGATGTTACATACGAGGTGGAAGGATTTATTGAAAAGAATAGGGATACGGTCCCTGACGAACATTTGACTCTATTGGCCTCCACCAAGAACAGGTTCTTGAAGGAAGTCTTGGACACAGCTCTTTCATCCGCAAAAGCCCCCGAATCTCCAAACCCCAACGCCACTTTTTCAGATACAGGCAGTGGAAGTTCGCGGCGGTCATCCATCATCCCTGATCCCGGGCGTTCGTCCCTTGTATCCAGTGGTGCTTCCAGTGGTGTTGGGGCCGCTGGTGCTAGAAGACCTGGTGCGGTCGCTAAAAAGCCAACTCTAGGATCGATCTTCAAATCTTCTCTTGCAAATCTCATGGAAACATTGGGAGTAACAAATGTGCATTATATTCGTTGTATTAAGCCCAACGAGCATAAGCGAGCTTGGGAATTTGTTCCACAACAAGTACTGGCACAGTTGAGAGCCTGTGGTGTTTTGGAAACAATTCGCATCAGTTGCGCAGGTTATCCATCGCGCTGGACTTACGAAGAATTTATCGAGAGGTCCGTCGTAGCCGAACAAATCACACATAAATTGATATTTTATCTCCCTCAGGTACTACATGTTAGTCAATTCGTCAAGTTGGGCACCGTTGATCAAGAAAATGGAGATTAAGGCTCTTTGTGACTTGATTCTAAAGCAGACTATTCCAGAGGAAGATAAGTACCAATGTGGTCTGACCAAGATCTTCTTCCGGGCTGGTATGCTTGCTGCCATGGAGTCACTGCGCTCAAGTCGCTTGAATGCATTGGTCACGGTTGTTCAAAAGAATATGCGACGGCGTATGGCTGTCAAGAAATACCAAGATATGCGGCATGCTACCATTAAGATTCAGACGTGGTGGCGAGGTGTTCTTGCAAGAAAGTTGGTTGAAAGAATCAGGCGCGAAGTCTCTGCGAAGAAATTGCAGACTGCTGTTCGGCGCTTTATCCAACGGTCCCATTTCCTCACTATTCGACACTCAGTTATTGGACTTCAAAGCCGTACGTGATAATATTCCTCCGTGTTTAGTGTATATTGAATTAATTTCTCAGGTATTCGTGGTGCACATGCTCGAGCTGCCTTCCGGGAGTCGCGAATTACTCTTGCTGCGACCAACTTACAGAGCTTATTGCGTGGAATGTAAGTCGTTGGACGGTCCTCGATATCAATTTTTTCTTGAACGTTTAACTTTACAGTCTCGCCCGGAGGGCTTTACGGCAGGACGTGAAGAGAGTCATATTTATCCAGTCTTGTGTCCGTCGTAAATTGGCGAAGAAAGAGCTTAAAGCCCTTAAAGCCGAAGCTCGTTCTGTCTCGAAATTCAAAGAGATATCATACAAGCTGGAGAACAAGGTCGTCGAACTGACCCAATCTCTTCAGGCCCGCACCAGTGAAAAGAAGGAGTTGCAATTGAAGTTAACCGAACTGCAGCAACAGCTCACCACCTGGATGTCCAAGCACGAGGAAAGCGACACTCGAATCAAATATCTTCAAGCAGAGTTACATTCTTCCCAGGCGGAAATTACTCGTCGAGACGAGTTATTGGACGCTAAGAAGGACATCGAGCAACGTCTGGAGGAGACTCTTGCCAAAGTGGCAGAGAAAGAAGAAACAATTCGTAAGCTTACGGACGACTTGAGTCGTCAAGCAGCCGAACTTTTGGAGCGGAATCGCGTCACCGAACTGCAGCCATCTCGTTCGGAAGAGGATAGCTCTATCGTGGCCACGCTTAAAAACGAAGTCAATAGTCTACGGGAGCAGCTGAACCGTGCCAATGCACTCAATGCTTTGACTCGCGGTGGCCGCGCGGAGCCAGTTTCTCCCACATTCATTCCTGGATTGCGACTTGAAAATGGTGTCACCACTCTCGGCCCTCCACCACAAAGCAAACGTCACCAAAGACGCCATAGTTCAGCAGGTGGTATTGGTGGCGATCCAGCACCTGGTACACGAGACTCGGCCGATGAACTAATGATGTCCGTCAAAAGAAACCAGCTGCGCGATCCTCGGGCGGTATCGATGGTCTACAATGGTCAAGATACCGTGGGTCGCTTCCGGGCAAATGGCCTTTCCGACATTTACGATGATCCAGTGGAAGAGAAACTCAAGATTTTGGAAGATGCGAAACACCTGGATGAAGATGTCCTAGAAGGTCTAATACGGGGTTTGAAAATTCCTGCCCCCAGTTCTCAGAATACGTTGGCTGCGAAGGAGATACTCTTCCCGGCCAACCTGATAAGTCTCACCGTCAATGAGATGTGGAAATATGGATTAATTGCTGAAAGCGAACGCTTCCTTGCCAATGTCATGCAAGCTATCCAGGCGCATGTAATGGTGAGTTTACTTTCACGTATGAGTAGACTCGTAGCTAAAATACCATTGTCTAGTCCTTCTCTGGGGAAGATGCCATCATTCCTGGAGTCTTTTGGTTATCCAATGTTCATGAGATGCTTTCGTTCATTTGCTTGGCTGAAAGTGACATGCTCCAAGGCATTGGCCCTGGTGGGGAACCTCACGGACGTGAATTTGACTGGGGTGACTACGAACGCCTCGTCTCCATCGTGAAACATGATCTAGACAGCCTGGAGTATAATATCTATCACACCTGGATGGTTGAGACAAAGAAACGTCTATCGAAGATGGTTATCCCTGCGTTGATTGAGAGCCAATCACTACCAGGATTTACAACGAGCGACGGAGGCGGACGGTTGTTCAACAGGCTTTTAAATAGTAACTCACAGCCGGCATACAGCATGGATGATGTCCTCAACCTTCTCAATAAGGTGTGGAGGAGTATGAAGACATATTATGTGGAAGAGTCGGTGGTCCAACAAGTTATTACCGAGTTACTGAAGTTAGTGGGGGTCACATCGTTCAATGATCTACTCATGCGCCGCAATTTTTGTTCCTGGAAGCGAGGTGGGTATTGGCTTGTTATCCATCATTATTCACTCCAGAACTAATACCCTCTTAGCGATGCAAATACAGTATAATATTACTCGTATTGAAGAGTGGTGCAAATCGCATGGGATGCCGGAGGGTACCTTGCAACTTGAGCATTTGATGCAAGCGACCAAGCTTCTTCAGCTGAAGAAGGTTCGTTTATCTCGATTCTGAGACGGCTAGAAGGTTACTGACTAAATTCCATAGGCCACACCTCAAGACATCGAGATCATCTATGATGTTTGCTGGATGTTGAGTCCATCTCAGATCCAACGAATGTGTACCAACTACTTTGTGGCTGATTACGAGGTATTTATACTTGGAAGACTCGATATTTAATCAACTAACACTATGTGCAGAATCCTATATCTCCCGAAATTTTACGTGTTGTCGCGTCACGGGTTGTCCCGAATGACCGTAATGACCACCTCTTGCTCTCGCCTGAGAGCGAAGAGGTTGGTCCTTATGAATTACCATTACCGAGGGAAGTAAATGGCTTGGAGACATATGTGCCAGCGTACTTGAATGTCATGCATCTTCGTAGACTAGCCGCACTAGTTTCTTAACTGTTTCTGGGCGATCTGGGCACTTTACCTCGCATATATCATGTATATTTATTTTGATGCTAAGTATACCCGCTTTGAACTATCCCATGTGAGAAGATAAGTACTAATCTCGACAAGCGCGTCGCGTTGTGTGTGTTTGTTTGTATAGTGTTCAGTCACCACTGATGGAATACTTCAGCAAGTTCCTGCGGGCAGGCATTCCTCAACAATCGAAACCTGTCTATGACCATGTTCAAGAATTTCACAGATCCTGGATTATCGTAAAGGTAACTTGCCTCTAAGGAGTTCAACTGCCTTGTTAATTGCCAACAGAACACTCTAGAGTTACCAGATGAAAGACAGCTCACTAGAGGGATACGTTCCACCGATGTTCCAGCGCACTTAAAGCAAATGGTGGACGCACTCGTTTGGGAGTCTACTCGTGCTGAAGAAGGGTACGCTCAAGTTTTGACCCATGTTGCTTCGTGTTGAGTGTGACTTCCTAGGACAACTGGACAATGCCTGGAGTATCTACTGAAAAATGGTGAGCTGGTCCTTCCTTTAAATGGTTATGCATAATAAACCACCTATCATATGGCTCAGATGTCCTCGGTTATCTTGTCCGTCTCAGCGAGTCAGACCGTCCGTTCGGTATCCAGGTTGAGGTCCTACGTGCTGTCGCCAACATGGTCGTCCTCCTTGATGAACAGTTTCTCGTCCATTCTGCTATTCATAAAGCTGTCCTTCGTCTTCTTCGAGGTTGTGTGGGAGACCAGATTGAAGACCAAGTAGATGGAAGGGTGCGGCCAATGGGTGCGGCGAGTAACGCTTCTCGCAGTGCACCCGCAGAATACGAAGAAGATTGTAGGTGATCAATGAAACTTGAGAGTGTCAATTTCTAACTATATCTAGTGGTCGATCTGCTTTGTATTCTCTGCAGTCGCATACGCAATTTCCGCGAGCTACTCATGATATTTTTTCACGATAAGCATTGGTTTCAATCTCATCTGCAAACCTTGCAGGAAGACGACGAGGAAGACGACGAGGAAGAAAAACAGAACACTGATGATATACATCCATCTTCGGAGCGTTCTTCGTCACCCACCCCTTCACAAACAACGATAACATCAGCTCCTACATCGTCCGCACACAAGAAACCCGAATATGAGTTCCTCCTTTTTAATTATCTTTTGCGCTTCGTGCATAGAGAAGGGCGAATTGGAGACTTTGCTCGAGCAGGTCTTTTGTTCTTGATGGACGTGGCCATGTCTGCTGGAGAACCGATAGCACATAAGCTAATTGGAGATGACATATCTCCTGGTAGTCATTTGGATGGAACTTCTATCGCCGTGGATCCAGTTGCCGATGCTGCTTTGGCTTTGGCAGAGTATGTACTTGATGGTGACTTTTCCGATGTCCTGGGTGCAGGGCTTGGCGCCGTCTATTCGCTTTTGCCATCCAAGCTGGACGTATCTCCCCAAATGAAGGCTAACCCGCAATCCTCAAATACTGGAATGATGCTAGGCGCCGTTCCCATCGCTACCGAAGAAGAGTGGAAACGTACTGAAACGGAAAGGGATCGGAACGAGGCCCTGGGTCTGGAATCCTCTTCCAGTCCGGACTTCAAGGCCCGGCTTGATCATTTCCTCAAACTATTGGAATTCTTGCAAGATGTTTTACGGCGGAACATACCATCCAACCAACAGCAATCGCAGCTTGCCCCATCAGCCCTTGTAGGGAACGCAATTGTGCAATCTATTTTGGATTCTGTTCGATCTGTATTCTTGGAAAATATCCTTTACACATCGATCCTCGAATGCTCCGATGCAGATGGCAGTGCTGTAGCCGTCATGGCCTATATCGACATAATGATTCGTACCCTAGGAAACAGTCAACTCGGCGACCTTCTGGTCAACTTTCTGATGAGTGAAGACGACCATGATCCCCGCCGTCCACATCCCAGAGTTTTAGCCTTGGATCGAAATAAAAAGGAACGGGAGCGCTCAAAACGAGTCCGTCGTCGTAAAAGTAGTGCAATGATTCTGTTGGAGATGGAAGCCCCCGAATCAAGAAAACAAACGGAATATTTTACATCACTGGGACGGTTTACTCTCAAGGATCTAATATTTTCGAACATTCGTTCACCTTATCAGGCGTCCGTAACGGCCGCATTCCAACTTCTACAATCACTTCTAACGTATCACCCATCGTTATGCGTCGATAAACTGCTTTTGGCCGTTCGAGATCCAGGAGCCACTAGTTTCCCGCAACCTCTTCGCTTATCTGAACCAGATCTCCCCCGAGCACCTTCACCCGCTTCAGATGACGAAGTGTTCATTTATCCCACGGAAGAAAAGCCCTATTTCCTCGGCTTAGGTGCCCCAGCTGTGTTCACAGAGCCTGGAACTACCTATGCCATGCACGAAATGGAGATTGAGATGTACCTCAACCTCTTGAGCAGGATCGGTTCATCTCATAATCATAGCTCCTTCAGCACTGGATATGGAAACTATCTCAATGATGCTTTGGTTCTGATCCAGTCTCAAAGTTCATTCCAACAGGATGCTTTCAATCAACGCTCAAGCTCGAAATTCTCTCTGCATCATAGGTTAGACCCTAATGACCCTCTTCTTTCTCTACTCCTCAAGGCCTTGCGAGAGTTCTTTTCGCATCCGCCTGAATATAACATGGCATTGACAGGGGTCCTTGCCTCTCTTGCCATGGAACCCTACCGGTCCCTTGCTGGCTGGCTGACGTTTGATTCATCCAAAACTGTTCTATCGCAAGAAGAAGTGCACCTTCAGGATCTTTCAGCAGATGGCGATGATCGATCTATTGATTACGATACCCATAAGTTATCTTCATTCAACGACCCTGACCTGTTTGCGATGCCATTGAATGAATCACTGCGACCTGTTATCTACTCCATCTTCCTTGGATTGGTAACTCAACTGGATCGGTTCAGGAAACAGATCGAAGGCTTTGACAAGTACCTGGCAGAACGACGCCAAGGGTTACTTTTCTCAGAGAATCTCAATGATGCACTCAGTCTCGCTTTAGAATTTGGTGAACCCGTACAAGTATCGGCCCCAAATACCCTTCCAATGACCCCTCCTAGACCTCCCTCAAAGCCCAAACCCAAGGTTTCATCATTTGTTTCTTTCTTGACCCCGAAGAAGAAAACATCTATTCAAGAGCCACATACTCCACCTGAACCAAATACGCCGTCCAAAGGCAAGATTCTTGCAGCAAGTCCCTTTGGACCGCATTACCAAGAAACTGGCGCAATTGCCGTACAACCAAGTGTTGTCCCGCTGCCATCCTCCGGGCCATGGTCTCCAGCTAAGAAGCCTGCATGGTCTACATCCGACGATGATGTATTTACGACTAACGCGCAATGGGGTGATGAAGAACCTAGCCATCCTGCCAAAGTTCACAGTGAGGGAACTGAGCCCATCATAGTCCAAGTGTCATTATCGCAGTTGTTGGATAACGTTGTCATTCTGGAAGAAAGCATCAAGGAACTCATGGCAGTTATCCACGCGCGACGTAGTTTAGGTATCGATGGTGTTCGTTATATCTAACGTAGGTTTGAGGCTTCCATGAGCCAATTGTACTAGGTTTGGTTCCCCGTCTCATGTATTAATAATAATATTATGGTTTTAGTCTGATCCAGAGACCCCCCTTATTAAACAGTGTTAGCTTGAGCAGGAGTTTTCCGCAGAATACGTACAGATATGTATAAGGTCAGCGATGCTCGAGGCCAGCATTTCCCTAGATTCTGTCTCTCTGTCGTTGCAGACCTATAGATGGGAGAACAAGATTCCAACGCCTGTGCGTCTTCGGCAAGCTCAATTCCCTGGAAATTTTCCAGTAGCCGAACAATAAAATATGAGCATTCGTGGTAGGCGAACTGTTGACCTAAGCACTGCAAGACAGAATTAACCGCCAGACAGAGATGAAATATGATGAAACATACAATTCGTGGTCCACCATTGAAAGGTAGAAATGCGAATGGGTGGGTGACATGGGCTTTGGGACCTTCTCTGAGCCACCTGTCTGGATCGAACTCGCATGCGGATGTTCCCCAGAAATCCACCCGCCTTTGAATCAGTAACGGAGAATAAGTAACTGATGTGCCAGGTACTATACTGAAGGGTCCCGATTTTGAGAGAACAGAAGGTAGTATGGCCAGTTTGACGCCTGGAAGGAGGCGTCAAGTTCTGGGAATGACCAAGAATTCTCAAACTCACATCTGCGGATATTGAACGGAACGGGAGGAAATAGGCGCAGAACTTCATTTATCACGGCCCGTACTTCATCACCTTAGCCTTACACGCAATTGAGCATAGGAGTAATAAGGACTCACAGTATTTCATTTGCTTTAAATCGGCTAATGTAGGAGGACTTTGACCTTCCATGATTTGCGAAACTTCGTGTCTGAGTCTCCGACATACGTCAGGATGCAACGCAAGAATGTAAATGACGAAGCTTAAAAGCGACGCTGTCTTGGAGACGTTATGTTCAGATGATATAGGTCTGGTGTAAAAAGGCCTACTGTATCCCTGGAAGCTAATAAGAAGTTCAATAATCCGTCGCGAATGGTCTTAATATCTGGATAACGGTTAACAAGGTATCAACTGACAGACGTCAGAAAGATTATATACCTTGATTCGATTGAATTAAATGATCCAAGAATGTTCGTTCCTCCAAATGTTTTTCTGGTTCTTGGGCCAGACCACGTTCCAATATCGGTTCTACAAACGTATGGATCACACACATAGGTTTCTCGGTGGGGTCTCTTCCCAGTTCAAAATATCGCCAAGTTGACCCTCTGTTGCACATTTAATCGCAGTTGTTCAATGGCTGGACGGAAATGAAAAGTTCCACTTACATCCTAACCCTACGTGTGACAATCTTACTAACATCGTTAAAAGCCTCGGAGAAGGCTTCATATTCTCTGGTTGACACGGAGCAGTCTTGTCCGAATAAAAATTCCATGCCGACATCGAGAGTAAACCGCGACAACCTTTGGAACACAGAGTCAGGGGTTTTATGGTAATACATGATGGAGATTTCATACAAGCTCTTCAAGTAAGGTATCGTTAAAAACTATATGAATATTAGTTGAGAATATCTTGCCTGTATATCAAACGCTTCACCAGTTTCCGCATGTTTGGACAATATGTTCATTGCATTGGAGGTATGTCTCTCGAAACAGTCGAAATCCGTTACACGTTCTGCAGAGAAAAATGGCCGAGCGGTCGCCCTATGTTGTTTCCAAATTTCTCCATCCGTCGTAAAAATGCCAGATCCTAAAAAGGGTTCCAACATAGCCTGAAATTTAGCTCCCTTTCCAAAAGAATCGAAATCATTGGCAAGTATATGTTTGACATTAGATGGATCAACTTGATCCTTGTGATAAGAATGTACATAGTTTTCTGGGAGAAAGTGAAATACCTGTAATAATCTGAGGCATTTCCGTAAGCTAGATGTCAGGAGTTGGGGACAAGGTGCGACTCACTTGGCTACCCCAGAGGAGGTTCAAATCATACGTTGGACCATATTCTTCGGCCCATTGACGAAATGTATCACCACAATACTCACGACTTTCATTTCGTATAATCTTCCAAAGAAGGTCCAGATTTCCGGGCAAGTATCCTCTGACTTTAGGTATAGAAGCCAACAGAGATGTTGATTTGGTTGTAGAACCTTTCTTGATGCGCCAAACTGCAAGTATTATAAGAAGGGTGAAGACAGACGTCCACATACTCATCCCAAATGACGCAAAAGATTAATCGTCGTGGTCGTCGATGCTAGCATCTAGGATTGACGCCAGATATATGTATCAGAACAAGACGCGTGGAGGCTAACTTCATGTTCTTCTACCGCGGTTCAACAATTCTAATTTATAGCTTCCCCTTCGTATCTATCTAGCTCTTTACCTCCTCTATTCGATGTTTATGCTCCGTACCCCGATCCCCTGGTGCAAATGTAACAAATCTCGCTTTCTCTCCACAGCCCCTCCTCGGCCGTTCAAGTTCCACATTGGTGCGAGTTTTGCAGGAAAATCAGACTCCCTTCGACAATCTGCTCTCGGGAAGGACGCCGAAGGGTTTCCGAAAGACAGTCCGATTGGAATATGGCGAGATTCTTTGTTGAAGCAGAAGAAGAGCGTGGCCAGTACCTCCGCCGGTGAAGACTTCTTCTTTGTACAGGAGGCAGGTCTTGCTACCCCATAATGTCACCCTTAAATGACCAAACTTTGATATTTCTAAGATGAAGAATGGTTCGGTAAGTATGCGTTACATAAGGGATATCCACACTGTATTCATCCGTCTGTAGGGCGTATCCTTTGGGGTGGCTGACGGCGTTGGCGCATGGGTACAAAGTGGCATCGATCCATCGTTATTTTCGCAAGCACTATGCTATCATGCCCATCGATACTCAAAGAATGCATGGGCCGGTGAGCCAGAAACGGAACCTGGAGAGTTCTATGACGAACCTGTAGAGGGTTGGGAACTAACCCCCCAAGAGTGCATCGAACTCTCCCATGGAGGGGTTTTGCGTGAAAGGGCTGTGGAAGCAGGTGAGTCCATATTAACGGTGGTAGGACAAAATTGATACCGCAGTAGGGTCGAGTACGATGTGCGTTCTTAACCTGAATGCTCGAACAGGTCTAATGAGAGCAGCAAAGTAAGCTCTACGCTTGACGATGTATAACGCATGCATAGAATATTCAAAATACTCAGTCTAGGAGATTCTGGCTTCACCATTTTGCGTTCTTTCAATGTAGCTTATACCCAGCCACCTCAGACTCATTTCTTCAACTGTCCTTTGTGAGTTAGACTGTGCCTAAACACTACATATTCCTAACTTTCATGCAGTCAGCTGGCTAAATTGCCTTCTGCTCTCCGGAGGTATAGTGGAGCCTATGTTGATTCGCCTAAGCAGGCAGCCATATATTCTTCACAGCTACGAGGAGGCGACATCATTATAGCATATGTGTGTCCACTCGGTTTTCTCAAAGGGTTATCGGTGCAACTGATCATTTTAGACCGACGGATTGGCTGACAATATTTTCCCGACCGAAATCAGTTCAGTTGTGTCGCTTGTTATGCGTCAAGGCTCGAACGACGAACAACAGCTAGCGCAAGACCTGGCCGATAGACTAGTCGAATACGCTCGAATGTGCATGTTCAAGAAGAACAAAGTCTCGCCATTTGAAAGTCAGTCAAATCGTTCCTTGTATTACTGACCTACTAAGTAGTTTTCAGAAAGTGCCACCAGAGAAGGAATTTATTACCGGGGAGGGGTGAGGCTATCTTTATATTTAATTTTTGATAATCTAATACTAGTCATTTTCAGAAAGCTGATGAGTGAGTCAGCAAATAAGCCTTGAAAGGTCAAACACTAATATTCATATCCAAGTGTCACTGTTGTTACCGCTATTGTCGAGGAAACTCAGTAAAGGACTTTCATATATTGACTATGTTATCATTCGCATTTCTCCATTTTCCGCATTTTTACACATCATACAAGTCACTATTACCTTTACATAGTTCTCCACGTAATGTCATTTCTTCATATATCTCTCTCGATGAAGCTTTCGATCGCTCCTGCGGCAGTGAGTGGATATTCCTTGAGCTGGGCATCTCCATCTACAACGAATGTGTTAGGCTAGGAAGTCGGTCAACTTACTGCACCAGATCTCTGATGGATAAAACCCTACCTGTACAAATATCTTGCGAGGCTGGTCAAAGAAATCAGTACAGTCCTCTTTCCAGACACCTGGCAGAAAGAATTACCTGACGCTTCTTAACGACAATATCTCGGATCTCGCCATCCCATCCAGGAAGCGGTGTTGTTAAGTCCGTATAATACTTCCTGGCTTCAGCACCATCTGCAGTGCTCTTGCGAACCTGGAGTTCTACAAGCAGCTTGCCAACGACGGCTTGGCCATTGCCTAGAACCTTCTCCCGATTCACCTGTGCACAGTTAGTCACAGAATCGATGCAGAGGCAGATCCACACTTACCCGAATATAGAGGTCAGCCAAAGCGCCATGCTCATCCCTTACTTCTTCCAAACGAGCGATGCCTTCTTGAATGAGGAATTTCGTGATGCCCATCCTAGCCTGCATATGCGCTTGAAGATGCTTCCTGGCAGCCGGATCGCTGAAAGTATAAGCACTCCGTTAGAGAGCTGGGGGATATCGATATGATATGACAAACATACTAGAACTCCAGGGCCCTTAGACCGGCTCTCGCCATTAGCAGGAAGGTCATGAATTGCAGGGTCTCGACGTCTTCTTCGCTGGTATACTACAATGTTTCGATTAGTAATCCCCATATTTTCACAGAAAGATCACTAACCCCGAAGATCTTCAGTATCTCTCTGTTTCCAACCACTAAATTCATTCGTTTGAAATGTATGATACGAGAGTTCATGATACTCACAGAATAATGCCACGGTTTCAGCACGGCATTCTTCAAGAGAGGAAGAAACTTCTCCTAGAACGGAACCAGGTGTTTGTCCAGGCTTATACCACGATGTCCTGAAAGTATAATCAGAGAAAAGAATATCTTAATTACCCATCAACATACACTTTTTTGCCAGTCAACGGGTTGATCGTCTGAACACACAGAATCAACTCGACGAAAAAAAAGATACACCTCTGTAACCGACCTTATCCGGGTCGAAATTCAACTTGCCATCCGCATCTTCTTGAAACAGCTTGCCAGTCCCGTGTCCCAGAAGTTCATGATTCGCGACTTGAAGTTCGAACGTCTTCGTTTCCCATTTATTATAGGTTTCAAGATCTTCAGGGTGAATGAAAGTCACGGTTTCGTTGGGCGATTTTGCCATGAGGATATTCTTAAGAAGCATAAGGTCCATGCGAAATGGAAATGGAAAATGGCTTACAGCGAGAGAGACATTCTAATTAAGATATAAGCATTGAAAGTCATTTTGTGGTTAAGGAACAAACCTTGAAACCATCAGTTTCGCGAATATCGTAGTAATTCTTTCAAAGAGATTATTATGACACGCAATGTAATTGTAAATGGATCTTACGGGTATCTACACAAGGCTCGATGGTCAGAACTAATCGAGAATATATGGGGTCGAAATGATACACACATTGATTCCCACAGGAATACCTAGATGGTGATAAAATGAGAGGTGACTGAATATCGAGAGAATAAATACCTGCCTCCTGTGGCGAAATTGACAATCTCCAATGCGGTGAAGTCTGGTCGTCTGAATACGTCAACCTCATAATCCTTTCCCCATGGAAGTACTTTGATCAATTCGGGTGCTTTGTCCACAAGTTCGTTGTACTTCAGACTAAGCTCCTTATTCACGATCGCAGTGAAACCTGGAGCAACTTAATTAACTGATAGGACATCTGAATAAGATAAAAGTGATATTACCTTCCCATTCGGCACGACCTCCATACGGATCAACATAGGTTTCGATAAACCCGATGTAATTCTCGACGGTCGGGCCAACATCCTTAACCCAGTGCCTGGATCCTGCCTTATGTTCTTCAATCGATCCCGTCTCGAACCTACAAAGGAAGTAAATACTCGCTCCTCACAGAAAGATAGAGGTTGGATTACGATTTAATATAGCTCTCGAGGAATCCATTCTGATGCTCATTGGCAGTGTACTTTTTCGCTTCTTTGAGAGCATTTGCAGATTTTGTCAGGGCTTCACTGAAATCACCATATTCAACTTTAAGCTTCAGGGGCATGCCATTGACTGGAATAGAGAGATTTGAAGTGTCGGGTAGAAGGCCTGATGGAACTTTTGATGCAGAAGCGACTAATAGGGTGAAAGTATCCGCACTTTCCTTGCGAACTCTAATTGACCAATAGATGAGTGGGACACAGCATCACAGGTTGTGAGCGAATTACCGAGTGTTCAAAATATCCACTCCAATCTTCTCGGCGGCCTTCTGGACCGCGGCTACTTCGTCATCTGTGATAGTCTCACCGAGGTAATAATTCGACATCTGCCCGTTGCATGGTTTTCCAATGAGCAACTCTGAACTAGGCTCCATAGAGTATATATGTGCTTGAAGCTATACGGTCATATCAGCCAAGACAATGAAGGACGGGGCGTTGTACTGGCCTCTTCCCAAAGTGGCTTGGCAGTCGATGCTAATGTGGATGCGTTAATTATGGCAGCAAATTTATCAGGAGAGATTCTGGGAATAATCTTGGAGAATCCAAAGGAACGGTAGTTGACCAAATTCGAAAGAACCTGAGCAGGAATGGCATAAATTCATGACTTCGAAAAAGAGAAGAGACATACTTGTGCGGCATATTGCAATGCAGCTTCCCACTCATCGTCGTCGACACCAGCCTTAGCTTTGAGAGCATCCAGACCAGCAAGACCAGCAGGTTGTTCACCGTTGCTGAACGTAGTAATCAGGAGATCATACAGCTTCGTTGCATAGGGAGTCCATTGTCCTTGAATGATACGTACTCCAGCCCAGCTCGCTTTGTTAAGCCAGTGGGTGTAGAGTCTCTCTTTGGGAGTAAGAAGACTGAACGACTTTGCGACTTCGAGACCGCAGTACGGCACCCGCAAATCTGCGAGATTCTGAGAGTTACCCTTGTTGACAGAGGAAACCATTCTGAAGCTTGGTGGACGTCGATGTAGGTAGAAGGGAACGGGGGAAGCTTTGACCTTGAGCCGCCTGAGGTACTTAAGCATTCGATGCAGATCCGATGTCCATCACGTGTTCAGCCAACCTCTCCATACAGCAACCAACTTGTGCAGCGACAACGGCTTCAGTGACGGTGTGCTGTTAATCTTATTATCGATCCAGCTTTGAGATCCTTTGTGTGAGTGGTTCTAAATGTTACCGTTCGTTAAATACACATTAAATCATGAACTTTTTGCCCAGGGATAATTTGGCAACTCCTGGCACCTTCGATTCTAGGGTGTTCCAATTTCGAGTCAATCTCTCTGCTTTACACATCTTTGGACTTGTTTACTGGGCATTTTCTCTAAATTCCTCATTGGAATCCACAATTCATGGACAAGCGAGTCAACGCAGCTCGATCCACCTCCACGACACCCTTTTCCTCCGTCCAGCATTTGGAATACTATTGGATTAGGCTGCCTGGAGTTTACTCATTCAATTTATTCCTCTGAGGTCTATGGCAATGTTCCAGAGGATATTGAGTGCTGTGGATGCCTGCGGTCTCTCCTTGATCAATCAATTCTCCTTTTGATAGCCTTCCAACAACCATTCAACTTATGCTCGAACTTATGTTCGGTTTCCCCTCCTTCGATATGATGACTTTAATGAGGGTTCCCATCCGCTTTCTCTTTGCTAATGAGGGCAACTGATCTGGAGATTCGGTCAGTTCATGACAAGCTAGAACACGAATTTACATGTTGGGAGCAACTGTAAGTGTCTCTTACTTATGTCCCTCTGAGCTCATTCGCTTTCTAGCCCCTTTCGGAGTTTCGTGTATGCAAAAGTTTTCCGCTACTCCCTTGGAGGTCGTTCCTCTGGGTTAACAAGAAAATACAACCCTTTTCCAAGTACACCACGAAAAACCAAACTAGAAAATGTTGATAAGTCAGTTTGGAGACCAGGAACTTCACTGAGAACTTGGAACGACCGTGTCAACGTGGCGCTCGGAGGTAGTCGATGGCTTTGCGGTGCTCTGGCATTCGATTGGCATCCTTGGAGAACGACATCTATTGGATCCATCCTACCTTGGTTTCCTTTCTTTTAACTGATGAGTGCAGGACCCCTTCCATACTGGATGCCAGACTGAGTCGCCATCAGCGACTGTGCTAAACGACAGATTCGCGTTTCTTGGTGGCAAAACAGGGGGTTCACACTCGCTGTATACGTATACTTGATGTACACATATCTATAGAATATATTTTTGTAGTTTTTCCTTCGACGTACCGCGTTTGATCAGTGCGTGCGGAGAGTAGTCTGAAGCGCGGCGTCTTTCCTCCCCCCTCCACCTCCTTCGTCCGTCTATACTAGGCGTTTCGGTCGGATACCTCGAGGAGGCATTCCCGCTGTCGATTGTACAGATTGTGCTGCATGGCCAAATCGTTATCTGCTCAGAAGGCGTACTTGCTGGAACCAATAGCTGCAGTCCAGCCTCCTGAACTTGAGACCGACCACCCAACCCTTGCCACT
>Ga0157379_10000463_pt1 | contig 32854 bp, 31 predicted proteins | sample S25metaG_FD_121802 | JGI IMG/M metagenome (GOLD analysis project Ga0157379, IMG submission 121802) | Switchgrass rhizosphere microbial communities from Kellogg Biological Station, Michigan, USA - S2-5 metaG | ecosystem: Host-associated > Plants > Roots > Rhizosphere > Soil | place: USA... | reverse complement strand
GCGCGCGAGCTTTGCACGCGCCACAATGTCCTGTTCATCCTGGACGAGATCCAGACCGGATTGGGCCGGACCGGCAAGCTGCTGGCCGAGGAGCATGAGAATGTCGAGGCCGACCTCACACTGATCGGCAAGGCTCTGTCCGGCGGCTATTATCCCATCTCCGCCGTGCTCTCCAACGCCGAGGCCATGAGCGTGCTCCATCCCGGTGAGCACGGCTCCACATTCGGCGGCAATCCGCTGGCCTGCGCCATTGCCCGCATGGCCGTGAAGGTGCTGATCGAGGAGGGGATGATCGAAAATGCCGCCCGCGTCGGTGCACGACTTCAACGCGATCTGGCGTCCATCCGCTCCGGCCAGGTGAAGGAAGTGCGCGGACGCGGCCTGATGCTGGCGGTCGAGCTTGATCCCGCCTGCGGCGGCGCCCGTCCGGTTTGCGAAAGGCTGATGGCGCGCGGACTGCTCGCCAAGGAAACACATGATCACATCATTCGGGTCACGCCGCCCCTGATATTGACTGAGGATCAGGCCGACTGGATCGCGCAACAGTTTCACGCGGTCCTGCATTGAATGCGGCGCAAAAGCCCGCTTGGGCTATAAATGCAGCCATGACTATGGATTGGGACGGCCTGGACGCGATCAAGTACCGCGACGAGCGCGACGCCATCGCGGACCTGCTCAAGTCCGAGCCTCTTTCGCCGGCTCAGCGCGTACGGGTGCGGGAAGAGGCCGCCAACCTGGTTGTCCGGGCACGGCTGGAGGGCCGCAGGGCCGGCATGGTCGAAAGCTTTCTGCAGCAATTCTCGCTGTCCACGCCGGAAGGCCTGGCGCTGATGGGCTTGGCGGAAGCCTTGCTGCGCACGCCCGACTCCGGCACCCGTGACCGGCTGATCGCGGAAAAGATTTCCGCCGCCGACTGGGCCTCGCATCTGGGCCAATCGGACTCGCTGCTGGTCAATGCCTCGACCTGGGGCCTGATGCTGACCGGGCGGCTGATCGATGTCAGCGGGCTCGACGATGCGTCGGGCACCATCCGGCGGCTGGCGGCGCGGGTGGGCGAACCCATCGTGCGCGCGGCGGTGGCACAGGCGGTGCGCATCATGGGCGAGCAATTTGTGCTGGGACGCTCCATCGAAGACGCCATCGCGCGGGCGGCGCGGGAAAATCTGCTCTGCTCCTTCGACATGCTGGGCGAAGGCGCGCGCACCCAAGCCGATGCCATGCATTATGAAAGTGCTTATGCCACGGCCATTGCTGCCATCGGCAAGTCGGCCGCCGGTCCCGAAAACGGTCATGGCATCTCGGTAAAGTTGTCGGCGCTGTCGCCGCGCTATGAGGCGACCCAGGAAGCCCGCGTCTGGACCGAGCTTTATCCCCGCCTGAAACGCCTGGCGGAGGTAGCGGCCGAGGCCGACATCAATTTCACCATCGATGCCGAGGAAGCCGATCGTCTGGTGCTGTCGCTGAAGCTGTTGGACAGATTGGCGCGCGAGCCTTCGCTGGGCGCCTGGCGTGGGCTGGGCCTGGCGGTGCAGGCCTATCAAACCCGCGCGGCGGAGGTGATCCCGCTGCTGGCGGCGCTGGCGAAGGACAGCGGACGGCGCCTGATGGTGCGGCTGGTCAAGGGCGCCTATTGGGACAGCGAGATCAAGCGCGCCCAGGTGGGCGGTCGCAGCGGCTATCCCGTCTTCACCACCAAGCCCGCCACGGATCTTTCCTATCTCGCCGCGGCGCGGGCTTTGATCGCTGCGTCTCCCTATCTCTATGCTCAGTTCGCCACCCACAACGCGCATACGCTGGCGGCTGTGCGGGCCATGGCGGGCACGACGCCCATCGAGCATCAGCGCCTGCACGGCATGGGCGAGACACTTTACGCTGCGGCGGGCGAAATGTTCGGGCCGCTCGCCCTTCGCACCTATGCGCCTGTGGGGGCACACGAGGATTTGCTGCCCTATCTGGTGCGGCGCCTCCTGGAGAATGGTGCCAATACCAGCTTCGTGCATCTGCTGCTGGACGACGATACGCCGCCCGAGACAGTCGCCGCCGATCCCATCGTGCGGGTGGAAGCCCAGGCCGGCCCGCATCCCCGCATTCCGCTGCCCCGCGAGATGTATGGCGACCGGTTGAACAGTTTTGGCGTCGATCTCTCCATCGCGGCGGAACGCGAAAAGCTCATGCATGTGAAAGGCGCGCCCCGCCCTGTTGCCGATGCCACGCCAACAGAAATCGACACGGCCTTTGCCGCCGCCAAGGCGGCGCAACCGGCATGGGATGGATTGGGCGGCGCGGGCCGCGCCGGAATTTTGCGCGCCATGGCCGATATGTTGGAACAACACCGCGATGCCTTGATGGCGATTGCGGTGCAGGAAGCGGGCAAGACATGGCCCGATGCGGTGGCCGAAGTGCGCGAAGCGGCGGATTTCTGCCGCTATTATGCCCTTCTGGCGGAACGGCATTTCGCGCACGCCGAACCGCTCAAAAGTCCGGCAGGTGAAACCAATGTTCTGGAACTGCATGGCCGCGGCGTCTTTGCCTGCATCTCGCCATGGAATTTTCCCCTTGCCATCTTCACCGGCCAGATCGCAGCGGCACTGGCGGCAGGCAACACGGTGCTGGCCAAGCCGGCGGAACAGACGCCGCGCATCGCCGCCGCCGCCGTGATGCTGTTCAGGCAAGCGGGCCTGCCCGATGCTGTGTTGCATCTTCTGCCCGGCCCCGGCGAAACCGTGGGTGCAGCACTGATCAGCCACCCCGACCTTTCCGGCGTCGCTTTCACCGGCGGCACCGACACGGCCCAGGCAATCAACCGCAGCCTCGCGGCGCGCCAGGGGCCGCTCGTCCCCTTCATCGCCGAAACCGGCGGCCTCAATGCCATGTTCGTGGACACCACCGCCCAGCGCGAGCAGGTGATCGACGATTGTCTTCTCTCGGCGTTCGGCTCGGCGGGGCAGCGCTGCTCGGCGCTTCGCATCCTGTTCCTGCCGGAAGAAACTGCCGACGGCCTGATCGCGGGCCTCAAAGGCGCGATGGACGTATTGCGGGTGGGGGACCCCGCCGATTTCGCCACCGACATCGGGCCGGTGATCGATGCGCGCGCCAAGGCGGCGCTGGACGCGCATCTGGCGCATCTCAAGGGCACGGCGAAAATCCTGAGAGAGTTGAATCCCCCCGCATCCGTGCCGCTGCTGTTCGGACCGGTGATGGCGGAAATCACACTGGAACAAATTCCCGACAAGGAAGTGTTCGGCCCCATCCTGCATGTGGTGCGCTACAAAAACGGCGAACTGGAAAAGGCCGCGCGCACCCTGGCGGAAAAAGGCTATGGCCTCACCTTGGGCATTCATTCGCGGCTCGACTCGTTCGTTGCGCGGGTGCGGGCGCTGGTGCCGGCGGGCAATATCTATGTCAACCGCTCCATCATCGGCGCGGTGGTGGGGGTGCAGCCTTTTGGCGGCGAGGGCCTGTCAGGCACGGGCCCCAAGGCAGGTGGGCCCTATGCCTTGACCCGCTACGCGGTGGAGCGCGCCCTCAGCGTGAACATCGCGGCCAAGGGCGGCGATCCCGCGCTGCTCAATCTTTGAGCCGACGCTATTGGCCATCTGGCGGATGCCCGGTAATACGGGCCTATCCCGGCTTCAATTTTGGGAGCGTTTGCGCCAGCATACCGGTTGAGGTTGGCTGGCTGCCCAGCGCCCGCCCAACGTGGCTCCGTAGCCTGACGTGAGTGCCAGGCGTTGTGGTCCGCCCTGGTGCGGGCCGACGTCTTGAGGGGGCCGATTGGAGCACAGCGAAACGCGCTCCTGGAAGCGCTGTTGACGCTGGTCCGACAGTTTTCCTGCTCGATGGAACAGTGAATCAGCGGATCCCGTTCCCGAACGGAGGATTCGCTGAAGATAAGCCTTCGTGAGTTCGTCTTGGCCGGGTTTAACTGCATTAGCATTCAAGCGAACGCGAACTGTCGCGTCCGTCGGACACTTGCGAAGCTCTGATCTGGTGAGTAAGCACAAGCGGGTGCCTGTCAGGTGGCAGCCTGGATGTCAGCGAGCAGGGCATCAACATCATCCTCTGTCGTATCCCAGGCGCACATGAAGCGCGCACCGCCTGAGCCGATAAAGGTGTAGAAGCGCCAGCCCTTGGCACGCAGCGCGTTTAGCGTTTCTGCAGGTAGTGTGGCAAACACCGCATTGGCTTCGGGCGGCGCCATGAGGCTCACGCCCCTTATCTGTTGCAGACCGTTGGCCAGGCGCGCGGCGCGGGAATTGGCATTGCGGGCGTGGGTAAGCCACGCGCCGTTTTGCAACATGCCGATCCATGGTGCCGCCAGGAAACGCATCTTGGAGGCAAGCTGACCGGCCTGCTTGCAGCGATATTCAAATTCGGTGGCATAATGCTTGGTGAAAAATATTATCGCCTCCCCGAAAGCCATGCCCATCTTGGTGCCGCCCAGGCAGAGCACATCCACACCGCATTTCCAGGAAAGGTCGGCCGGCCTGGCGTCAAGTGCGACTAGCGCATTGCCGAAGCGGGCACCGTCCATATGGAAGGCGAGACCTACGCGCCTGGCTTCAGCGCCAAGAGATTCAAGTTCCGCTTTCGTATAGACGGTGCCAATCTCGGTAGATTGGGTCACGCTGACGACGCGCGGTTTGGGATAGTGAACATCGCTGCGGCGCCTGACGGCATTGTCTATTGCGTCAGGACGTATTTTGCCCTTGTCGCCGGCAAGCGTGAGGATTTTGGTGCCATTTGAAAAGAATTCTGGAGCGCCGCATTCATCGGTTTCTATGTGGGCGATCTCATGGCAGAGGACGCTGTGATAGGATTGGCACAGCGAGGCCAGCGCCAGAGAATTCGCGGCTGTGCCGTTGAAGGTGAAGAATACTTCGCAATCTGTTTCGAAAGTCTCCCGGATCAGGTCCGCTGCGCGCTGTGTCCACGCATCCTCGCCATAGGCCGGCGCGTGACCATAATTGGCATTTGCCATCGCCTCCTGGGACTCTGGCGTGATGCCAGCAAAATTATCTGAAGCAAACTGGCGGCGCGGGAGAGGTTGGGGTGTGTACATGATACTTGGAATGCCCTTGACGCATCAAAAGGCACTTATCTCCAGGAGCTAAAACGAAACTAAGACTGGCCACAGCGTCCATCGCTGGGAAAATCCAGCTTCCAGGACGGTTTGTGGCACTTGCGCCAACATACCGCGTAAAATTGGCTGGGGGACTAGGATTCGAACCTAGACAACCAGAGTCAGAGTCTGGGGTCCTACCGTTAGACGATCCCCCACCAGGCTTTCGAAAGCCCGCCGGGACCGCCCCTTTAGACCAGCCGCCAACCCCTTGCAAGGACAGGTTTTCGCCCGCCTTTTAACCCCCCGCGCCTGGCCGAAGCATGCTAGCCTCCGGCCAGGCAGCGCCATCGCGCTGGGGGAAAAATGCACGGAAACCGCCAAAATTCCGGCGAAAGCGATATTCGCAAAGGTCCGCTGCTGGCGGTCCTGGACCTGGGTACCAACAACTGCCGGCTGTTGATCGCCACGGCCGCCTATGGCCGGGGCGGCTCGGGCGGATTTCGGGTGGTGGATTCCTTCTCCCGTATCGTGCGGCTGGGCGAGGGCGTGAATCAGAGCGGGCTTCTCTCCCAGGCCGCCATGGACCGCACCGTCGCGGCGCTCAAGGTCTGCGCCGATCGTATCGCCAAGCATCATGTCCAGCATGTGCGCGCCATCGCCACCCAGGCGGCGCGGCTGGCCGGCAACACTGATGTCCTGATCAGCCGGGTGCGGGAAGAGACCGGCCTGGAACTGGAAGTGATCTCGGCGGAAGAGGAAGCCGATCTGGCCGCCGAGGGCTGCGCCCCCCTGATCGGGCGCAAATACAGGGGCGCCCTCGTGTTCGACATCGGCGGCGGCTCGACCGAGATCATTTGGCTACAGAAAGGCCCGCAGGGCCCGCAGAAAAAACTCGCCGTCTCGGTGCCGCTGGGCGTGGTGAGTTTGGCGGAAAGCTATGGCCCGGCCTCCACCAGCCGCGCCGGATTTGAGCGCATGCGCGCCGATGTGAGCGCGCACCTTGAGCCTTTCCACCAGGCCATGGCCGGCGGCTTCGACACCCGCAAATATCATTTGCTGGGCACCTCGGGCACGGTCACCACCCTGGCGGCCATCGCGCTCAAGCTGCCGCGCTACAACCGGACCCGGGTGGACGGAAGCTGGCACGAGACCGCCCATATGCTGCGGGTGGTGGAGCGTCTGCAGGATCAGGATACCGAAGCGTTGGCCAAGATCGGCAGCATCGGTGTGGAACGCGCCGACCTGATGCTGCCGGGCTGTGCCATCTTCGCCGCGATCTGTTCCTTGTGGCAGTCGCCGGTGCTGAGGGTCGCCGATCGCGGCCTGCGCGAAGGCATGTTGCGCCGCCTGAGCCAGGAGTTAGGGCAGCAATTGGATCAGGAAGTGCCGTGAAAGAGGGTGATGCTTCGGGGCGCGGCCGCGTGCCCGTGAAAGTGAAAAAGGATCGGGGAAGGACGGCGTCGTCGCGTGCCTGGCTGAAGCGCCAGCTCAACGATCCCTATGTCGCCGCGGCAAGAAACAAAGGTTATCGCAGCCGCGCCGCCTTCAAGCTGGTCGAGCTGAACGAGAAATTCCGTTTCCTCAAAAAAGGCGCGCGGGTGCTGGATCTGGGCGCGGCCCCGGGCGGCTGGAGCCAGGTGGCGGCCAATGCCGGCGCCACTGTGGTGGCGGCGGACGTGTTGGAGATGGAGCCGGTGACGGGTGTTACTTTCTTCCAGGCCGACCTGACCGATCCGGACGTTCCCGCCCTGCTGAAACAGGCGCTGGACGGCCCCGCCGACCTGGTGCTGACCGACATGGCCGCGCCCACCACCGGCCACCGCGCCACCGACCATATCCGTACCATCGCCCTGGTCGAGATCGCGCTGGAAGTGGCCGAGGACGTGCTCAAGCCCGGCGGGACCTTTGTCGGCAAGGTGTTCCAGGGCGGCTCCTCCAACGAATTGCTGGGGCGGCTGAAAAAGGCCTTCCGCGAGGTCAAACACGTCAAACCGCCCGCGTCCCGCCAGGAATCGGTGGAGTTGTACGTCGTGGCATTGGGATTCAAGGCGACCCGCGGTAGCGGGACAAATCGGTCCGGTGGACCGATTTGAGCCTTGAACGCGCCGAGCTCGAGCGAGGCGCCGGGACAGTGCCCGCCGTCTTGGAGAAATTTTTTTGACCTGCCGGGAATAAAGCCCAACTGGGGAAGGTCTAGCCCGTCATGGATGACCGGCGCCGGAGATTTGAAGCGCAAGCCTTGCCGCACCTGGATGCGGCCTACAACCTGGCCCGATGGCTGTCGCGCTCGCCCACCGACGCGGACGACATCGTCCAGGACGCGATGTTGCGTGCCTTCCGTGCCTTTGACGGGTTTCGCGGTGGCGACATCAAGGCCTGGCTTCTGACCATTGTGCGCAATTGCTGGCTCAGCGCGGGCGCGGCCACCCGGCGGCGGGGGCATACCAGCCTGGAGGACCAGGAACTGGAGGCGCCGGAAAGCGATCCCGAAACGACGGCCATCCAGGCAGGCGCCAAACGCCGGCTGGATGCGATGATCGCCCAATTGCCGCAGGAATTCCGCGAGGTCCTGATCCTGCGCGAAATGGAAGATATGAGTTATCGCGAGATCGCGGATATCACCGGTGTTCCCATCGGCACCGTGATGTCGCGGCTGGCCCGGGCGCGAGCCACTTTGCGGGAGGCTGCGAGGGATTGCCTATGAACTGCACGGAAATCCTGCACACCCAGAGTTATCTGGATGGCGAACTTGACGGCGCCGAAGCCGCGACGGCGGAACGGCATCTTGAAACCTGCGCCGAATGCCAGGCCTTGGCCGCGGCCACAGCCGATCTTAGCGACGCTTTGCGCAAGGTCCCGCGCCACCGGGCGCCGGACACCTTGCGTCACCGGCTGACAAAACAACTTGATCGCGAAACGCGGCGCACCCCGGCCAAAAGCTTCTGGGTTGGCGCCGCCAGCGGCGGCGGTCTTTCGGCTTTGGCGGCGGGCTTTGCGCTGTTCCTGCTCCTGCCGCCGACGGCGGCCAGCCTTTCGCAATCGGTGGTCGATGCCCATACCGCCGCGCTGACCAGCCAAAAGACCATCATGGTTGCGTCCAGCAGCCATCATACCGTCAAGCCCTGGCTGGCGGCACATGCCGGAATCTCCCCGCCGGTGACGGATTTCACCGAACAGGGCTTTGTCCTGACCGGCGGCCGCACCGATGAGGTGGCGGGCAACCGCGCCGCCGTTGCGGTCTACCGCCATGGCAACCACGAAGTGGATCTGTTTGCCTGGCCCGACCGCGGCACAAAACTGCCCGAACCGGGCATGGCCCGCGGCTTCCGCATGACGTTCTGGAAAAGCGGCGACCTGGATTATGCCGCGGTTTCGGATGTTGATGCGGCCGCGTTCCAGAAGTTCGTCGCCCTGGCGAAAAACCAGCGGGAATAAACGGCACGATCGGCAAGTCTCCTCTTACGAAATCTGGAGACGAACGTCATGACCGATACATCCCGCCGCGATGCGCTCAAATGTCTTGGTGTCGGCGCCGGCACTCTGTTCACCCTGTCCGGTGGCGTTTTGAGCGCCTTCGACATGGCGGAAGCCCGTGAAGACATGGGCACGCCGCTGTTCCTGCAGATCAGCGACACCCATATCGGCTTCAGCAAGGATGCCAATCCCGATGTGATCGGCACCCTGAACGCCACCATCGATTCCATCAATGCGATGCCGCGTCAGCCGGCCTTCGCCATTCATACCGGCGATGTCACGCACCTCTCCAAGGCCGCTGAATTCGACACCGCCAGCCAGTTGCTCTCGCGGATGAAAGTCAGCGAGCTGCATGTCGTGCCGGGCGAGCATGACGTGACCGACGGGCCGGGCCAGGAATTCTTCGCCCGCTTCGGCAAGCCGTCCGGCAACAAGGGCTATTACAGCTTCGATTCCCAGGGCGTGCACTTTGTCGCCCTGGTCAATGTGATGAACTTCAAGCCCAACGGCCTGGGCGCGCTGGGCGAAGACCAGCTCGCCTGGTTGAAGGACGATCTCGCCGGCCGCTCCGCCAGCCAGCCTGTTGTCGTGTTTGCGCATATGCCGCTGTGGACGATCTACGAACCCTGGGGCTGGGGAACGGGAGAGGGCGAACAGATTGCCGCGCTGCTGCGCCGCTTCGGCTCGGTCACCGTGCTCAACGGCCACATCCACCAGATCGTGCAGAAGGTGGAAGGCAACATCCTGTTCCACACTGCGCGCTCCACCGCCTATCCCCAACCCTCCGCAGGGACCGGTCCCGGGCCAGGACCCTTGGTGGTCCCGCCGGCGCAACTGCCCGGCATGCTGGGCGTGACCATGGCGGTCAGGGACGGCAAGCGCAGGCTGTCGCTCATCGATTCAACCCTGGCCTGATTTTTCCTTTTTGAAACGGAGATACGTATGAAGTCCAATATTTTTGGCCTTGCGCTGCTGCTCGCCTCCTCGGCCGGCTTGCACGCGGCGAATGCCGCCGAAGTCGCGGTGAACATCAAGAATTTCGATTATTCGCCGATGAATCTGAACATCGCGGCGGGCACCACGGTGGTGTGGAAGAACCTGGACGGCGAGCCGCACACCATCGCCAGCATCGACGGCCAGTTCCGTTCCCAGGCGCTGGACCAGGATGACAGCTTCCGCTTCACCTTCGATCATCCCGGCGTCTACAAATATATCTGCTCCATCCATCCCAAGATGAAGGCGACCATTACCGTCAAGTAGCCGTCAAAGCCCAAGGTCGCTCAGTCCCGGATAATCGTCGGGACGGCGGCCTTGCGGCCAATGGTACAGCCGCTCGCTTTCCTCGATGGGCAACAGGTCGATGCTGGCAAAGCGCCGCTGCATCAGGCCTTGTGCGTCGAATTCCCACAACTCATTGCCATAGCTGCGAAACCAGGCGCCATCCACCTTGTGCCACTCCGAGGAAAATCGCACAGCCATGCGGTTCTCGCGAAAACCCCACAGTTCCTTGATCAGGCGATAATCATGCTCTTCCTGCCACTTGCGGGTGAGCAGGGCGATGATGGCGGCCCGGCCCTGGACGAATTGGGTGCGATGCCGCCAGATGCTGTCTTCCGTATAGGCCAGCGCGACGCGGGCGGGATCACGGCTGTTCCAAACATCCTCAGCCGCCCGCACTTTTTGCGCCGCGGTTTCTGGTGTGAAGGGCGGCAGAGGTGGGCGGCTTTCCATGACTATTCCTTTAAGCGGTTCAGAGCGGCATCATACCCGCCGTCCGGACGCCCCGAAATAATCCTGGTCATGACAAAAGGCCCCGGCTGTTTCCAGTCGGGGCCTTTGCCGATTTGCAAAATCCGTTTAGCGGACGTGCTTCAGGCTGATCTGGCCGATGCCCGCCGCCACATTCAGGCCGGTCGAGCCTTCCACGCTGACCGGCTGCAGGGCGATGGACTTGTCCAGCCCGCCGACCAGGACATTGGCGCCCACGCCGACACCCACATTGGCCTGCGCACTGGCGCCGCCATATTCACCTTCGATGGCACCGGGGCGCACGTCAGAGGTGGGCGCGAATACCGCCCAGATCAGCTTGCCCTTGCCGGTATAGCCGATATCCACGCCCCACTTGGAAATGGTGCCGGCATAGTGTTCGACCGAGGCCTTGGTCGGCTCATAAGAGCAGGCCAGATCCTTGGTGGACCCGAACACAAAGCCCATGCCGCCGGCGACATTGCAGTTCAGGGTACCGATCTTCACGCCGGCGGGTGCGGCATTCACGGTGGGAGTAATGGCGAGGCCGGCGGCAGCGATGGCCGCGCCAAGCATCAAATGAAAGGTCTTCATGGTTCGCTCCTGGAGAACAGGGACTCGGCAAAATCGCCGACCGCGCATAACAACGCCGGGGCGGGGGTGCGGTTCCCGTCAAAAGAAATAAACCCATATTTTACAAGGGCTTAATTTCAGATTGTTACAGCCTCTTGCGCAAGATAAGGCCCACTGATACAGGCTCGGCGCTCCATAGGGCGTTCCGCAACAGCGCCCCCACTTATGGCCAGGAGCACTTGTTATGACCGGCTCAAACATCCGCGAAGCCCTCACCTTCGACGATGTCCTGCTGGTTCCCGGCGCCTCCGAAGTCCTTCCCGCACAGGTCGATACCCGCACCCGTCTCACCAAGACGGTCGAGTTGGGTATTCCTTTGGTGTCGGCGGCGATGGACACGGTGACGGAAGCGCCGCTCGCCATCGCCATGGCCCAGGCTGGCGGCATGGGCGTGATTCACAAGAACCTCGGCATCGAAGAACAGGCCGAGCATGTGCGGCGCGTGAAGCGCTTTGAAAGCGGCATGGTGGTCAATCCGGTGACCATCGGGCCCGGCGCAACCTTGGCCGATGCGCTGGCGCTGATGGAGCGGCACCGCATCTCCGGCGTGCCGGTGGTGGACGGCGTGGATGCCAAAGGGGCCGGCAAGCTGGTGGGCATCCTCACCAACCGCGATGTGCGCTTTGCCGCCGATCCGCGCCAGAAGGTGTCGGAGCTGATGACCAAGGACAAGTTGGTCACGGTGCGCGAAGGCGTGCAGCCCGACGAAGCCAAGCGGCTGCTGCATCAACACCGCATCGAGAAGATCCTGGTGGTGGACGATGCCTATCGCTGCGTCGGCCTGATCACCGTCAAGGATATCGAAAAGGCGCAGAAATATCCCAATGCCTGCAAGGATGAGCGCGGCCGCCTGCGCGTGGCGGCCGCCACCGGCGTGGGCGAGGATGGTTATGCCCGCGCCATGGCGCTGATCGAAGCGGAATGCGACGTGATCGTGGTGGACACCGCCCATGGCCATTCCAAGGGCGTGATCGACGCCATTCGCCGCATCAAGAAAGTCAGCAACTATGTGCAGGTGGCGGGCGGCAATATCGCCACTGCCGAGGCCGCCAAGGCGCTGATCGATGCCGGCGCCGATGCGGTGAAGGTGGGGATCGGGCCGGGCTCGATCTGCACCACCCGCATCGTGGCGGGCGTCGGCGTGCCGCAACTGACCGCCATCATGGACGCGGTCAGCGTGGCGCGCGACGCTGGCGTGCCGGTGATCGGCGATGGCGGCATCAAATATTCCGGCGACCTGGCCAAAGCCCTGGCCGCCGGCGCCGATGTGGCGATGGTGGGCTCGCTGCTGGCCGGCACCGAAGAGTCTCCCGGCGAAGTGTTCCTTTATCAGGGCCGCTCCTACAAGGGCTATCGCGGCATGGGCAGCGTGGGCGCCATGGCGCGCGGTTCTGCCGACCGTTATTTCCAGGCGGAAGTGCGCGACGCCTTGAAGCTGGTGCCGGAAGGCGTGGAAGGCCAAGTGCCGTACAAGGGCCCGGCCGGCACGGTGATCCACCAGATCATCGGCGGACTTCGCGCCGCCATGGGTTACACCGGCTGCAGCACCATCGAGGAATTCCACAAGAAGGCGCAGTTCGTGCGCATCACCGGCGCGGGCCTGCGCGAAAGCCACGTCCATGACGTGACGGTGACACGCGAAGCGCCGAACTATCACCCTGGTGGGCAGTAAGCGTCGACAGCCCTTCGCGATGGACAAGAAAGTGCGTTGGCCGCAAACTCGCCTTTGGCATTAGCGGGAGCGCCGGCCATGGCTGAAGATATTCTGGTAGGCAAAGGCAAAGTCAGCGACACCTTGTTGCTGCGCTTCGGCAACCGTCACGGCCTGGTGGCGGGCGCCACCGGCACCGGCAAGACCGTCACCTTGCAGGTGATGGCGGAAGGTTTTTCCCGCGCCGGGGTTCCGGTGTTCGCCGCCGACGTCAAAGGCGACCTTTCCGGCATTGCCGCTGCCGGCCAGGCGAATGACGCGCTGGTGGCGCGCGCCAAAAGCCTGGGCTTCGCTTACGAGCCCGACCGTTTTCCGGCGATGTTCTGGGACCTGTTCGGCGAACAGGGCCATCCCATCCGCGCCACCATCTCCGAGATGGGGCCGCTGCTGCTGTCGCGGCTGATGGATTTGAACGACGTGCAGGAAGGCGTGCTCAACATCGCCTTCAAGGTGGCCGACGAACAGGGCCTGTTGTTGCTGGATCTCAAGGACCTGCGTGCCATGCTGGCCTTCCTGGCCGAGCATGCTGATGAGCTGACCACCCAGTATGGCAATGTCTCCAAGGCTACCATCGGCACCATCCAGCGCCAGCTGTTGGTGCTGGAGAACCAGGGCGGCGACAAATTCTTCAGCGAACCGGCGCTGGCCCTGACGGATTTCATGCGCACCGACCGCGACGGCCGCGGCTATATCAATGTGCTGGCGGCCGACAAGCTGATGCAGACGCCCCGGCTCTACGCCACCTTCCTGCTCTGGCTGCTCTCGGAACTGTTCGAGCAGATGCCGGAAGTGGGCGATCCCGACAAGCCCAAGCTGGTCTTCTTCTTCGACGAGGCTCATCTGCTGTTCAACGATGCGCCCAAGGCGTTGATGGACAAGATCGAACAGGTGGTGCGGCTGATCCGCTCCAAGGGCGTGGGCATCTATTTCGTCACCCAGAATCCGCTGGACGTGCCCGACACGGTGCTGTCGCAGTTGGGCAACCGGGTGCAGCACGCCCTGCGCGCCTTCACCCCTCGCGACCAGAAAGCAGTCAAGACCGCGGCCGATACGTTCCGGCCCAATCCTGAGCTTGATACCGCGCGCGTCATCATGGAATTGGGCAAAGGCGAGGCGCTGATCTCGCTGCTGGAAGGCAATGGCACGCCCACCATGGTGGACCGCGCCATGATCTGTCCGCCGGCCGCGCGGATGGGGCCGGTGACGCCGGAGGAACGTCATGCGGTGATGGCCGCCAGTCCCTGTGCCGGCAAATACGACAAGACCTTGGATGCAGAGTCCGCTTACGAGGTGCTGCAGCAACGCGCCCAGGCATCCGCGGCACCCGCCGCCGGCCAAGCTTCTGGTCAGCCCGCGGGCGCTCAACCATCAGCGGGTGGTCTGCTGGGAGGACTGGGCGCCGCCTTGGGCGGATTGTTCGGCACCAGTGTGCCGCACAATCAGCGGCTTTCCACCGGCCAACTGGTGACCCGCGAAGTCACCCGCTCGGTGGTCAACCGCGTGGCGGGCCAGGTGGCCGCCGATGTCGGCAAGTCAATCCTGGGCGGAGCCTTGGGCGGGACCATCGGCCGGGCGATTGTCAGAGGGACCTTGGGAGGCGTACTACGCCGTTGATGTAAGCCTGGCCGCTTGCAGCAACAGGATCGTCTTCATGTCGACGATCTCGCCGCTCTCAACCATCTTCAGCGCAGCGTCTAGGGGCATCTCCAGCACTTCTATATCTTCGCCCTCATGCTCATGGCCGCCGCCCTGGGCGCGGACGGCGGTGGAATCATAATCCGCCAGAAACAACGACACCCGTTCCTTCACCGCGCCCGGACTGACGAAGCAATGGGTGACCAACTTGGGATGCGAGATGGCGACCCCCGCTTCCTCCATCGCTTCGCGGGTTACGCAGACCTCGGGCGTGTCGCCGTCCAGCTTTCCGGCGACCACTTCCACCAGCAGGTGGGGATCGCCCCATTCATAGACCGGCCAGCGGAATTGCCGGATCAGGATGATACGGCCGTGTCGCCGGTCGAACGGCAGCACCGCGGCGGCATCGCCGATGTCATAGCTTTCGCGCTTCTGATGCTGCCAGGCGCCGTCGCGGCGCTGAAAATCGAAACTCGCCTCGCGCAGGGTGTAGTGATGGTGCGCCAGGACCTTGAGGTCGCGCAGCCGGACCCGGCCGCTGATGTCATTGTTTTCCATCCGGTCAGGCTAGTCGTGGACGTGCGGGTCTTTCAAGGGTGCATGTCCTGGCGGACATGCACAACCGCAAGCTTGTCGGAATAAAGACGATGCCAGCCCGGCGTGGCATCCAGCAGCTTCACCACCGGGGCCTGGCTCTGGAATATCGTCCAGCGCACATGATGAAAGGTTAGGCTGGCCGCCAGCGCATCCTTGTCCGGCGAGGTAATATCGGCGTAATTCTCCAGGAAGATATCGCCATAAAGATCGGCCCGGCTGTCGATGAAGGGCTTGATGCCGCTCCAGATCAGGTAACCGCCGAAGCTGTAGTCGTTCAGCACCGGCATCTCGCGCACAAAGCGCGGCACATGCGCCAAGGCTGAAGCGGGCGAAGAGGAATCGTCCTCCCGCACCACCGGAACCGCCAGCCGCACCGGAATCATCCCAACCAGTACGATCGCGGCCAGCGCGCCCATCCAGGAAGACGAAGACGCCTGGTCTTTGGCGGGCCACGCGTGTGCCAGCGACGAGGCCAACAGGATCGGCGCCGTCACGCCCAACAGCATCTGGTGCCGGCAATGGGCCATAGCCATCCAGACCAGTCCGACCACGATCAGCAGCCGCAGCGGCGGGACCTTGATCTTGCCGCTACCCAGCACGAACAGAACCGTCAGCAGGGCGAGTGCGAACGGGGAAATGTGGGAGAAATCCGTCGCCTGCCACTCCCCGATATGGGCCAGGCTCTGCATTCCGGAAAGCTTGAAAGGAAAGACCAGGCTGTGCCACCCGAAGGGCGTGATCGTGGCCGCGGCCGTGGCCGCCAGCAGAAACAAGCCCCACGTCATCACCGTTCTTTTGCGGTCGGCGGCTTCCGCCACCGCCTCCACGGCCAGCGCGCCGCCCAGCGCCAACCCAAAGGCGAAGCTGCCATGCAGATTGGCCCAGGGCGGCATCAGCAGGATCAGCCACCAGGCGGGCGCACGCTTTTCTTCGCGCGCCGATACCAGTCCCGCGGTCCAGATCGCTAGCAGCGGCATGGCCAGCATATGCGGCCGCGCCAACAGGCTGATGGTGGTGCAAGCCAGTCCCAGCACCACCGTCAGCAGCGCGGGCACCAGATCGACCCTCTTGCGGACATAGAAACCGACCACGCCGGCGGTGATGGCTGCGCAGGGCGCGAACAACAGATGAATGACAGCCCAGCTCTGCGGCAGCCAGGCCAGCGCCATGATGATTTCGGCCAGCCATTCCTGGGTGTGCCAGGGCGATCCCGCCGCGGTGTAGGAAAAGACGTCGGCGCGCAACACCGCGCGGTGTGCCAGCATCCATTCCCCGGCGCGGATGTGCCAATAGGTATCGGCGTCGTTCAGCAGGCCGGGCGAAAAAACCGCCAGGCCAAAGCCTGCCAATCCCGCGAACAAGGCGAAGATCAGGGCGGGGGACAGGGCAAGGGCAGAGGTGCGGGACATGGGATTGGCTTTTGCAGCGCCGCCCACTCTATAAGGGCAATCCTAATGTCCTGTTTCCGGCTTAACATTTTGATTTTCCCCGATAAATGACCCCTGACCCATGACTCCGGCAGCCCGCCTGCAGATGGCCATCGAAATCCTGGAAGGGTTGGAACGGACCGCCCAGCCCACCGACCGCTTTCTCAAGCACTGGTTCCGCAGCCGACGCTTTGCCGGTTCCAAGGACCGCCGCGCGATTGCCGAACAGGTCTTCGGCGTGCAGCGCCGCCGGGCGCATCTGGCCCACCGGATGGGGGGCGACATTGAAGGCGTTGCGCCGCGCACTTTGGTGATCGCGTCGCTGTTGGAGGAGGGCGAAGACCCCGCCGCGCTTTTTCAAGGCGGCTATGGGCCACAGCCGCTGAACGGTGCCGAACGCGCCGCCATCGCAGCCACGCCGAGTCTCGAACCCGACCGGGTGAAAGGCGAATTTCCCGCCTGGATGGAAGAAGAATTGCGCCGCGCCTTCGGTGCGCGCCTGCTGGATGAGATGGCGGCCTTGCAAGCGCGCGCGCCGGTGGATCTGCGCGTCAACAGCCTGAAGGCAAACCGGCCGGATGTTTTGGCGGCACTGAAAGCCGAAGGCTTCGCTGCTGCGCCCACGCCCTGGTCGCCGCTAGGCATCCGCATTCCCCCCGGCGAAGGCAGCGCCGCGCTGACGAAATCGGCGCTGTTTGAATCCGGCGCCTTCGAATTCCAGGACGAGGCTGCGCAATTGGCATCGCTGCTGGCGCATGCGCAGCCCGGCATGCGGGTTCTGGACCTGGCCGCGGGGGCCGGCGGAAAATCTCTGGCCTTGGCGGCCGCCATGAACAACCAGGGCTCGATCCTCGCCTTCGACGACAATCCCGAACGCCTGTCGCCGTTGGCGGAGCGGGCGCGCCGCGCCGGCGCAAGCTGCATCACCATCGCCGAGACGCGTGGCGGGCCGCTGTGGGGCAATGGCAAGTTCGATCTGGTGTTCCTGGATGCGCCCTGCAGCGGCTCGGGGACTTGGCGGCGCCAGCCGGAATTGCGCTGGCGGCTGACGCCGGAAAGGCTGGCTGAGTTGAACCGCATCCAGGACTGGCTGTTGGATGATGCCGCCCGCCATACCGCCAGCGGCGGGCGGCTGATCTATGCCACCTGTTCGCTGTTGCCTGTCGAGAACCAGGACCGGGTGGCCGCCTTCCTGGCCCGCAATCCGGCCTTCGCCACCATCAACCTGGCCGAGGGGGGCATGACCACGCCCGGCCTGGGGGCGGATTTCCGGTCCAGCCCGCTAACCACCGGAACGGACGGCTTTTATTGCGCCGGCCTGCGCCGGATTTGACCCCGCTGGCGCCGAGCCAGGGCCGCGAATGACGCATGGTCCGATCCGGCCAAAATGGCGTATGGTTTCTCCATGATCTCCCGTCCGATTCCTGTCCTGATTGCCCTGCTGCTGGCAGCAAGTCCGGCTTTTGCCGCGCCAGCCAAGCCCGCCGCCTCGACGGCCAAAGTCACCCAGCCGGAACCGCCAATCACGGTGGAATCGCTTCTGACCCAGGCCCGCGCCGCCATCGGCCGGGGAGACCGCGAGCTGGCGCTGCGCCTGGCGCAGTCCGCCATCGTGGCGGACCCGGCGCGGCCTACTTCTTATGTGGCGCTGGGCGACATCTATGCCGAAGCCGGCCAGCCCGACTATGCCCGCTCTTATTATGATGCGGCACTCAACATTGATCCCGTCGAGCCCAGCGCGCTGAAAGCGCTGTCGGCGCTCGACCGCACGTCCACGGTGAACGCTGCAAGATGAGCGTTCTGGTTCTGGATTTCGGCAGCCAGGTCACCCAGCTGATCGCGCGGCGCGTGCGCGAGGCCGGTGTCTATTGCGAGATCGTGCCTTACAACAAGGCCGAGGATGCGCTGGCGAAAAAGCCGCGCGCCATCATCCTGTCGGGCGGGCCCGCGTCTGTTTACGAGAAGGATGCACCGCGCGCGCCGCAGGCCGTGTTCGAGGCCGGCGTGCCGGTCCTGGGTATCTGCTATGGCGAGATGACCATGAGCGCCCAATTGGGCGGCAAGGTCGAGGGCGGCCACAACCAGGAATTCGGCCGCGCCGACATTCATGTGAAGACCGCTTCGCCCCTGCTGGAAGGGCTGGCGGAAAGCGGCAGCGAGCCGGTATGGATGAGCCATGGCGACAAGATCACCGCCATTCCCCCGGGCTTTTCGGCGATCGCCACCTCGGAGTCCTCGCCTTATGCGGTGATCGCGGACGAAAAGCGCAAATTCTACGGCGTGCAATTCCATCCCGAAGTGGTGCACACCCCGCGCGGCAGCACGCTCCTCTCCAATTTCGTGCGCACCATCGCCGGCATCGCGCCGGAATGGAACATGCACGCCTTCCGCGCCGCTGCGGTGGAGAAGATCAGGAAACAGGTCGGCAAGGGCAAGGTGATCTGCGGACTGTCGGGCGGCGTGGATTCCAGCGTCGCCGCGGTGCTGATCCATGAAGCGATCGGCGACCAGCTGACCTGCATCTTTGTCGATACCGGGCTGATGCGGGCGGGCGAAAGCGAAGAGGTCGTGTCGCTGTTCCGCGGCCATTACAACATTCCCCTGATCCATGCCGATGCGCGCGAACTGTTCCTGGGCCGCCTGAAGGGCGTCAGCGATCCCGAGCAGAAGCGCAAGATCATCGGCGCCGCCTTCATCGACGTGTTCGACAAGGAAAGCCACAAGGTGGGTGGGGCGGAATTCCTCGCCCAAGGCACGCTCTATCCCGACGTGATCGAAAGCGTCTCGGCCACCGGCGGCCCTTCGGTCACCATCAAAAGCCATCACAATGTCGGCGGGTTGCCGGATTACATGAAGCTCAAGCTGGTCGAACCCTTGCGCGAGCTGTTCAAGGACGAGGTGCGGGCGCTGGGCCGCGAGCTGGGCCTGCCGCCCGCCTTTGTCGGCCGCCATCCCTTCCCGGGGCCGGGCCTGGCCATCCGGGTGCCGGGCGAGATCACCGAGGACAAGCTGGAAATCCTGCGCAAGGCCGACGTCATCTATCTGGACGAAATCCGCAAGGCCGGCCTCTACGACAAGATCTGGCAGGCCTTTGCCGTGCTGCTTCCGGTCAAGACCGTGGGTGTAATGGGCGATGCGCGGACTTACGACCATGTCTGCGCCCTGCGCGCCGTCACCTCCAGCGACGGCATGACGGCGGATTACTATCCCTTCGAGCACAGCTTCCTGGCCCGCACCGCCACTCGCATCGTCAATGAAGTGCGCGGCATAAACCGGGTGGTCTATGACATCACGTCGAAGCCGCCCGGGACGATTGAGTGGGAGTGATCCGCGACCCGGCCGATGGCCGGGTCAAATCGATCCTGGCGGATCGATTTGAGCGGATTACGCCGCGAGCACAAGCGAGCGGTAGCGCAGTGGCGAAAACAGAGCTCAAGATTCCAACTGGTGACCTGGAGCGCAAGGTCATCCGTTTGAATGCCAGCGCCGTGGCGCCTAAGTCGGGATCAGTCCGGATTTGCGAAAGCTATCGATCATCTCGTCGAACAGACCCACGTCCGCACGGCTCCGTGCCAGAAGCTGTGCGCCGCCCACGGCTGCGAAGATTGCGCGAGCCTTCTTCTCACGCTGGTTTTTGGGAACAGAAGCCGCGGCCAGCATTTTTGCAAGCCATGCGACATTCACATCAGCGAAGGCCTGCACCTCGGTTTTTACGGCGTCCGGCAAGTCATCATACTCTGCCGCCATGAACCCGCAGAGGCACATCCGATTGTTCGCCTCCAACGATCGGCGGAACAGACCCGGATAGGCCTGGAGAGCTTTCTTTGGATCGCCGGTGGTTGCCAAAAGAGCGTCGAGATCCTTCCTGGTATCCTCCCAGTAACGTTTCGCGACTGCTGCACCCAGGTCGGCCTTGCTGGGGAAATGATGGTAGATGCTTGCGGCCTTGATGCCGACGTCCGCTCCGATATCGCGGAAGTTCAGCCCGCCATAGCCATGCGCCTGGGCCGTCCGCCGCGCGGCTTCCAGGATCGCTTCCCTCGCGTTCTCGCTCATTATGCTGCCTCCACTTTTTTATCCTACCAATTGGTAGATAGGGGTTGAAAGGGAGAAAAGAAGGCCCATTGTTTTCCCTACCAACTGATAGGTAGGAGAATCCATGACAGACAAGGTTATCTATATGGACGCCACCCGTATCGCGGAACTCATCGCACAACGGGAACTTTCACCGGTCGAGGTCGTGCAAGCCCACCTCGACCGCATCGCCCAAGTCAATCCCAAGGTGAATGCCATCGTGACGGTCGCCGATGGCGCACTCCATGAGGCGAGGAAAGCCGAGGCGGCGGTCAGGTCGGGTACCCGATTGGGTCCTCTCCACGGTGTGCCGTTCACGGTCAAGGATGGAATCGACACAGCGGGCGTGTTGACGCAGCGCGGCTCACCGATTTTCAAAGGACGTGTGGCCGATACCGATGCGACCGTCGTAGCCAGGCTTAAGGCCGCCGGGGCCATCCTCATTGCAAAGACGAACCCGCCGGAATTTTCCTATTCGATCGAAACGGACAATCTCCTTACGGGCCAGACGAACAACCCCTGGAACCTTGACTACACCCCAGGCGGATCGAGCGGCGGCGAATCCGCGGCTATCGCAGCAGGCATGTCGCCGCTCGGCGTGGGCAGTGACCTCTCGATCTCATTGCGCGGCCCGGCAGCGCATACCGGTGTGGTTGGATTCAAGGCTACGCACGGTCGACTGCCGATGACAGGCCATTGGCCCCGGGTCCCGCGCCGCTTCTGGCATATTGGTCCGATGGCACGTTCGGTTCGCGATGTGGCGCTCGCCTATTCCTTGATGGCAGGACCCGATGGCGCTGACGGCTTTTCCATCACTCCGCCGGGCCTTGATACAGGCGTGGGAATGAAACCGACCCGTCAGGTTCGGGTGGGCTGGCTGGCCTCTCCGGGCTTCTTCGGGCCAACCGATCCGGAGGTGGTTGCGACCGTGAAGGCAGCGGCTGATGCGTTGGGCAATGGCGGGTGCCATGTCGAACAGGTCCGCTTGCCCGTGCTAGAGCAGACCGACGCCAACAGCATACTCTGGAAACTGCAGCAGATGGAATCCCGGCCCGAGTTCGAGAAGGTCACAGGCGGCCACGAGACCGAGGTCTTCCGGCACGCCAGATTGATCCTTGACACACCCGACACGCCGATAGCCGACTTCGTCGCCGCAGAACAGGCGGTGGAGCAATTGCGCGACAGCTTCATCGATTATTTCCAGCGCTACGATGTGCTACTTGGCCCGGTTACGCCGTTCCCGGCGACCAAACATGGACTCAAAGACCTTGCCGTCGCTGGCGAGACGGTTTCACCCTTCCATGTGATGAGTGCGACCTCGCCCTTCAGCCTGACCGGCATGCCGGCCCTGTCGATGCGGTTCGGAACGAGCCGCGATGGTCTTCCCATCGGCGTGCAGGTCGTTTCATCCTGGTTTGCAGAATCGAGCGTGATTGATGTCGCCCTGCGCCTGGAGAGATTGAGCCGCGTTCGCGACCTTCACCCCGAACCCTGACTTGAGAACACGGGCGCCCGGTCACCTCGCCGGGCCCTATGTCCAACCGTGGAAAAATTCGCCGCCCCCTGTCTGTTTCCGGCAATCCCGCTCGTCGTTACGGTATTCGGTCGGTAAGGCCAACCCCGAACAAGGAGACAGACCATGCGCGTGATGGTGTTCGTGAAGGCGACCGAGGACAGCGAAAAGGGGTTTGAAATGACCCCTGAGAATCGCAAGCTCCTCGAAGAAATGGGCAAATTTAACGAGGAGCTGCAAAAGGCCGGCATTCTGCGCGCCGGCGACGGCCTCAAGCCCTCCTCGCAAGGAAAGCGCGTCGCCTTTAATGGCCCCGGCCGCATTGTCATGGACGGGCCCTTTGCCGAGACCAAGGAACTGGTCGCCGGTTTCTGGCTGTGGGAGGTCAAGGACATGGCCGAGGCTGTCGCCTGGGTGAAGCGTTGTCCCAATCCCATGCCGGGGCCGAGTGAGATTGAAATCCGGCCGCTGTACGAGATGTCGGACTTCCAATAGCGAGGTGCAATCCAGCTGGGCTCCGATTGGTGCGAACGCCCGAGGCCTATGGCTGAGGGGAGCGCGGTTGTGGAACCCGGCTCAAATTTACGCTGCCGAAAACCAAATCAGTTATCGTCTGGGGGCTTCAGCAACTCCGTGTCCTTTCCCGCGGCTTCCTTGACCGATTTTAGCAGCCAGTCGCGCAGGGCTCTGACTTTCGGCAGGTTGCGCTTGTGCTCCGGATAAACCAGCCAGAAGCCGTTTTTGTACAAGGCCACATGGCGAAATGGCTGAACCAGCAGCCCTGCTTGGATCGCTGGCTTGAACATGGGCGGCGACAGGACCGCCACTCCATGCCCGGCGATGGCGGCGAGGCCGTCGAGCACTTGCGATTCGAACCGGATGCCCGGGCCGTTCTTACGCTCAATAGCGCCGCCGGGCAGCGTCCCGAACCAAAGGTCCCACCAGTCGTCTTCCGCCGAGAGGCGCGGCACCGACAGGAGATCTTTTGGCGTCTTCAGTTTGTGGGTCGCCAGGAATGAAGGGCTGGCAAACGGCGTGACGGGCATCCGCATCAGGAAATGCGAAATCAGTCCGGGCCAAGGACGCGGGGCCCCCCGGATAGCGGCGTCAAAGCTGCTCCTGGGGAGATCGATCATCTGGTCCGAGACATCCAGCCGGACACTCAAATTCGGGTGCGCCAAATTGAAATCGCCCAACCTGCCAGCGAGCCAGTTGGCCGCGAAGGTGCGTGGCGCCGTGATGGACAGGATCGAGCCGCTTTCCGCGCGCACGGAAGAGAAGGCCTCCTTCATGGTTTGGAAGGCCGCGGTGACCTGGGGGGCGATCCGCCGGCCCAAATCGGTGAGAGTCATGCCACGCGCGTGACGCGCGAACAGCGTCACGCCCAGCCGCTCCTCCAGGACTTTCATCTGATAACTCACAGCCGCCTGAGTCATTGCGAGCTCCTCCGCGGCACGGCTGAAATTCTCGTGGCGAGCAGCGGCCTCAAAGACCCGAATGGCGGTAAGGGGCGGGAGATCGGACATGCCTAGATATAAATACAGTTTATATCTCCTGCCTAGCCTTTTGTTGGTCGCAGGCCTCCAAAAGCGTCAAAAGGACGGGGTTTCAACCCGAGGAGAAAACCCCATGAAATTGTTTCACATCGCCCTTTCGCTGCTGGCACTGACCCCCGTTCCCGCCCTCGCCCAGGAAGTGGCGTCGTCGGTTGTGGTTTCCTACAGCGATCTCAATCTTCGATCGGAAGCCGGCGTAAAAGCCCTGGACCGGCGCTTGACGAATGCTGTTCGTTTCGCCTGCGGCGTGCATGATGGCAGCGCGGTTCGTGAGTATCGCTTTGCCGCCCAGCGCTGCGTGAAGGAGAAGAGCGCTGAAGTGGCAGCGCTGCGCGATCGCGCGATCGCCGGCTATTCCTCACCCAATACGCTGGCTTCGCGTTGAGTCGCGCCCGGCGGTTGGCGGTTTCGTCAACAGGCCTATCGTTGCAAAAGGCTTCTATATCGCTATTGGCTGGAGATTTTCCGCCCGGCCCCTGATCATCGATCAGCGGCTGGGCGGGGTCTGGCTGAACAGGAGCAGCATCATGGTGACGGTCGAAGAGAAGAGGGCGAAATTCCGCCGCCTGCATGAGAGTGGCTTTTTTGTGATGCCGAACGCTTGGGACGCAGGCAGCGCCACGCGCCTCGCGAAGCTTGGCTTTCCCGCCATCGCATCCACCAGTGCAGGCGCGGCCTGGGCACTGGGCAAGAGTGACGGGGAACTTACCCTTGGCGAAGTGCTCGAACATTTCGCACAGCTGGTCGAGGCCGTCGATGTGCCCATCAATGCCGATTTCGAGAACGGGTTTGCCGACAGTCCCGAGGCCGTCGGCGTCAATGTCGGAAAGGCGGTGGCTACAGGCGTTGCCGGCATCTCGATCGAGGACTGGTCGGGTGAAATATTGTACGATCTGGGCCTTGCCGTGGACCGCATCGCTGCCGCGCGGCAAGCCATCGACGCAGCCGGTCCCGGTGTGATGCTGATCGGGCGGAGCGAACATTTCCGTGCGCCCGGGCTAAGCATAGGGGAGAGCATCCGCCGGGCCGCAGCTTACGCAGAGGCCGGGGCGGATTGTCTTTTCGTGCCGATGATCGTCGATCCGGCAGCCGTGCGCGAGCTGGTGGCAGCCGTTGCCCCGAAGCCGGTCAGCGTCCTGCTTCCGAGCCTTGACGCCGATCCTCATCATTTCGCCGGCCTAGGGGTTCGCCGATGCAGCACCGGCGCGCACCTCCCGTCGGTCGCATGGCGTGCGTTCGACGCAGCATCTCAGGCACTCCACGACAGGGCGGCCGGGGCGCACGGATAATTTCGCCTGGGCGAAGCGTTGCCCGCCCGGCGCCTCGCTTGTGCCCGGCGCGTTCGCCGCTCGAAACGGTCCACCGGACCGTTTCGTGGGCCTTTGGCCCATCGCTCCTCACCCCATGCCGGACCTCAGCGGGATCGGAATCCGGCCGCCGTGCGAGATGCCGGATTTTCAATCAGGTTTTGTCGGCAAGTCCGCCGGCCGGTCGTCCTTAAGGGTATAAGGAACCTGACAGGAGCTCGCCCCATGAAACCCAGCATTACTGCCTTTGCGAATTCCCCCGACCGCGGCCGGGGACTGGCGCGTGACATGCAGGTTCGCTGGGCACTGGAAGAGGTTGGCCAGCCTTACGATGTCCGCCTTGTTTCGTTCGGCGAAATGAAACAGCCCGCGCATCGGGCGCGCCAACCGTTCGGGCAGATTCCGACTTATGAAGAAGGCGATCTTGTCCTGTTTGAGTCGGGCGCCATTGTGCTGCACATCGCGGAGCGGCATCCGGGCCTGCTGCCAAAGGATGCGAACGCAAGGGCGCGCGCCATCGCCTGGATGTTTTCGGCGCTCAGTACTATCGAGCCGCCGATCCTGGATCTTCAGACCGCCAAGCTGCTGGAGCGCGACAAGCCCTGGCACGAGGCGCGCCTACCCCTTGTAAAGGATCGCATCCGTGACCGGCTCAAGGAGCTTTCCCACCGTCTTGGCGATGCCGACTGGCTGGACGGTGCGTTCAGCGCCGGGGACCTGCTGATGATCGGCGTGCTGCGGCGGTTGAGCAGCTCGGGCATGCTGGACGAATATCCGAATGTCGCGGCCTATGTCGCCCGTGGCGAAGCACGGCCCGCCTTCAAGCGCGCATTCGACGCGCAATTGGCGGTTTTCACCGCCGCATCGAAGGGCTCATAAAGGCCGACGCGGAACCCTCGCGGAACCACGGGGCAAAAATCCCGCCACACTTGTCACTCCCGCCGCTTTCTATCCGGGTGCAAACTGCCCGCATATTCAACATGCGGAGGTTGCGATGACGACAGCGCCAGAAAAGAATGAGATCACCATGAAGACGCCACCGATTGTGTCGGCGCAAGACTGGAAAGCGGCGCATGACCAGCTTCTGGTCAAGGAAAAAGCCATGACCCACGCGCGCGACGCGCTGATGGCCGAGCGCCGGCGCATGCCCTGGATGGCCGTGGAAAAGGACTATGTGTTCGAAGGGCCGGACGGCAAGAAAAGCCTGCTCGACCTTTTTGCGGGCCGCCATCAGTTGATCGTCTATCGTGCCTTCTTCGAGCCCGGCGTGCATGGCTGGCCGGACCATGCATGCATCGGCTGTTCGCTTATGGCCGACCAGGTCAGTCATCTCTCCCACCTGAACGCGCGAGACACCACGCTGGTCTATGCCTCGCGCGCGCCCCAAACCGATATCACCCGCCTCAAGGCGCGAATGGGCTGGGAGGATATCCCGTGGGTTACCATCACCGACAGTTTCGACGCTGATTTCGGAGTGGATGAATGGCACGGCCACAATGCCTTCATCCGCGACGGCGAAAAGATATTCCGCACCTACCTTATCAACAGCCGCGGCGACGAGGCGATGGGCACGGTGTGGAGCTATCTCGACATGACGGCGCTGGGCCGCCAGGAGGAGGGTGAGGATTCACCGGAAGGTTATCCCCAGGACCGCCGCTACAAATGGTGGAACTGGCACGACAGTTACGTGCCCGGCGCGGCGCCTGACCCCAAATGGGTTGCCGTGTCGGACGCGGGCGAAGCGGCCTTCCGCAAGGACGAGGACTGACACGGCTGCCGCGCCGAATCGGATAGACTTGGGGCATGTGCGGCAAGTTCACGGCAAAAGCGTCCTGGACGGAGATCGTGGATTTCATCTGGTCCGCGCCACCTGCGGATGATGAGGCCGATCGTGCGCTGACCTATCGGGTGATGACGGACCTGCCGGTGATTGTGCGGGAGGGTGAGGAACGGCGCACCATGAAGATGCGCTGGGGCTTTCCGCATCCGGATCGGTGGCAGGTCCCCCAGCCCATCCATGCGCGGGCGGAAACCATCGATACGGTCAAGGCTTTCTCCCAGGCCTTCCACGACGGTCAGCGCGGCATCGTGCTGATGAAGAGCTTCAACGAAGCCCCGGACGTGAAGGGACCCACCATCCAGCACGTCATCACGCCCGGCGATGAACCGGCGCTGGCCGCGGCCTTCGTCTGGCGGCGCTACGACATTCCCGCGCGTCCTCTGCCGCTCTTCGCCTGCGTGTTGGTCACGGTGCCGGCCAACCGCCTGATTGCGACCCTGCCCACCGACCGGATGCCGGCTTTCCTGGCGCGCGAGGACTGGGCAACATGGCTGGGTGAAACGAATGCCGGGCCGGACGCGGTAAAAGCCTGCCTGAGAACGGTGGAAGGCGTGCGCTGGACCATGACCCGGGAGGAGCGCGCCGATACCAAGCGCAGCAGGCCGACCGTGTCCGATCCCGCCGGCCTGTTCTAGAGTCTTTGATTGTCGCGCAATTTTCGGGTGAAGTGCCACGCACTTCGCCCGATTGCGCTTTGGAGATACGATGAAGATCGATAGCCGCGATTTCCGCGTGCCGGAAGGCAAGAAGCTCCGTCTGGACAAATGGCCGACCAAGGGCAAGCGCGGCTATACGTCCAAGCAGGATTACGAGAAGCTGCTGCGCGGCCATGTCGAACAGCTCGACAAGCTGCAGCAGCGTCTATACGCCTCCAACCAATATGCGATCCTGCTGATTTTCCAGGCCATGGACGCCGCCGGCAAGGATGGCGCAATCCGCCATGTGATGTCGGGCGTCAATCCGCAAGGTTGCCAGGTCTTCAGCTTCAAGCACCCCAGCCCCAACGAACTGGCGCATGATTTCCTGTGGCGCACCACCCGCGATCTTCCCGAACGCGGCAAGATTGGCATCTTCAACCGCTCCTACTATGAGGAAGTGCTGATCGCCCGGGTGCATCCGGAGATCCTCGCAGCGGAGAATATCACCGATCCGCCCAAGCATATCTGGCATCAGCGTTTCCGTTCCATCCGCGATCTGGAGCGTCACCTGCACGCCAACGGCACCAGGATCGTCAAATTTTTCCTGCACCTCTCCAAGGAGGAGCAGCGCAAGCGCTTCCTGGCGCGGATAGACGAGGAGGACAAGAATTGGAAATTCAGCGCCGGTGATGTGGAAGAGCGCAAATATTGGGAGGATTATATGCACGCCTATCAGGAGTGCCTGGCCGCCACCAGCACCGAGGATTCGCCGTGGTATATCGTGCCGGCTGACGACAAGCCCAACTCCCGCCTGATCGTTTCGCAGATTATCCTGGACACGCTGGATCGCCTGGACATGCATTATCCCGCGACCAGCCCGGCACGGAAAAAGGAGTTGCTGGCCATCCGCAAACGGCTGGCCAGCGAAGGCGGCTGAACGTTGCTGGAGAAAACGGCAACCGCCGGCCGGACGCGGGGCCCAGCCGGCGGCGGCTCAACGATTACTGCCAGTCGCGGCTGACATTGTAGTATGAATAGGTCTTCTCGCGGATCGAGCCCAGGCTGCCGTCATGCTTGGTGAGATCCTTGAGATCATAGGCGGGGGCCTTCTCCAGCCTCTCCTTGGTCAGCGGCACGACATAGCCGCCCTTTTCCTTGTCATAGTCCAGAAGGGACCAGGGAACCGGATAGTATTTTTCGCCCATTCCCAGCACGCCGCCGAAACCCAGGGCGGCGAACATGATCTGGTTGGACAGTTTATCGAGCACTATGTCTTCAACGGTACCGATCTTATCACCATTATCGTTGTAGACGGTGGTGCCTTTGACTTTTGAGGCAAGAATTGCGGTGGTGTGACCGCTGCTGGTCGTCATGGGAATCCTCCAAGTGGGGTGCCTAGCCATAACGCCATCACTTTCATCCTGTTGCAGGAACCCGCGACTTTCCTTCCCTTTTGTGTGTTTCTTCGGCGCAGCATGGCTATAGGGAAGAAATATCGCCCGGGGCCGCGAAACTGCAGTTCCACCTGCACGTTGGGCAGCAGGAAGCTTTGAGGAACCTCACATGGCAGTCCGGACCACGATAGAACGCGCCACCCGCTCGATGCTGGATGCGCTGAACCCCGCGCTGGGCGAGAACGACATCCTGGATACCTTGCAGACCGAGCATGACGAGGTGCAGGAACTTCTGTCCAGGCTGGTGGACAGCTCCAGCGGCCGCGAACAGAAGCAGTTGGTGGAGAAGATCAAACAGGCTCTGGTCCCCCACACCAAAGCGGAGGAAAGGGTCGTCTATGATGCCGTCTTGGCGCTTCGCGGCAAGGAAGCCCGGATAGACGGCAACGAGGGGTATATCGAGCACAGCCTGGCCGACCAGACCTTGAAGAAGCTGAGCCAGTTGAAGGCCAATACCCCGGAATTCGCCGCCACCGCCAAGGTTCTCAAGGAGCTGGTGGACCATCATGTCCAGGAGGAGGAACGCAACATCTGGCTGCAGGTGCGCCAGAATTTCTCCGCCGAACAGCGCCAGCGGATGAACCGCGACTTCCTGGCTGCGAAGAAAAAGGTGAAGGTGGCCTGACGGTCAGTAGCCGTTGTTCAGGCCGTCCCGGCGGTCATAACCGTGCCAGGGATCCATCCGCCCGTCATCCGGCGGCGGCGGCGGGTAGGATCCGGGATAGCCAGCCTGCAGGCCGAAATAATTGGTCGTGGGTCCGAAGAAGTTCTGGGTCGGCCCGTAGAAGTTATAGACCGGGCCGGCCGGCATCGGCGGAGGCGGCCCGTAATCCATCATCGGCTGCCCTGGTTCCGACATGGGCGGCGGCAGCGGCGCACTCATCACCGGCGCGGCCTCGCTGTAGGCGTAATAGCTGTCGCGACGGCGGACGTGACGGCTGTGGCGCCGGACGGGATGATGTTTCCTGACGCTGGCGGCCTTCGCCACGCAGGGGCCATGGCCCGAGATGGCATAGCAGGTCTTCGTATCCGCCGAAGCGGCCGACAGGGACGTTCCCGTCATCAGGGCCAATGCCGTCAACACCAATCCCGCTTTCATGAAATCCCCGGTATGTCTGAAGTCTGTACCATTATGGCACAATGGGGCCAATCCGGGGGCGCGGGCGGTGAAGTTTCCGCGAAGATGCTTAATGGGGGAGATATTGAACCCTCTCCCCCTAGTGTCCCGATTCCGAAATTCGCACGGTCTTCATATCCGGCACTGGGCGAATTTCGGAATCGAAGGACACCAGCAAGTTATTGATTCCTAGTGTCGTTCTGGTTTCGAAGTTCGCTCGGAGCCCGATATCGGTGACATGGCGAACTTCGAAACCGCGACACTAGGGCACCTTCGAAACTAGTAGGGGGCCACGGGCTCCCGGCTCTGGCGTCCCACCATGGACGCCTGCTCGACATATTCTTCATGCGTCTCAACGCAGACCTTGGCACGGTAGCTGAAGAACAGGTCCCCAGTGCCGTACTTGCGCAGGTTTGTACGCTCGGTGCAGTCGGGGACCGGCACGGCGGGGGCGCATTTCAGGGCGCCGTCCTTGTAGTGGCGGACCGCCTCATGGGTGGCGCATTGCAGCACCTGGCCGCTGGAATAGGCGGCCGCCATGCCTTCAGCGGACTGGGTGACCTTGCCCACCACCACCTTCAGGCGCGAACCGGCGATGCAGCGGGCGACTTCGCCTTCATAGCTGTTGCTGACCCAGGTATCGGCGGTCATGTGCGAGGCGGCAAATTCATGGCCGTCAGCCGAGACACAGACGGCGTGGATGGCCTTGACGATGGTGGCTTCCTGGTAGGTGCAGACCGGCTGCGGCGCGGAGACTTCCACCGACAGGTTTCCGATCTCGCCGCCGACAAAGGCGACAGGGGCTTCGGGCGCCACGCTGGTGCCGAAGAAATTCACCGCGCTGCCGGAGTTCGAAAAGCTCGAGCTGTTGGAATTGCCCGAGATATTCACGGTCGCGCTGGAACTGGAGCTGGCATTGGCCAAAGCGGCGGCCGCGGCCGCGGCGATGGCCAGAGCCTCCGCTTCCGACTGCCCCTTGTTGATGACGATAGTCTTGTTGATGTTGATGTTCTTGGAATTGTCGATGTACTTGGAATTATCGATGTTCTTGGTGATGTTGATGTTCTTGCTGTTGTCGATGTTGGTGGTGATGGATATCGGCTTGTTGATGTTGATGTTCTTGGAATTGTCGATGTTGGTGGTGACGTTGACGTTCTTCTCGATCGAGATGGGCTTATAGACCATGATGTTGTTGTCGATCGTGGTGGGCTTGTAGACGTTCACATTGTTGTTGATCGTGGTCGGCTTGTAGACATGGATGCTGTTGTCGATCGAGGTGGGCCGGCCGCCCGGATAGCCTCCGCCGGTCTGGCGGCAGCCCGGTCCACCGATGGTGGGAGAAGAGCCCCGGTTGCCCGTAAATGTCCCGATATGGGCCATGCCGCCGGCTTGGGCGGCCAGGGGGGCGGACACGAGGGTGGCGCTCAAAAGCGCGGAAACCAGGCTATGGCTGATACGGGACATGACGGCTCCTGGCCCGGGGTCGGGCATGAATTCCCCCCGGAACTTTCACAAATCGTGCCGCCTAGAACCGCCAATTCGGGGCCATTTTGTCCCATTTGGGGACCGTTTCGCGGTCGCCATCAGTCATTTACCAGGCCGTGATAGTCGATGAAGACAGGCCGGTTTCCGCCATAAATTGGCACCGGTCACAAATCCTCAGTATAAGTTCCCCCATGGCCCGGAAAATTCTGTTTATATCCAGCAACTTCCCGCCGGTCATCGGCGGCTCCGCGGTCGTATACCACCAGCTCTGCAAGAATGCCGGCGGGCGGATCATCGCCTTGAGCGCCTCGCGCGACTATCGCAGCGGCGAGGCCTGGAATTCGCTCGATGAGATCGATGCCAATGCCGGCTATCCGGTCTATCGCGTCCCGTTCCTGCGGCCGCCCACCTTCGAACCCGACCCGTCCAACTGGTTCGGCCGCCTGGTGGAGGTGCTCACCCGCGACCTGCCCATCATGTTCGGTGTCCTGTTCCGCACGATCTCGCTGATCATCTCCCACCGGATCGATGTCGTCTGCCTGGGCGAGTTGATCTATGGCGGCTGGCTGGTCTTCCCGCTGCGCTATCTGATGGGCCGCAAAGTCCTGATCTATACCCATGGCGAGGAGATATCGCAGGCCACCACCAATTTCCTGGCCCGGCTGCGCGGCTCCTTTCTGCGCCATGCCCATGGCGTGATCGCGGTCAGCCTGTTCTGCAAAGGCCAGGTGATCTCCAAATACCAGATCGACCAGAACAAGATTCATGTGGTCAGCAACGGCGTCGACCTGGAGTCCTTCAATTGCGACGGACAGAACCGAGCCATCTGGCCGGAAGACATCAGGGACCGGCCCATCATCCTTTCGGTTTCCCGCCTGGTCGAGCGCAAGGGACAGGAAACCCTGATCCGCGCCATGCCGCGCATTTTGCAAGCGCAGCCCAATGCCTATTGCGCCATCGTGGGCGACGGGCCGCTGGAAAGCAGCCTCAGATCCCTGATCCAGGAACTGGGTCTTCAGGATCATTGCGCCGTGCTGGGCGCCGCATCCCAGCCCCGGATACTGGAATATTTCAAGAATTGCGATGTCTTTGCCCTGCCGTGCCGCACCTTGGCCGATGGCGACACCGAGGGTTTTGGGCTGGTCTTCCTGGAAGCCGGTGCCTGCGGAAGACCCGTGGTCGCAGGGATCGCGGGCGGCACCGTCGAGGCCGTGGTGGATGATGAGACGGGATACTTGGTCGACGGCACCAGCGCACCCGAAGTTGCCGATGCCGTCACAAAAATTCTCGGCGATCCCCAATTGGCAAAACGCCTGGGTGATGCAGGCTGGCGCCGCGCCCAGAATTGCAGCTGGCACAATGTCACGCAGAAATTCCTGGCGATCTGCGATGCCGGCAATTCGAAGAGCGAACGGCGTCAATTCTATGCCTTGGAACGCATGGCCAGCTTCCTGCCGCAAAAGCCGGCCGGCAAAAGCGTGCCCAAGCTCCTGGTCACGGTCGATGTCGAGGAGGAATTCGAATGGAAGGAATTCCGCCCCGACAATCACAGCGTCAAGGGCGCCGAGGCGCTCAAGCAATT
>Ga0157379_10000457_pt1 | contig 33074 bp, 24 predicted proteins | sample S25metaG_FD_121802 | JGI IMG/M metagenome (GOLD analysis project Ga0157379, IMG submission 121802) | Switchgrass rhizosphere microbial communities from Kellogg Biological Station, Michigan, USA - S2-5 metaG | ecosystem: Host-associated > Plants > Roots > Rhizosphere > Soil | place: USA... | reverse complement strand
CGATCCTGCCGGCAAGCCACCAGAGGTGCGGAGCTCCATCAAGCGCCACGATCTCCTCGACAAGGCGGACTGGAAGCCGTTGCCGATTGAGCCAAAACCCCGGCTCGACGGTTGCATCCCCTAGCAGTTCACGCGCGAGATGCTTCGTCACATTAGGAATGCCGGTGTGATGGCGCTCGGCGAGACTCGCGATCTCAAGGTTCACCAGGGGACGCATCAAGCGGCTCGCTCCGCTGGCCGCGCCGCCAAGCGCTCTGTCACGAGGCGCCCCACCGTTTCGTAACTATAGAGTCGGCGCACGGTCGCCGCAGCGACCTCGCCCCGATCCCGGCGCTCTCGCTCCGTGAGTTGTTGGGCTCGCCGCAACGCCGATGCTACATCGTAGCGGCTTGGTGCTTGCACCACGAAAGGCCGGCCCGCCACCTCCCCCGCCATGCCCGTCTGAATCCCGATGTAAGGCCGTGCACCGATCTTCACCGAGTTGTCCGGGAAGATGTAATCGGCCATCGCTGTACTGGTCGTCGCGACCGGAACTGCCCCATGGGCCATGGCTTCTAGCAGTGGTAGATTGAAACCCTCACACAGACTTGCCGATATATAGAAATCGGTAAGATTATAAAGTGCTTGCATCTGCACATATTCGAGAAAATGCGTGACGAAATACACATCTCTATCCGCAGCCGCGGCGGGGCCGCGGTATAGTGGTCGCAGATATCGGTGCTGCGCCTCGATCAGGTGGTCTCCAGTGTTGGCGACGACCAGCTTTACGAGGAGAACGTCGCCCGGCCGCTTGACCGATCGAAAGCCGTCAATCGTGTTGAGCAAGTTCTTTCGCAAGTCCCCGGGATTGCAGACGACCAAGAAAATTCGGCCTTCGCCTCCGGCGAGCCTATCAGCGATGGCGGGAACTTGGCCGAGGTGGCACAGGCCACGCTGCGCAAGCTCAAGGTTCTCAACCTCGGACGCCTCGCTGGAGAACCGAAGGGGGATCGCAGGAAGACTGCCAATCAGCTGCAAGATGGCTCTGGCTTCGAGCCGGGGCTGCGGCGAGGTCTCACACACGGGCGTCGGCACAAGCACGGTCTGGCTAAGCCCTACTCCTCGCAAGACCTTAAGGGTGTAGCTCGACGGTGCCCAGATCTCCCTGAAAAGGCCAAGCATATGCGCTTGGTTCGGCAGGATTGGATCAGATGGGAGGCTCGCGTCGCGTAGGACGTCGAACTCCCATGCAAAGTGACAGATGTTATGCGCACCGGGAACGACCCGCAGATTTTCAGAAGAGCGGAAAGCCACGTGAAATTGACCACTGGCTCGGTCCTTGACCCGCTGGGGGTCCGACAGCGTGCGCGTATCGTAACCGAGCCGGCGGAACAGCTCCACAAAACGGGCCTCGACCAAAGTGTAGGAATAGTGCGCCCCGCCCATCTGCCGGCGAATGTCTGCATTTCGTTCCGACGAAATCAGGATTTCGTCGGCTGGTCGATCTATGCTGAACACCTCATCTCACTCCGAAGATGAACGCACCGTGGCTACCGCCGTGGTCGATGTGATTCATCAGAAGCGATTTGAATCCAGCTCGATTGAGCATGAAAGTCAGGCGACTGAGGTCATATTCGTAGATGGGCATGTCCAACAGTCCCGCTCGCTCAAAGCTCACGTACGACTGCCCGTCGAACCGGCCGAAAGCGCTCTCCTGGAGTCCGCGGAAAAGCACTCGTTGGTCCCGGAAAGTGGTGAAATGAAGCGAGATGATCGCCGTCGCCGCGAGCCGTTCAAGAAGGGCGGCGAGAATCTCGTAACCTCTTGCTGGCTCGATGTGCTGGAAGACAATGTAGCTATTGATCCAGTCGAACTGTAGATTCGGCAGCGACTCGAAAAATTCAACATCATGACAGCCGGCAAGCTCGGCATTCCGCCGCGCGGCTGCCAGCATCGAGGAAGCAACATCCACACCGACGACGCGCGCCGAGAGCTTGCGCATCGGAATCGCCAATCGGCCCACGCCACAGCCGAAATCGAGCGCTTGCTGCGGAGCGAATTCTGGTCGAATCCGCCGAATTTGAGATAGAATATAGTCGACGTCGGCACGACCCTCCGAGAAGAACTCCTCCCGGGTGGCCGGATCGAGATCTTGTCCCCGGAATTTCTCGTGCGACAACACCCCCCAATAAGGTGAGGATTGCCCGACCTCCTGCCAATATTCAGAGTCCAATTTCGACACGGCCTTGCCCTCCATCACTCCGAGTCGTCCGTGAGTGAGCGCAGTCGTATCCAACGCTTACCCCGCTTGCGACGGAAAAATACCCGACTTCTTCAGGAAACCAGCTCAAGCGCGCCGGGATCGTGCGACTTTGCGACATCAGGCCGCGTCGCTTTCGCCGCAGGCGGGCCTCCGCACATCGCGAGACGCCCAGCCCGCCGGTTCACAGCACCTACCCGCAACGCACAATCACCCCAAAACAAGTGCACGCATAATCCCCCACCATAAGCTTCAGGTGGGATGACTCCTCGCCCCACTGGCGGCGCATGGCGTCGGAATAGTCGTTGGGATAGGGCGGCATGTCGATGAAGCGGTCGAGCGGCTTGTCGCCGACGAAGAAGTCCAGCGGCGCGACCGTGTGGCCGGCCTTCGTCAACCTCTCCGCCAAGGTCTCGAAGTGGCGTTTCTGGAACAGCACCGTCTCTCCGTGCTCGATGGTGCTGTCGTCGTCCAGGTAGTTGAACTCGGTGGTGTGCACGGCCACGCCGCCGGGCTTCAGGGTCGCCATGGCGTTCTCGACGAAGCGCAGGCCCTGCTGGATCGACCCCAGGTGCTCGAAGGCGCAGAGCGACCAGCAGAAGTCGTAGTCGCGCAGGTCGCTGGGGATCGCGTTCATGTCGACGGCGCGGTGCTCCACACGAGCGTCGAACAGGTCGTAGCTCACCAGATGCTCGTAGAAGGCCTGGTCCCGCTCGCTGACATGCTGGTGGGTGCGCTCCCATCCCCCGCGCGCGCGGTCTTCGGACGGAAGGTCCGTCACCGTCAGGCTCGGCCCTTGCGAGGCCAGGAAGCTGGCGATGGGCTCGCGGCCGCAGCCGAAACCCAGGCCGCGGCGGCCCGCCTGCAACATGCCGGCCTCATACAAGGCCTGCAGCAGATAGAGGTATTCCCAGATCTTGCGGTGGTAGATCAGCGGGCACTTCAAGCCGCCCAGCCAGGTCGTGGCCCAGTCGCTGTCCAGGTCAGCTTGCGTCGAGGGCTTGCTGCCGAGCCCCATGACACGGGCCGGCGCCGGCGTGACTTCACTCCGTTCCGCAAGCAGCTTCCGCGCCAGGTCGTAACCCTGGAACTTGAGGTTCAGGGCGACGGGATCGACCCGCTGTCCAAAGGTCGCTGCGACAGCGCGCTGCACCGTGTCGAACGACGCCATCGCGACTTCCACCGAAGCCCGGCCAACGCTCTTGAAGGGATTGCGGACCATGCGCGGCGGGCTCAAGGATTCGGGAGAGGGGCGCCGAGGCGGGCGTAGAGATCGCGAAGGCGAGCTTGGTAACGGTCTGGCGAAAACAGCTCTGCCCGCTCAGGACCCGCCTTTGCGAGGCGCGCCCTCAGATCCGCGTCCGTGTCCATCCGCCGGATGGCTTGGGAGATCGCTCGAGGATCGTAAGGATTCACCAGCAAGGCCGCGTCGCCCACGACTTCCGGCAAGGATGAGGTGTCGGACGTGATCACCGGCGTCCCGAGTTGCATCGCCTCCAGCGCAGGCAGGCCGAACCCCTCATAGATCGAAGGGAAGACCACCGCCTTCGCGCCGCTTATCAAGCTGATCAACAGCGATTGCGGTACGTAGTCCAGTTGAATGACACGGGGCGCCGCGCGGCTCGGCGAAGATGACGCAGGGCCGCGAGGGCGCTGGGCCAGCGGCAGCAGGCGCAGCTCGCGCTCCCACATCCAGCCCTTCTTGCCGACGATCACCAACGGCGTGTCGACGTCGGCCGCCAGATAGCCTTCGAGCAGGCGGCCCAGGTTCTTCTTGGGCTCGATGGCGGCGAAGAACAGGAAATAGCCTTGCGCCGGCAATCCGACCCCGCCGGCCAGATCGGCCCTTGCCCCCTCCCGATCGACCGCCGGTCGGATATCCACCGCCTGATAGGTGTTGGTCAGCCGATCTTCCGGCACGTCCATGAGCTTGAGGATGTCGGCCTTTGAGGCCTCCGAGACCGTCACGATATGGTCGGCGCGCCGGCCTATGGTCCGCACCAGCTTCAGGTATCGGCGCTTGTGGTCCAGCGTGGTGTGGGGCAGGCGCAGCGGGATCAGGTCGTGGACCGTATAGATGTTCTTCGCACCTATGAGCTCCACCGGCACGGGATAGGTCCAGTGCATCACCTGAGGCGGGTTGGGGACGCGCACCCTGAGCAGCCGTCCCCAGGCGTGGAAATGGTTGAACGCCAGGGGGAACAGGTTGCGGACGTTGAGGACGCGGTCGAACGCCGGCAGCCGCTCGCGAAAGTCTTCGGCGACCACCTCTCCGCGGATTGGCACTTCGTCTGCGCGCGGGGTCGGCAACGTCGCCATGGCCCAGAAGGCTCCGGCCGCCACGTTGGAGATGGAAGCGCCGGGGGCCGGATCGAAGAACCCGATCTCCTGCATCAGGTCGCGTTCCGCGCGACGCCCTCCCGAGCTTGGCATATTGCGGCCGTAGAGGACGTCCACCGCCGCTCCGGCGTCCTTCAGCGCATAGGTCAGGTTGCGCGCGTAGGTGGCGACGCCCGTGCCCTGTTCGAGCGCAAGATTATAACCGTCGACGCCGATCCTGGGACGTCCGCCTTGACCTTCGCCCATCGCCCCACCCGAATTGCCGCCCCCTCGCTAGCAATTCGACGCGACGCTGAGAAGCGCGACCGCGGGACGCCTTGTATTCCGAGCCGCCGCGGCTAGGTTCGCGGCCCTCAGTTCGGGGTGCAGCGGTGATTCAGCAGCCGGAGTTCGACGTGCTTGCGCGCGGCGCGCGCATGCAACTGCGCGTCATCGGCGCTTTGGTCATCCGCGAGCTGCAGAGCCGGTTTGGTCGCCACAACATCGGCTTCCTGTGGTTCCTCGTGGAGCCGCTGTTGCTGGCCGGCGGCGTCACGCTCATCACCTACAGCTCGCATGCGCAAATTCCCGAGGGGCTGCACCCCTTGCCGTTCCACATCGTCGGCTACATCGCCTACATGCAGTTCCGGACGAACGTTAACCGCGCCGCCAGCGTAGTCCTCTCGAACCGTGTCCTGATGTACCACCGGCAGGTGACCATGTCGGACATCATCATCGCCTGCACTTTGCTGGAACTCGGAGCGACGTTCTCCGGCCTGATCTTCTTTACGAGCCTCTATGCCTGGCTCGGGTTCTCTCCCATCCCCGAGCGGCCGTTGCTGCTCATCGGCGGCATGCTGCTCATGTGGTGGTACACGACCGGGCTCGCCATGATTGTTTGCGCGCTCGGGCAGTTCAGCGAGGCGGTGGAGCGGCTGATCCATCCGCTGACCTACCTGTCGCTCCCCTTCTCCGGCATGTTCTTCCGGGTCGAGTGGCTGCCGGCCGATTTGCGGGAGTTCGCCCAATGGCTGCCGCTGCCGCAGATCACGGAGATCATCCGCCAGGGCGTCTGGGGCGACCTGCATTCGGACTATCTGCATCCCTTCTACATCATCTCCCAGGCGGCGGTGTTGACCTTCCTCGGCCTGCTTGGCCTTCGCGTGGCGCGCCATCGGGTGCGGTTCGAATGATCCGGCTCGCCAACGTCGTGAAGACCTATCCGACGCACGTCGGCCGGCGGCGGGTGCTTGACGACATCTCCTTCTCCGTGGAGCGCGGGCAGAGCCTCGGCCTCATGGGCCGCAACGGCGCCGGGAAGTCGACGCTCATGCGCGCCATCAGCGGGCTGGAGAAGCCGGACGCCGGACGCATCGAGCGCACCATGACCGTCTCCTGGCCGCTCGGCTTCTTCGGCGGCGTCCATGGCGCCCTCACCGGCGCCGACAACGCCAAGTTCGTCGCCCGGATCTACGGCCTGGAGATCGAGCCGCTGCTTGAACGGGTGCAGGATTTCGCCGACCTCGGCGTCTACTTCAACATGCCGGTCAACACCTATTCGGCAGGCATGCGCGCAAGGCTTTCGCTGGGTCTCTCTCTGGCCGTGGACTTCGACTGCTACCTGGTGGACGAGATCACCGGGGCCGGCGACCACCGCTTCGTCCAGCGATGCCACGAGGAGCTGATGCAGCGCAAAGCCACCGGCACCCTGATCATGATCTCGCATGCGCCGGAGACGCTTCGGCTCTATTGCGACACCGGCGCCATTCTGGACGGCGGCAAGCTCACCTTTTTCGAGACGGTCGATGAGATGATCGAGGCCTACTATGCCCTATGACGCATCGCCCGCAGGGCGGCTCGCCGCCTCCGTCGACTGGCGGGCCTTCGCCGCCCGTCGACGCTGGCCGCTCTTGCTGATCGGCCTGCCCACCCTGCTGACCGCGATCTACCTCTTCGTGTTCGCCGCCAACCAGTACGTCTCGCAGGCCAGCTTCCTGATCCGCACGACCGAGCCTCAGGCCCAGTCGACATCGATGCTCAGCCGCATGTTGAGCGGCGGGGGAGGCGGCGGAGCGGCGAGCGTGGCCCCGGAGGAGGCCGCCGGCGTGGTCGACTTCCTCACCTCGCACGACGCGGCGCGCCAGCTGCAGACGGACCTCGACATCGTCTCCATGTACCGGCGGCCGACTTTCGACTTCCTGGAGCGCATCAAGCGCCGCCCGAAGGAGGAGGAGCTCACCAAGTACTACCGCCGGCACCTCAAGGTGACGCTCGACAAGAGCAGCGGCATCGTGAAGGTCGAGGTGCGGGCGTTCCGGCCGGAGGATTCCAAAAAGATCGCCGACCACCTGCTGGTCATGAGCGAATCCCTGGTGAACCAGTTCAGCGCGCGCGCCCAGGGCGACGCGGTGAAGGTCGCCAAGGCCGAGGTGGACGGCGCGCGGCTCCGCCTGGCGGCGATGGGCGGGGATCCCAACAGCTCCTCCACCGCATCCGTCGCCGTGATGGGCGGATTGGAAAGCCAGCTCGCGGCGGCCCGGGCGGAGTACACGGCCGCCAGCGGCTACCTGCGGCCCGGCAGCCCGCGGCTGGAGGAGCTGCAGGCGCGTATCGACGGGCTGCAGAGCCAGATCGAGACCCAGCGCGCCAAGCTGGCGGCCCCAGGCGGCGCGGCCGGCGGCTATGATCGCGCCATCAGCGACCGGGAAGCGGCCATGCGCGACTACCAGACCGCGCTCGCCACCTACCAGGGCGCCCGGCTGGACGCGATCAAGCAGCACCTTTACCTGGTGCGCGTGGTGGAGCCGAACCTGGCCCAAAAGTCGCTCTACCCGCAGCGCTGGCTGCTGGTCTTCACCGTCTTCGTCTGCCTGCTTGTGGCCTACGGCATCGGCTGGCTCATTCTTACCGGAACCCGTGAACATGCCGCATAGCCTCGGCCGCTCCGCCGCCGCGTTCCTGGCCGCGCTGATCGCATTCGGCCCGGGCGGCGCCTTCGCGCAGACCACCGTGAGCGACATCCTTGAGCGCATCTCCGGACAACCCCGCGCGGTGGTCCGGGAAGGTCAGGCGACCCAGGCCGAAAGCGCGCCCGTTGCCCAGACGGCGATCGGTCAGCAGGAGCCGGCCAGCCCCAAGCGGGAGCCGTTCGGCGCCAGCATATTCAAGAACGCCGTCGCCCCCGCCAGCGACCCGGTCAACCCGGACTACATCATCCAACCCGGCGATCGGGTCGCGGTGAACATCCTGGGCGGGCCGAGCGGCACGGAGGCGGCCGGCGCGGCGGCCGGCGGCGCGGCTGCTGGGGGCGCGCTCAGCACCAGCCTGATCGTCGATCCGCAGGGAAACATCTTCCTTCCCGAGGTCGGGCCCGTGCGCGTGGCGGGCGTGCCCGCCGCTCAGCTCCAGGTCGCGGTGCAACAACAAGCCAGCCGGGTTTTCACCGACCGGGTCAAGGTCTACGCCGTGCTTCAGACCGCCCATCCCGTGGGCGTCTATGTGGCGGGCTTCGTGGCGCGCCCTGGCCGCTACACCGGCACGGCCTCGGAATCGGTGCTGGACTATCTGGTGCGCGCCGGCGGGGTCGATCCCTCCCGCGGCAGCTATCGCAACATCACGGTGATCCGGCGCGGCAAGCGCATCGCCCAGGTCGACCTCTATCAGTTCCTGCTGACGGGCCAGCTACCCTCCAGCCTGCTGCGCGAGGGCGACACCATCCTCGTCGGCGAACAGAGCACCTTGGTGGACGCCGGCGGCGCCGCGCGCAACGCCTATCTGTTCGAGCTCTCCGGTCCCGGCGCCACGGGCGCGGAGGTGATCGAGTTCGCGCGGCCGCTGCCTTCGGCGACCCACGCCATCCTGGCCGGAAGCCGGGACCGCAAGCCGTTCTCGCAATACCTCTCTCTGGAGGCCCTGGCCGCGACGCGGCTGGAAGATCAGGACCAGATCACCTTCGTGGGCGACGAGCCGGCGCGCTCGGTCCGGGTCCGGGTCGAGGGCAGCCGCATCGGCCCCTCCTTCCTGGTCATGCCCGCCGACAACCGGCTGGCCGACGCGCTCAGCCAGGTCAAGGTCGATCCGGCGCTGGCCGACGTCAGCTCGGTCTATGTGATCCGGCGCAGCATCGCCGAGCAGCAGAAGCGGGTCATCGACGAGGCGCTCAATCGGCTGGAGCGGCAACTCTACCTGGCTGTCTCGCCGACCACCGGGGTCTCGACCATCCGCGCCAACGAGGCGCAACTCATCTCCACCTATATCCAGAAGGCGCGCCGCGCGCCGCCGGACGGCCGCCTGGTGGTGACCGACGACTCTGGCCGCGTCGCCGATGTGCGCCTGGAAGAGGACGACGTGATCGTCATTCCCAGCCGTTCGCAGGTGGTCATGGTCTCGGGCGAAGTCATGGCGCCCCAGGCTGTCGTCTACCGGCCGGATCTGACCGCCGCCCAGTACATCCGCCTGGCCGGGGGCTTCTCGGAGCGCGGACGGCGCGGCAAGCTGCTCATCCGCCGGGCCAACGGCGAGATCATCCTCGACGCCAAGGCGCGGCTTCGGGCGGGCGACGAGCTGGTGGCCCTGCCCTATGTGGATCCCAAGTACTTCCAGTTGGGGACCGACCTGATGTCGCTGGTCTACCAGGTGTCGTTCAGCGCCGCGGCCCTGCACAACATCAGCAACTGACCTTCGGGGAGCGGGCGTCCATCATGACCTCCGCGCCAGCGCTGGCGATCGACCTGTCGCGCCTGGTGGCCGGCGCGCTTCGCGACACGCCGCGCGGCATCGACCGCGTGGAGTTGCTCTACGCGCGGCATTACCTCCGGAGCTGGGCGGGAGATTGCTTCTCCGTGCTGGCGCTGCCGTGGGGCACGCGCACCTACACGCGCGAGGAGGCCATGCGCGGCGTCGACGCCATCTGCGCTCACTGGGGGGAAGACGGAGCGGAGCGGGGAGTGATTTCCCGCCGCTTGGCCGGCTTCACGGCCACGCTCGCTGCGCCCCGGTCGCTCGGCGGCCGACCCGAGAAGCTGCCTACAGGCGCGCTCTACCTCAACGTCGGACACACCTCGCTTTCGCAGCCCCGGGCGACCGCCTGGTTGCGACGTCGTCCGGACGTGCGCGCGGCCTTCATGCTGCACGATGTCATACCGCTGCAGCATCCGGCCTACTTCACCCCGTCGGAGCTGCGTTATTTCCGCCGCATCCTCGACATGGTTCCGCGCGCACGAGGCGTGATCTTCAATTCCCAGGCCGTGGCCGAAGCCTATGCGGCGGGCGGCGAGCCACAACCGCCGTTCACCCTGGTCCAACCGCTGCCGGTCGAGCCCGCTTTTCTCCAGGCCCCACCCTCCGTCCCGCGGCAGCCGGCCTACTTCGTCGCCTGCGGCGAGATGGAGGCCCGGAAGAACTTTGGTCTCCTGATCGACGTCTGGCGCGCCCTCGCCGGGGACGACGGGCCGCCGATCAAGCTGGTGATCGTCGGCGGGCGGGGAAACGCGGCCAGTGACCTGTTCACCAAGGTCCGACAGTGGGACCCGGACGCGCGTCACGTCGAAGCCCGGCACGGCCTGACCACGCCCCAGCTCCGGGACCTTCTGCAGGGCGCCGTCGCGCTGCTCGCGCCTTCGCGGGCCGAGGGCTTCGACCTGCCGGTCACCGAGGCGCTAGCCCTTGGCGTTCCCGTCCTGGCGTCGGACATCCCGGTCCATCGTGAGACCGGCCGCAGCCATGCTTTGCATCTGTCGCCCTTCGACGCTGGCGCATGGCTGGCGGCGATCCGACGCCTGCGCGACGAGCCCGCCGAACTCGCCCGCCGCCAGGCTCTCGCACGGACATTCCGCCCCTTGAGCCCTGCAACCTATTTCCGCGCCGTCACCGCCTTCCTGCATCGCCTGACGCAGGAGGCGTAAGGCTCAAGCGCCAGGGCCCGGGGAATTACGCCTGGGCCTTCGGGGCGGCTCCTCGCGGGCGAGTTCGCGGACCTGGCCCGTCAGGCTGGTCGCGAACACCAGCAGCGTCGCCACGCTCCAGATCAAGGCGATCAGGTCGGGATAGCTCATCGGCAGGCCCAGGAAATCCAGGCGTGAGGGCGGGACGGCCGCCAGCAGCGCGTTCATGGCCAGGCCCCCGAGTCTAAGCTCGGTCAGGCCCAAGCCGCCGTAGGCCAGCGTGTGCACCGGCCTGACCCGCGCCTGGATGGCGCTGAGCGACGACATCATGAAAAGCACGCTGAGCGAGAAGAAGCACAGCTCCCAGCGGACATAGCCGGACAGCCCAACCCCGATGGCGAGCAACAGCTGTTCGACCATGTCGAGGCCGTTGTCGAGCACATAGCCGTAGCGCGGCCGCTCGATCCGTCGGTGGCGCGCCAGGGTGCCGTCGAGCGAGTCGCCGAACCAATTGACCACTAGGCCCAGCGACGCGACCAGCAGGCCCCAGGCGGTGTGGGCGGCCAGCGCATAGCCGCCCAGGCACAGGAGCGCGCCGGCGAAGCCGACCGCGGTCAGGCTGTCGGGCGTGACCCAGGCCGGAAGACGCGCGGCCAGCCAGCCGAGCAGCGGGCGCTCCCAGACGCTGAGGACGCTGTCGGTGCGGCGCAGGTCGACTCCGCTCATGTCGCGTCCGCCGCTGCGGGACGGCCGATCTTCGCATCAGCCTGCAGCAGGCGGTCTCCGAAGCGCCCCGGGAGCAGATCGATCAACTGGAGAAGAAGGGCCATACGGCGTGGGAACACGATTCGAGCGGCCCCGCGATCCAGGCCGGCGCGCACGCGCCGCGTGGCCTCCGCCAGGGACAGGATCATCGGCTTGGCCCCCTGGAAGGCGTCGGTCATCGGGCTTTCGAAGAAGCTGGGCGTGATCACGCTGACGCAAACCCCCAGGGGCGCCAGCCGGGCCCTGATCGCCTCTCCGTAGGCGCGAACGCCCGCCTTGCTGGCGGAATAGGCCGGCATATAGGGCAGCCCGCGATAGGATGCGGTGGACGAGACAATCGCGATTTGGCCCGCGCCGCGCGCGATCATCGCCGGCGCCAGAGTCTCGACGGCGTAGACGACGCCCAACAGATTGGTGCTGATCTGCTCGGCGGCGGCCTCTAGGCCGTCCAGCTCGCTTGCGCTTGGCGGGCCCCTCAGCACGCCCGCATTGGCGACCAGCAGGTCCACCGGGCCGGCCGCGGCGAACGCCTGCAACACCGCCGACATGGCCTCGCGGTCGGTCACGTCGGCAACCGCCGCCTGGACGGCGGCCCCTAGCGTGCGGCACCTCGCCGCCGCTTCATGAAGCCGCGACTCATTCCGGCCGAGCAGCAACATCTCTATTTTCGGCGCCGCGTATGTGATCGCGAGCTCCCGACCTAGGCCGCTGGATGCCCCCGTGATGACCAGTCGACGCACGCCGGCGCCGTCCGGCGGCTGTCTGGCTAAGGGATTGGCGGGCAAGTCTTCATCCTTTAGGTAGTTGAGCTCTGGGGGCTAAGTCATGAGTTGCAAGGATAACGCCATAGCCATCGTTGGTGTGGCGTGCCGCGTGCCTGGAGCCCGTTCCGTGGCCGAGCTCGCGGACCTCCTCCTCTCCGAACGCGACGCAGTCACCGAGATTCCCGAGAGTCGGTGGTCCAAGCGGTTCTATTACGATCCCGACGGGCGGCAGCTTGGCAAGACCTACACCCTCGCCGCCGGCTGCCTGGACTCCATCGACACCTTCGACGCCGGCTTCTTCGGCATGTCGCCGCGCGAGGCGATCCACACCGACCCTCAGCAGCGGCTGTTGCTGGAACTCGCCTACGAGGCGTTCGAAGACGCGGGCTGGCGGCCGGGGCGGCTGGGCGGACGCAACGCCGCGGTCTACATCGGCGCCTCGGGCTGGGACTATGCGACGCTGAAGACCGGCGACGTCGCGCTGATGGACAGCCATTCCATGCAGGGGCTGTCCCTCTCCTCGCTGTCGAACCGCATCTCCTATGTGTTCAACCTGGCCGGTCCCAGCTTGACGATCGACACGGCCTGCTCGTCGGCCCTGGTGGCTCTGAACCTGGGCTGCGAAGCGCTCAAGCGCGGCCAGGCGGAGATCGCCGTGGTCGGCGCCGTCAATCTGCTGATCTCGCCGCAGAACTTCGTGGGCTTCAGCCGGGCCTCGATGCTTTCTCCCACCGGGCGCTGCCACGCGTTCGACGCGCGTGCGGACGGCTATGTGCGAAGCGAGGGCGGCGGCGTCGTCCTGCTCAAGCCGCTGGCCCAGGCGCTGGCCGACGGCGACGCCATCCGCGCGGTGATCCACGGCTCCGGGGTCAATTCGGACGGACGCACGCCGGGATTCTCCATGCCGGGACAATATTCCCAGGCCGCGCTCCTCCGCCGGACCTACGACGACGCCGGCGTCGACCCGGAAAGCCTCTGCTATCTGGAGGCCCACGGCACGGGCACGCCGGTCGGCGACCCCGTCGAAGCGACGGCGCTCGGAAAGGCCATCGCACAAAGACGCACCGCGCCTCTGCCCATCGGCTCCGTCAAGAGCAACATCGGCCACCTCGAGGCGGCCAGCGGCATGGCCGGCCTCATGAAGCTGATGGCTATCCTCGACCGGGGCGAGATCCCGGCGTCGCTCCATTGCGAGACTCCGAACCCAAATATCCCGTTCGAGGCGCTGAACCTTTCGGTGGTGACCCGCCGCCGCCCGCTCGTCGCGGGGCCGAACGGCGTCCTGCTGGGAGTGAACTCCTTCGGATTCGGCGGCACCAACGCCCACGCAATCCTCGGCGAACCGCCGGCCAGAGCCGCGAGCGAGAGCCCCGCCACGCCCCTGCCGCTGGTGCTCAGCGCCAAGAGCGAGGCCGCGCTGGAAGCGCTGGCCGCCGACTGGGCCCACCGCCTTCGCAACAAGGATTCGGATGAAGCGGCGCTGCTGACGCGCGCCGCCGCCCGCGCGCGTGAGCCTTTCCCTCACCGCCTGGTCGCGCCTGCGGGGACGCCGACAGCCGTGGCCGCCGGCCTGGATGCCTGGCTGGAAGGCCGGGAAACGGAGCTCGTTTCCGGCCGCGCAGTCGAGGGCGCCACGGCCTTCGTCTACGCCGGGAACGGCAGCCAGTGGGCGGGCATGGGTCAGGACGCCTACGCCCACAACGACGTCTTCCGCGCGACCGTGGCCCAGATCGACGAGCATTTCCGGCCACGGGCGGACTGGAGCCTTGCGCGGCTGTTCGAGTCTCCCCCGACTGACGATGATCTACAGAGGACCGAGATCGCCCAGCCGCTGCTCTTCGCCCTGCAGGTGGCGGCCACCGAGGCCTTGCGCGACCAAGGCGTGGAGCCCGCGGCCGTGGTCGGCCACAGCGTCGGCGAAGCGGCCGCGGCCTGGGCCTGCAGGGGGCTCACCCTCGCCGAGGCCACGGAGGTCATCTTCCACCGCAGCCGCCTGCAGCAGACCTTGCATGGCGCAGGCGGCATGGCGGCGCTCAACGTCGGCGCCGCGGAGGCGCTGGCCCTGATCGAACGCGCGGCGCTCGAGGTCGAGATCGCCGCGATCAACGGTCCGCACGCGGTCACCGTGGCCGGCTCGGCGCGCGACCTCCAGCGGCTGGCGGCGGCGGCGCGGTCGGCGCGCCACGCCTTCCTCGAGCTTCCCCTGGCCTACGCCTTCCATTCCCGCGCCATGAACCCGCTGCAGGCGCCGCTGAAGGCGAGCTTGGCCGGTCTCGACCCGCATGAGCCGGCGCTCCTCATGGGCTCGACGACGACGGGCCGCGTGGTGGCGGCCGGCGAGCTGGATGGCGACTACTGGTGGCGCAACATCCGCGACCCGGTGCTGTTCGAAACGGCCATCGGACGTGTGCTGGACGCAGGTTGTCGCGTGTTCGTCGAGGTGGGCCCCAGGCCCACCCTGCGGTCGCACATCGAATCCTGCCTGAAACACCGCGACCTGATCGGCGCGAGCCTTCCGACCTTGGGCGCAGCGCCCGCAGGGGGCGATCCCTTTCCCCTCATCGCGGCGCGAGCGCACGTGGCGGGCGCCGACATCACCGGCTCGGCGCGGTTCGACGGTCCGATCGATGTCCGGGGGCTGCCCACCTATCCGTGGCAGCGTCAGACGCACTGGCTGGGCTCGACGCCCGAAGCCATCGAGATCGTTTCCCCGGTCGAGGACCATCCGCTGCTGGGCTTCCGTCGGGACGCAGCGAAAAAGACCTGGACGAACCATCTGTCTACCGATCGCTTTCCATGGATCGCCGACCACCGTGTCGACGGCGTGCCGGTGCTGCCCGCCGCCGCCATGATCGACATCGCACTGGCGGCCAGCCAGGCGCGGGAAAACGCGGAGACGGTGGAGATCGAGGATCTGGAGGTTCTGCGGCCCCTGCTGGTCGAGGGCGCGCGCGAACTGGCTTTCGAAGTGGTGTCGCCCGGACGCTTCGAGATCTCCAGCCGACCCCGGCTCTCGGGCGAGGACCGGGTGGTCTACGCCCGAGGATCCTTCGCCCCGCCCCCCACGTCGAAGCCGCGCTTCCGGCGCGCCGTCGGCCGTTCCACGGGCGAACTGGACTCGACGGCGTTCTATTCGCGCATCGCCAGCCTGGATATCGACTACGGCCCGTCGTTCAGAGCGGTCGCCACCGCCACCCAGTTCGGTCCGGACGAGGTGGAAGTCGCCTTCCCCGTCGACATGGACGACATCGGCCCGGGCTGGCGGCTGGACCCGCGTCTGCTGGACGCCGGCTTCCAGGCGCTGTTCGCCACCCGCTCGCTGGACCACACGATCCCCGGCGACAGCATCCTGCCCTGGCGCTTCGGGCGGATCCGTCATCTGCGGCCAGGCTCGCGGACGGTCCGTGGAGTCTGCCGCCTCAAGCGCATCGGGCCCAAGGCGCATTGCGCCGACTTCGCCTTGCTCGACGAGGCCGGCGACATCGTCGTCGAATTGCTGGACTGCTGGTTTGTGCGCGTCCGGCCGGGGCAAGCCGCGCGTCCGCAACGGCGCTTCTGGCGCGCGACCACCGCCTGCGCGCGCCAACCCGCGACGCCCGCCCACTCCGTCGTCCCGCCTCAGGAGGAGGCGATCGAGCTCGAGCCGTCGCAGTCCGAGTTCCTGGCCCACATCTACGCCGCGGCCGTGGCGTTCGAAACCGTGCGCCCGCTAACGTCCGACAACCGCCTGGCCCCCGCCGTCCTTTTGGCCGAGGGCGGGTTGGCGCCTGATGCGGAAGCGGATCTGCTGGTCCTTCTCGACTGGCTGACGCAGGAAGGCCTCGCCGCCCAGAAGGACAAGCACTGGGTCCTGGCCGAGGATTCCGGCCTGCCGCCGGCCTCCGAAATCTGGCGCACCCTGTTCTTCGACGAACCGACCGCCAGCGCCGAACTGGCGCTCGCAGCGATGAACGCCGCGGCCTTGCCGGCCCGCCTTCGGACCGGAGCTTCCTTCCCTCAGGGCGCCTTGAAGGGGCAGCTCCTGGAAGCCGGGCCGACGGTCCTCGAAGCCAGCGAGGCGTTGGAAGTGCGGCTGCGCGAGCACCTCGTCGCGTGGCCGGAAGGCAAGCCGCTGCGGATCGCCGTCGTCGGCCGACCCACCGCGCGCCTGCTGCGCTCGCTGGCCGAGGCCACCGCCGCCAGCGCCTGCCGGCTGTGCATCTTCGGCGCGGAGCGCCTGTCCACGACGCTCTCGACGGAACTTCGGCGATCTCCCGGCCTGGTCCTGAAGCGCGGCGCCTTCGTCCTGGAGGAGGGCGAGCGCGTCGATCTGCTGGTCAGCGCGTTCGGGCTGAGCGAGGCGGACCTGACGCCCGCCTCCATCGCGCCCGCGCTTGCGCCGGGCGGGGCCTATCTGGGCGTCGAGCCCCACCCCAGTCGCATGTGGTCGCTCATCAGCGGCCTCGAACCGCCCTTGCAGTTCACGGCCTTGGCCGACCTGTTCGCCCGCGTCGGGCTGGAGCGCCTGGAATGGACTCCGGCGCCCAGCACGGTCTGGGGCGCAGCGCTGCTGACCGCGCGCGCCCCCACGCAGCCCGCGCGCCCTGCCGGGCGTCCTGAATTCACTCTCGTAACCGCCGGCCCCTCGGCGCTGGCTCAAGCCCTGGCCGAGGAGACCCGCGCCCCGCGCCTGCCGCTCACACGGCTGGCCGAGGCGCCTCTGGCGCAGGGCGACCACCTTGTGACGGTGGCGCCGGACCATCTCCACCTGGACGATCTGGCCGACTTCTGCGGCGGCCTGGCTCGGGCGACCGCCAACCTCGTCGAGGCGCAGGCGCGCGTGACCTTGCTGATGCAGTCCGGCGACCAGGATCCGGTGGCCGCGGCGCTCGCAGGCCTCGCGCGGACCATGACCAACGAGGGGCTGGACGCGCGCCTGGTCCACATATCTCCCGCCGTGACAGCCGCTCAGGTCCTCGCCGAGATCGGCACGCCGAACGCCGAGGTCGAGGTCCGTCTGGCGGCGCACGGCCGGACGGCTAAACGGCTGCAACTGGGGCTTCCCGCCGCGCCGGCCGAAGCGGGCCCTCGCCGGCTGGAGATCAATCGCCCCGGCTTGCTGGCCTCCCTGGCTTGGGAGACGTTCCAGCCCGTGCGGCCCGCAGGCGGCGAGGTGGCGATCCAGGTCGAGGCGTGCGGCCTCAATTTCCGCGACGTGATGTGGGCCCTGGGAACCCTGCCCGACGAAGCCCTGATCGACGGATTCAGTGGGCCGTCGCTGGGCCTGGAATGCGCCGGCGTGGTGACCGCCATCGGGCCGGGCGTGACCGGCGTGAAGACCGGCGACCGGGTCGCGGCCCTCGCCCCCGCCGCGCTCTCGACCGAGGTCGTGACCAGCGCCTCGGCGGTGATCCCCCTGCCGGAAGACCTGGATTTTGCGGCGGCGGCGACGCTGCCCGTCACCGCCCTGACGGTGATATACGCCCTGGGCCGGCTGGCCCAGATCGAGGCCGGCGAGCGCGTGCTGATCCACGGCGGCCTGGGCGGGGTCGGGCTGACGGCGATCCAGTTCGCCCGCGCCAAGGGCGCCGAGATCTACGCCACAGCCGGGTCGGAGGAGCGCCGCGCCGTCCTGCGCGCACTCGGCGTGAAGCACGTCTACGACAGCCGCAGCGCCGCCTTCGCGGACGCCATCCTCGAGGACACCGGCGGCGAGGGCGTCGACGTGGTGCTCAATTCGCTGAGCGGCGAGCTGATGCAGCAATCGCTCAAGGTGCTGCGGCCCTTCGGCCGCTTCGTCGAGATCGGCAAACGCGACCTCTACGCCAACAGCCAGATCGGCCTGCGGCCCCTGCGGCACAACATCAGCTATTTCGCGGTGGACGCCGACCAGCTGCCAAGGCTGCGTCCGACGGTGGCGGCCCAGCTGCTGCAGGAGGCCTGCGCCCTGGTCCACAGCGGCGCGCTGCGGCCCCTTCCCCACCGCGTCTACGACGGCGCCGACGTGCTGGACGCATTCCGGACGATGCAAGGCTCGGGGCACATCGGGAAGATCGTGGTGCGGCCCGCCCGGACCTGTGCGGAGGAGCCTCCGGCCCCCGCCTTCACCGCGCGGCGCGACCGCACCTATGTCGTCACCGGCGGCGCCGCAGGGTTTGGCCTGGAGACCGCCCGCTGGCTGGCCGAGCACGGGGCGGGCAGCCTGGCCCTCCTCAGCCGCCAGGGTCGGGCGACGCCGGGCCTGCAAGCCGTCCTGGCGGAGTTCGCGAAGCTCAAGGTGGACGCCCGGGCCTATGCCTGCGACGTCTCCGACGAGGCCCAGCTGGCGCAGACGCTGGGCGAGATCCGCCAGACCCAGGCGCCCATCGGCGGCGTCATCCACGCCGCGGCGGTGACCGACGACGCCCTGCTCAAGGACCTGGACGCCGAACGCTTCCGCAGCGTCCTGAAGCCGAAGCTCGGCGGCGCCATGGCGCTCGACCGCCTCACCCGCGAGGACCCGGTCGAGCTGTTCGTGCTCTACTCCTCCATCTCCTCGGCCATCGGCAATCCTGGGCAAGGCAACTATGTAGCGGCCAACGCCGGAATGGACGCGGTGGCCAGGCGGCGGGCGCTGCACGGCTTGCCCGCGCTGTCGGTCCAATGGGGCCCGATCTCCGACACCGGCATCCTGTCGCGGGACCGTCGGGTGCGGGACCTGCTGGAGCGCGTCATGGGCGCGGGAGATCTGACCGCGCGCACGGCGCTCGACGAGCTGCCGGCGCTGTTGAGCAGCGGACTGCCGGTTGTCGGATACGCCCACGTCGACTGGGCGACGCTGAAGCGCCAACTCCGGCTCGGCGAGACGCCGCTCTTCACGGCGGTGGCGGATGGCGACTCCTCCCAGGGCCACGACCTGTCGGTCCGCGACCAGGTGATGAAGCTCAGCCCCGAGGCCGCCCGGTCGCTGATCGAGACCTTTCTCGCCGACGAGGTTTCGGCGATCCTGCGGCTCAGTCGCGCCGACATCGAAGTCGAACAGCCGATCTCACAGATGGGCTTCGACTCCCTGATGACCCTGGAGCTGCACCTGGCGGTGGAATCGCGCCTGCAATGCGAGATCCCGGTGACCTCGGTGAGCGGCGGCTCCACCTTGCGCTCGATCGCCACGCGGGTTGTCCGACGCCTTCAAGGCGAGGCGGAGGCGGATGGTCCCGACGGCGACATCCAAGACCTGGTCATGCGGCACGAGACCCTGGACGACGACGACACCCTGGAGCCTGCGGAGTGAAGGAGGCCGGCGCTCCATTCGGGCTGCCGCCGGCGGCCAAGGCGCAGTTGCTGGAGCGCATCCGCGGAGCGCCGGTCCACCACGCCGCGGGCGGGCCGGGCGCTCCGTCTACAGGCGAACGTCCCGAACTCGGTCACGCCGACGCTTGGGCGGAGCTGGCGCTCATGCGGCGCGCCGGCGAGGCGCTTGGCCTGGAGAACCCCTTCTTCCGGGTGAACTCGGGGCACGCCTCGGCCTGGGCCGAGATCGACGGCCGGCGCGTGCTCAACTTCTCCAGCTACAACTACCTGGGCCTGAACGGCGACCGTCGCGTCACCGAGGCCGCGCAGAAGGCGGCCGATCGCTACGGCACCTCGGTCTCCGGCAGCCGCGTCACTTCGGGCGAGCGGCCGATCCACCGCGAACTCGAAGCCGCCCTGGCCGATGTCTATGGGGCCGAGGACGCGGTGACCCTCGTCGGAGGCCACGCCACCAATGTGACGGTGATCGCCCACCTCGTCGGGCCGGGCGACGCAGTGGTGTACGACTCCCTGGCGCACAACAGCATCATCCAGGGGGCGCAGCTCTCGGGCGCGCAACGCCGCAGCTTCCAGCACAACGACCTCCAGGACCTCGACCGTGTTCTGGGCGAGCTGGCCGCGAAATCCCGGCGTCGGCTGATCGTCGTCGAGGGCTGTTATGGGATGGACGGCGACGCGCCGGACCTCGCCGGGCTGATCCGGGTCGCCCGTCGGCATCAGGCGCACATCATGGTGGACGAAGCTCATGCGCTGGGGGTGCTCGGCGCAAGGGGCCTGGGCATCGCCGAGCATTGCGGGGTCGATCCGGCCGAGGTGGACGTCTGGATGGGCACGCTCAGCAAGACCCTGGCGTCCTGCGGCGGCTACATCGCCGGCCGGGCCGAGCTGGTGGACTATTTGCGCGCCTCGGCCCCGGGCTTCCTGTTCTCGGTCGGCATGCCCGCGCCGGCGGCGGCCGCCGCGCTGGAAGCGCTTCGGCTAATGCGCCAGGAGCCGGAACGTGTCGCGCGCCTGCAGGCCAACGGCCGGACCTTCGCCGAGGCCGCTCGCGCCGAGGGGCTGGACGTGGGCGCGACGCTGGGGGCGGCCATCCTGCCGATCATCGTCGGCGGCTCGCTGAAGACCACGCTGGTCGCCAACCAGCTCTGGCGGGAGGGCGTCTGGTCCCAGCCGATCCTTCCTCCCGGGGTGCCCGAGCGCTCCGCGCGGCTTCGATTCTTCGTCACCTCCGAGCACGACCCTGTGGACATCCGTTGGGCGGTTCGCGAATCCGCCCGCGCGCTTGGCGAGGTGAAGGTCGATCCGGCCTTGATCAAGCGCCTGGGCCGCCGGCCTTCGAAATGACGGCTTCGCGGCTTCGGGAGGAAGCCGGGGACGGCTGGCTGGCTCCGGTGCGCTGGCGACCCCATGTGGAGGCGCCGAGCCAACTCGAGATCGTCCTGAGCGCCCGCGACGACCTGCTGTCCAACTGGCGGGAAGAGGACTTCCGCGCCGTCGTCACCGACTTTCGGATCCTCAACCGGCAGATGGTGCTGGTGAATTCGCCGGAGGGCGTCAAGCACGTCCTGTCGACGCACAACGACAACTATGAGCGCAAGAGCCCGCAGATGCGGCGGGCTCTGGAATTCCTGCTCGGCGACGGGCTGTTCATCTCCGATGGCGACACCTGGCGGCTGAGGCGGCCCCTGGTGGCGGGCATCGTCGGCAAGAACCGCGTCCCCGGGTTCGGCGCGGCCATGGCCCAGGCGGCGCGGGAAATGGCCGACGAATGGGCGAGGCGCGATCCCGCCCAACCGCTGGACCTGCTCAACGAAATGGGGGTGCTGACCTCCGAGATCATCTCCCGGACCCTGTTCGGGACGCCGCTTGGCCGCGCCCGGGCCGAGCGCGTGATCCGCAGCTTCGCCGAGTACCAGCGGCGCATCGACTCCTTCAACCTCGGCTACCTGTTCGGCTTCGACGAGGGGCTGCCGGTGTGGAAGGGGCTGGCGTTGCGCCGCGCCACGGGCCGCCTCCAGGGCGTGATCGACGAGGTCATCACCGATCATCTGGAAGGCCGAGGCGACCACACCATCATGCTGGACATGCTGGAGATCCGCAGCCAGCGGGCGCCGGATGCGCCGGTCGGCCGCGACGCGCTGCGCGACGAGGCGGCGACGCTGTTCATGGCCGGTCACGAGACCACCGCCTCGACCCTGGCCTGGGCCTGGTACCTGCTGGCCAAGGCGCCCTGGGCGGTCGAGCGGTTGCATCGCGAGCTGGAGGAGGTCTGCGGCGCACAGCCGCCGAGCTTCGAGGACACGCCCCGGCTGGCCTACTGCCGCGCCATCGTCGAGGAGACGCTGCGGCTCTATCCCCCCGTCGCCATCCTCGGCCGCCAGGCCCGCGAGGCCGACGTGGTCGAAGGCGTGCGCGTCGAGCCGGCCGCCGTGGTCATGGTCTCCACCTGGCTCCTGCACCGCAGCCCGGACCTCTGGGACGCGCCCGACCATTTCCGCCCCGAGCGCTTCCTGGGCGAGGAGCGGCCTCCGACCTACGCCTACGTTCCCTTCGCCGTGGGACCGCGCACCTGCCCCGGCATGACCTTCGGCCTCGTGGAGAGCGTGCTCTGCCTGGCGACGCTCGCCCAGCGCTTCACCTTCGCCCTGCCGCCGGGCGTGGTCGTCGAGCCGCAGTGCCGGCTGACGCTTCGGCCCAAGCACGGGGTGCCGATGCGGGTGACGCCGCGATGAGCCTGGCCATCCCAAGCTGGAGCGACCTCTGGGCGGACCCGCATCGGCGGCGAGGCTTCTTCGATTATTGGCGGGGCATGACCGCCGACGACTGGCGCGACCTGATCGCCATCGCGGCCCTGCGTCGCCTGCCTATCGACTGGGCCTCGGGATTCGGCGGCGCCTCGGGCTCGGTGCGTGGGCCGCGCGTCTACCGTTGGGCGGACGGCTATGCGCGAGCCAACCTCGCACGTCTGCGCCCCGACCTCGCCGAAGAGACGCGCGAGCGGATGCTGGCCGAGCGCTGGCGCTGCGTCGGGCGCACCATGGCGGAGTTCTCCGTCTCCGACCGGCTGATCGCGGAAGGGCGGGTGGACGTGTCGGGGGAAGAGCATCTGGCGGCGGCCCGGGCCCGCGGGCGCGGCGTGGTGATCCCTGCCCTGCACCTCGGGAACTGGGAGGTGTTCGCCGCCGCGCACAAACCCGGCTTTCGGATTTCCTCGTTCTATCAACCCAGGCCGACCCGTGGGCGGGAGCACATCAGCCAAGCCTCGCGACAACGTCTGGGCTACAAGATGCTGAAGCCCGGCCCCGCGGGCGTCCGTGACGCGCTGCAGACGCTGCAGGGGGGAGAGGCGGTGGTGATCTTCGTCGATGAGGAGGTCGACAGCGTGGTGCGAGGGCCGCTGTTCGGCCGTGCGCCCCGCCGGGGCGGCAACCTCGCCTACGCCGCGCGGCTGGCGCAACGCTCCGGCGCAGCGGTGGTCCCAGGTTATGTGCTGAGGTCGCAAGGCGCTCGGCACTGCGTGCATTTCGCCCCGGAGGTCGTCCTGCCGGCCAGCCTGGAGGGCGCCGTCGCGGCCATCAACGCCGCGGTCGAGCCCGTGGTGCTCGCGCACCTGGACCAGTGGTACCATCTCCACGAGCAGCTGACGGACACACCGCCGGCCGATCGGCTGTAGCCCTCTACGGATGTCGTCTCCTCCGCCCCTCAGGCAATTGATCCGCGGCACCGCGCCCGAGCGCCTGCACGCGCGCCGCTATTGGCTGGAGGACCCGCTGGTCGCCGCGGTCCAGTACCTGCTCATGCACCTGTTCCGCTGGCTGCCCATCGACTGGGCCTCGGATTTCGGGGCCTGGGGGAGCCGTCTTTCCCCTCGCCGCTATCCCGCCAGCGACGCCCGCGCCCGACGCGCCTGGGCGAGGCTGCGGCCGGAGGCCGATCCGACCTCCACCGACGACGCCATGCGGCGGATCTGGCGATCCACCGGAAGGATGACAGCCGAGATCGCCATGCTCGACCGCATCTGGGAGGAAGGCCGCATCACGGTGCAGGGCGCCGAGCACATGGCGGCGGCCCGAGCGGCCGGAAGACCGATCCTGGTGGCGGCGGTCCATCTGGGCAACTGGGACGCCATCTGGATGGCGGGCCTGCGCCTTGGCTACAACGGCGCCTCGGTGGCCATACCCATGGACAACCGCTTCGCCGAACGGATGCTGGCGGGGCTGCGGCGGCGGTACGGCGGGCGGGCCATACTGGCCGTCGCCGCCAGCGTGCCGGCCATGGTTCGCGAGCTTCGCGAACGCGGACCCCTGGTGCTCTACATGGATGGGCTGGTCGGAGACGCCGGACAGGCTCTGTCGCTCGGCCGCGACGTGCCGCCAGGGGGCAACCTGATCTATGCGGTGCGCCTGGCGAAGATCACCGGGGCGGCCATCATACCGGCCTATTGCACCAGGGTGGGCGACGCGGCGCGGTTCGAGGTCAATTTCCTGCCCGAGGTCGTGTTGCCGCGCACCGAGCGCGGCGGCGTCGACATCGAGGCGGGAGCCCGGCGCATCGACGCCCTCTTCGACCCGATCGTCCGGCGCCACCTCGATCAGTGGTTCTACCTGCTGGACCTGGACCTGTAGGCGCTTCGGAAGTCCAGCGGCTCCGAGCGGTTGGGGGCGAGGCCGAGGCGGCGTTGACGGGGGATGACCGTCGGATTACTGCCACCTCCGCGCGCCGCCGGCGTGCGGATGACCCATCCCGTCAGCGACCGGAGCCCGAGGTCGCTTCAGGCGCGCGCACCGCAGCGATGCGAACAAAGGCGCCGCCGAGGGGGTCGCGTCTAAGAGGAGGATCCGTTCGTGACCCAGCCGTTGAAGTTCAACAACGAGTACCTCTATCCGCACGTGATCCCGCACTGGGCCAAGTTCAATCCCAAGGGCGTGGCGGTGATCTGCGACGACGAGAGCCGGACCTGGCCGGAGCTTGAGCGGCGGACGAGCAAGGTGGCGAACGCCCTCATCGCCGCCGGCGTGAAGAAGGACGTCAAGGTCTGCCTGTTCATGCGCAACAGCATGATCAACTTCGAGCTGTTCTGGGGAATCGTCCGCTCCGGCGGCGTGATCGTGGCCCTGAACCCGATGATGCAGGGCGAGGCCCTGGCCAACATGATCAACAAGTCGGACGGCGTTCTGTTGTTCACCGACGCCGATGAGCTGCCGACCATCGAGCCGATCGCCGACCAGCTCCACCACATCCCGCGCGAGAGAATCTACGTGGCGGGCGGAGCCCCGGGCTGGAATTCGGCGGAAGCCTTCATCGAGGCGGGCGATCCGACGCCGGTGAACGTCCAGATCGACCCGCAGGACAGCATCAACATCGTCTACACCTCGGGTTCGACCGGCACGCCCAAGGGCACCGAGCACGCTCACATCGCCCGTCACCAGCACACCTTCGGCGCGGGCCATTGGTTCGGCTTCGACCGGCGTTCGGTGACCATCCTGGCCTCGCAGCTCTTCGCCAACGGCACGTGGGTGACCATGGGGCCGACCCTCTACCGGGGCGGCACGGTGGTGTTGCAGCGCAAGTTCAGCGGCGAGGACTTCATCCGCCTGGTCGAGAAGCACCGCGCGACCCACGCCTTCCTGGTGCCGACCATGACCATCCAGATCCTGGCGGCCCTGAAGCCGGAGCACGACATGTCGTCGTTCCGCGTGCTCTATTCCTCCGGCCAGCCTCTGATGCCCCAGACCATCGATGACATCGCCCGGCAGCTTCCCAAGGCCGAGCTGTGGGAGCTTTATGGCCAGAGCGAAGGCTGGTGCACGGTGATGGGACCCAAGGACCGTGTCGGCGACAAGCGCGGCTCGGTCGGCTTTCCGTCCTTCCTGGACGACGTGCGCGTTGTCGACGACGACGGCAATGATGTCCCCGCCGGCGAGATCGGCGAGATCTGCGGCTACTCGATGAACCTGATGAAGGGCTACTACAAGGACCCCGAGAACACGGCCAAGGCCACCTGGGTCAGTCCCGAAGGCCGCACCTACATCCGCAGCGGCGACCTTGGCCGCATCGACGAGGACGGCTTCCTCTGGTTGGCGGGCCGCAAGAAAGACATGATCAAGTCGGGCGGGCTCAACATCTTCGCCGCGGACCTGGAGGCGGAGCTGACCAAGCACCCGGCCGTGCACGAGGCCGCCGCTATCGGCATTCCGCACCCGAAGTGGGTGGAGACGCCGATGGCCTTCGTGATCCTCAAGGACGGCGCCGAGGCGACCGCCGAGGAGATCCTGGCCTGGACGAACGCGCGCCTCAACAAGTTCCAGCGCCTGTCCGCCGTCGAGCTCGTCGAGGACCTGCCTCGCGTCACCTACGGCAAGGTCGACAAGCCCAAGCTGCGCGCAAAATACTGGCCGGCGACGGCGAACTGACGATCGCGCGACCCCGCAAGGCGATCGAGGCCGTCAGCCCCGGCCGCCGTCCACGGTGATCAGGCTGCCGGTGGTGAAGCCGGAGGCGGGGCTCGCCAGGTAGAGGGCGGCGGTGACGATCTCGTCCGGCTCGCCGTAGCGCTTGAGCGCCGCCGTCGTCTGCGCCTCCCGCTCCGGCGGCCAGGCCTTGGCGATGTCGGTGCGGAAGGAGCCCGGCAGGATGGCGTTGACGCGCACCTTGGGTGCGTATTCCCGCGCGAGCGCGACGGTGAGCGTATTCAGCGCCGCCTTGGCGCTGGCGTAGGGGCCGTTCTCCGGCTTCGGTTGCACGGCGGCGATGCTGGAGACGTTGATGATCGACCCGCCCCGCCCGGCCGCCATGTGCGCGCCCAGCACCGCGGCGAGGCGGAACGGGCCCTTGAAGTTGACGTCCATGACCTTGTCGAACAGGGCCTCGCTGAGGCTGGCCGAGGCGTCGAACTGCGGCGACATGCCGGCGTTGTTGACCAGGATGTCCACGTGGCCGAACTCGGCGATGGCGGTCTCGGCCAGCGCGTCCAGCTCGCTCCAGCGGCCGGCGTGGCAGGCGACGGCCAGCGCCCGGCGGCCCTTGGCGCGGATCTCCTCGGCCGCCGCCTCGCAGGAGTCGAGCTTGCGGCTGGCGACCACCACGTCGGCGCCGTAGTCGGCGAAGGCGAGCGCGATCTCGCGGCCCAGGCCGCGGCTGCCGCCGGTGACGACCGCGGTCCGGCCGCTGAGGTCGAAATGGGTCTTCATCGAGCGCCTTCCAGCAGGCCGCGCGCAGTCTCGGCCAGCGCGACGACCTTGGCCGGCGTGTGCGGTATGACCTTGTTGGCGGCCGTGCCGTCGGCCGCGCGCTTCAGGACGCTCTGGACCATGCAGGCGTAACGGAACATGGCGAAGGCCAGGTAGAAGTCGCCGTCGCGCCAGGCGGGACCGCCGGCCGCTTCGTAGATGGCGATGGCCTCTTCGAGGGTGGGGATGCCGAGCGCCTTCAGGTCCCGGCCCAAAAGGGACGGCCGCAGGGCTTTTTCGTCGTAGGGCTCCAGCCAGGGCCGAAGCGTGTGCGCCAGGTCGATCAGCGGATTGCCCAGGGTGGCCATCTCCCAGTCGAGGACGGCGGCGACGCGGGGCGCCTGCGGCGCGGCGATGACGTTGTGGCAGCCGTAGTCGCCGTGGACCAGGGATATGGGCTCGTCGGCGGGCATGCGGGCGCGCAACTCGGCGGCCACCGCCTCCATGACCGGAATCTCGGCCTCGACCCCGTTGCGATAGATGCCGTACCAGCGCTCAAGGTTGCGCGAGGTGTAGCCGGCGGTCTTGCCGAAGTCGCTCAGGCCCACGGCCTGGAAGTCCACGGCGTGGATCTTCGCCAGCACGCCCATCAGGTCGCCATAGAAGGCGCGGCGATAGTCGGGGCTCTTGTCCGGCAGGTCCGCGCGCCAGGGCACGTCGCCCGCGACGGCGTCGACGATGTAGAACTGCGAGCCGATCACCCCCTCGTCCTGGCAGTAGAGATGCGCGCGGGGGATGGGGACGCCGGAGTCCGACAGCGCGCTCAGCACCCGGAACTCGCGGTCGATGGCGTGGGCGGTGGCCACCAGCTTGCCCGGCGGTTTGCGGCGCAGCACATAGGCGCCCTTGGCCGTGTCGATGCGGTAGGTCGGGTTGGACTGGCCGCCCTTGAACTTGGCGATTCCGATCTCGCCTTCGAAGCCCGGCAGGCGCCCCGCGATCCAGGCCTTCAGGCGCTCGGCGTCGATCGCCAGATGCGGCGGCGGCGGCTCGGCGCCGACGAAGGCCTCGACGTTCCCGCTCACGCCGCTTCGTCCTGCCGGTGCTTGGCGAACTCGCGGCGACCGATGCCGTAGTTGTGCACCTCGTCCGGACCATCGGCGATGCGCAGCACGCGCAGGCGCGCGAAGGCGTGGCCGATGCCGAAATCATTGGTCAGGCCGGCCGCTCCGAACGCCTGGATGCCCATGTCCCCCACTTTCGTCCCGAGCTGGGCGCAGGCGACCTTGATCTGCGAAATCTCGTTGTGCGCGGCGCGATTGCCCTCGCGGTCCATCTTGTGGGCGGTGTGCAGCACCAGCAGCCGGCACATGTTGATCTCGGTGCGGATCTGCGCCACCCGCTCCAGCCACACGCCCTGTTCGGACAGCGGCTTGCCGAAGGCCACCCGCGACATCAGCCGCCGGCAGATCTTCTGCAGCATCCGCTCGGCCTGGCCGACGATGCGCATGCAGTGGTGGATGCGCCCGGGGCCCAGGCGGCCCTGCGAGATTTCGAAGCCGCGGCCCTCGCCCAGGATCATGTTCTCGGCCGGCACCCGGACGTTGTCGAACACCAGCTCTGCGTGGCCCCGCGGCATCTCCGGATAGCCCAGCACCGGCAGGTGCCGCACCTTGGTCAGGCCCGGCGTGTTCGGCTCGACCAGGATCTGGCTGTGCTGCTGGTGTCTGGGCGCGTCGGGGTTCGACTTGCCCATGACGATGAAGATCCCGAGGTCGGGGTGGTAGGCGTTGCTGGCGAACCACTTGCGGCCGTTGATCACATAGTGATCGCCGTCGCGCTCGATCCGGGTGCTGATGTTGGTGGCGTCCGAGGACGCCACCTCCGGCTCGGTCATGGCGTAGCAGGAGCGCGTGCGCCCTTCGAGCAGAGGGATCAGGTACTTCTGTTTCTGGGCCTCCGTGCCGAAACGGGCCAGAACCTCCATATTGCCGGTGTCGGGCGCGTTGCAGTTGAAGACGCCTGCGCTCCACTCGGTCCAGCCCATCAGCTCGCAGATCGGCGCGTAGTCGGCGTTGGTCAGGCCGGCTCCGTACTCGCTCTCCGGCAGGAACAGGTTCCAAAGGCCCTGCGCCTTGGCCTTGGCCTGCAGCGGATAGAACACCTCCGGCACGCGCGTTTCGCCATATTCCTCGAGCTGGGCCTCGTAGAGGGCCTCGTTCGGGAAGATGTGCTCGCACATGAAGGCGTAGACCTCGTCCCACAGCTTGCGGACGCGCGGAGAAAGCTCCGCCGCGACCACGGGCTGGGGGTCCGGCCGTGGTTCCATCACCATCATCTCAGATCCTGTCCTCGAAGGTCGCGGCGGGCTTAGACCGTGGATCGCGGATTGAAGTTCGGCGCACGCTTTTCCATGTGGGCGCCCAGCCCCTCCGGCAGGTCGGGGCCGAAGTAGCCCAGCACCGAGTAGACCTGGCTGTTCTCGTAGATCGGCCAGAGCATGCGGAACCACTGGTTGATCGACCGCTTGGTGTAGCGCAGCGCGGTGGGCGCGCCCTTGGCCAGACGGGCGGCGAGCGCCACGGCCTCGTCCATCAGCTTGTCGTCGTCGACCGCCTTGGTGATCAGGCCGATCTCTTCGGCCACGTCGGCGGTGATCGGGTCGCAGGTGTAGAGGTAGTACTTGGCCTTCGCCATGCCGCAAAGCAGCGGCCAGACCATGGCCGAGTGGTCCCCCGCGCCGATGCCCAGCCGGGTGTGCGCATCGACGATCTTAGTGGAGCGGGCCATGAGGGTGATGTCGCTCATCAGCGCCACGGTGAGGCCGCCGCCGGCCGCCGGGCCGTTGATGGCGGCGATGACCGGCTTGTCGAAGCGGATCATGTTGTCGACGATCGCGCGGGCATCGTTGAGCATCCCGTTCAGAAGGTCCCAGTCCTCCTGCATCGCGTGCTCGGTGCCGAAGTCGCCGCCGGCCGAGAAGTACTTGCCCGCGCCGGTGACGATGACGACGTTCACGTCGGTATCGACGGCGATGAGGTTCCAGATGTGGGCGATGTCGTGGTGCAGCTGGTAGTCCATGGAGTTCACCTTGCCGCGCGACATCGTCACGCGCAGCACGTGCTCGGCCGGCCAGTCCAGCTTGATGCTCTCGTAATCCGGATAGGTTCCCATCATCAGGCTCCGTTGTTGATCGGCCGTCAGGGCCAGTACGGCGCGCGAAGCGCCTTCTTATCGACCTTGCCATAGGTGACGCGGGGCAGGTCGTCGACGATCTTGAGGTCGGACACGCGCTGGAACTTGCCCACCTGCGCATTGCCCCAGGCCTTCAGTTCCTCGGCCGAGACGTCGTGTCCCTCCCGCAGGATGACGAAGGCCAGCGGGGTCTCCACCCATTCGGGATGCGGAACGCCCACCACCGCCACCTCGCGGATGGCCGGGTGCTTGGAGAAGGCGTTTTCGATGTCGATGGGCCAGACGTTGATGCCGCCGGACTTGATCATGTCCTTGGCGCGCCCGCTGACATAGGTATAGCCGTCCGCGTCCATGTGGCCGAGGTCGCCGCTGCGCAGGTAGCTGCGCCCGTCCGGCGCGTACCAGGTCCCGGTCTCGGTGGCCTCCGGCTTGCGGTAGTAGCCCTTCATCAGCCCCACCGAATAGCCGCAGATCTCGCCCGTCTCGCCGCGCGCGACCTCCTGGCCGTCGGAGCCGACGATGCGGATCTCGTCGAGGCAGAAGGGCAGGCCCACCGAGCCGCGTTTGCCCTTGGCGTAGTCGGGGGGGCCGCAGACCGTGCCGAACCCTTCGCTCATGCCGTAGCTCTCCCACAGCTCGACGCCCGGGAACTTCTCGTGCACCTGGTCGAACAGGCTGGCCGCCAGCGCCTGGCCTGAGGTGACGTAGACGCGGAACGAGGAGACGTCCCGGACGGCGATGTCGGGGTGGTTGACGATGCGCCCGGTCTGGGTCGGCACCACGAAGGTGTGGGTCACCTTGTGCGTCTCCACCAGGCGCAGAAACTCGCCGGCATCGAACTTCGGTTGAATGACCAGCGTGCCGCCGCGGAACAGGGTCGGGCCGAACATCATCCAGCTTCCGTTGGCGTAGATCGGCGTCGCCAGCAGGGTCACCGAATCCCGATCGAACTTGAACCAGTGGCCCTGGCCGAAGGTGTAGCTGTGCCGCGCCAGGTGGCTGTGCTCGATGCCCTTGGGCTCTCCGGTGGAGCCCGAGGTGTAGACGATGTTGATGCTGTCGTCCGGACCGAGCGGCACGTCCGGCGGCTCCGGCGAGCCCGAGGCCACGAAGGCGTCGAACGACTGGCGGCCGGGCGCGGCCCCGTGAACGAAGACGTGCTCGGGCGGAATCTGGTCCGGCATGGCGTCGACGACGTCGCCCACCGTCGCCAGGTTCTCCTCGTCGGTGAAGATGAACCGCGACTGGCTGTTTTCGATCATGCCGCGCAGCGACTCGCCGCTCATCAGGGCGTTCAGCGCCACGGCCACCCCGCCCGCGCGGATCGTTCCCCAGAGCGCGATGAAGGCCGGCAGGTCGCTTTTCATGAAGAAGGCCGCCTTGTCGCCCTTCTTCAGGCCGCGGTCGATCAGCGCGCGGCCGAAGCGGCTGGTGGCCTCCTCGAACTCCGCCCAGGTCAACTGCGTCTCGCCGGCGATGACGGCGATGCGGTCGGGCGTGAGCTTGGCGTAATGCGCAATAGCCGAATGCAGGAACCAGTCGTTGCGGAACTGCAGCGGCATGGCGCGCCTCCCATCCACCGGACCGACGGCTTTACGCCGCCGCCTTCATCCGGGCTGCACCGCACCCTTGACACCCGAGAAGGATTATACCATCCGTTTAAAACAGATGTTCGAAATGGTCAACCAAGCCGCTCGATCCGCCACGGAGCTCTCACCTTGAGCCAGGCCAGACCAGGGACGGCGCCCGAGGCCCAAGCCGAAACCAAGCAGGCGGTCTTCCTGACGGCGGAACGGCTGTTCGCCCTGCGCGGGCTGCAGAACGTCTCGTTGCGCGACATCACCGCCGAGGCGGGCGTCAACCTGGCGGCGGTGAACTACCACTTCGGCTCCAAGGACGCCCTGCTGTACGAGATCTTCCGCAAGCGCACCGGCGAGTTCAGCCGCGAACGCGCGCGGATGCTGGACGAGGCCAAGTCCCGCCACGGCGGGAGCCCTCCGATCCGGGAAATCCTCGAAGCCCTGTTCGCGCCCTCGGTGCGCTGGTCGGACCCCGCGAACCCGCGGCGCATCTCCATGCAGTTCATCCTGAGAGCGCGGTCGGAGGGCACGGCCGAGATGCGCAGCGCCCTGGAGCGGCGCGTGAGCCACCTGGAGCGGTTCGCCGACGCCCTGCTGGCGGCGCGCCCCGACCTGCCGCGCGAGACGATCTACTGGCGCCTGCACTTCTGCCTGGGCATGGTGCACAACAACCGCCCGCACGAGTTCAACCGGCTCGCCGCCCTCTCGGGCGGACTGACGGCGGAGACCGGCTCCGAGGCGCTGCTGGCGAGGATGCTGGATTTCGCCGAAGCAGGCTTCCAGTCTTGAAGGCGAAGAACAAACGGCCTGAACGGCCTTGAGAGGATGGGACATGGCGAAATCGATCTTCGTGACAGGCGGAGCCAGCGGACTTGGCCTGGCCACATGCCGGCATTTCCACGAAATGGGCTGGCTGGTGGGACTGGCCGACGTCGACCGCGCCGGTCTCGACCGCGCCGTGGCCGAGCTGGGCGCCGAGCGGGCGAAGGCCTTCGACCTCGACGTCCGGTCACGTCCGGCCTGGGACGCCGCCCTGGCGAGCTTCGCCAAGGACGCGGGGGGACATATCGACGTGCTGGTGAACTGCGCCGGCGCCTTCCGCCGCATCCCCTTCCCGGACCTGAAGCCCGGCGACTTCGACCTGGAGATCGACGTCAACCTGCGCGGCGTGCTGCACGGTTGCCACGCCGTCCTGCCCTACATGGGCTCGGGCAAGGGGGGGACAATCATCAACATCGCCTCGAATGCGGGACTCTATGGCGTGAACCTGATGGTGGCCTATTCGGCCACCAAGGGCGCGGTCCGCGCGCTGACGGAGTCGCTCGACTTCGACCTGGCGCCGCTTGGCATCCGCGCGGCCTGCATATTCCCCGGGGTCACCGACACGCCCGGCGTGGACAAGCTCACCGATCCCGAGTGGGGCAGCCTGCGCGAGAGCGTGAAAGCCCGCGGCGTCAAGATGGGCAAGGCCGAGGACCTGGCCCGCCTGGTCGCCAAAGTCCTGGAGACCGACGACCTGCATTACGGCTTCGCTGGACACGAAGAGTCCGTCGTGACGGTTCTGAGAGAGGTTCGCGCCCAGCGGCGCGCGTTGCTGGCGAAGGCCTGAGGCCGGCTCTCAGGCGGCGCGCTTGATCTCGTTGCCGTCGTCGAGCAGCACGACGGAGGGGGCGAAGTTGCGCGCCTCCTCCGCCGGGAGCTGGCAGTAGGCCACGACGATCACCTTGTCCCCCGCCTGCACCAGGCGCGCCGCCGCCCCGTTCACCCCAATCACCTTCGAGCCGCTCGGCGCCTCGATGGCGTAGGTCGTGAACCGCGCGCCCGTGGTGATGTTCAGCACGTCCACCTGCTCATGCGGCAGGATCCCCGCCCGCTCCAGCAGGTCGCGGTCG
>Ga0157379_10000456_pt1 | contig 33130 bp, 39 predicted proteins | sample S25metaG_FD_121802 | JGI IMG/M metagenome (GOLD analysis project Ga0157379, IMG submission 121802) | Switchgrass rhizosphere microbial communities from Kellogg Biological Station, Michigan, USA - S2-5 metaG | ecosystem: Host-associated > Plants > Roots > Rhizosphere > Soil | place: USA... | reverse complement strand
CGATCTCGCCTCCGACATCGAGGCCGTACGCGCGCGGCTCCGCGATCTGCTGCCGATCATGCGGGCGCACGTCTACCATCCGCGCTTTCGCGGCTCATTCTCGTTGAAGGCGGTCGCGCCGGCGCTGGTGACGGGCTTCGGCTACGGCGATCTGGCCGGCATCCACGACGGCGCGGAGGCGACGGTCCAGCTCACGCGGCTGATCGGCGGAGAATGCGACGCTGCGAGCGAGGCCATGCTGCGCGTCGCGCTGCGCGCGTACTGCGCCCGCGATACGGAAGCGCTCGTGCGCCTGCACGCCGCGCTGCGGGCGTTGCTGCCGGTCGCGCGCTGACGGCTCAGGCGGATCCGAGCCGCCGCCGCGCGGCTTCGGCGGCGCGGCGGGTCCCGGGATCGGACGACGCGAGCGCGGCGTCGAGAGCCGCCTCGGCCGCGGGTACGTCGCGTCCGAGCACCCCGAGCACGCTCACCGCGGCACGCCGCACGCCCGGATTCGGATCGTCGCTCGCGAGGCGGAGTGCCGCGTCGCACGCGGCCGCCGGCGGCTTCTCGAGCCGCACCAAGGTCGCCAGCGCCGCGAGGCGTACGGCCGCATCGTCGTCGCGCGTCGCCGCCAGCAGCTCGTCCGTGAGATCCGCGAGATCGATGCCGAGATCGCGCAGCACGTAGAGCGCCATCTTGCGCCGCTCCGGCACGGGCGCGCGCAGCGCCTCGCGCAGGACCGGCACGACGGCCTCCGGATGCCGGCTGCCGCAGCCGACCATCAGCTCCGCCGCGGCCCAGCGTCGATCGCCGTCGCGGTCGCCGAGCGCCTCGAGCAGCGGCGGCACGAGTGCGGGCTCGAGGACGTCGAGCCGGCCGAGCGCGTACGCCGCGCCCCAGCGGCGGTTGGCCTCGGACGCGCCGATAGCGGCACGCAGCGCCGCGAGCACGGCTGGCCGCGCCGCCTCGTCCGTGCGGCGCAGCGCGTCGGTGGCACGCCGTTGTAACGCCTTGCTGCCGCTGCCGAGGCACTCGACAACCGCCAACGCGACCTCGGCCGAGAGCGTTCCGGCCTGCGCCGCGACATCTTCCAGTGCGGCGAGCCGGACGCGTGCGTCCGCTGAGGCGAGCGCGCGCACACGGGCAGCATCGTCCGTGACGGGCGCGTCCGGATCGCTCACGACGGCAGGCCTTTGACGATCGTGTCGGCGACCGCACGCAAGCGGCCGACGCCGAGCAGATAGTTGACGGGCTCCGCGAACACGGCATCGACGACGCGCGTGATCGCGGCCCACTCCGCGGGGCAGAGCCTCAGGCGGTACTCCAACGCGGCGATCGCGGGGGAGTTGGCGATGAAGTCCCCCGCGAGCTGGACCTCCTTCAGGAAACGCTCCTGCTCGAGCGCGAAGCGCGCCTCGAGCACGCCGGTCTGGATACCCGACGAGCCGCAGAGCGGCAGATCGCGGCGCAGCACCCGATCGTTGACCCAGGCGCGCGTCTCGCGCTGCGCCAGCGCCACGACCGCCTGCTGTTCGAGCGGCGCCAGCACGGTCGGCTCGAGCGTGACGTCGTACTGGCGCGCCACGGCGTCGCCGATCAGCGAGGCCAGCTCGTCGAACGGCAACGACTCGCCGATCTCCTCGCGCAGGCAGGTGCCGGACTCGAGCGCTAGCAGATCCGCCTTGATGACGCCGCCGACATCCCAGCGATCGAGCAGTTGCGCCACCGTCCCGAGCGGCCGCTCGACCGCGAGGATCGCCTCGAACGCGAGCCGGCCTTCCTCGTCGGTCTCGAACGCGAGCGCCGCGATCGGACGGCGATTCACGGTGACGAGATCGCGGCCCGGATAGAATACCGCGAGACCGAGCGTCTTCAGCGCGCGCAGCAAGCCGCGCACGTAACGGTTGGCGATCTGGAACGGCGCCAGCGTGAGCGGCTCGCCGGCGAAGAGCGCCGAGCGATGCGGCAGGAGGAGGGAGATCCCGAGGTAGCCCTCGCCGAGGGCGAGCGCGCGGCCGCCCGTCAGACGCCGCACGAACGCCTCGCCGGCGTCGGCGGCACCCGGCGGCGCGAGATGCCAGCGCCCGGCAGCCAGCACCTCGCCCGGAAGCGTGTACACGCGCAACACGCCGGGCCGCGCGCGCGCTGCGCGCCCGAGCGTGCCGAGCAGATATCGGTCGGTCGCGACGCCGATCGACGGCGCCACGTCCCGCTGCGGAACGAACGCCAACGACGTGACTCGCTCCGCGGCCGCCTCGGGCATCCTTCATCTATAGCAAACTCGAGCCAGGTCCGGGTGCCCCGCTGGCAGGGTCGGGCGCCATCCGCTAATCGCACCCGGATGCCCGACCAGGATGGCCACGAGCGCCGTGAACGGACGATCCGCGCCAACGGCCTGCGCCTGCGCGTCGTCACGTGGGGGGCCGCGCACCACCCACGGGTCGTGCTCGTCCACGGCGGCTCGGCGCATGCGCGTTGGTGGGATTTCGTCGCCGCGGCGCTCGCCGGTCGCTATCACCTGATCGCGCCGGACCTGCGCGGACACGGCGACAGCGAGCACGCCGATCCGCCGCACTACGGGATCGAGGAGTACGTGCACGACCTCGAGGCGCTCGTGACGGCCCTCGACCTCGGTCCGTTCGCTCTCGTCGGCCATTCGCTCGGCGCGTTCATCGCGTTGCGTTTCACCGAATGCCATCCGGAGCTCGTGCGCTGCCTCGTGACCGTCGACGGCCGGCCGTGGTCCGGGCGTGGGCGTCGCACCGCGCTCCTCACGCGCCTGCAGCATCTGCCGCATCCGCGCTTCACCGACGTCGACGATGCGGTGCGACGCTTTCGTCTTCTGCCGAGCGCCACCTCGGCAGCACCCGAGGTGCTGCGTCACGTGGTGCTCACGGGCCTGCGGCCGCTGCCCGACGGCGGACTCACCTTCAAATTCGACCGCGCGACGTTCGGACACTACGGCCACCTCGACCTCACCAGCGCGATCGCCGGGCTGCGCTGCCCGGCGCTGTTCATCCGCGGCAGCGACAGCGCCTTCGTCGATGCCGCCGCCCTGGCCCGGATGGCGGCGCTCTACCCCGCCGCGGAGACGGTCGAGATCGAGGGAGCCCACCATCACATCATGCTCGATCGCCCGGCAGCTCTGGCCACGACCCTGAACACTTTTTTGTCGACCCACCTCCCCTGAACAGGTGATCCGGGACGGACGTCCCCTGTCGCGAACGGACCCTTGGCGCTCCGAAGACGAACGAAAACGGGAGCCCCGCTCCAGACGCCGCGGCACGCGCCAAGCGGAAAATCGTGGCGGCACGAAGGTTGCTCCCGCCCTACTCTACTTGTGAAGGGAAAAGGGGATCGCATAGTGTGCGCCACCCCCCGAGAACGAAGGCGAGGTGTATGAGCGACCCTATCGTGCGGGACGGGAGTAATTCATCATCGCGGCGCGGAGCCGCGGACGTGTCGGTTCCCGATACGCTGCTGCCTGATCAATACTTCGATCGGCTCGCCGGGCGCGCGTGTGACAGCCCGGAAAAGCGGCTGATGTTCGCGGTGCTCCTCGACGCGGTCATCCAGCTGCGACGGCGCAACTCGCCGGGCGCGACCGAGGCCGAGATCTGGATCCGTGGCGAAGAGGCGAGCGATTCGCCCTTCTCCTTCGACGGCGTGTGCGAGGCGCTCGGGCTCGAGCCCGCGTATCTCGCGCGCGGGCTGCTCTCGTGGCGCACGTCGGGGGAGATCGGCGCGCGGGTACCCGTGCGGCAGCTGCGGACCTCGCACCGCCGGGTCACCCCGGTTGCGCGTCGCCGCCGCCGCGCCGCCAGCGCCTGATCAGAACGTGTGCCCGAACGTCAGGTACACGAGGCCCTTCTCTTCCTCGCTGAACCCGACGTCGATGCGCGCGACGAGGCCCGAGGAGAAGCCGATGCGCGTGCCGCCGCCGTAGCTGAGGCGGATGTGATCGAAGAAATGATCGACGAAGTCGTCGCCGTCCTTGTAGACGCGGCCGGCGTCGCCGAACGCGACGCCGTCGATCGTCACGTCCCACCACTTGCGGACGGTGAAGTCGACGAGCTTCAGACGGTACTCGGCGTTGAAGAGCATGCGGCCCTTGCCGAGGAACCGGTCCGGCCAGTAGCCGCGCATCGTATCGTCGCCGCCGAGCGAGCTGAGCTCGAAGAACGGGATGTCCTTCTCGTGGCCGAAGATCGCCTCCATGTTGCCATGCAGCGCGATCACCTGCCGCCGCCACACGAGCGGCAGGATGTAGCTGCCGTCGACCATGAGCTTCGAGTAGTCGGTGTCGCCGTTGAAGAGGGCCGAGTTGGCGGAGAGGAACTTCCCGATCACCTCCCAGCCCTGCGTCGGCCGCACGACCTCGTCGCGTGAGTTGTAGACGATCGCCGCACCGATGTAGTTGCTCTTGCCCCCGTGCACGCCGGGCAACGTCGGCGCGAAGTGCTGCAGGCGAGGACTTTGGTCGCGCTTGCCGGGATCGACGTCACTCTCGCGATACATCGCGCTCAACGTCACGGCGACGCGGCGAAAGATCCGGTAGCCGAGGATGAAGCCGATGCGCGTGCGCTTGATGTCGTAGTTCGCCAGCTCGTCGGGCCCGACGTCGTTGTTGCCGATACCGAAGAACTCCTTCGACGGGTCACGGAAGTAGTTGGCGCTGCCGTAGAACATGAATCGGTCCCACAGGCGGTTGTTGCCGATGGTGAGCGTACCTTTGGCCTGTTGCTTCTGCGCGTAGATCAAGTTGACGTCGAGGAAGGTGTTGCCGCCGAAGAGATCGCGCCCCTCGAACTTGACGCCGGCTTTGGCGCCCGTCTCGGGGCCGAAGCCGACCTGCGGCAGGATCGCGAACGGCAGCCGTTTGCGCTCGCCGCGGTCGGCCGGCTCGGCGAGCGAGGCACGCGCCGGGAGCCCGTCGGAGACGTAGTTCTCGAAGGTGATGTCGCTGTCGACGCCCGCCAGAACGGCGGGGGTGGGCCACATCGCCGCCAGCGGCAGCAGCGCCACGATCAATCCACGCCTGCGAAGCCCGCCGAGCGGTCGGCGACACGTCTTCCGCCCAGCGGCGGTTATGGATGGATCCATAGCACCTCCGCTGGACAGAATACGTGAGGAAGTTACGAGAGCAACTCTTGCATCGAGATACGATGCTTTTGCAGCTTCCGCTGTAGCGCCCAACGGCTCAACCCGAGAATACGCGCCGCCCGCGCCTTGTTGCCGCGCGTCTCCGTCAGCGCCTTGCGCAGATGCGCCGCCTCGATGTCGGCGAGCCGCCGGCTTTCGCCGCCCACGGACTCATCCACCACTGGCCCAGCCTCCCGCAACGGCAGCGGCAGATCCTGTACCTCGATCGGCCGGTCACCGGATGCCGCTCCCGCCGTCTCGAGCACGCCGCGCAGCTCGTCGCCGTTGCCTGGCCAGTCGTGGCGAGCGAGGGTGTCGGCGCCGGCGCGGCTGAGCTCGCCGTGGCCGTTCTCCTCGCGGCGCAGCATCTCCTGCGCAATCGTGGCGATGTCTTCGCGGCGTTCGCGCAACGGCGGCACCGTGAGTGCCGCCGACGAGAGACGCAGATAGAGATCCTCTTGCAGGGTGCCCGGACTGCAGCGGCGCGTGGCGCTCTCGGGGCACGCCGCAATGACGCGGGCCGTCGACTGCGTGCGCTCGCGGCCGGCGCTGCCGTCGAGCAGGGCCACGAGCGCCGCGGAAATCTGTGGAGCCAACGCCAGGACGTCATCGACGTAGAGTGTGCCGTCGGCCGCCGCGGCGACGGCGCGGTCGAATTGCTCCGGCGTCGCGGTGGCGGCCTCGATCATCACGAAGGGACGCCCATCACGCCCGATCTCGTGCATGGCGCGGGCGAGGCTCTCCTTGCCGGTTCCGGCCTCGCCGATCAGCAGCACCGGCGTCTCGTAGCGTGCCAGCCGGCGGGCGGTCGTGAAGAGCGAGATCATGCGGGGGTCCTGCGAAACGAGCTCACCGAGCCGTGCCGGACGCTCGATACGCTGCGCCAGGACCGTGCTGTATTCGCGCGCGCCGACGGCCTCGCTCACGTGGCGCAGCACGACGTCGAAGCGGTCGAAGTCGACCGGGGCAAGAAAGAAGTCGTACGCTCCGGCGGCCAGCGCCGCGTGGCCGCGCTCGGCGTCGTCGACGACCGCGATGACCTCGGTCCGATCGTCGAAGCTCCGCACGTTGCCGACGACGTCGCCGCCGCTGCGCAGGACGTCCGGACCGAGCACCACCAGGTCGACGGGGCGGCGGTGCAGCACCGCGAGCCCGCGCGCGGCGCTTTCGGCTTCCCAGACCTCGATCTGCATCTCGGCCTGTCGGCCATTGAAGAAATCCCGGAGCGCGCCACGTGCGGCGGCGTCTCCGCTGACGATGAGAATCCCGATGCTCTGCATGTGGTTGTTCTCCGGCACTGCCACCATAGAGGAGTCCCCCCTGCGGATATTGTCCCGAAGCGCACGTTCGTTGGCCAGAGGGGGGGCGAAATTCTTCGCGGGCCCGCGATCGGGGCCGCTAACATCGCGTTCGTCCGGCGTCGGCCCGGTTTCAGCCGAGGATCAGGCGAAAATCATCCAAAGATCTCCGCGATCTTGCGCTGGCGGTACGTGAAGATCTCGCGCAGGTCGCGCGTCACTCGGCCGCCGGCGACGATGCCGCCGAGCGCGCCGAGCGGCAGCTCGTAGTCGACGGCGTCGCGCAGGATGGTGCCGCCCGCGTGCGGCTCGAAGATGTGCGTGTGACGCCATGTCGCGTACGGACCGCGCGTCTGCGAGTCGACGAAGCGCTCCGAGGGCTGCCATTCGTCGATGCGGCTCTGCCAGCGAACGGGCAGCCCGTGCAGGCGCAAGCGATAGTCGATGAGGGTTCCGGCGGCGAGATCGGAGCGCGACACGCGCAGGACGTGGAAATGCAGGAACGGTGGCGTCAGCTTCTCGAGATTGCGCGGATCGCTGAAGAACGGAAACACCTCCTCCGGCGGGCGCGGCACCCATTGCTCGCGGTCGAAACGCTCCAGGGTGTCGCGGCAGAGGTTGGTGAGGGCCGCTGCCAGCTCGGGGTGGCGGAACGTGAAGCCGAGATCGCGCGCCGCGCGCGAGGCGACGCGCTGGCTGGCGAGCAGGATCACCGCCATCTCACCGAGGGCGAGACGCAATGCCGCCGCGGGCGCCGGCAGGATCGCGGGCCGGCCGAGGATGCCGGCCAGGATCCGGGTGAACTCGGCGTTCGTCACCGGACGGGGGGCGACGCCGTTCACGACCCCCGATGCGGCGGGGTTCCGCACCGCGGTCACGAAGAGCTCGACCAGGTCGTCGACGTGGATCCAGCTCATCCATTGGCGCCCGCCGCCGAGGCGGCCGGCGATGCCGAGACGGAACGGCGGCAACATCGACCGCAACGCCCCGCCCTCGCGCCCGAGCACGATGCCAATGCGGATGATGGCGGCGCGCATCCCGAGGTCGGACGCGGCGCGGCTCGCCGCCTCCCAGGTGTCGCACACGTCGGCGAGGAAGCCGGCGCCACGCGGCGAGCTCTCGTCGAGTTGCTCGTCGCCGCGGTCGCCGTAGATGCCAATCGCCGACGCCGCGACCAGCACCGGGGGCCGCTCCTGCGCCGACAGCTTCCCGAGTGCGGCGACCAACGTACGCGTGCCGGCGACGCGTGACTCGAGGATCGCCCGCTTGCGCGCCGCCGTCCATCGTCCGCCCGCCACGCTCTCGCCCGCCAGGTGCACGACGGCGCCGGCGCCGCGCAGCGCCTCCATATCGACGGTGCCGTGCTCCGGGTCCCACGCGGCGACCGCGCAGCGCACGGGAAGGACGGCGCGCGCCGCGTTCGGAGTGCGCGTCAGCGCGACCGGCTCGTCACCGTCGGCGAGCAGGCGGCGCACCAGGCGCTGTCCGATGAATCCGCTGGCGCCGGTAATGGCAATGCGCACCTTTCTGCTCCCTCAGGCCGCGTGTCGATGCATCGAGAACGAATATGGCGAGCGGTCCTCGTCGGAGGCAAGCTCGGCATCTGCGCGGCGACGATCTCTTCCGTCGCCTGAAGCAGGAATGCTAGGTTAGCGCGCGGTGAGGGACGGCTTCGAGCTGACGCGATTCGTTCTCGTTTGCCTCGGAGGCGCGGCGGGCACGGGAGCCCGCTATCTCGTCGCGCTCGGCGCGCCGCTGCTGCTCGGCCCGACGTTTCCCTGGGGGACGCTCACCGTGAACGTCGTCGGCTCGCTCTTGCTCGGCCTGGTGATGCAGGTCGGTCTGACGAGCGATCTGCTCTCGCCGACGGCGCGCATCACGCTCGCGACCGGCGTACTCGGGGGCTTCACGACCTATTCGACCTTCAACTACGAGACGCTGCGCTTCTGCCAACAGGGCGCCTGGGGCCGCGCGCTCACGAACATCGGCGTAACGCTCGTGGCCTGCGCCCTGGCGGGCGTCGTGGGCTTCGCGATCGGGCGCCGCATCGCGGGCCCGTAGTCGCGCGCTAGTCGCGATCGAGGCGGACGTACGCGACGGCGAAGCGCCACGGCTCGCCGTGCACGTCGGTGACCTCGAGACGCACGTCGTTGCGTCCCGGCCGCAGCGTTCCCGGTGGCAGAAGCAGCCGGTACTCGCGCCAGCCGACGAACGGGACGAACGGCCGCAGGGCGCGATCGTTCACGCTGACGCGGAACGTGAGGCAGCGGCGCTCGACGAGATCGGGCCGGCCGCCGATCGCGAGCGTCGCCTCGGAGCCCTCGGGCACCGGATGCACGCCGTCGCCGCCGGTCGGCGGCGCTTGGAGCGTCAGGGTGACGGCGCCGGCGCCGTGCAGCCAGAGATAGCCGCCGCGCCGGAAATGGCCGACGGTCGTCTCCCACGCGCCATGGAGCTCGTCACTCCCGAGCAGCGAAGGCGGCTGCACCTCGACGCCGTCCGCCGACGCGCTGAGCGGCGACGGCAGCGAGATGCGGCGGCCGCGCGCGTGCGTAACGACCGCCAGCACGAGCGCGATCGTGAGGGCGAGCGTCGCCGGCACGAGCAGCGGCCGGCGCCGCACCGCCGGCAAGGTGAGGCCGTTCAGCGCCAACGCCGCGAGCACGCCGCCGATCGCGTCGAGGAACCAGTGATGCGCGAGCAAGAGGCGGCCGACGAAGATCGTCGCCATCATCAGCAACGCCAACCCGCCCCAACGGCGCGGGTGGCGGAAGGTCGCGGCGAGCATCACGACGGCGATCGCCGCGAGCGTCGTGTTCATGACGTGACCGCTCGGGAAGCTGTGCCCGGGGATCGCGCCCGGCAGCATGCTCGGACGCTCGCGCTGGAAGACGTTCTTGAGCAGCTTGCCGGCCTGGAGCCCGAGCAAGCAGAGCGCGAGCGGCGGCCACACGACCCGCACGCCATCCTGCCGCACGCGCATCACGACGGCTGCTACCAGCAATCCGGCGGCGGCGAACGTCGTCACCTCGACGACGTGATCGGTCAGGCGATCGATGCGACAGCCCCGCCAGTAGAGGATTGCGCGCCAGAGCGCGCCGTCGAGGCCGACGAGCCGCGACATCAGCAGCAGCTCGCACCCGAGTGCGACCAGCGCGAGCAGGCCGATCGTGCGCAGAAAGGGCGGGGTCAGGAACTCCGGCAGACGCTCGCGCGTCGAATCTTGTCGAGCCGCCGAGCTGATGGGCATCGGGAGTGGTCGAGTGGTCGCACCTGGACTCGAACCAGGGACCTCCTGCATGTGAGGCAGGCGCTCTAACCAGCTGAGCTATGCGACCGCGGGAAAGGCTCGTACCACAGCGCTGCGCGCGGCGCCACGCTGGTCAGGCCGCGGCGACGCGGCGTCGTACGGGCGGCGATCATCGGCCGTCGAACTTCCGCACCCGCTGTTCGAGCTGCCCGGTGCGCGTGTCGAGCACCACGTAGCACCAGCGGCGGCCGCCCGGCTCGGCGTTCGATTCGCACGGCACATCGTCCTTCACGAGCACGTAGCGGCCGTTCTCGCGATGCGGCTCGCCCGAGGCGAACCACAGCACGAACAGCACCCCGATCACCGCCGCGATCAGCGCCCAGTGCTCGCGAATCCACGCGATCGGATCGCCCTCGACCGAGAGCGGCGCCGTCGGATCACTCAATGACGGGCACCTCTTCGGTGAAGATCAACGTCGTCCGATCGAGATCGATGAAGCGCGCCTCGTCGGCACGTGCTGCCGCGTACTCCGCCGACGCCACCGCCCGACGGACCGCGTCCATGTCGTCGAACCACGCCTCGGCCGCGCCGTCGTACTCGGCCCCGTCCTCCGTTGCATGACATTGTACATAGCGCCGCAGACCGGGGATGCGCGCCGCGATCGCCCCGTGCACCTCACGCCAGTAGCGGTGGAAGTCCGCGTGCGACATGCCGGGTTTGCGACGGATGAGGTAGATCGCCTTCACCATGCGGGCTGTGCTTCGGATAGTAGCCGACGCTGCGCGAGCGCTCAAATCGAGGGGCGTCGCGAGCATCCGGTGGGCACAGTTGCGGCACCGATGCCGCATCGCGCGGCACGGGCGTCACCTTCGCGACTCCCGTCCGAGTAAGATTTGCCACAGTTTCCTTGGCAGACGCCAAGGAAACACGAGGAGTTTCGCCGGCACGGGATTTGCGATCACCCCGCAGCAGGAGGCACGTACCGTGATCAATCGCATCTTCTCGGGCAGCCGCTGCCGCGTCATCCGTGAGGTGCATCATCCGAAGGGAGCCGTCCCCCGCTCGACCCAGGGGACGATTCGCTACGCGATGGAGAACCTCGGGCGTGATCTCGTCATGGTCGACTGGGACACCGGGCAGGCAACGGTCGTGTTCCCGCACGACATCGAGTTGCTGCAGGCCGATCCGGCCGCGGCCTGAGCCCTGAGCCGCATTCGTCGCGAAGCGCCTACGTCGCCGCGACGTCGCGGCGGAGCGTCAATCCTCCGTCCACGACGAGCAGCTGCCCGGTGACGTATCCGTCGGGCTCGAGAAAGAAGCGGATGGCGCGTGCCACGTCCTCCGCACGTCCGAAGCGCCGGACGACTCCGGCGTCGATGAAGCGATCGTATTTGCCGCTGCGGATGCTGGCCTCGGCCATTCCCGCGGCGGTGACACCGGGTGCGACGACGTTGACCCGCACGTCGGCGGGACCGCCCCATTCCTTGGCGAGCAGGCGTGCCGCGTCGATCAGCGCGGCCTTCGGCACGGCGTAAGCCAGGCTGCCCTCGAAGGGTACCACCGCCTGCATCGTCGACAGCAGGACGATCGCGCCCCCGTCGGCTCCGAGCGCAGCGCGAAACGCCCGCGCCAGGAGCACCGGTCCGAGATAGTTGTCGCGCAGCGAGCGCTCGAGCTCGTCCGCGGTCGGCGCGCCCGCCTGCTTGGGACGCGCCGGGTCCCCGGCCAACACGACGAGTCCGTACGGAACGCCGAGCGACTGCACCGCCGCGACCAGCTCGCTACGGGTGCGCTCGTCGTGCAGATCACCCTCGACCACCGTGACGGCCGCCGATCCACTGCCACGCAGCTCCGCCGCGAAGCGCTCGGCGCGCGCCCGGTCGCGGCGGAAGCCGAGCACGAGCGGAACGCCCTCGGCGTGCAGCTGACGCGCGACGACCGCACCGATGCCGCCGGTGCCCCCGGCGAGCACGCAGGGACGCCCGGCGAGCGTCGACTCCGCGCTCACGACGTCGTCCCGAGGTCGATCCCCGGCCAGCGCGCGACGCGCCGCGCGGGCGCCGGCGTCGCCGGGCGCATCGCCCCCGCCGGCTCGAGCACGCGCCCGGCCGACGCCCGCGGCAACGCGACGTACACGAGGCTGCTCTCGCGCCGGTAGAAGCCCTCAGTATGGAATGAGCGGCTCAGTTTCAGGTGCTCGTAGTCGAGGTGATGGCAGAGCTCGTGCAGCAGGGTGCGGAGGAACGTCTTGAAGGCGACGACCTGCAGGCGCTGCGCCGTCCGCATCCAGACCTGCACGCGATCACGGGTCGGCCCGCCGTTGGCCGGCGTATAGAGCCCGTGCAGCTCGCCGTAGTGGTTGGTCGGCCGCTTGCCGCAGACTTCGACGCGCAGCGGCGCTACGCGCAGCACCTGGCAGAAGGCGTCGAGCAACCGCTGGCTCGCCGCCTCGACCTGCAGGCGCTCGCCGGTCTGCAACGCCTGCGCCAGCAGCAGGGCCCGCTGCTCGAAGGCCGGGCTCGGCGGGACACGGATCGCCCTGACGGCGTTGCTCCGCGCATACGCCCGCTCGTCCGAGCGGCTGAACTTCCGGCGACTCTGCGGCATCTGGCGAACCCACCGGCACCGGGCCGTGCCACGTCCCCAATGGACGCCACGGCACAGTAAAATGGACGGTCCCTCGATGCAATCGGGAGCCCGGCCCTGCATTGCCTGCCCGCCCCCCCTTTGGTAAGCACTCACGGCTAACTCGCAGCAGGAGGAAACCTGATGAGCCGATTGTTCACGTCCGTGATGGTCCTGGCGATCATCACGCTGCTCGCCGCGTGCACCAAGGAACAGGAAAAGCCCGCCGCGAAGGCGACGCCCGAGGCCAAGGCCGCGGCCGCGCCGGCGGCCGCCGCGCCGCAAGCGCAACCTTCGGGAAGCGACGACGTGGATGAGCTCTACGTCGACCTCGACGCCGACCCCGACGAAGGCTCCCCGCCGCTCACCGTCAAGTTCACCAGCACGATCGAGGACGCGACTCCTCCGCTGACCTACAAGTGGGACTTCGGCGACGGCTCGGCTCCGGGCACGGAGGCGAACCCCACGCACGTCTACCAGAAGGCCGGCGAATTTACGGCCACCCTCAACGTCAAGGATTCCAAAGGGATAGCGGGATCCGAAGAGGTCGATATCCTGGTGGAGGCGGACCAGTAAGCAGATCGCACGTCACGGCGCGTTGACAGCTTTGACGCGCCGTGTTAACTCATCCTCCGAATCGATACGAGAAGGAGGTGAGTTCATGGCAGAAGCAAAGAGTGACAGCGTGCTGCGCAGCCGTCTGCACGCGGTCCAGACGACGATCAATCGCGTCCAAAAGGAAGGCGAACGCGTCGTCGGGCGCTTGCGCAAGGACGCTGGCGACCTCCTCGGCAAAGACCGCAAGAAGGCGGTCCAGGAGCTGCTCTCCCAGGCACAAAAGCTCCGCAACGATTTCCAGAAGCGCGCCGAGCGTGCGCTGAAGGATCTCGAGGAGCGCGGGCAGAAGCTCGTCGCGGCCATCGAGAAGCAGGCCGAGAAGGGCGTCGAGCCGATCCTCCGCGGTCTCAATCTCCCCAGCCGCGAGGAAGTCGACAAGCTGAAGAAGCGCGTCGCGCACATCGAGAAGCGTCTCGAGGAGATCGCGGGCAGCAAGGCCGCTTGAGCACCGCGGGGGCTGACCCCGCACGGACGTACAGAGCTTGCTCACCGGCAGGGGGAGGTCCTTGCTGGTCGAGATCGGCCGCTGCAAAGCGGCTGCCGGTGAGCAAGGTGATCCACACCGAACGCGGATGCGTTCGACGCGGAGGGTCGGCTCAACGCCGGCGACGGCGTGGCGGCGTCCCGAAGCCGCCGCCCCCCGGGGTCTCGACGCGCAGCGCGTCGCCGCTTCGCACCTCGAGATTGATCTTCGCCGGCAGCGCACGCCAGCGGCCGTCGTGCGCGAGCGCGTTCCGCCCCCGGCGCCCTGCGCCCCCGCCCGAGAGCCCGAAGGGACCCATGGCGCGCCGCTCGGTGAGCAGCGTGAGCTGCGCGTCGCCGAGGAACCGCAGCTCCCGGACGATCCCCTCCCCGCCGGAGTGCCGGCCGGCTCCCCCGCTCCGCCGCCGGATCGCGTAACGCTCGACGCGCAGCGGATAGTACGCCTCGAGCACCTCGACGGGCGTGTTCCAGGTATTCGTCATGTGCGTGTGCACGGCCGACGCACCGTCTCCCCGCGGACCGGCGCCTGCGCCGCCGGCGATCGTCTCGTAGTAGGAGAACGCGCGCCCGCGGGCCGCGTCGAAGCCGCCGATCGCCACGTTGTTCATGGAGCCCTGGCTCGCCGCGGGAATGCGGTCGGGCGCCGCCCGCGCCAGCGCGCGGTAGAGGACGTCGACGATGCGCTGCGAGGTCTCGACGTTGCCGCCCGCAACCGCCGCCGGAAAGTTCGCGTTGACGATCGAGCCGGCCGGGGCGATCACGCGGATGCGCCGCAGCAGGCCGTCATTCGCGGGAATGTCCTCGCGCGCCAAAGTCAGGACGACATAGAAGACGGCCGACAGCGTGATCGCGTAGTTCGCGTTCACGCTGCCCGCGACCTGCCTGGCCGAGCCCGTGAAATCGACGACGGCGCGGCCGTCGCCGATCGTGATCGCGACCCGGATGGGGATGCGCCGCGCGCCGAGACCGTCGTCGTCGAGGACGTCGCGTGCGACGTAGCGGCCGCGCGGCAGGGCGCGCAGCGTCGCCGCGACGAGCCGCGCCGTATAGCGCTGCAGCGCCGCCATCCCCCGCGCCAGCTCACGCCGTCCGAGCAACCCGGCCAGCTCGCGCAGGCGCAGCACACCGAGCGCGAGCGCCGCGCGTTGCGCGCTGAGGTCGCCTTCCCGCTCCTCCGGGACGCGCGTGTTGGCAAGGAAGAGCGTCAGCACGTCGCGATCGATCCGCCCCCCGCGCACGAACCGCACCGGCGGGACGCGGAAGCCCTCCTGGTACACCTCGCGCGCGAGCGGCATCGACCCCGGCGTCATGCCGCCGATGTCGGCATGGTGCGCGCGGTTGGCGACGAACCCGAGGAGCACGCCGCGCAGGTCGTGCACCGGCTCGACCATGGTCACGTCGGGCAGGTGCGTACCGCCGGCGTAGGGATCGTTCAGCATGATGACGTCGCCGGGTGCCGGGCGAAACGCGGCCAGCGCGGCGGCGACCGAGAGCGGCGTCGAGCCCAGATGCACCGGGATGTGGGCCGCCTGCGCCACCAGCCGGCCGCGCGCGTCGAACACCGCGCACGAGTAGTCGTGGCGCTCCTTGATGTTGGGCGAGAACCCGGTGCGGCCGAGCCGCACCCCCATCTCCTCAGCGATCGCCGCGAGCCGATGCTGCAGCACGGCAAGCGTGATCGGATCGACCGCGCTCATCGCGTCAGCCTCAGGTTGCCATCACCGTCGACGCGCGCGCGCCAGTCGGGCGGAACCAGCACCGTCGAGCTGTACTCCAGGAGCAGCAGCGGCCCGCGCAACACCGTCCCCAGGGCCAGGCTCTCGCGTTGCCGGCGCGGCACCAGCAGCCGCCGTCCGTCCCACACGAGCGGGTGGCGCCGGGTCGCGACGCGCGGCGGCGGCGTGTCGCGCGGCGCCGGTCTGCCGCTCGGCCGCGCCGTGCGCGGCGCCGCCGGACGTTCGCTCGTCGTGAGGCGGAGCGCCACCACCTCGATCGGGCGCTGTGGTGCCGCGTACCCGTAGAGGCGCTCGTGCGCGGCGTCGAACGTGACGCGATAGCCGGCGGCGAACGGTACCTCGATCTCCTGCGATTGCCCGGCGTAGCGTGCGCGCACGAATCGAAAGGCGAGCAGACGCGCCGCGGCGACGCCGTCGGCACGCAGCCCCGCACGGCCGCGCCGGGCGAGCGCCGCGAAGCGTGCGCCGAGATCCGCGGCCGTTGGATCGACGGCGCGCACGGTCATGATGTCGTCGCGCGCCGGCGGCGCATCGGCCATGCCGAGCGCCGACAGCAGCCCCGGATGGCGCGGGACCAGCACCTCACACATGCCGAGCTCGTCGGCGAGCGCGCACGCGTGGACACCGGCCGCGCCGCCGAACGCCAGCAGCGCGAAGGCCCGCGGATCGTGGCCGCGCTCGACGGAGATCACGCGCAGCGCCCGCGCCATCGCCGCATTGGCGACGCGCACGATGCCCTCCGCGGCGGCGACGACGTCGCGGCCGAGGCGGCGTGCGAGCGGCGCGATGGCCTCATGGGCGCGGCGTGCGTCGAGCGTCATGCGGCCGCCGAGGAACGCGCCTGGATCGAGCCGGCCGAGCACGAGGTTGGCGTCGGTCACCGTCGGCGCGGTGCCATGGCCGTAGCAAGCGGGGCCGGGATCGGCGCCGGCGCTCTCCGGACCGACGCGCAGCGCCCCGCCGGCATCGAGACGCGCGATCGAGCCGCCGCCCGCGCCGACCGTGTGGATGTCGATCACCGGCACGCGCACCGCCATGCCGTCGATCTCCCAGTCGCTGCGTCGGGGGATCGCGCCGTCGATCAACGCGACGTCGGTCGACGTGCCGCCCATGTCGAGCGTCAGCACGCGACGGACGCGCGCGCGCTGCGCCACGGCGGCTGCGCCCACGACGCCCGCGGCCGGCCCCGAGAGCACCGTGCGCACCGGCTCCGCGGCGGCGCGCGCTGGCGGAACGACACCGCCGTTCGACTGCATCACGAGGAGGCGCGCCCGGCCGCGTCCGGTCACGAGGCGCGCGAGATGGCGCGCCATGAGCGGCGCGACGAAGGCGTTGATGACGGTCGTGCTGGTGCGCTCGTACTCGCGCGCCTCGTGCACCAGCACGTGCGAGAGCGCGACCGGCACGCCGAGTGCCGCGAGAGCCTTGCCGAGCGCGCGCTCGTGGCGCGGCCGCGCATAGGCGTGCAGCAGCGCGACCGCGATCGCCTGCGGGCGGCGCGCGCGCACGCGCCGTACGAGCGCGCGCAGCTCGCGGAGCGTGAGCGGCTCGACGATCGCGCCGTCGAACGCGACCCGCTCGCGTACGCCGATCCGATCGGCGCGCGCGACCAGCACCGACGGCGGCCGGGGCTCGAGCGCGTAGAGATCCGCGCGCGCCTGACGGCCGATCTCGACGACGTCCTCGAAGCCGCGCGTCGTCACCAGGCACACGCGCGCCCCGCGCCGCTGCAGCAGCGCGTTGGTCGCGACCGTGCTGCCGTACGTCACTCGCCCGGCGACGCCCTGCGGGAAGAGGTGACGCAGCCCGGCGAGCACGGCGGCCGCGGGATCGGCGGGCGTGGACAGCAGCTTGTGGACGACGACGCGCCCGCGATCGCGGACGACGAAGTCCGTGAAGGTGCCGCCGGTGTCGATGCCCGTTCGGGCGCGGTTGCGCACGGACGGGCCGCGCGATCAGGCCGCGGCGGCCTTCTCGCTGGCCTTGCCGGCCTTCTTGGTGCCGCTCGGCTTGCTGGGCTCAGCGCCGCCGCTGGGCTCGGCGCTGCCGCTGCTCTCACCGCTCGCCTTGCTGTCGCTGCTCGATTTGCCGCCGCCGTCGCCCGTATCGTCCTTCTTCTCGGACTTGCTCTTCTCCGAGGCTGCGCCGCCGGAGCCGCCCTTGCGCGCGTAGTCGGTGACGTACCAGCCGCTGCCCTTCAGCTGGAACGAGGTGGAGGAGATGAGCTTGTTGACCTTACGCCTGCACGTCGGACAGGTGCTGAGCGGCTTGTCGCTCATCTTCTGCATCACCTCGAAATCGCCGCACTTGCCGCAGTGGTACTCGTAAATAGGCATGAATCCTCCGGAAATCGCCGACCTTCTTGAACTAGCCACGCCCTGGAGCTTTGTCAACGCCGCAAGTGCCGAGGCGCCGTTCGACCGCATCCGGGGTAAGTCCGTGCACGCACAGCACCTTGTCGCGGGCGCGCTCGCCCCGCGCCAACTCGACGTCGCGCTTCGCGACCCCGAGATGGTCGGCGACGAGGGCGATCAGGGCGCGGTTTGCGGCACCGTCGACGGGCGCTGCGGTGAGGTAGGCGCGGAGGGCGCCCGTCGGGTCGCGTGCCAGGCGGGTACGCGAGGCCCGGGGAACGACGCGCACGCTCACCCAGGCGCGCGCGTCCGCGGTCATTGCAGCCGCACGGCGAGGTCGGCGAGGCTACGCACGAGGAAGGTCTGCAAGAACAGGATGGCCGCCCATACGATGATGGGCGAGAAATCCATGCCACCGCCGAACACCGGCAGGGACCGTCGGATTCGGTAGAGCACGGGTTCCGTCACGCTGATGATTGCCCGCACGATGGGGTTGTAGGGATCGGCGTTCACCCACGAAATCACGACGCGCGCGATCACGATCCACATGTAGAACGTCAGCAGCATGCTCAGAACATTGGCAATGCCCATCAAGAGATTGGCGACGACGAACATCCCTTCCCCCTTTGCCCTTCCCGGCCTTCAGCCGCGTCCGAGCTCGCGCGCCCTTCGGGTCGCGGACTGCACGCCGGCGGTGACGGTCGCGGCGAAGGCGCCCGCCTCCAGCGTCTGCAGGCCGGCGAGCGTCGTGCCGCCCGGCGACGTGACCATCGCGCGCAGATCCTCGGGCGAGCGGCCGGTCTCCTGCATCATCAGCGCCGCACCGCGGATCGTCTGGTAGGCGAGCTGGCGCGCGGTACGCTCGGGCAGTCCCTCGGCGATGCCGCCGGCGACGAGGCCTTCCGCGAAGCGGTAGACGTACGCTGGACCGCTGCCGGACAGGCCGGTGACCGCATCCATCAACGCCTCGTCCTTTACACGAACGACGTCACCGACTCCACCGAAGAGGGCGAGCGCGAGACGCTCGTCGGCGGCCGTCGCCTTGCGGCCGCGCACGACGACCGTGATGCCGGCGCCGACCAGTGCCGGCGTGTTCGGCATGGCACGGACCACTCGCGCCTTCGCCCCGAGCCCGGCTTCGAGCCGTCCCGTCGGGATGCCGGCCGCGATCGAGACGAAGAGCTGGCGCGCCACCACCCCGCGCAGCTCGGCGAGGACGGCATCCATCACCTGCGGCTTCACCGCGAGGACGACGAGCGACGACTGCGCGACCAGGGTCGCGTTGTCGGGCGCGACGCCGATGCCGTGCACGCGGGCCAGGGCGCGCGACTGCTTCGGGTTCGCATCCGACGCCCAGACGTCGCGCGCCCGGTAGCGCCTCGTCTCGAGCAGCCCCTTCAACAACGCCCCGGCCATGTTGCCGGCGCCGACGAATCCGACCTTCTTCACGCGTCCTCCTTGTCGTCCTTGGGCGGGCGGGGTCCGAAGATCGCCGTGCCGACCCGGACCAGGGTCGCGCCCTCCTCGATCGCCACCTCGAAGTCCCCGCTCATCCCCATCGAGAGATGCGGCAGCGCCGCTGGGTCCACCTGCCGGTCGCGCAGCTCGCGCAGCGCCGCGAAGAGCGGCCGCACCGCCTCGGGATCGAGCGGCGGCGGAATCGCCATGAGGCCCTCGACGCGCAGCGCGGGCAGCGCACGCACCGACTCGAGCACGCGCGGCAGCTCCGCGGGGACGAGCCCGGCCTTCGACTGCTCGCCGCCGAGGTTCACCTGGAGCAGCACGCGCAGCGGTCTGCCCTGCTCGGCCGCCGCGGCGGCGAGCGCCCGCGCGACGCGCTCGTCGGCGACGGAATGCGCCAGCGCGCAGCCGGCGACCGCGGCGGCTTTGTTGCGCTGGATGCGTCCGATGAAGTGCCACGCGACGGCGAGATCGCCGAGCGCGTCGCGCTTCGCCTGCCACTCCTGCACGTAGTTCTCGCCGAGATCGCGCGCCCCCTCCGCCACCACGGCGCGCACGCGCGCGGCGCTGACGCCCTTGCTCACCGCGACGAGGCCGACCTGAGCGGGTGAGCGCCCGGCGCGACGGCACGCCGCCTCGACGCGTGCCCGCACGGCCGCCCACCCGGCGCTCACAGGAGGTCCCGCGCCCGCAGCCATGCCGCGACCTCTTCGAGCGGCAAGCCGATCACGTTGGTGAACGAGCCGGACACGTGCGCGACGAGGTGCGCCCCCTCGCCCTGGATGGCGTACGCGCCGGCCTTGTCGAGCGGCTCGCCGGTCGCGACGTAGGCGCGGATCGCCTCCGGATCGAGGGCCCGGAAGCCGACCTCCGTGGTGACGGACGCCTCCTCCGAGAGCGCACCGCCCGGCTCGAGCAGGCACATGGCGGTGCGCACGACGTGGGTCCGGCCCGCGAGCGCTCGCAGGATGGCGGCCGCGTCATCCGCCCCGTCGGGCTTGCCGAAAATGCGGCCGTCGAGCTCGACGATCGTGTCCGCGGCCAGTACCCACACCGGCCGCGCGTGCGCCTCGAGCGCTCGGCGCTCGCCGGCGGCGCGAGCCTTCTCTTCCGCCATGCGGCGCGCGAACGCGGCGGGCGTCTCGGCGGCACGCGGGCGCTCGTCGATGTCGACGGCGAGCACCTCGAACGGGATGCCGAGCGCGGAGAGCAGCCAGCGCCGGCGCGGGGACGCGGAGGCCAGCAGGAGCGCGGTACGCGCCGGGTCCGCGGATGACGCCATCGGCGACTCGTGCCGCAGGCCCCGGAGGGTGTCAAGTTGGCGATGCCCGGAGCGCGTGCTAGCCGGGAGTACGTGCGCCGGTGGGTCGTGATCGGGTTGCTGCTCGTCTGCGGATGCTTACACGAGCGCGCCGCCGCTCCGGTGCCGACGGTGGTGCGCGAGACGCCGAACGCCGCCGACCCGCGGTTGCGTTTCGCCGACGCCATCGCGCGCGTCGAGCGTGGTGACGACGCGTCCGCCCGTCCGATCTTCGCCGCGCTGCTGCGCAGCGACAACGGGCTCGCCGACTACGACCTCGCCTACCTCGCCGCGATCGACGAGCGCGCCGGCCGCGCCACGGACGCGGCGGCGTTGCTCGATCGCCTGATCGCGGAGTACCCGGCGAGCGTGTGGATTCCGCAGGTCCTGGCGCAGCGCGCCCGTCTCGCGGCCGCGGCCGGCGATCCGCGCGCCGACGAACTGGTCGCGCGCGCGCTGGCCGCGCCGGGCGGTGACGCGACCACGCGCGCGGCGGCCCTCCTCGTCCGCGCCGATCTTCGTGCGGGGAGCGCGCCAGCCGAGGCGCTCGCGCTCTACCGCGAGGTGCGGCACGCGCACGCCGAGAGCGCGCCGGCCGCCCGCGCAGGCAGCGACGCGCTCCTTCGCCTCCATCCGGAGCTGCTCGCCGACCCGAGCGTCGCGTTCGAGGAGGGCATGCAGCTCTCGCAGGAGGGCCGCCTCGAGGACGCGGCCGCCCGTCTCGAAGCCGCGGCGGCGGCCGCGGATCGCGAGGACCGGGCGCGCGCCCTGCGCGCGCTCGCCAAGGTGCGGTTGCGACAGAACCGGCTGGAGGAGGCGATCGACGACTACCGTCGCGCCGCGGAGGCCGAGCCGCCTCCCGCCGTCGTGTCACGCTCCGATCTCGCGACGCTGCTGTGGAATCGCGATCGTGACGGCGAGGCGGCGGCACTCTTCGAGCGCATCCTGCGCGACGCACCCCATCACGCCAAGGCCGACGACGCGCGCTACGCGCTCGCGCGCATCGCGGAGCACGGCGGCCGGGCGCGCGACGCCGCGCGCCTCTACGGTCAGGTCGTCGCGACCTCGTCGAATGCGGCGCTCGTGCGCGACGCGCGCTGGCGCCTCGCGTGGAGCGCCTACGAGGACGGGCACATGGACGACGCGGTGAGCGCCTTCGCCGAGGTCGCGGCCCAAAGCCCACTCGATCGCGCCGCCGGCCTCTACTGGGAGGGCCGCGCGCGCGCAGCGCGCGACGGCGGCGACACGAGCGACGAGCTCTTCCGGCGCGTGCTCGCCGAGCAGCCGGAGACCTACTACGCGACGCTGAGCGAGGCGCGGCTGCTCGAGACCGCGCCGCCGCCGGAGCCGCCCGCGCCCCTACCGGGCCCGCCGCCGGGATCGCTCACCGCGCACGCCTTCCATTGGAGCCGCAGCCAGGCGCTGCACGCGGTCGCGCTCGACGACGCCGCCGGGCGCGAGCTCGCGGCGCTCGCCGACGAGCCGCTCGCCGCCGACGCCGAGCGCTGGCTGGTCGAAGCGTATCGCCAGGTCGACGCCAACGATCGCGCGCTCCGGCTGGCGACGCAGCTCGCGGCCAGCGAGCAGCTCGACCGTCCCACGCTCGCCGCCTACCTCTATCCCCGCGCGTATTGGCAGCTCGTGAGCGACGCGGCGGCGGCCGAGCGGCTCGATCCCTACCTCGTGCTCGCCGTGATGCGCCAGGAGAGCCTCTTCGATCCCGACGCAGCGTCGCCGGCGGCAGCGTACGGCCTCATGCAGCTCATCCTGCCGACGGCGACGCAGGTCGCGGGCACTCCGGTGACGAGCACGGAGCTCGCGAGCCCGGCGCTCAACATCCGCCTCGGCACGCGCTACCTCCGCCACCTCCTCGACCGCATGGGCGGCAACGTCGCCAAGGCTCTCGCGGCCTACAACGGCGGCGAGGACGCGGTCGCCAAATGGGAGGCGCGCGCGCCCGGCAGCGCCGACGACGAGTTCGTCGAGCGCATCAGCTTCCGCGAGACGCGCACCTACGTGAAGGCCGTCCTCGGGAACTACCGCCGCTACCGGCGCCTCTACGGTGGCCCGGGCGAGCAGCGCGCGGTGGAGTGACGGTGGAGCGGCCGGCGGCGTCGCGCGTCCCGCCCACGCGTTCCCTGCCGTTCGTCACCCGCTTCGCGCCGAGTCCGAACGGCCTTCTGCACCTCGGGCACGCCTACTCGGCGCTGTGTGCCTGGGATGCCGCGCGCGCCGCCGGCGGACGCTTCCTGCTGCGCATCGAGGACATCGATCCCGGCCGCTCGCGGGCGGAATTCGAGCGCGCCATCGACGAGGACCTCGCCTGGCTCGGCATCGAATGGGAGCGTCCCGTGCGGCGGCAATCCGAGCACCTCGCCGAGTACGCCGCCGTGCTCGACCGCCTCGATACCATGGGTCTCCTCTACCCGTGCTTCTGCACCCGCCAGGAGATCGAGACGGCGCTCACCGCGCCGCACGGCCCCGAGGGCGCGATCTATCCCGGCACGTGCCGCGCGCTGGACGCGGGCGAGCGCGCGCGCCGCACCGCCGTCGGCGGCGGCGTCGCCCGTCGCCTCGATCTCACGCGCGCCCTCGCGCTCGCCGGGCCCCTGGCCTTCGTCGAGTCGGGGACGACGGTCGCGGTCGATGCCACCGCGATGCACGCGACCATCGGCGACGTCGTGCTGGCGCGGAAGGACGTGCCGGCGAGCTACCACGTCGCGGTCGTGCACGACGATGCCCTGCAAGGCGTCACGACCATCATCCGCGGCGAGGACCTCGCATTCGCAACGCCGCTGCACCGCGTGCTGCAGGCGCTTCTCGGCCTCCCCGCGCCGGAGTATCGCCATCATCGCCTGATCACCGACCCGTCGGGGCGGCGCCTCGCCAAGCGCGACGCCGCCGTCACGCTGCGGGCGCTCCGCGCCGCGGGCGTGACGCCGGCAGAGGTGCGCGCGCGGCTCGCCTGACCCGGCGCGCTACGACGAGCTCTTGCTCAGGCGGTTGGCCAGCTCCCAGACGATCTCGAGCGCGCCGGAGTCGCCGAGGAGCTCGACGGGGCTGCGCTTGTCGATGTGGCCGATCAAGCCGCGGTACACGCCGTAGCCGACCAATTCGCGCAGGCGCGGCGAGAAGCGGCGGGCGACGTCGCGTGGAATGCCGAGCTGCTGGTTCTCCTGCTGCCGCACCCACCCGGCGCAGTAGTTCATGGCGATGCCGACGCGCACGGCATCGCTGCGGTTGGCGCCGCCGCCGTGCCACAGGCTGCCGTGCCACACGAGGACGCTGCCGCGGCGCATCTCGGCCGGAATCGACGCGTGCTCCGAGCCGAAGATCGGGCTGTGATCGCGGAGGTGTGAGCCGGGGATCAGCCGGGTGGCGCCGTTCGCCTCGGTGAAGTCGGTGAGCGCCCACATCGTGTTGCACACCGTCGGCACGTGCGGCTTCGGCAGCGGCAGCAGCTGATCGTCGGCGTGGATCGGCTGGGCCGTCTCGCCGGGGTGGATCGCGATCGAGGAGAGCGACGAGATGAGACAGCCGGAGTCGAGCACGTCCTCGACCACCGGCAGCACGCTCGGGTGCACCGGAATGGACTCGAAGAGCGCACCGTACAGCAGGAGGTTGTAGACGCGCTTGGTCTGGCGGCCCTCGAAGTCGTTGGTGGCGAAATCGATGCCGAGATCGCGCTCGAGCCGGGCGACCTCGGCGAGCACGGCCTCGGACTCGGTGCCCGAGAAGACGTCCTCGATGATGGTGTACCCGTCGCGCTCGAGGCGCGCGCCGTGATCGGTCGCGGTGTCCGTACTCATGATGGCTCCATTCCGAGGGCGGCGAGCAGCTTGGCGGCGAGGCCGCCGAAGCCGCCGTTCGACATCAGCACGATGACGTCGTCCGCCCGCGCCTCGCGCGCGACGAGGGCACAGATGTCGTCCACCTGCTCGCAGGTCTCGGCTTGCCGACCGCGCGCCCGGAGCGTGGCGACGATTTCGTCGGTCGAGAGGCGCTCCGCCTCGGCCAGCTGCTCGCGCCGGTGCACCGCCGAGAAGGTCACGCGGTCGGCGCCCGCGAACGCCTCGGTGAACGCGTCCTGGAAGACGCGCCGGCGGGTCGTGTTCGAGCGCGGCTCGAACAGCGCCCACAGACGCCGCTGCGGATAGCGCGCGCGCAGCGCGGCGATCGTCCCCGTCACCGCGGTGGGATGGTGCGCGAAGTCGTCGATGAGGACGATGCCGCGCCCCTCGCCGATCACGTCCTGGCGCCGCTGCACGCCGCGGAAGGTCGCGAGCGCGGCAAGCGCCCCCGCCTCCGGCACGCCGATCGCGCTCGCCAGCGCGAAGACGCCGAGCGCGTTCACGACGTTCATCGCGCCCGGGCCCGCACACGACGCGGCCAGGCGGCGCCCCGCCGGGGTGACGATCGTGAAGCGCGTGGCGCGCCCGTCGTCGCCGACGTCGACGGCCCGCCATGCCGCCTCGGGGCGCAACCCGAACGTCACCGCGTCGCGGCCGCTGGCGGCGACGACTGCCAGCGCTTCGGGGAAGTCGGCGCTCACCACCACGGGCGAGGCCGGCGCCGTGCGGCGCAGCAGCTCGGTGAACGCCTGCTTCACGTGCGCCAGGTCGCGGTAGATGTCGGCGTGATCGAACTCGACGGCGGTCAACAGCAGCGCGTCGGGCGCGTAGTGGAGGAACTTCGGGCCCTTGTCGAAGAAGGCGGTGTCGTACTCGTCCCCCTCGGTGACGAACCACGGCCCGCCGCCGACGTGGAAGCTGTCGGGAAAGTTCTTGGCGGCGCCGCCGATCATGAACCCGGGGTCGCCGCCGGTCTCGCGCAGCACCCACGCGAGGAGCGCGCTCGACGTGGTCTTGCCATGCGTCCCGGTCACGACGGCGCGGCGGCGCGCCCCCATGAAGAAGCGCATCAGCGCCTCGGGCATGGAGCAGTACGGGATACGGCGCTCGAGCACCGCCTCGACCTCGGGATTGCCGCGCGACATTGCGTTGCCGATCACGACCAGATCGGGGCGCGGCTCGAGGTTCTCGGCGCGGAATCCCTCGACGACCGGGACGCCCAGGCGCGCCAGCACGGTGCTCATCGGCGGGTACATCGCGGCGTCGGAGCCGGTGACCCGGTAACCCGCTTCCTGGAAGAGTCCGGCGAGCGACGCCATGCCTACCCCGCCGATCGCGGTGAGGTGGACGTGGCGCGGCTGCGCCGGCAGCTCAGGGCGCGGCGGTGGCGGCGCGAACGACGAGGTCATGGATCAGGGGACGGAACTCGCGGATCTTGTCGTTGTCGCGGGTCGGGTGCACCCGGTTCGAGAGCACGACGACGTGCATCGCGCGGTCGAGGTCGATCCACAGCGACGTGCCGGTATAGCCGACGTGGCCGACGGCGTGGCGCGACAGCTCGACGCCGGCGAGGGAGTCGCGCGTCGACGGCGTGTCCCAGCCGAGGGCCCACGTCGACGAGCCGAGCGTGTCGTCGCGCTTCCAGAACTCGCGCACGATCGGCGCCGGCAGGAAGAGGCTCTGACCCTCGTAGGACTCGCGCAGCACGGTCGCGATGCGATCGATGTCGCGCGCCGACGAGAAGAGACCGGCGTGGCCGGCGACGCCGCCCATGGCGTAGGCGTTGTCGTCGTGCACCTCGCCGCAGAGCACGCGGCGGCGCCACGGGCAGTGCTCGGTCGGCGCGATCATCTCGGCGATCGGCTCGAGCCGGCGCGTGCGCAGCAGCGAGAGATCGACGAACGAGGTGGAGCGCAGCCCGAGCGGCTTGTAGATGCGCTCGTGGCAGAAGCGGTCGAGCGAGGTACCGCTCACCTCCTCGAGCACGGCCCCGAGCAGCATGAAGCCGAGATCGCTGTAGAGGGTGCGCGCCCCGGCGGCCGTCTCGGGGCGCTCGCGCTGGATCGCCTCGTAGACGTACTCCTTGGCGCCGCGGCTGGCGAGGAAGTTGATGCGGCCCTCGCGCTCGATGCGCAGGATCTCCTTCCAGTACGGTCGCCAGGCCGGCAGGCCCGAGGTGTTGGCGAGCAGGTGGCGGAACGTGACGTGCGTCTTCCCGTAGACGCCGAAGTTGTGGAAGAAGCGCGTCACCCGGTCGTCGAGCGCGACCTTGCGCTCCTTCACCAGCAGCATCATCGCGATGGAGGTAGCGAGCGGCTTGGTCAGCGAGGCGAGGTCGAAGATCGTGTCCTCGCGCATCGGCGAGCGCTCCGGCGCGTTCGTCCGGTTGCCGACCGCGCGGTGGAACACGATCTGGCCGGCGACGTTCACCAGGACGACGACGCCCGGGAAGGTGTCGCGCGCCACGGCTTCTTCCATGGCCCGCTCGACGTCGGCGAAGGTTACGATGGCAGCACCTCCACCGCCAGGCGGTCCGTGTCGACCCGCACCGGTACGCCGAGCGCGAGGGGGAGATTCTCCGAGAGGTGGCCCGCCGGGAAGCCGGCGACGACCGGATACGGCGCGCCGGTGAAGAAATCACGGAACACCGCCGCCGCGACGTCGTCGGCGCTGGCACCGTCGCAGTCGGCGAACGAGCCGAGCACCACCGCCGCCACCCGATCGAGCTTGCCCGCGAGCTTGAGCTGCGTGAGCATGCGATCGATGCGGTAGGGGCGCTCGGCGACGTCCTCGAGCAGCAGGACGGCGCGGTCGGTCTCGACCGCGAACGGCGTGCCGAGGAGCGCTACCAGGGACGACAGACAGCCGCCGACGAGCCGGCCGCTGGCGACGCCGGGCGCAAGCGCCTCGCTGACCGGCTCGCTCCATGCCCTGCGCGGATCGGCAAGCAACGCCCGGAAGCGCGCGCCGGTCCGCTCGCTCGTGCCCTTGGCGAAGTCGCTCGCGACCATCGGCCCGTGCAGCGCCGGCAGGCCGCAGCGCTCGACCAGCCATCCGAGAAGCGGCGAGATGTCGCTGTAGCCGCACACCAGCTTCGGGTGCGCCGTGAAGAGCGCCGGATCGAGGAGCGGCAGGAGGTGCGCCGTGCCGTAGCCGCCGCGCGCACAGACGACGGCGTCGACGTCGGGAGCCGCGATCATGCGCTCGAGGTCGCGCGCGCGCTCGTCACGCGTGCCGGCACAGTAGCGGCGGCGCGCCAGCACGTGCTCGCCGAGCGCGATCGCATAGCCCCAGCTCTTCAGCAACGCGAGGCCGCGCTCGAGCGCGTCGGCCTTCACGACGCCGGCCGGCGCGACGATGCCCAAGGTCGCGCCTTCGCCTGCCGCCGGTGGAATGATCATCCGAACCTCGCAGCGCCCGCTCGTGTCAGCCCTGCGGGAAGAAGCGCCGCCGGTCCTCCTGCATCCGCGCCTCGTAGGTGCGCTCGAGCGCGAGCGTCGAGACGTAGTCGCGGTCGGTGGTCTTGCGCGCGCGCCAGATCTCCTGCGCCGCGCGCACGAGCCCGTTCAGCTGCTCGGGGAAAAGCCCCTGGAAGCCGTCGGACTTGGCGATGAGCGGATTCGGATGCGCCTCGACCAGCACGATCGACGCGCCCGCCACGATGCCGGCGAGCGTGAGCGGAAAGACGAGATCGCGCACGCCGGTGCCGTGCGAGGCGTCGACGGCGACCGGCAGGCCGGAGAGCTGGTAGTGGAACGCCGCGACGCTGCCGAGATCGAGGGTGTTGCGAGTGTAGCGGTTGCAGCTCGTGATGCCGCGCTCGCACAGGATGACGTTCTCCTTGCCGAGCGACATCACGCGCTCGACCCAGAGGAGGTACGCCTCGGTGTCGAGCGAGTTGCCGCGCTTGTGGATGATCGGCAGCGGCGTGTCGCGCAGGCGATTGAGCAACGCCTGGTTCTTGCTGTTGGGCTCGCCCACCTGCAGGCAGGCGACGCCCGCATCCTCGTAGACCGGCACGTCGGCGGGATCGAGGATCTCGACGACGGTCGGCATGTCGAAGGCGCGTCCCGCCTTGACGATCAGCTCGAGGCCGCGGCGGAGCGAGTCTTGATCCGACGAGCCGAGGCCCTCCCAGCCGCTGTACGGGCTGGAGCGATACTTCACGACGCCGCCGCGCAGGCACTGCACGCCCGCCTCCTTGACCATGCGCGCGGCTTCCATGATCTGCGGCTCGCTCTCGACCGAGCACGGCCCGGCGATCACGACCAGCTGATCGGCACCGGTGACGACCGGCCCGATGGCGACCGTCGAGTGGACCGGGTTGAGCGGATCCCCCTTCTGCGCCGCACGCTTGTACGCCCGCGAGATCGGGATCATGCGCTCGACCCCGGGCATCTGCGCGATCTCTTCCGAGGGCAGGCGGGAGATGTCGCCGTAGACGCCGATCAGCGTGACCTGCTCGCCGATCATCTTCCCGGTCTTGTAGCCGAGGGCGTGCAGCCTCGCGTCCACCGCCTGGACTTCGGCGTCGGTCGCGATGGACGACATCTTGACGATCATAACGTGGACCTCGGGAAGGGACTGCCGAATCGATCGGATATCGCGGATACGGGCGGCTTGCAAAGCCGCGGGGTCACGTCTACTCGTACCTGGGTGAAGCTGCGCGAGCCCGAAATGCGGCGCATCGCTTCCTCGATCGTCACCCGTCTCGAAAAGGCCGGCGTGATGCGTCTCAGCGGCAACCGGGAGGCCCTGGAGCAGCGCATCGTCGCCGCGTTCAAGGCGAACATCCGGACCGAGGAGGAGATCGAGCTGGCCGCGGAGCGCTTCGCGGAGTCGCACAGCCGCGAGCTCGTCGGCATGGATCGCCACAGGATCCTGCAGATGGTGAAGGAGCGCATCGCCAAGGAGCGGGGGTTTACGCTGTGAGCCGGGTCTCGGAGGGCCGCATCAACGCCCTGTCGCAGCTGGTCTTGGCCGAGCTGAAGCGGAGCGACACCGCCGATCTGCAGTCCGACCACCTGCTGCTGCGCGAGATCAAGGGCGCCCTCAACGATTTTCTGCAGATCGACGAGGTTCTCGACGCCAAGGTGCGGCGCAAGATCCAGAGCCTCTCCCGCCGTGTCACCGAGGGCAGTAGCGAGTGGGACGTCCTCTACCGGCAATATTTCGAGGAAGAGAAGCGTAAGCTCGGCCGTTGACGCGCCCGCCCCGTTGACAAACTCCGGATCGTGTCTAAGTTGACCTCCGGGTTTCATCCCACACGCATTCGGTCCCTCGTGCTCGAGGGTTAACCGATCAATAACGCTAGGAATTCTCGCCAGGAGGGAAAGGAGAATGCGATGAAGATTCGACCACTTCAAGACCGCGTCATCGTGAGGCGGATCGAGGAGGAGGAGAAGACGAAGGGCGGCATCATCATTCCGGACACCGCCAAGGAAAAGCCCCAGGAGGGCAAGGTCGTCGCGGTCGGTAAAGGCAAGGTCAACGACGACGGCAAGCTCACGCCTCTCGACGTGAAGGTCGGCGACAAGATCCTGTTCGGCAAGTATTCCGGCAGCGAGATCAAGCTGAACGGCGAAGAGCATCTCATCATGCGCGAGGACGACATCCTCGGCATCGTCGAGTAACGACCGAGTAGGCAAGGAGGAAATCAGTATGCCAGCGAAGCACGTACGATTTGGTCAAGACGCGCGTGATCGTATTCTGCGCGGAGTCAATGTCCTCGCCGACGCGGTGACCGTCACCCTCGGCCCCAAGGGCCGGAATGTCGTTCTGGAGAAGTCTTTCGGCGCCCCCAACATCACGAAGGACGGCGTCACCGTCGCCAAGGAAATCGAGCTCGAAGACAAGTTCGAGAACATGGGCGCGCAGATGGTGAAGGAAGTTGCCAGCAAGACGTCGGACGTCGCCGGTGACGGCACGACGACCGCCACGGTCCTGGCGCGCGCCATCTTCGCCGAGGGCATCAAGATGGTGGCCGCGGGCCACGATCCAATGAGCCTGAAGCGCGGCATCGACCGCGCGGTGAGCGCGATCGTCGACGAGCTGAAGAGCATGTCGAAGCCCACCAAGGATCAGAAGGAGATCGCCCAGGTCGGCACCATCTCCGCCAACAACGATACCACCGTCGGCGAGATCATCGCGGAAGCGATGAACAAGGTCGGCAAAGAGGGCGTCATCACGGTCGAGGAGGCGAAGGGCCTCGAGACCACGCTCGAGGTCGTCGAGGGCATGCAGTTCGACCGCGGCTACCTCTCACCGTACTTCGTCACCGACCCGGAGCGCATGGAGGTCGTGATCGAGGACGCGTATCTGCTGATCCACGAAAAGAAGATCAGCGCCATGAAAGACCTGCTTCCGGTCCTCGAGCAGATCGCCAAGACGGGCCGGCCGTTCATCCTGGTCGCAGAGGACGTCGAGGGCGAGGCGCTCGCGACGCTCGTCGTCAACAAGATCCGCGGCACGCTCCAATGCGTCGCGGTGAAGGCGCCCGGCTTCGGTGATCGCCGCAAGGCGATGCTCGAAGACGTCGCCATCCTCACCGGCGGCAAGGTCATCGCCGAGGAGCTCGGCATCAAGCTCGAGAGCATCACGCTCAACGATCTCGGCAAGGCCAAGCGCATCGTCGTCGACAAGGACAACACCACGATCGTCGACGGCGCCGGCAAGCGCAACGACATCGAGGGCCGCATCAAGCAGATCCGCGCCCAGATCGAGGAGACCACCTCCGACTACGACCGCGAGAAGCTCCAGGAGCGCCTCGCCAAGCTGATCGGCGGCGTGGCAGTGATCAAGGTCGGTGCGGCGACCGAGGTCGAGATGAAGGAGAAGAAGGCGCGCGTCGAAGACGCGCTGCACGCCACGCGTGCAGCGGTCGAGGAAGGCATCGTGCCGGGCGGCGGCGTCGCGCTTATCCGGGCCTCGTCGGCGCTCGAGAACGTGAAGAGCACGACCGACGAGGAGAAGGTCGGTATCAACATCATCCGACGCGCCGTCGAGGAGCCCTGCCGGTGGATCGCCAACAACGCCGGCTGGGAAGGCTCGATCGTCCTCGACAAGGTCAGGAACGGCAAGGGCGCGCACGGCTTCAACGCCCACACCGAGGAGTTCGAGGACCTCATGAAGGCCGGCATCATCGACCCGACGAAGGTCGTGCGGACGGCCCTGCTGAACGCGTCGTCGGTGGCGGGGCTGCTGCTCACCACGGAGGCGACGGTCGCCGAGAAGCCAGAAGAGAAGCAGGCAGGCGGCGGTGCCGCGCCCGGAATGGGTGGCATGGGCGGTATGGGAGGCATGGGCGGCATGATGTAAGCCGCCGGGCCGGAGCTCCTCCGGCCACGCGAAATCCGAGCCCCCCGGCCGACAGCGGCCGGGGGGCTTTTCCGTATCCCTAGCGGCGTTCGTCCGGACGCGGCGCCAGGGCGATCGTCGCGAGCGCTCCCACGAGAAAGCCGGCGTCGCGCACGATGGTCATGATCGTCACCGGCGCGCGCACGCTGCCGAAGCAGCCGCAATCGATGTTGATGTCGCGCGCCAGCGCCTGCACGGCGGCGACGGTGAAGGCGACGAGCATGCCCGTCGCGAGGAGCGCCGCGGCGCGGGCGCTCCGGGCGCGGAGGAGGCCGACGCCGCAGGCCACCTCGACGCCGGGAATCGCGGCGGCGAACGGGCCGACGAGCGCCGCGGGCAGCATGCGGTAGTTGGCCACGTCCAGAGCGAAGGCGCGCACGTCGGCCAGCTTCGCGATCCCGGCGTAGAGAAACAGCGCCGCGAACCCGGCGCGGAGCACCCACCCGACGGTCGCTCGCATGGTGGCCGGGGTGATCCTCAGTCGCAGACGGTGCACGGGCCGGAGGCCGCGAGGCCCCCACCGTCACGCCAGGCGGCGAATCCGCCGCGCAGCACCCGCACGTCGCGGTATCCCGCGGCGCTCAGCGAGTGTGCCACCTGGTCGGCATCGGCCTCCTTCTCGCCGTAGAGGATCACGGTGGAGTACTTGGCGACGTTGCCGAGCCAGTCGGGAGCGTCTGCGCTGCACGGCAGGTGCACGGCGTCGACCACGTGTCCCTCCGCATACTCGGCCGCCGGACGCACGTCACCGAAGACCGCCTCGTTCTCCGCCAGCAGCCTCTCGGCGTCGGCGACGTCGATTGCGACCGACCCGGCCGCCACGCTGCATTCGGTCGCCCCGTGGGTCTCCGGCTCGAAGGGGCGGAGCAGCGCCACCCCGTCCGCCCGGATCGCGTTCAGGAGCAGACCGAGCATGGCCCCGGCGAAGGCGAGGGTCGCGCTGTGACGAAGAACACCCATGGGCCAGGCATTGTCGCGCTCCCCTGCGAGCGCCGCAACCACGGCGCGCCCCGACCCCAAACCGTGGTAAGGCGTACGGCATGAGCGACATCAGCGACATCCACGACCCCCCGGGGTTGGGCCGTCTCGAGCGCGAGCGCCAGCGTGTCACCGACTCCCTGCGCGAGCTCGCCGCGCACCTGGACGCCGCGCCCAAGGAGCAGCTCACTCGCGCCCTGCCAATCGCGGCAGCCGCCATCGGAGAGCTGCGGAAACGGCTCTCGCCGTGGCTGCGGTGATATCCCCTAAAATCGGCGCGGCCCATCCCCTCAAATTTTCGTTGACGGTGGCTAGGGGAGGCGCGTAATTCTACGTGCGTAGGGGACGGTGGGGCCTGGTCGAGGGGATGACTCTCACAACGACATTGCAGGGCCGCTTATGGCGTCCGATCTGGTGTATGTTCCCAACGTCCGCGCCGTCAGTGACGGCCTCGCCCTCGTCTGCGAATTGCCCGACAAGCGCCGGATCGGGGTCCCGAAGGCCTGGATCGAGCTGAAGAGCGAAGTGCGGGAGCCCGGCGACTACGGAACGCTCGTCATTCCCCGGGAGTTGGCCCACAATCTCGGGCTGGACGGCGACACCCTAGTAAGCAGTCCCGGTCGCTGACGCCCGGCACCGTTTCACCCTGCGGCCCTCAACGCGCCCTTCGGGGCGCGTCGCTGGCGAGCTGCGTTG
>Ga0157379_10000451_pt1 | contig 33228 bp, 39 predicted proteins | sample S25metaG_FD_121802 | JGI IMG/M metagenome (GOLD analysis project Ga0157379, IMG submission 121802) | Switchgrass rhizosphere microbial communities from Kellogg Biological Station, Michigan, USA - S2-5 metaG | ecosystem: Host-associated > Plants > Roots > Rhizosphere > Soil | place: USA... | reverse complement strand
TGTGAAGGGTGCGGACATGGTTTGATCTGCATGGTCAATAACAATCCGAGCACGGTGTCTGCGTGGTCCACAGGACACGCCCATTCGCCCGGCCAGATACTTGCGCTGTATCCCGCGCCAATCGCTCTGCAGTGTCCAGCAGATGTGCCGGGGCCAGTACAAAATGCTTTTCTTTCCGGCCTCGACAACCTTGGGCGTAAGGGCGGCACAAACGCTGCTGCGATCATGTTTCGACGGTCGATCGAAATGGCAACAAAGGTTGTGAATCCGAACGCTGCAAAAGGAGATGATTTGAAAAAACGAATTGCTGATCTGCCCGCGGACGTGGCGACGCCAGCAATGAAGGAATGGGCGCAACACATTCGATTGGATGCCAACGAAGCAACGCACGAGTTGGGCGACTACTCCGAAGACGACGCGAAACAACTTCACATCTTTGCCGAAATGTTCCTGACATACGCGTTCACTTTGCCAGCCATGCTGAAGCGCGCTACCGGCAGTCCCTAATATGGCCCCCGTCTCTCCGGAGTGTCGGCCTGTCTGGGCCTTCATAGGTAATTATCCCTAAGGTTGTCAACTACGTAATTAGGATAATTATCCTACAAGTTCCAGCCTGTTGGATAAATCTGCAACTTATACTAGGTATTTGGCGCGAAACCTGGATAAACCGCCCTAGGCTATCCACATCTTCGAGCTGGCAGGATTGTAAATTTCTGTAAGATTTCCGCCGAATCGAATCGCGTTCGACGGGCATATCGTGAGTCCATTTCCACACGTTCAGATTGTGGGATTACTGTCTTATATCTTCTCCCGCTTGCGAGGGAAACCTCCACGGACTCCCCCTCACCCGGCTCGCTTTGCTCGCCGACCTCTCCCGCAAACGGGAGAGGTTATCTCTTACTTCTCCCGCATGCGGGAGAAGACGCAAAATCCTGCGCTTAGCGGAGCTAAGTGCTTGGATTTTGCTAGATGAGGGGAACCTCCGCAGACTCCGCCCTCACCCGGGCGGCTGCGCCGTCCGACCTCTCCCGTAAACGGGAGAGGTTATGTCTTGCGTTCCCGCCTGATACATTCGCGCTCTTCCTGATGGACGAGCCATGCTGCGCGCCGCTGTTGCCGTTCTTCTGTCCGTGAGCCTGACGGGCTGCATCTTCTTCGAGACCCGCGCCCAGCGCGCCATGCGCCACGATCCGAATTTCCGGGTCGGCTATTCGGACGGTTGCGCCAGCGCGAGCGCGCGCGGCGCATCGTTCCTCGACAAGAAAGTGCGCGACGACAACCTCTTTCAGACGAGCCAGCCCTACCGCGCCGGCTGGTCCAACGGCTACACCACCTGCAACAACCAGCTCAACCGCTCCAGCAACACCGCGGTCAACGGTATGCCGGACCAGCGGCCCAATCCCTAAGCCGTTAAGCGCGCGTTAACCCAACTGGCGCAGGTTTTCCGTGACGCGCACGGCAAATCGTCATATGGTCCGTGTACGTCCTTATGGCACTTGCTGGAGCGGCGTCACGATGTTGGGACACCTAGTACACAATCCGGACCTGAACGAGCGCAGCAGCGTCTATCGGCCGATCCTGCCCGGCTGGGTACGCCGCGCCTTCGCCGCCCTGTTCCGCCGCCACTGACGCGACGGCCGCGCTACTCCGCCGGGGGCGTCTCGAGCACCAACAGGCGGACATCGCGCTGTGGCGCGAAGTTCCGCCGCGAGGCCGCAAAGCGCGTCGCCGAAATCTTCTTGAGGTCGCCGTCCCAGCACAGCGAGAGAATGTTGTCCGCCGTGAGCTTGTCGACAGTCAGGTGGAAGCGGCCGATCGGACCTTTCCAGTTGTTCGCCGTGACGAGGATGAAATCGGTCGTGTACTGGTTGAAGAGACCGTCATTACCGCTTCTGCGCTTCATCGCATCCAACCCGGCGCGAATGGCGGACTTGGTCGCGCTATCGAGGCAATAGTCCTTGGTGTAGCGCGCTTCGCTCTCCGTTTCGCTGAGCGCATAGGAACTGAAAAAAGTTTGGCCCGTGACGGGCTGATAGCTGTGCTCGATGGTGACGGTCTTGCCGGCGGGAAAGCGCTGGTGCCACCAGAATTTGGTCCGCGTCGTCCATTTGGCGTGCAGCGGATCGGGCGGATCACCTTCGATCAGATCGGCTTTCTGAAGCGCCGCGCGCGCGGCAGGCGACAGCTTCTCGAGCTTTTGATAGCCGCCGCCGATGACGATGTTGAGCGGCAGGCCCTGGGCCCGCACCAGGGCGGAGACGTCATGGTCCTTGTAGATCGCCTTTTCCTCGACATGCGGCGTCAGTTTCCTGCCATTCACCTTGAGCACGAAGCCGATGAAATTCGGCGTGGTGTTGGTGGTCGTGCCGACGGCGGTTTCCGCGAGTTCGTAATTGTCGACGTCGGGCAGCGGGAAGGCGACGATGGTGTCGATGTCCTTGCTGCTGTCGTTGATGAAGGTGTAGCGCACCCGCACGCGCTTCGGGCTGATGGTGAGATCCTCGCTCGCCATGCGGATCGCGGCGCTCTTGGTGAGCACGATGCCGCCGGCACCGAGCGTTGCCGAACTGTCGTCCGCCAGCGCGGACGGTGCGAACACCAGAAACGCCGCCAGCGCCCACAAAAGCCGTTTCATGCCGATCTCCCCGAGTTCCCCCGGGGCCGATCTTACAATTATTTCGGCCTCAAGAATATTTGCGCTCTTCCCACCACGGAAAATAGGGCGGCATGTCGCGCGAGACGTTTTGCGGAAACTTGGCTGGGCGCTTTTCCAGGAAGGAGACCACGCCTTCCTTCACGTCCGCCGAGGCGCCCCTGGAATAGATGCCGCGCGAGTCGACCTTGTGCGCTTCCATCGGGTGATCCATGCCGAGGCCGCGCCACATCATCTGGCGGATAAGCGCGATCGAGACCGGCGCAGTGTTCTCCACGATCTCGCGCGCGATGGCGCGCGCCCGCGGCAGCAACTGATCGGGCGGCACGACTTCGGCGACGAGACCGCCGGCGAGCGCTTCCCTGGCGTCGAAGACGCGGCCGGAGAAGCACCAGGCGAGCGCCTGCTGGATGCCGACAAGGCGCGGCAGGAACCAGCTCGAAGCCGCTTCCGGCACGATGCCGCGGCGCGAGAAGACAAAGCCGAAGCGCGCCTGTTCGCTCGCGATGCGAATGTCCATGGCGAGCTGCATGGTGACGCCGATGCCGACCGCGGGCCCGTTCACCGCGGCGATCACCGGCTTCAGGCTCTCGAAGATTTCGAGCGTCAGCCGCCCGCCGCCGTCGCGCACGCGCTCGTCGCTCCAGTCCACCTTGTCGACCGGTCCGGCGTTGCGCTCCGGGCGATCGCTGCGCGCCGTCGCATCGAACGTGCCGGCGCCCGCGGAAAGGTCGGCGCCGGCGCAGAAGCCACGGCCCGCGCCGGTGACGATGATGCAGCGCACCGCGTCGTTCTTGTTCGCGGCGCGGAAGGCATCGATCATCTCGTTCATCATCGTGCCGGTGAAGGCGTTGAGCTTCTCCGGCCGGTTGAGCGTGATGGTGAGGATGCTGTCGGCGAGGTCGGTGATGATTTCCTTGTAGGCCATTCGGTCGCTTCCTGCGTTGCACGTTTTGGGAGGGCCACCAACACGACGTTAGCCGCGGATACTGTCATCCCGATCGAGCCTGACTTTGCTCAATCCTTCGGGCGCGACTACTACTCCGCCGCGACGCGCTGGCGCTGCGGCTGTGCGGTCAATACGCCCTTGGCAAAGGCGTCGTCGATCGAGGTGATGGCGCGGCGCAGTTCGGACAGCGACTCTTCGATGTCGATCTTCTGGCGCTCGAGCTTGTGCAGCTGTTCCTCGAACTTCTTGCGCGCGTGCAGTGTCTGGCGCACGCCATGGTCCTCGGGATTGTAGAGATCGAGGATTTCGCGAATCTCGGCGAGCGCGAACCCAACGCGGCGGCCGCGCAGGATGAGAATGATGCGCGCGCGATCGCGCGCCGAATAGATGCGGGTTTGGCCGCGCCGTTCGGGCGCGATCAGTCCTTCATCTTCGTAGAAGCGCAGCGTGCGCGCGGTGACGCCGAATTCCTTGGTGAGCTGACGAATGGTGAATGAGCGGTTCATCATCGTGTTTCGTCCGGACGCTTGGCTTGATGCCTTGTCGCCGGACCTCCCTGACAATTTCTCAGTCGGGATTATCTGCTTACGCTTACGTCAACGTCAAGCGCGAAGATTCGCGGCTGACTCAATCGGTTAGCGCTTGGTCGGCGGCGGATACTTGGTTAAGCGACGGCGGATCAATCGTGCTCCGCCGCGCGCGGCGCCGGCGAACGGCAGCGACAAATTCTCGGTCGTGCGGCAGCCGTTTTTTGCGCGCGATGCGCACCGCCTTCGCGCAAAAAACACGGCACGAGGTTTTCAAGATGTAAATGCGGACGCGAAAATGAATTTCATTCAATGTACCGGCGTCAGCGAGGTGCAAACAAAAGTGAAATCGGTGACTAACTTTGTCACGCTACATGCACATTGATCTCGTATTCAATACGCATGGCGGGAGGGCATGGATCGCTTCACCTGGAGGACCCGATGCCTGCATACGAAATCTGTTACATCGACATCGAAGGCAAACTCGCACGCGCATTCTGCGTGGTGTACGACAACGATTTGCGCGCGAAGATTGTCGCGCATGCCATGAAACCCGCCGAATGCCGCCAGATGGAAGTGTGGGACGGCGACCGGCTGATCTATAGCCGCCCGGAACAGCCGGACGCCTGATGTGGCGGCGCTTACTACTCCTCAAACAACCGCTTCAGGTCGCGCGCGCCATGAACGATGTGCAGGATTTCGATGCCGGCGCTGACCTCACGAAAGAGCAATAGGTAGCTGCCGAAAGCCGCTGAGCGCAGACCGGGCGAGAGATCATCTCTTGCTCGATAGATGCGCGGCGCTTTGGCAATTTGGCTTGCTTTGGTTTGCAGCGACGCCACGAATGATTCGGCTTGCCGCTCGCTATCAAGTGCGATGTAGCCGCCAATCTCGACCAGGTCTTCTTGTGCGGCGGCCGAATAGATTACTCTCATGTCCGCCGCTTTTGCGCAGCCGCGACAGCCTTGATGCGGGCGCGAACGCGTGCATACACTTCCTCCGCCGGAATGCCTTCGCCGCGATCAAGCGAATCGATGGCGGCCTGGATGCGGCGACGAAACTCGGCCTTGGTCTTGGGTACGCGGACGCGCGCAGGCAACTCGCGCGGCTTGCCGCGCCATTCGCGCACGGCTTCGCGGATGACCTCGCTGGTCGTGGCGTACTGGCCGCTGTCGACCGCGTAGCGAATGTCGGCGATCATTTCCTTGGGCAGCGCGATCGAGATCTTCTGAACTTTGGCCATGGCAGTCTCCGGTAGGATTTGTTCCTACTTTATCCTACCAGAAGCAAAGTGGCTACGGCCCCTCCCCCGGCTCACCGCGCTCGCCGACCCCGCCCGTAAACGGGAGAGGCCGTCTCTGTTATTTTGTCGCCCAGTCGAGCGTTCGTTTCAGCGCGCGTTCGAAACGGTCGAACAGTTCGCCGATCTCGGCTTCGGTGATCACCAGCGGTGGGCAGAACGCGATGCGGTCGCCGAGCAACGGACGCACGATGAGGCCCTCTTCTTCCGCGAAACGGCCAAGCGTCGCGCCGGCCTGCTTGGCGGGCTCGAAATTCTTCTTCGTCTTCTTGTCGGCGACGAGTTCGATCGCCCCGATGAGACCGACACCGACCGCTTCACCGACGAGGGGATGTTCGGCGAGTGCCTTGAGCCGCTGCTGGAACACCGGCGCCACATGGCGCACATGGCCCACAATGTCGCGGCGCTGATAGATCTCGATGGTCTTGAGCGCGACAGCAGCGGCGACGGGATGGCCGGTATAGGTAAAGCCGTGCCCGAAGGTACCGATCTTGCCGGACTCCTGCTCGATGATCTCCGACAGTTCCGGCGACAGCAGCACGGCGGAGATCGGCAGATAGGCGCTCGACAGCGCCTTGGCGATCGTCATGCTCTGAGGCTCGAAACCATAGGTGCCGCAGCCGAACCATTCGCCGGTGCGCCCGAAGCCGGTGATGACTTCGTCGTCGATGAGCGGAATGTCGTTGCGGTCGAGCACCGCCGTGATGGCGTCGAAATAACCTTCCGGCGGCACGATCACGCCGCCCGCGCCCATCACCGGCTCGACGATCATGGCGGCGATGGTGGTGGGATCCTCGCGCTCGATCAGTGCGTTCAGGTTCGCCGCCATGCGAGAGGAGAATTGTTCCTCGCTCTCGCCGGGCTCGGCGTTGCGATAGTGGTGCGGACAATCGGCATGGCGGGCGAATTCGAACGGCAGGTCGAAGCTCTTGTGATTGTTGGCAAGGCCGGTCAGCGAGGCGCTGGCCAACGTCACGCCGTGATAGGCCTTGATGCGCGAGAGAATTTTTTTCTTCTTGGTCTGGCCGCGCGCGTTGGCGGCATACCAGTAGAGCTTGATCTGGCTGTCATTGGCTTCCGAGCCCGAATTGGCGAAGAACACCTTGCCGACGGGGAACGGCGCGACCTCTTTCAATTTCTCGGCCAGCGCGATGGCCGGTTCGTGGCTGCGTCCGGCGAAGAGATGGCCGAACGCCATCTTCTTCATCTGCGCCGCCGCGACGTCGGCGAGCTCGTTCTCGCCCCAGCCGAGCGCGGTGCACCACAGCCCTGCCATCGCTTCGATATAGTCCTTGCCCTTTTCATCGTAGACGCGCACGCCCTGGCCGCGTTCCAGGATCAACGGGCCGCTGTCGCGGAACTTCACCAGATTGGTGTAGGGGTGCAGCACGCTCTGCACGTCACGCATCTGGGCATTGGAAAGCGGCATGGGGCAAACTCCGGGACGGTCCTCGTCTTCTATAGCAGAGCCGCCGCGGCTCAGTATTGCCTATGCGGCAAGGAAGCTGCGCAATATGCGCTCGGCCTTGTCCGGCTGGTCGCGGTGCACGCCGTGGCCGGCGTCGGCCAGGATTTCGATGCGGCGGAGACTTTCCGGCAGCGCTTCGAAGATCTCCCGCGAGCAGCTGACCGGAGTGATCGGATCGTAGCTGCCGGCCAGAACCAAAGTGGGACAGTTGATTTTCTTTAACTGCGGCACCGCATTCATCGTCCGGATTTCGCCGAGTGAAAAGTGGCGCATCGTGTCGGGCCGCATGATCGCGCGGCGCCGCACCGCCACGCTGTCCTCGGCGGTCCCCGGCGGATTGTAGAGCGGCATGCACACGCGCATATAGTCCGCGAGCGATTGCTCGTCGAAGGTCTTCCAGAAGCGCTCGGCGATGCTGCGCGCTTCCGCCCCGCCGCGCTGCTCGAAAATGTCGAATGTCTCGTCCATGTGAATGCGAGCCGCCGTGGAAGAGAGGATCAGCTTGCCCGGATGCTCGCGATGGCGCGTGCCGTAGGACATCGCGACCATGCCGCCGAACGAGTTGCCGTAGACGATGGGCTTGACGATGCCGAGCGCATCGCAGAACGCCTTCACGTCGTCGCCCCATTGAGCAAGGGTCAGGGTTTCGCGCTCGCCGGTGGACCGCCCGTTGCCGCGGTGATCGATATAGACGACGTGGTGCGTGTCGGCGAAGCGGTCGAAATAGGGCCGCAGTGACGAGTGATCGAAGCCCGGCCCGCCATGCATCACGATCAGGCTCGGCCTCTGCTCCATGCGATCGTCGCCGAGCGCGAGCTGCGGCCCGACCGTATCGAAGAAAATCCGCGCGCCATTCACCTGGACGAACATGAAACACCTCCAATCCGACATGCCATTCCCGGCCGAGCGGAGCACCAGCTTCGCGAGGGGGAGGGAGAAACTACCCTCAATCAATCTACCTGGGTCCCCTTCCCTTCGCATTGCTAACGCAATGCTCAGCTGGAGATGACAGCGGCGCGCGAAAGCTTACCTGCCGTTCCACGCCACCAACCTCCCTCTCCATGGCCGGCCACCGAGCCGGCCACCCAGTGATTGAATGAAGCGCTTCAGCGTCACCAAACTCCATCACCATGGCCGGCCACCAAGCCGGCCACCCAGCGGTCGGGATGAATCATGTGGCATGCCAACAGCATTTCTCCTTGCGGCATGGACATGCCGCACTGGGTGGCCGCCTCAAGGGCGGCCATGGTGACAGGTGAAACAACTCCCTTTCCGCGTGCGGACGCCCCGCCCATGGTGACAAAAAGCAAAGCGACAACTGCCAGCAAGTTGGTCACGTTGCCGCGGCGGCTTGGCGTTCCTATGATGCACCCGGAAAAATCCGGGGAATTTCGCCATGTTGGGGTTGATGCAGGACTGGCCGCTCCTGGTCCACAAGATCATCGATCACGCCGCGCAATATCACGGCGACCGCGAGGTGGTGAGCCGCAGCGTCGAAGGGCCGATCCACCGTACCAACTATCGCGAGATCGCCGTCCGCGCGCGCAAGGTGGCCGAGGCGCTCGACCGGCTCGGCATCAAGCCCGGCGAGCGGGTGGCGACGCTGGCCTGGAATAGCTGGCGGCATCTGGAATCCTGGTACGGCATCGCCGGCGTCGGCGCGGTCTATCACACGCTGAACCCGCGTCTTTTCGCCGACCAGCTCGTCTACATCGCCAATCATGCCGAAGACAAAGTCATCTTCTTCGACATCACGTTTGCCGACCTGGTGGCCGAGATCGCGCCCAAGCTGAAAACCGTCGAGCTCTATGTCGCCATGACCGATGCGGCGCATCTGCCGAAAGCGAACATTCCCAACCTCGTCGCCTATGAGGAGTTCATCGCCGGCTGCAGCGGCAGCTTCGCGTGGAAAGAGATCGACGAATATTCTGCCTGCGGGCTTTGCTACACCTCAGGCACCACGGGCAATCCCAAGGGCGTGCTCTACTCGCACCGCTCCAACGTCATCCACGCGCTGATGGCGGCGCAGACCGACGCGCAAGGCATCTCCAACCGCGATGTCGTGCTGCCGGTGGTGCCGATGTTCCACGCCAACGCCTGGGCGCTCGCTTTCAGCGCGCCGATGGTCGGCGCCAAGCTGGTGCTGCCGGGGCCGAAGCTGGACGGTCCGTCGATCTGTGAACTCCTGACCGATGAAGTGGTGACGATGACGGCGGCGGTGCCGACGGTGTGGCTGGCGCTGCTGCAATATCTCGAACAGACGGGCAAGACGCTGCCGCACATGAAGCGCGTCTTGATCGGCGGTTCGGCCTGCCCGCGTTCGATGATCGAGACCTTCGAGCAAAAGTATGGCGTGCAGGTGATCCATGCCTGGGGCATGACCGAGATGAGCCCGCTCGGCACCATGGGCACGCTCAAGCATCATGTCGCCGAACTGCCCTATGACCAGCAGCTCGACTACAAGTGCAAGCAGGGCCATCCGGTGTTCGGCGTCGAGATGAAGATCGTCGACGACAACGACAAGGAGATGCCGCGCGACGGCAAGGCGTTCGGCCGGCTCAAGGTGCGTGGCCCGGCTGTCGCCAAGGCCTATTATCGCGGCGAAGGCGGCGATGCCTTCGATGCCGACAATTGGTTCGACACCGGTGACGTTGCCACCATCGATGCCGAGGGTTACATGACGATCACCGACCGCTCCAAGGACGTGATCAAGTCCGGCGGCGAGTGGATTTCGTCGATCGAGATCGAGAATATCGCCGTCGGACATCCCGCCGTCGCCGAAGCCGCCGTGATCGGTGTCAGGCATCCGAAATGGGACGAGCGGCCGCTGCTCGTCGTGGTGCTCAAGCCGGGCAAGAGCGCGACGCGCGAGGAGTTGCTGTCCTTTCTCACCGGCAAGATCGCCAAATGGTGGCTGCCCGACGATGTGCAGTTCGTAGCCGAAATTCCGCACACCGCCACCGGCAAGATTCAAAAGACCGTGCTGCGCCAGCAATTCGGCGCCTATCGCCTGCCGACCGCGGCGGAGTAGCAGCCCGTCATGCGCGCGCAGAAATTCGCCGCCCTTCTGTCGCTCGGCTGTTTCGTGGTGAGCGCTGCCATCGGCCTCGTAGCCAGCTATGGCACGCGTCTCAACTGGTGGGAGTATGAAACCGGCCTCAAAATTCTCGCGCCCGGCGTCGTGATTGCAGTCGTGGGCTCGCTGGCCGGCGCACTGTGGATGGCGCGCGCGCTTGGCATCAACGACAGCGCGGGCTGGCGCTTCGGCGTGCTGGGCCTGGCAGGCTCGCTGCTGGTGGCGTTTGTGCCGCTCAACCAGCTCCGGCTCTATCTGATCTCGCCGCCAATCCACGATATCTCAACCGATGTCGAATATCCGCCGCAGTTCAAGGCGCTCCTGCCGCTGCGCGCCGGTGCCAGCAACGGGCCGGACTATGACGGCATGAAGCTCGTCACCTATGGCGGGCGCAAAACCCACGTCGCAGCGGCGCAGAAGAAGGTCTATCCTGATATTCGCGCGAACCTGCAGCTCGAAAAACCGGCGGTGCTGTTCTGGCACGGCTTCGAAACGGCCAAGCGCATGAGCGGCTGGCACATCGTCTATTTCAACGAGCAGGACGGCATGATCGAAGCGAGCTTCACCAGTTTCTGGTTCGGCCTCACTTCGGACATCGCCATCCGCGTCAAGAAGGCGGGAAAGATCGGTGCCCGCCTCGACATTCGCGCCAAGAGCCGCACCGGCGAGAACGACATGGGCATGAACGCGGCACTGGTGCGCGACTATATGAATGCGCTGGGACGCTAGATCGCGCGATTTACCACCCTGACGCGAATGCTTGCCAAGGCGGCAGCGTCGGCGTCCACTGGTGCAACTCAGCTGGGGAACTGTTCCATGAAAATTCGTCTGCTTGCGCTTGGCCTGCTCGCACTATCCATGTCCGTTTCGGCCGCGATGGCCACGCCGTCGTGCGGGATGTGGAATTGGCAGACCGACGGCTCCTACTTCCAGGTTTGCGTGAACGATGATGGCTCGCAGCATTGCTACAAGGCTACCGACAGCAACGGCGCGAACGCCTATGAAGTATCATGCTCGTCCTAGCATAGCGTGCTGCGGCTCCGTCCGAGGGTACGAGCCCGGTCGACGCCGCCGACAGTTTTGAACCGGAGCAGTCTCTCATGACGGACATCGTCGGACGAACGACGAGTTGGCTGCGCGAGCGGCCAGGCCGGCTGTTCGACTTGTGGACGGTCATCACCGTCGCACTCGTCATCGCGATTTTCCTGTTCTGCGCGCTGATGTGGAACTCGCCCTGGCTGCGCCCGGCACTGGCGACGGGCGGCGCGGGCCTCGCCGCACTGCTCGGCCCGATCCCGGGCATGCTGTCGCCCACGGCCAGCCGCAAATGGCTCAGCACCGCATTGGTGGCCGCGCTGATCGCGGCGGGAACCTGGTTCGCCACCCGCGACCTCGACGATCGCCTGCGTGCGGCCGAGAGCCAGCACACGCTGCTTGAAGAACGGCTGACGACCGAATGGTCCTCGTTCGAGGGCGTGCTTTCGGGCCTGGAGCCCGCCGAGCTCGACGCCTTTATCAAGCAATCGGCGCGACAGTACAAAAGCCTATACAAGAAAAAGCAGTTCCTGGCCTTGCGCGACTTTACCCTCGCCATGCTCGAAGTACGCCCGAACAATGGGCACGCGCTCTACTATGCCGGCGAAGCGGATCGCTTTCTCGGCGACACGCAGGCCATGTTCAATCAGTTCCAGAACTATATCGCCGCGTCGGATCAGGAGGCACTGGCACGCGACGGAGATGCCGCGGCCTGCTACGCCCGGCCGAACGGATTTTGCGCCGAGCGCCTGGGCTGGATCGCGCATCTCATGGCGAACGCCTATCTGGACCGAGCCGAAACCGCCGACGCTGGCACCAGGCTGAAGGTCCTGGAGGATGCCCTCAACTATGAGCAGCAGAACTTGAATCTGGTGAAGTGGCACCGGCCCGGCGTCGACCAGGGCTTCCACGCCGATCCGACCACGCGGTCCAGCTGCGACGTGCTGGGCGCGATCGCCCAGGGCCTGGTCAACCTGGGCAAGAGCGACAAGGCCATTGTCGCGCTCCGGCGCAAGACATTGTGGGCGAGTTGTCCGGAAGGCTGACTATTCACGCCGTCTGCCCGAGCACTCGGCGCACAAAAAAGAATGCAACAGGGCGATTACCCTGTTGCATTCTTCGCGGTTCAATCAAGCGCCGGATCAGAACCTGATCCAGACACCGCTGCGCCAATAGCCGCGCTCACCATCGTGGTGACCGCGCCAATAGTGGCTGTGACGCCAGCCACGGTGACGATGGCGCCAGTACCAATTGTCATCATCATAATAGCGAATGCCGACAGTTGGCGGATAGTTGTAGCGCTCGTGCACGTTCCAGCAGTCGCCCCAGCGATTGCAGACCGTGTACGCACTAGCGCCACTGGTCGAAGCGACGAGCGCTCCGACGCTCATCAACGCGCCCAAGGCGCCGGTGATGCATGCCTTGCGGATAGATGTCATGTCGACCTCCGTTCCGAATTGGCCCCTCTTCCACCGTTCACAACGTTGATCCGGCGTTAAGGTTCCATAAAGAGTGCGACAAGCCGGGACGGCGCGCGCGAGCGCACACTGTGCGTCGCTCAATCGTCGGCGTCGTGGTCGGCGTCGACCGAGCTGTGCGCGTGCAGGCGCGCCTTGCTGTGACGCAAGCCCTGGACACTCATGCGGCTGCGCGCATGCACCACGCCGAAATCGCGATCCAAGGCATTGGGACCGTTGGTGTGGGCGGAGCCTTGCACGCTGATATGGCTGCGCGAGCGGCCACCGAAATTGCCGTGCACATCGCTCGAGGCGCCGACGCTGAAGCCGCCGCCGCGCGCGACCGCGTCGCTTGTCGGCAGCAGCGCAATGGCACCCATGAAAGTGACGAGAACCGCTGCGAGATAGGCAAATTTGCGAGAGTTTGGCATAGCGAACTCCTTGCTTGCCCGCTCCTATCGAAAACGTCCGCGCGACAGGGGTGGTTCCCGCACCTGGCCCGGATCGAGCCAGTTGCGCGACTTTGTCCACCGCGGTCGCGGGAACCGATCTGGCGGCTTTGAGTTTTCATGCGGCGCCGCGCGGCCCAAACCCGCCCCAACGAGACGGGTCGCGAAGTCCTTAACGACGCGCGACTCAGGCCCGGCTGTCTCCAGCAGTCGGGCCGCTCTTTTTTGCGGGCCAACCGCCAACCACTTGATATGGAAAAAATCCTGTTGCCGTCGGCGCTGTCAGCCGGACGCCGCAAGATGAATGCAGTGCACGTGCACCGGCTGGTCGAAGCCCTTCAGCGCAACCGGACCGACATCCTTGAGCGGCAGCGCCTTTCCGAGACAGAGTTCGGCGACCGTGTTCGAGACCAGGATCTGTTCCGGTTCGGCGTGGGCACAAAGCCGGGCCGCGAGTTGCACCGTCGAGCCGAACAGGTCGTTGTGCTTTTCGATGGGTTCGCCCGCTGCCACGCCGATGCGCACCTGCAGCGGCAGGTCTGCCCGCTCGCGCGAGATGCCCTGCTGCACGTTCATGCCGCAACGCACCGCCGCGGCCGCCGAGTAGAACACCGCCATGATGCCGTCGCCGGTATGCTTGACCTCGCGTCCGCTGGTGCTCTTCAACGCGTCGCGCACGATGCGGTCATGCACTTCGAGCATGTTGAGCGCGCGTTCGTCGCCGAGTTGCTGCGTCATGCTCGTCGATCCCACCATGTCGGTGAACAGGATCGTGCGGGTGCCCGGATCGCGTTCACCTTGTCCCGGCAAGAGGACGGCACCGGCGGGGTTGGTCTCCGCCGCGCCCATGAAGGCTTCGGCAACTTCCGGCATCACTTCCATGATGCGCGCTGCCGTGAGGCCATGGGCCTCGCGATGCACCGCATCGGCGGCTTCGGCACTCGGCGCGTGACACAGGCAGAAGATTTTTCCCTGCTTCTCGTTCACCCAATATTTTATGTATTCCACGCCGTGGTGTGCCTGGATGTGCTGGTCGAGCACATGCGCCTTGGCGACGGCATCGGCGGTGACGCCGGGCACGTCGTGGATGTCCATGTAGGTCGGCATGCCGGTTCTCCTCCTCGAGAATCTCTAGGCCTTATCGTCCTTCTTCTGCCGCCGGCTGACCACAAGCTTCGGCGGGTTGAGCAATGTCTGATAGATAACGCAATAGCGCTCGGTCAGGCGCAACAGTGTCGCCAATTGTTCGTCGCTGGCGTCGCTGTCGAGGGTGATCGCAAGGCGGATGTCGCGAAATCCCACCGGCGCCGTCTTGTCGACGCCAAGCGTGCCGCGAAAATCGAGATCGCCCTCCGCCGTCAACGTCGCATCGCGCAAGTCGATGCCGAGCGATGTGGCCACCGCATTCAGCGTCACCCCGGCGCAGGCGACGAGGGCTTCGAGCAGCATATCGCCCGAGCAGGCGCTCATGCCGTTGCCGCCCGTGGCCGGATGCAGGCCGGCGGCCACCAACGCCTTGCCGGTTTCGATTTTGCAGGTGACGCCTTCGCCGAGATGGCCCTGGGCCCTTAGCGTGATGACGGCGGCCTCCGGCGTTTGCTTGTAGCGCTCCTTCAACGGGCTTTGCAGGGCTCGCAATTCCTCGGCGCGCATGGCGGTGCTTTCTGTTGGGCTCGGGGCTGAAGTTTAGCACCAGACGGACGTTTGCGAACCCGCCATGAAGCGGTCGTCGCGCCCGCGTCACGGCGGTGTTATGCAGGCGCCATGCCTGTACTACCTTTCATTCCCGCCGACGCCAGCGCCAACGAGGCTTGTCGCGCGTTCGAGCGCGCGGGCTGGCATCTGCTCGCCACCGGCGATTGGTCATGGGTATTCGCCGACCCGTCGCAGGCGCAGGCAGTGCGCATCACACCGTTCGATCCGGCCTATCGGATGTTCGTAGACTTTTGTCGCGCCGGTCCGGCCAACCCGTTTCTGCCCCAGATCGAGAGCGTGTTGTCGCTCCAGCACGAAGGTTATGTCGTGGCCATGGCTCGCCTCTTTCCGGCGGACGACCGCGCGGCACAGAGTTTTTGCCGCGCGCTGGGTATCGCGAACGAGTCCGGTTACGCCCCGCCGCAAGGCGCGTCACTGGCAGACCCCGACGGCAATATCGCCGACCTGCGCGAGCGCCTCACGTCGCTGCTGGCGGCCGGAGCGCAGCGCTTCACGCTCTGGGGCGGCTCCGACATCCGCCCGGGAAACATTCTGGTCGATGGCGTCGGCCAACTGAAGCTGATCGATCCGGTCTTCGTCCGTGGCAAGGCCATCGTCGAGGCGATCACAACCGGCAAGCGCGAAGCTCTCCGGGATTTCTCGCGCCAGCAGCTCGAGGACTTTCTCACCATTCCCGTCTTTGCGCCCGGCGCGGAGACCGATGCGCTGCGCCGGCGCGTGCGCGAACTGATTGCGAAGTGAGAACCCGCTGCACTGCGCAATTCTCACGCCGGTCACTTCTGCCGCGACTTAGATATTGTCGGCGACTTGGACTTATGTCGCTGGAGTTGGAACCACGGTTTCCCATAGCGCGTCACGACGACGACAACGCCGGCCTCCGCGACTCGCGTGTAGTAGTGGAACCGCTTTCTGCATTCTGTGCTTGTCACTGTGATCATGACGCCAAGCTCGCCGCGGCGTACGAGCGTAGTCAAGACTCACAACAGCAAATAGCGCGCCCCAACGTTTTTTACCCGGCCCTCGCCTTCGAGCTTGATCAGATGGGCGAGGACCGAGCGCGCCGCCGCCGCATGCAGGCCCTTGTCCACCGCGGCATACATGCGCGCCACCATCGCCGGGATGGTGTCGAGGCCGGCGGCGATGCAGGCCAGCACCTGGCGCTCGCGCTCGTAGCGATGTTCGAGATAGGCGGCGAGAAAGGGCTTGGGATCGGCGACTGGCGCGCCATGCGTCGGATAGAGGATCTTGTCGTCGCGCGCCTCAAGCTTTTTCACGCTCGCCATGTACTGCGCCATGTCGCCGTCGGGCGGCGTCACCACCGTCGTCGACCAGCCCATGATGTGATCGCCGGTGAAGAGCGCCTTCTCCTCGCGCAGCGCGTAGCACATGTGATTGGAGGTGTGCCCCGGCGTGTGCACGCATTCGAAGCTGAAACCGTTGCCGATGATGTGCTCGCCGTCCTTCACGCGGATGTCGGGCGTGAAATCCATGTCGCCCCCGGCCTCCACCTTGACGTCGTTGTCGTCGCGGCCCGAGCCGTGCGGCCCGAACGCATAAGTCGGCGCGCCGCACCACTCCTGCAACGGCTTGGCGGCCGGCGAATGATCGGCATGGCAGTGGGTGACGAGAATGTGGCTGACGCGTTTGCCGGCGAGGGCGCGCTTCAGCGCGGCGACATGCTCGGCGATGAGCGGACCCGGATCGATCACCGCGACGTCATCCGCGCCCACGATGTAGACGCCGGTGCCTTTGAAGGTGAAGGGGCCGGGATTGTTGGCGACGACGCGCGCGATCAGCGGCGTGACGCGCACCAGTTCGCCATAGCGCGGCTCAAACTCGCGAACGAAGGGGATCGCCATCAATGCTTGCCTTCGATTTCGCGCGGCGCGCGCGACTGGATGCGGGCGTGGCGCTCGATCGATCGGGGATGCGAGCGGGCGAGAATCGCGCGGATCTTCTTCGGCGCGCGATGGGCGAAATGTTCCAGCATGTAGGAGAGCCAGCGCACGCGATGGCGCACGCGCTGCACCAGCCGGCGCATGCGGCGCGAGTGATGGATGAGGATAGCGAGACCCGCCATCAAGGGCAGCAGGCCGATCAGCGGGATCGGGATCGGCATGGGCGTGACGACGATTCCGACGAACGTCAGAATCCACCCCAGCGTGAGCATCAAGATTTTGCGCAAGTGCGACCCGGCGAAGTTGGCTCACAGATACATGGGCGAGCAGCGCGCGGGCCGCAACTGAGCAGGCCCAATTGTCGCTCCGCGCTCGGGGCCGCCTATGCGAAAATTGCGCAACTTTGTTAGTCGGCTCGACCACCTTTAAAATTTACTTGCTAAAAAATGCTTCATTTACATTGATAGTTGCAAAACGGCACTCGAAAGCACGGAAAACACTGACCTACGTTCGCGGCGCCCCGGCGGAGCGCCCGACGTCGGTGCCCAATTCAGCGGCGCTTTTGGAGTGGACATGTCATTACGCAGCCTGCGCGCGGCAACTCTGGCCGGCGTCTCGATCGCCTTGTTCTCAACTGCGGCCTTCGCCGAAGTCGAAATCGTCACCGTCACCGCTGAAAAACGCGCGGAGAATATCCAGACCGTGCCGATCGCCGTGACGGCCATTTCCGCCTCGCAGCTGAAGAGCGGCCAGGTGCGCGATTTCAATGATCTGCAGCAATTGGCGCCAAGCCTTCTCGTCTCCACCGGCTCGGGTGACACGGCAGGCGGACTGGTGCGCATCCGCGGCGTCGGCACCACCGGCAACAATGCCGGTCTCGAAGCCTCGGTCGGCGTCTTCGTCGACGGCGTCTATCGCAATCGTTCGGCGGCGGCGCTCGAGGATCTTCTCGCGGTCGAGCGCGTCGAAGTGCTGCGCGGCCCGCAAGGCACGCTGTTCGGCAAGAACACCACGGCCGGCGCCATCTCGATCATCAGCCGCACGCCGACGCACGATACGTATGCCGATTTCCGCGCGCTCGGCGGCACGCTCGGCACTTATCTCGTCAGCGGCGAAGTCGGCACCGGCCTCACCGACGATCTTGCCGTCGACCTCGCGGGCAGCGTGAGCGGCCACAGCGGCTATCTCACTGACATCAACGATGGCCACCACTCCAACGCCAAGAGCCATTACGCGTTGAAGGGTCAGGCGTTGTGGAATCCGACGCCGGATCTCGCCGTGCGCGTCATTGCCGACTATACGCAGAAGGCCGACAGCGGCAGCGACGCGCCGTTCGCGCTCTATTCCACGCGCACGCGCCTTCTGCAGGACGTCGTGCAGTCCCCGCTGTCGGAAAACTTCGGCAGGAATTTCCAACTCCCCGTCACGCTGCCGCAGACCGGCGGGGCGCTGCAGGATGCCAACTATAAGCGCTACATCATTTCGTCCAACCTTGCCCGCCAGGCTGATGTGAACGATTGGGGCATCTCGGGCCAGGTCGATTGGAACACGCCGCTCGGTGCCACCATCACCTCGATCACCGCCTATCGCGATTTCCATTCGCGCGATGCGGTCGACAATGACTACACGCCGGCCGATCTCATCTTCGTCACCAACAGCACCGGGGGGAACTCCTCGTTCACTGAGGAGCTGCAGCTCAAGGGCAGCTGGAATGCGATCGACTATCTCTTCGGCGGCTTCTACTCCGACGAGCGCATCAAGGTCACCGCGCCGCTCTTCTGGGGCTCGGACGCTGGCCTATTCCTCGCGAAGCTGCTCAATCCTGCGGGCGCCGTCGGCTCCGCCGCCGGTCCCTTCGCCGATGTGCAGGCCTGCATTCTGGGCCAGGCCAACACCAATATCCGCTGCGCCGCGAATGGTCTGAGCGGCGTGCACACGCCGCTCTATCAAAGCGGCGACGGCTACATCGACCATTTCAGCACCCAGGGAGACACCTTTTCGATCTTCACGCACGACACCTGGCACGTGACCGACGACGTCTCGGTCACGCTCGGCGCGCGCTACAACAATGAGCGCAAGCACGGCATCTTCGATGGCGGCCAGATCGTCTGGCATTCGGCGGCGGCGCTCGCGACCATCTGCGGCGATCCGGCGACCGGCGCCGGCGGACTGAGGTCGAACAGCGGCGTCACCTTTTTTGCCGGCTTCCAGGCGCTGTGCGCGCGGCAGGCCTATAACGTCGTGACTTCGGGCGAGGCGCTGACCGGCACGGCCAATGTCGATTGGAAGGTGTCGGACGACGTTTTCCTCTATGCGAGCTACAGCCGCGGCTACAAGACCCAGCCGATCAACCTCAACCGCGAAGCCACCAATACCGGTGCGGTGATCGCCAAACCGGAATATGACGACAATATCGAAGTCGGCGTGAAGTCGACTCTTTTCGATGGCCGCGTCGTCGCCAACTTGACGTTATTTCACGAACGCTTCCGCGACTTCCAGATCAACACGTTCAACGGGCTCAACTTCGCGGTGGCGAATTTCCGTCATGCCTATGCCGACGGCTTCGAACTCGAGACCCAGGCACAACCGATCGATGGGCTCGACCTCAACTTCTCGGCCACCTATGCCGACTCGCGCTACGGCCACGATCTCGGTCCGACACCGGGCTTCCCGAATTCGGCGCCAGTGCAGCTGGCGGGCGCGACGCTGACGCAGGCGCCGCTCTGGACGCTCAACGGTGGCGGCACCTATACGCATCCAGTCGGATTTTTCGAGACGCTTGGATTTGTGCATCTCGATGTCAACTATCGCTCGAAGTACAATACCGGCTCCGACCTCAATCCCAACAAGCTCCAGCCCGACTTCGCCATCGTGAATGGCCAGATCGGCGTGCGCGCGGGCGACGATGTTTGGGAAGTGGCGCTGTGGGGCCGCAACCTCTTCAACGAGCACTACAACATCGTCGCCTTCAACACGCCGTTCGAACAGCCGAGCGGCACGCCGTCGATCGCATCGGCCATCAGCGTGTTCCCGGGCGAGCCGGCCACATTCGGCATCTCTCTGACCGGACACCTCTGACCGGCGGCCGCAATCGCGGCGCACGTACCAACCGTTCGGGGCCGGGAGGCGAAGGTCTCCCGGCCCTTTTTTTGCCCGCTGCACCGATCAGGGTCGCGTGGATGTGATTGCGCCGACACTCGCGCTTTTCGTGGGTTTATTGCTCACCGACCGGTGAATTAGATTGATTGTTGCAAAATGGCACTCGCTTGGCATGTCAACATTGCCGTAAATTTAGATCGAGACGTAACGTAAGGTGTCCGGGCGGAGCGTCGGCCGCACGGAAACCGGGGCGCCAGCTCCGCAAAAAACAGACGCAAACTGGGGAGTTAACATGACCATTCGGGCCTTGCGCTCGGCCACCCTGGCCGGCGTTTCCTGCGCGCTCTTTGCCACCGCAGCGTCCGCAGCGATCGAAATCGTCACCGTCACGGCGGAAAAACGCTCGGAGAATATCCAGACCGTGCCCATCGCGGTCACCGCGCTCTCCAGCGAGCAGATCAAGAATGCGCAGGTCCACGATTTCAACGATCTGCAGCAGCTCGCGCCAAGCCTGTTGGTTTCGACCGGATCGGGCGACACCACCGGCGGCCTGGTGCGCATCCGCGGTGTCGGCACGACGGGCAACAATGCGGGCCTCGAGGCCTCGGTCGGCGTGTTCGTCGACGGCGTCTACCGCAACCGTTCCGCCGCGGTCATGGAAGATCTGCTCGCAGTGGAACGCGTCGAAGTGCTGCGCGGTCCGCAAGGCACCTTGTTCGGAAAGAACACGACGGCCGGTGCGATCTCCATCATCAGCAGGAAGCCAACACAGGACCTGCACATCGATCTCAGCGGCGGCATCGGCACGGTCGGCACCGGACGCGTCATGGGCGAGATCGGCGGCGGCATCACCGACACTTTGGCGCTAGACCTCGCCGCCATTTACTACACGCGCAACGGCTTTCTGACCGACGTCAATGACGGCCACCACTCCAACAGCCGCAACCACTACGCCGTCAAGGGTCAGGCGCTGTGGAATCCGACGTCGGATATCGAAGTGCGCGTGATCGCCGACTATACCCAAAAAGCTGACAGCAGCAGCGACGCGACCTACAAGGTCTACTCGACGCGGACGCGCGACCTGCAGGACATCGTCCAGTCTCCGCTGTCGCTAAACTTCGGAAAGATCTTTCCCCAGCCGGTCGTGCTGCCGGCCTTCGGACCGGGTACGCAGGCCGCCGATTTCAAGGCTTACGAGATCGCGGCAAACTTCCCGCGCGTTTCCGACGTGAACGACTGGGGCATTTCGGGACAGGTCGACTGGATCATCAATGATGATGTGACGCTGACTTCAATCAGTTCCTATCGCGACTTCAAATCGCTCGACACCACCGACACCGACTATTCGCCGGTCGATTTCATTCGTGCCGAGAATGGCCGCAGCGAGTTGCGCACAATCACCCAGGAACTGCAGTTGAAAGGATCTTGGGAATCGGTGGACTGGCTGCTGGGCGGCTTCTACTCCGATGAAACCGTCCACGCCCTGACGCCGGGAACCTTCGGCACCGACGCCGCGCTCACCTGGGCGCATATCCTTAATCCCGCGGGCGCGGTTGGCGCGGTCGGCGGCGGGGTACCGGAGAAGGTCGCCTGCATCCTGGGCTTGGCCAATGTCGATCCGGTTTGCGTCGCCAACGGCCTGGGCGGTGTGCACACGCCGCTCTATCAAGTGGGCGACGGCGTTGCCTGGCACTTCTCGACTCATGGCAACAGCCTCTCGTTCTTCACCCATGACGTTTGGCACATCACTGACGAATGGTCGTTGACCGTCGGCTTGCGCTACAACCATGAAAACAAGCACGGCGTCTTCGACGGCGGCGTGATGCACTGGCATGCGATGAATGCGCAGATCGTCGCCTGCGGCACCAACGTGCCGCCGGATCCAAACAATTCGACCTTCGCGTTCGCCGGCTATGCCATCTCACCGTTCTGCCTGCGCAAGCCGTACGATCAGGTGATATCGCAGGAGTCGCTCACCGGCACCGGCAATATCAGCTGGAAGCCTACCGATACGCTGATGTTCTACGCGAGCTACAGCCGTGGCTATAAGGCGGCGCCGTTCAACCTGGATCCAAGCTGGACCAACCTCAACGCATTGCAAACGCCCTATGCCAAGGCAGAGTACGACGACAACATGGAATTGGGCGCGCGCTCGCAATGGTTCGACGGACGGGCGGTCGTCAACCTCACCCTGTTCCACGAGCGCTTTCGTGACTTCCAAATCAATACGTTCAACGGCCTCACCTTCTCGGTCGCCAACTTCAAGCATGTCATTGCCGATGGCGTCGAACTGGAAACCCTGTTCGAACCCACCGACGGCCTGACGTTGAACGAGTCCGTCACCTTCGCCAATTCGCGCTATGGTCACGATATCGGGCTCACTCCGGGATTTCCCACCGGTGCGCCAGTGCAATTGGCCGGGCACAGGCTGACCCAGGCGCCCCTGTGGACGCTCAACTCCGGCTTCAACTTCAGCCGGCCGCTAGGCTGCTGGGACTCGATAGGCTTCATCGGCTTCAATGCAAATTACCGCTCGAGCTACAACACCGGTTCGGATCTCAATCCGAACAAGCTGCAGGAGGGCTTCGCGATCGTGAACGGCCAGTTCGGCCTGCGCAGCACCGACGAGATGTGGGAAGTCTCGCTATGGGGTCGCAACATCTTTAACGAGCACTACAACGTCGTGGCCTTCAACACGCCGGCGGAACAGGCTTCGGGCACAAATTCCGATCAGTCCGCCATCAGCGTTTTCCCGGGCGATCCGGCTACGTTCGGAATTACGCTTACTGTGCATCACTAGATCACCTGAGCGTCGTTCGCTCCAAAGCCGGGAGACAAAATCTCCCGGCTTTTTTTTGCGCTTTCCCCGGCGTGATGTTTGACCGGTGTCGTTCGCCCGCCTAGGGTCCGCGAAATTCCTCCGGAGGCTCGCCATGAAATTCTACAATTCGATCGGACCCAATCCGCGCGTCGTGCGCATGTTCATGGCGGAAAAGGGCATCACGATTCCCACGCAGGATGTGAACTTGATGGCGGGCGAGAACCGCCAGGGCGAGCATCTCAAGCGCAATCCGCACGGCCAGATGCCGGCGCTGGAGCTCGACAATGGCGCCTTCGTGTCGGAGATCCTGGCGATCTGCGAATATCTCGAAGACAAGAATCCCACCCCGGCGCTGATCGGCACCACGCCCGAGGAAAAGGCCGAAACGCGGATGTGGACGCGCCGCATCGATCTCAACATCTGCGAGCCCATGGCCAACGGCTTTCGCTTCAGCCAGGGGTTGCAGCTGTTCAAGGACCGGATCGTAACCGTCCCCGAAGCCGCCGACGGTCTCAAGAAGATCGCCCAGGACCGCCTCAAGTGGCTGGATGGCCAAATGGCGGGGAAGGAATTTGTGGCGGGAAAAAGGCTGACGCTGGCAGACGTGCTGCTCTATTGCTTTGTGGATTTCGGCGGCCAGGTTGGCCAGCCGCTCAACCCAGAGTTCAAAAATATCAGCAACTGGTTCAACCGCATGAAGGATCGGCCATCCACCAAGGCGTAGTACCGTAAATTTTACCGGCTGCCATTAAGCATCGCAGCAGGATTCATAAGCCTTGGGCGCCCGGACATGATTAATATGTCCCATGGAAGACGAGGACGCGCGGCCGAGAATTCCGAACACGCCCTTTAAAGTATGGGTCGGGTGCGTTGTGTTCCTGCTCGGCCCATCGCTGATGGTGTGGATCGTGCGCGCCGTCGCTCTCGCCGCACAATGCGCGCCCGGACCGCAACTCTGTCACGGCATCGCGCTCGGCGGCGGCTTGCGCGATGCGCTCGATCTCGCCTGGACGGTCGGCGACAATTCCATGTTCCTGATTACCGTCGCACTCATCGCCACGGTGGCCGGTCTATTGGCGCGCCGTCCGCTGCTCGCCGCCACCACGCTTTTGTTGCTGCCGCTTGCCGTGCTGATGCTGCCGATGGCGGCGGTCTATTCGGCGAAATATCCCGGTTGCTATGTGAACGAGTCCGGCATCGGCGACTGTGCGCTGTGGGGCGCGCAGATGGGAATGAGTTTTCACGCCGCCGCCGATGTCTCCTGGCAAATTTACGGCTTCGCACCCTATTCGTTTGCGCTCGCGCTGATGTTGGGGTTGCTCGGCTGGTTCTTCACGCGGCCGAAATCGGTGCCGCACGCCACCGCGCATGTGCGCCATCGCCGCTTCAGCGAAGAAGAATAGGCGCCCTCAGTACGGTTTAGTTTCGATCGTGTGGATCAGCCCGCGCAGCGTGCGATAGAAATACCAGACTGCGAACAAGAGCGCGCCGCCGCCGAACACCGGCACGAGTGCGATCAGCCAGCCGATCACGAAGGGCGGCGGGTTGCCGTTTGTCGCAAAGAGCGAGAAGGCCAGGCCGCCGAACGCCTGCAGCAATACGGCCAGCGCGAGTAGCACAACGAAAAATCCAATCCAGAAGACATGGATCAGGTTGCGGAAATGGCTTTCCCACAGCGTACCGCGCGCCGCATCGCGCTTGATGTAGATGAGGATGATACCGGCAAGCGCCGTGGCACCGTTGAACAGGGCGAGCACGAACAGGCCATAGGCGATCAGCAGCACTGAGCGCAGATCGCTCGTGTCGGTCGCTGCCGCCTCAGCCATAGGGCTTGGCATCGATGGCGCGGATCAGGCCCTTGATCGTGCGATAGGCGAAATAGACGTAGGCCGCGATCAGGATGAACAGCCCGATCACCACCCAGATGGTGAGCACGCCGAGCACGCTCAGGCCGAGCCAGATCCAGAAGGCGTGGATCGCATTCTCGAAATGGCTTTCCCAGATCGTGCCCTTGGCATCGTCGCGCTTGATATAGGCCAGGATGACGCCCGCGATGCCCGACAGGCCGACACAGAATAGGGCGCCCAGATACAGGCCATAGACGATGATCGCCAGGGTGCGCGTGTCATCGCTGGTCGGCAGCGCGACCGGAACCGCCGGCTGCGGCGAGACATCGCTCATGGCAAACACCCTCCAACCCTCAAGATGATGTGGTGGTGAAGCGCCGCCGCGTCAAGGTGGTTCGGGCCGACCCCATTCGATGCGGGTTTGCACTACATAGTCGAGCATGCCGTCGCTCGCGTGCGGTGCCAGAATTTCGCGCAGCCGCTGGTCGAATTCCGCCGTCATGGCCGGGCCCATATAGTCGCTCGACCAGGTGGCGCGGCTGTGCTGGCAGGCGAGATAGTTCTCGATCGACTGGCGGATCGCAAACGGCGCGCTGATCTTGGTGCCCAGGCGCGCAAAGCGCGGATGTTCAAGCAGTGGCCTGGCCAATGCCTCGGCACTGCTTGCTGGGAACTGCGGCCGCACGCCCTGCAGCCGCTCGATGAAATTCGCCATCATTGCGCGTTCGGATGGAGCCCATGGCGGATCAGTTGGCGCGTCGCCGCTGACGAGCGCGAACCTGCCGTCAGGCGCGAGCGACTGGGAAAATCGCGTCAGTGCGATGTCGCCATCCATCCAATGAAAGCTGACGCCGCAAACGATGAGGCCATAGGGTGGCGACAGCGGCGCGCTCTCCAGCCGCGACACAACCCAGCGGATCTTCGCGCTGTCGCCGCCGGGCAATGCACGTCCGACTTCGATCATTTCGGCCGAAGGATCAACGGCATCGACCCGTTCAGCGACGTCGGCCAAACCGAGCGCAAGCTTTCCCGGCCCGCATCCGGCATCGAGCACCGCGCGCGTTCGAGGCGGAATGAGGCCGGCAAGAGTTTCAAAGACTTCGGGCGCATAGGGCGGCCGATGCACATAGTTGAGCGCCACGCTTTGGGCCGCGAAGTGCGTGCCGTAGGACGAAATCGTGCTGCGCATGCGAAATTGTGACAGGCGCGCGTGCAACTGAACAGAGTTTTCCCGCGTTGCTTGTTGCGCTAGGCTAGTAAGCGATAATTGAGGGATACTGCCATGAACATTCTGACGAAATTCGCCGTTGCGGCCGTGGCTGCGGCGGCCCTGTTTGCGGCGCCGGCCGCGCAGGCCTCCGACCAGACCGAGCTGATTAGCCGCGCCGATCGCACGGTTGATCACCTCAAGAGCGATCCCGCCTTTTCGGTGGCCGCGCGCATGATCCATCGCGCCAAGGCGGTGCTGATCGTACCGCGCCTGGTGAAGGGCGGATTCATCTTCGGGGCCGAAGGCGGCGACGGCGTGTTGCTGAAACGCAGCGGCCGCAGCTGGAGTTCGCCGGCATTTTATTCGATGGGTTCGGCATCCTTTGGCCTGCAGATCGGTCTGGAACAGGCCGAACTCGTCTTCATCATCATGACTGACCGCGCGCTTAAGGGCATCCAGCGCAGCGAGTTCAAGCTTGGCGCCGGCGCCGGCATCACCGTCGTCACGCTGAGTTCGGCGGCGGAAGGTGCGACCAGCGGCCAGGGCGGCGACATGGTGGTGTGGGCGTCGGGCACCGGCGCCTATGGCGGGCTCACCTTCAACGGCTCGATCATCAAGGCGCGCGACAGTTTGAACGACGAGTTCTACGGCACGGAATCGGTTTCAATGATCCTGGCGAACCGCGTGCGCAACAAGGCGGCGGGTCACCTGCAACGCAATCTCGCAACGGTATGGTGAGGCTGGCATGACGAAAACCCAACGCGATGTTCTGTGCGGCGCGGCGCTGGCCGGTTTCCTGTTGACACCGGTGCCGGTGCTGGCCGACGTGGCCGGCGAAATCACCACGGCGACGACCCATGCCACGCTGGCCGGCGAGGCGACCGCGCTCAGCGGCGTGCAGATGCATCTGCACCATGTGCTCAACTGCCTGGTCGGCGCGGGCGGCAAGGGCTACGACGCCAAGCAGATCGATCCGTGCAAGGGCGCTGGCAACGGCGCCATTCCCGACATGGGCGATGCAGCCAAGAAGAAGGCGCTGGAAGCGGCCGCCGACACGGCCCGCGCCGGACTTGCCACGACGGATCTGGCGACCGCGCAAAAGGCCGCCAGCGACACCGCCGCGCAGCTGAAGGCGATAAAGTAGCTTGAACCAACTTGTCATCCCCGGCCGACCCCCGACTTGATCGGGGGGAGGGGAAGGGGACCCAGGTGAATTGAACGCGTGTGCTTTTTCCACCTGGGTTCCCTTCCCCTCGCGAAGCTGACGCTTCGCTCGGCCGGGAATGACAACAGGGCGAAAGCTACGTCCGCGCCTGTTGAGCGGCCTTGCGCCGTTCATAGTCGCCGCGCCCGATGGCGTCCTGCATCGCCTTGCGCCACTGCGCGGTGAGGCGCGAGCGCGGCGTTGGATAGCGTTCGGCGAGAAATTCCGCGAGCATCACGCGGTCGGTGCGAAAGCTGCGAAAATCCTTGCGCAATTCGCACCACGCCACCACCACGCGCACCGTGTCCCAGTAGGATACGGCGAAGGGCCAAATGGTGCGGCGTGTTTCGCGCCCGCTCTCGTCGCGATAGGACAGGACAATCTTGGTCTGGGCATGGATCGATGCGCGTACCCGCGCCATGTCGACCGTGTCGGCTTCGATGCGCTTCCAGTTGGGCGAGACCAGGGTTGAATCAAGCGCAAGCGGGCGCAGGTGCGGCGGCACCACCGCGCCGATCTTGGCGACCAGATCGCCGGCGGCGCGCGTCAGCGAAACATCGCCGCGCCCCATCACCCACTGCGCGCCGAGCATCGCGGCTTCGATCTCGTCGGCCGTCAGCATCAAGGGCGGCATGTCGAAGCCGTCCTCCAGCACATAGCCGATGCCCGCCTCGCCGCGGATCGGCACGCGTTCGGCCAGAAGCTGCGAGATATCGCGATAGATGGTGCGCAGCGAGGTCTCGAGCTCCGAGGCAATATCGCCCGCGGTGATCGGGCGGCGCTTGCTGCGTCGCAAGATCTGGATGATCTGGAAAAGCCGTTCGGCGCGTCGCATGCCGCCCATCCTGCTGCCAGTCTACTGACAGCATGTTGTCAGCAGGGAAGGACGATGGAAAGGGCTGCTTCGACGGGCTCATGGTTCGACGGGCTCACCATGAGGGCTTGGGAGATTCCTCATCCTGAGCTTGTCGAAGGATGAGCTTGTCGAAGGATGAGTTTGTCGTGCTTCGGCAAGTTCAGCATGAGGGAAAACGACAGGCTCGGGATGAGGAAACCACTCGAACCTCATCCTGAGCTTGTCGAAGGATGAGCCTACGTCGTGGCGAGGTTCGCCGCCCGCAGCGCCGGCAGCAGCGCCGACGGCTCGGGCCGTTTGGTGTAGTCCGGATTGACCTCGGCATAGCGGATGGTGCCGTCGGTGCCGATCACAAATCGCCCCGGCATCGGCAACGTCCAGGACGGTTCGCCGTTGATCAGCGCCAGATCGTTGCCGAAGCCTTTGTAGACTTCGATCAGTTCCGGCGGCAGCGCAAATTTGAGGCCGAAGCGTGCCGCGGTCTCGTTGCCCATGTCGCTCAGGATCGGGAAGGTGAGTTTGTTCTGCTGCATGGCCTTGCGCGAATTGGGCGGCAGCTGTGGCGAGATCGCGATGAGATTGCCGCCGGCGGCACGGATGTCGCCCAGCGTTTCCTGCAACGCCTGCAGTTCCATGTTGCAATAGGGACACCACACGCCGCGATAGAAGCTGATGGCGAGCGGACCCTTGGCCAGCAACGCGGCGGACGACACCGGATTCTTGTCCGGATCGGGCAAGGTGAACGACGGCGCCTTGTCGCCGACCTTGAGTGCCTTTGCGGCGGCGCCGGACGCGATCAAGGCTTGCGTCGTGCGATCCATCGTCGCGAGTACTTCCGCCGGCGGCTTGAACGGCAAGCGGCCGGCATAGAGATCGGCCTTGAAGGCATCGAGCTTGGCTTGAAGTGACATTGTATCCTCTGCACGGTGTTGCAGCCTGTACATGCGGTCGCCGCGTGCGCTCGACTAGCCATGGCTTTCGACTAGATTACATTCCAATTTGGAATGAATGGCATGGATCGGTTGACCGCAATGAGTTTGTTCAAGCGCGTCGTGGAGACGGGAAGCTTTTCCGCGTCCGCGCGCGAGGCTGGTCAGTCGCAATCGAGTGTCAGCAAGCAGATCGCCGAACTCGAGGCCCTGCTCGGTACCCGCCTGCTACAGCGTACGACGCGCAAGCTCGCACTCACCGAGTCGGGCGCGGACTATTACGCGCACTGCCGGCGCATCCTTGCCGATGTTGAAGAAGCGGAGTCGAGCGCCGGCGCGCTGCACCGTGTCGTCGCCGGTACGCTGCGCGTCGCCGCGCCCGCCGCCTTCGGCCGGTTGCGCGTCATGCCGCATATCGGCGACTTCCTGCTGCAATATCCGCGGCTGCGCGTCGACCTCACCTTGGGCGACCGGCTGGTCGATCTCGTCAACGCCGGGATCGATGTGACCCTTAGACTGGGCCCGCTCGCCGACACCAGCCTGGCGGTGCGCCGGCTCGGCCGCAGCACGCGCCTGATTGCGGCGGCGCAATCTTATCTGAATCGCCGGGGCACGCCGACCACGCTGAAGGCGTTGGCAGCGCACGACTGTATCGTGCTGACCGAGACCGGGGATGAGTGGCGCTTCAGCGGCGCGCGCGGCCTCGAGACCGTGCGCGTCGCCGGCCAGTTCCGCACCGACAGTACCGAAGCCATGCGCTCGGCCCTGGTGGCGGGTCTGGGCATCGCGGTGGTGCCCCATTGGCTGATCGCGCCCGAGCTCGAGAGCGGCGCGCTCGTGCCGCTGCTGCCCAAGCATGTGCCGGCGCCACTCGACATCAGCGCGCTCTATCCGCAGACGCCGCGCGTGCCGGCCAAGGTGCGCGCCTTCATCGACTTCTTCTCACGCCGGTTGAAGACGCTTTGACGCGGAATGATGTAGGTTGATCCATGTCGTCCATCGAACCCAAGCTGATCGAGCTTGTTCTTAAGCTAAGCGGCGAGCGCACGAAGAAAGCCGCAATCACCAAGGCGCTCGAAGAGTTCATTGCGCGTCGGCGACAAACACGGCTCCTCGAACTCATGGGCAAGCTCGAATGGGATCAATCGTTCGACTATAAAGTTGAGCGTGGGCGCCGCTGACCGACCCGCCTTAAACTATGGCGCCGGCATTAGTGCGGCGCGGCGGGGGCGCGCTCCTTGTCCTTGTTGATGTCGGTCAGCGCCGCCACCCAGTCCATCAGCGCGAACAGCACGCCCGAGACGATGAAGGTCAGGTGCAGGAAGATCATCCATTTGAGCCGCGGCTCGTCGAGCGGCGCATCGGATGCCGCGAGCGACATGAAGGCGCGCAGCAGCGAGATGGCCGAGATCGCCACGATCGAGCCGATCAGCTTCATCTTGAGGCCGGAAAAATCCAGCGTGCCCATCCATTGCGGCCGGTCCTCGCTGTTGCCGGTGTCGATCTTGGAGACGAAATTCTCGTAGCCGGAAAACACCACGATCAGCACGAGATTGAGCGCCAGCGACAGATCGATCAGCGACAGCACGGTCAGGATGACTTCCTCGGCCGACATGGCCAGCAGATGCGGCAGCGAATGAACCAACTCCAGCACGAAGGCGCTGAGCAGCATCAAGAGCGAGACCACGAGGCCGATATAGACGGGCGCCAGGATCCAGCGCGAGTTGAACAGCACGCCTTCGAGAATCTTTTCCAGGAAATGCCGTGAACGCATGCCGTCCTACCCCCGCAATCGACAAGCGACGCTCGCGCAGCGCACCGTGCAAGTCAATCGAACACGCCGCCCGCCACCCAGGCATCGGCCATGGCGAAGCCGACGCGCGCCGAAGCGGTGAGTCCGAGCTTCTGCAGCGACACGCTGTTGGAAACACATTGCAGGAGCGACCAGTCCCAGATCGGAGCCGTGCCGACTCCGGTGAGCCGCGCCAGCAGTTCGCAGCGCTGCCGCCCCAGCGCCAGGCGGTCGGCGGTGAAGATTTCCTGGCCCCATTCGCGCATCGGGATCGCGAGGTCGAAGGCGCGCTCGGCAAACGCGCCGTCGGGATCGACGAACTTGAAACCGGTCGGGCTCTCTGTCGCTTGCAGCGTGTTCCACGCATGCGCATCGCCATGGGCGAATGCCGCGTGCGCGGGATCGAACGCCTGGCGCCGGCGCGCGGCGGCGGCGAGGGCTGCGTCATAGGTCGCCATGGCGCAGGGCTCGCCGAGGCCCGGCCAATCATCGCGGATCATGGCGGCAAGCTCGTCGGCCTTTTCCGCGCCGGTGACGAAGACGCCCTCCGGCCGCACCTGCCAGGCCTCAGCGAGCGTGGCGCAGATGTGGGCGATCTGCGCGTCGTTCGAAAGCCCAAGCGCGAAGAGCTGCGGCCCGAGCCGCTCGAGCAGCAGCACGTTCTCCGTCTCATCGGCGCGCAGGAGACGCGCATAGCCGCGACCGGCGGCGGCGGCGAGGATGCGCATTTCCTGCCGCGTCGCGTCGAAGCCGGGAATGACGATCTTCACCACCGCCTCGCCCTGCGCGCCTTCGGCGAAGGCGACATAGGCCTCGGTGGCGTTGCGCGTGGTGGTGCCGATCCGGATATTCCAGCGCCGTTCGATCGCCGCGATCTGCGCCGGCAGCGCGGCCATCCAGGCACGACCCTTCTCGCCCTGCGCCTCGGCGCTGCGCCGCACTTTATCGGGGATGTTCAGCACGGGCTGCTCCAAAAGGCGAAGGGGCCACCATACTTTGTAAACAGCGTGCTTGCAGCAACTCTGCGCGATAGGGTCGGCAGGTGCTGGTGCATGTTCTCGCGCGCCCGATAACTTAAGGGCAGAGCGGCGCATCAACACGCGCAAGATTCCGACGCTTCACGCGGCTGAGTGATCAAATCGCAATCAGCCTTTGCAGCATGCGCCGCACCGCCGTCCGGTCGCGCCGCGACAGCGCGCCGATCGTGCGCGCGACGAGGCGATTGTCGAGCGTGAAGAGTTTGACCCGCACGAGCGAGGCTGCCTTCAGGCCGCACGCCGCGGCGTCGGCGAGCACGACGTCTTGCGGCCAATGACTGCGCGCCGCAGTGGTGATCATCGCAAAGATCGTATTGCCGGATGCTTCGTTTGCGGCACGGGCGGAGAGCGCGAGCGCGGGACGCGGCTTGGCGAGCGCCATGTCGGTGAAGGGAAAGGGGACGACTGCAACCTCGCCCGCTTCACAAATCGTCATAAGCCGCCTTGTCCGCGGGACTCGTCCATTCCGACATCGTGGCTTCGACGGCCTTGAGATAGGCACGGTCGAGCGGTTCGCCTTTCGCCAGCGTGACCTTGCCCCCCTTGGCGATGCGATAGATCAGCAGATCACCCGGTTTCACGCCGAGCGCTTCGCGCACTTGCTTGGGCACCGTGGTTTGTGCCTTGCCCGTGATCTTGCTGAAGATTGCCGTCATGCTTCCTTGTATCCTTACCTCCTTACTGTAATGATCAGGACGGCTGCAAGCAAGGGTCGCGAGGAGAAAAAGCCGATGAAACAGGTTCTCGTTGCCGGCGCCTCCGGCCTCGTCGGGCGTGGCGCCATCCGCGCCTTCGCCGAGGAGTGCGAGGTGATCGCCGTGTCGCGGCGCCAACCCGAAGGCGTGATGCCGACGCGTGTCATCGCCATCGACCTGTTCGACGCGCAAGCATGCCGCAGCGTGTTTTCTGCGCTCAAGGACGTCACCCACCTCGTCTTCGCCGCGCTGTATGAAAAGGAGGGCGGCCTGCTCAAGAGCTGGCTCGATCCCGAACAGATCGCGGGCAACGCCGCGATGCTCGAAAACCTGCTCGAGCCGCTCGTCGCTGCCGCCAAGGGCCTCAAGCACGTCACGTTGCTGCAAGGGACCAAGGCCTATGGCGCGCATGTTCGCCAGATCCCGCTGCCGGCGCGCGAGGATCGCGACGAACTGAAATCGCAGCCCAACTTCTACTGGAACCAGGAGGCTTACCTGCGCGAAAAGCAGCGCGGGCAAAACTGGACCTTCACGATCCTCCGTCCACAGATCATCTTCGGCGATGCGCTGGGCGCGGCGATGAACCCGGTCGCGGCCTTCGGGCTTTACGGCGCGCTGCTCAAGGAGCGCGGCGAGCCGCTCTATTTCCCCGGCGGCGTCCGCCACGTTTTCGAGGGCGTCGATGCCGATCTCGTCGGCCGTGCCATCCGCTGGGCCGGCGAAGCCGAAGCCGCGCGCAATGAGGCTTTCAACATCACCAATGGCGACGTCATGACATGGCGCGATGTCTGGCCGGCGATCGCCGACGCGCTTGGCATGCGCGTGGGCGAGGATCGGCACACGCTGCTCGCACGCGAGGTGCCGCCGCGCTCAATCGAATGGGACGCGATCCGGAAGAAGTATGGTCTGGCCGCGCCCGACCTCATGAGCGTCGCCGGCAAGTCGCTCGACTATGTCGATCTATTGATGGCGGGCGACGCGGTACGCCTTCCCGCACTCGTTTCGACGGTAAAGCTCCGCCGCGCCGGCTTCACCGAGATGCTCGACAGCGAAGTGATGCTCAAAAGCGCGTTTGCGCAAATGCAAGCGCGGCGGCTGCTCCCGCCACGCTAGCTACCGGTGTCATTCCCGGCGAGCACAAACGAAGTTTGTGCGAGGGAAGGGAACCCAGGTCACCTGGGTTCCCTTCCCTCGCACAAACTTCGTTTGT
>Ga0157379_10000449_pt1 | contig 33316 bp, 36 predicted proteins | sample S25metaG_FD_121802 | JGI IMG/M metagenome (GOLD analysis project Ga0157379, IMG submission 121802) | Switchgrass rhizosphere microbial communities from Kellogg Biological Station, Michigan, USA - S2-5 metaG | ecosystem: Host-associated > Plants > Roots > Rhizosphere > Soil | place: USA... | reverse complement strand
GTACCCTAAAACCGCCCGGCGTTGACTTCCCGGGGGTTGGTCCTATAGCTTTTATCGTTTCCTTCGCGGCTGAAAGCGTCCCCGCACAGGGTCCCGACTCCGTATGTTCGATACATTAGGCGACAAGCTCGAGCTGGTCTTCAAGAAGCTCCGCGGCCAGGGCCGGATCACGGAGCGCCATATGACCGAGGCGATCCGCGAGATCCGCCTCGCCCTGCTCGAGGCCGACGTCGCCCTGCCCGTCGTCCAGACGTTCTGCGAACGCGTGCGGCAGCAGGCCATGGGCCAGGAGGTGCTGCGCAGCCTCACGCCCGAGCAGCACCTCATCAAGTTCGTCCACGAGGAGCTGGCCCGCACCATGGGCGGCGAGACGGCCGCGCTCGATCTCGGCTCGAACCCCCCGATCACGATCATGCTGGTCGGCCTCCAGGGCTCCGGCAAGACGACCACCGCCGCGAAGCTCGCCCGCCACCTGAAAATGGATCGCGGGCGGCGGCCGTACCTCGTGCCCGCCGACGTCTATCGTCCGGCCGCGATCGAGCAGCTGACGACGCTCGCCGGCCAGGTCGGCTGCGCCGTGCATCCCTCCACCGGCGACCAGGACCCCGTGGACATCGCGCGCGCGGCGGTCACGGCGGCGCGCGCCCAGGCGCTCGACACCATCATCCTCGACACCGCCGGCCGCCTGCACATCGACGACGCGCTCATGGGCGAGCTCGAGCGCATCAAGGCGGCGGTGACGCCGAAGTACGTGCTCCTGGTCGCCGACGCGATGACCGGCCAGGACGCGGTGAACGTCGCGCAGGGCTTCCACGAGCGGCTCGCGATCGACGGCGTCGTGCTGACCAAGCTCGAGGGCGACGCCCGCGGCGGCGCGGCGCTCTCCATCCGCGAGATGAGCGGGGCGCCGATCTACTTCGTCGGCGTGGGCGAGAAGCTCGAGGCCCTCGAGCCCTTCCACCCCGACCGGATGGCGTCGCGGATACTCGGCAAGGGCGACATCCTGTCGCTCATCGAGAAGGTCGAGGCCGCCTACGACGAGCGCCAGGCGGAGACGCTCGAGCGCAAGCTGCGGAAGAACGAGTTCACGCTCGAGGACTTCCGCGACCAGCTGCAGATGGTGAAAAAGCTCGGCTCCATGGGCGAGCTGCTCGGCATGATCCCCGGCATGAAGAAGCTCACCTCGAAGATCGACCCGGGCGCGGCGGACGGCGAGCTCAAGAAGATCGAGGCCATCATCAACTCGATGACCAAGCAGGAGCGCCGCAACGACGCCCTCATCAACGGCAGCCGCCGGCAGCGCATTGCGCTCGGCAGCGGCACGACCGTCTCCGATGTGAACAAATTCCTGAAACAGTACGCGCAAACCAAAAAGATGATGAAGAAGCTCACCAAGCTCGGACGTCCGGGTGGTGGCAATCCCTTTTCCCAGATGATGCCCGGCTGAACGGGCACGAGAGGAGCACTATGAGCGTTACCATCCGGCTCGCCCGGCACGGCACGAAGAAGCACGCGTTCTACCGCATCGTGGTCGCGGACAAGCGCGCACCTCGCGGTGGGCGTTTCATCGATCAAGTCGGCACGTTCGACCCCCTTCCGAACCCTCCTCGGGTTGACTTCAAAAAAGAAAAACTCCATGAGTGGATTCGCCGGGGAGCCCTTCCGTCGCTGACCGTCTCTCAGCTGATGAAGAGAGCCGGCGTGGCGCCGGGTTCGTCCGAAAGCCATCCCGGGCGGGAGGCGTCATGAAAGAGCTGGTGCAGTATCTGGCCCGCTACCTCGTCAACAATCCGGATGCGGTCGAGGTCAAGGAAACGCAGGGCGATACGGCATCAGTTCTCGAGTTGAAAGTCGCGCGCGAAGATCTCGGCCGGATCATCGGCAAGCAAGGTCGCACCGCCAAGTCCATCCGCACCATCCTCAACGCCGCGGCGTCGCGGACGAACCGCAAGGTGGTCTTGGAGATCGTCGAGGACAAATAGGCGATCGATGCCGTCGCGCCTCCGTAACCATGAGCACAGCAGCAGGGAAAGCGTCGCCGGGGCGATTGGTATCGCTCGGCGAGATCGTCGGCACCCACGGTGTCGCCGGACTCCTGCGCTTCCATCCGTATAGCGACGCCATCGCGGCGCTGACGCCGCCGCGCACCGTGTACCTGCAACGCCGGCCCGCCGGCGATGCCACGGCCTGGGAGCCAAGGCGCCTCGCGGCCGCCAAGGCCCACGGTAAGCTCGTCCTGCTGCGCTTCGACGAGCTCGCGACGATCGAGGCGGCATCGCCACTGATCGGCATGGTGCTGGCCGTCTCCGAGGACACCCTCCCCGCGGCCGCCCCGGGCGAGTACTACGCCTACCAGCTCGAGGGGCTCGAGGTCGTCACCGACAAGGGCGACCGGCTCGGCATCGTCCATCACCTCATCCCCACCGGCAGCAACGAGGTCCTGGTGGTGCGTGACGGCGAGCGCGAGCATCTGATCCCCGTCATCGCCGACGTCGTCCGCCGTGTCGACCTCGGCGCCCACCAGATCGTGATCCAGCCGCTCGAAGGACTGCTCGACTGACGTCATGCGCATCCACCTGCTCACGATCTTCCCCGAGTTCTTCGCGACGCCCCTTGCGGTCGGCGTGCCGAAGCGCGCGCGCGAGGCCGGCGCGCTGAACGTCTCGTTGGTCGATCTGCGCGAGTACACGAGCGACCGCCACCGCTCGACGGACGATTACCCGTACGGCGGCGGCCCCGGCATGGTGATGAAAGCCGAGCCGATCGTCGAGGCGCTCGAAGCGATCCGCGCCGGCGCGCCGCACGCGCGCCGCGTGCTGCTGTCGCCCCGCGGCGTGGTGTTCGACCACGCGCACGCCACCGCGCTCGCGAACGAGCCGGATCTGGTGCTGGTGTGCGGGCGCTACGAGGGCGTCGACGAGCGCGTCCGGCATTTCGTCGACGAGGAGCTGTCGATCGGCGACTACGTCCTCTCGGGCGGCGAGGCGGCCGCGCTCGTCGTCCTCGATGCCGTCGTCCGGTTGCTGCCCGGCGTGCTCGGCAACGCCGAGTCGACGGAGAGCGAGTCGTTCGCAAGCGGCCTGCTCGAATACCCCCACTACACGCGGCCCGACGTGGTGCGCGGCCACGGCGTACCGCCGGTGCTCCTGTCGGGCGACCACGCGGCGGTGGCACGCTGGCGCGAGAGCGAGGCGCGCGAGCTCACGCGGCGCGTGCGTCCGGACCTCCTGGAGCGGTGACGTGGCCCTGCTCTACGTCGCGCTGCTGCACTTCCCCGTCTACGACAAGAACGGGGCCGTCGTCACCTCGGCCGTGACCCACATGGACATCCACGACATCGCGCGCTCGGGACGCACGTTCGGCGTCCGCCGCTTCTACGTCGTGACGCCCGTCGCGGCGGCACGCGAGCTGTCGGAGCGCATCCTGGCACACTGGGGTACGGGCCACGGCGCCGTCTACAACCGCACGCGCAAGGACGCCCTGGAGATCGTCCGCCTCACGGACGACCTCGACCGTACGATCACCGACGTCGAGCACGACGCGGGTGCTACCCCGCTCCTGCTCGTCACCTCCGCCCGCACGCGCCAGCCGACCATCGGCTACGGCGGGTTGCGCCGCCTGCTACGGGAGGGCGGCCGTCCACTGCTCGTGCTCTTCGGCACGGGCTGGGGACTCACCGAGGAGGTCGTCGGCCGCGCCGACCACCTCCTCCCTGCGATCACTGGCATCGACGACTACAATCATCTATCCGTTCGCACCGCCGCGTCGATCATCCTCGATCGGATGTGCGGCGCACGGGACCAGGCAGAGGAGGCCTTGTCATGAACCTCATCGACAGCATCGAGAGCCAACAGCTCAAGACACAGCAAGTGGTATTCCGCTCCGGCGACACGCTGCGCGTGCACGTGCGCATCATCGAGGGTGAGAAGGAGCGCATCCAGGTGTTCGAGGGCGTGTGCATTCGACGCAGCGGCGGCAGCAGCCGCGAGACCTTCACGGTGCGAAAGACCTCCTACGGCGTCGGCGTCGAACGGACGTTCCCGCTGCACTCCCCACGGATCGACAAGATCGACGTGACCGCACGCGGCCGCGTACGCCGCGCGAAGCTCTACTACCTGCGCGAGCTGTCTGGTAAGGCGGCGCGCATCCAGGAAGAGACCGCCGGCACGCGCTGAGAGCCGCCTTCGCGCTCCGGGCTCGGCCTGCCCGGGGCGCGCATCCGTCACCGTTGAGTCCTGCCGGAGAGCAGGATCATGTCGTCGACCTCGTCCTCTTGCCGAACCTCCACGTCGCACGCGTCATGCTGCGCGCACTCCGCGAGTACGCGCCCGCGAATGCGCTCCGCCGGAACGTCCAGCAACTCACACACGTTGCTGAACGAGTATGGCCACTCGCGATCCCCCGACAGCAGCCAGCCGCGCGCGTTGCGGTAGAGCCGCCGGCAATGCCCGTCGCGTGCCGACCGATAACGCTCGACGTCTTCCAACGCCTGCTCGAGCACCGCGAGCGCCAGCTTGAACGCCGCCGAGCGGTCGTTCGTCGCCGCCCACATCTCGTGGAACTGGACAGGCGATACGGATCCTTCCTGCGCTCGCCCATCTGGAGACAACTCCACCTCTGTCGTCGTTTTGGCGATGGCTTCGTCCTCCTGTATTCAAGCTAAGGACGAGAACAGGGAAGTAATCGCGCAGCGTGTCGCGGCGGTCGCGCACGATGGCGAAGGCGCACGCGTGCTCTGACGCTCGCTGCCGTCCACGCACGGCGCCCGGTGTGGCGACGACGCTACTGCGACTGGCGAGCTTCGCGCGCCATCTCTTCCGCCATGCGCGCGTCACCCTCGAAGAAGGCGCCCTCGACGATGATCAGTACCTTCGTCTCGATGATGCCGGTGACGCGGCCGCCCGCACGAATCTCGACCCGCTCGGCGCCGAGGATCTGCCCGCGCACCTCGCCGGCGACGACGAGCGTCGTCGGCCAGATGGAGCCGTGGATCTGCCCGCCCTCGGAGACGACGAGCAGGTCGCTGGCGCGGACCTCGCCGCGCAGGCGGCCGTCGATGCGGGTCGGGGTCATGAAGGCGAGCTTGCCGCTCACCTGCGTGCCCGGGTCGAGGAAGGAGCGGATCTCGCGCCACCCGATCAAACCGGCCTCGGGCACCCGCGCCGGAATGGGCTTCGGGGTGTTCGGTCGCTGCGCCGTTACATCTCGCCGTCGCCGCCAACGCTCCCGCACAATTCCTCTCTAGATCATCTCGGGCTCGCGGGGAAGACGTGACATGCAACCGCGTGCTCCCCGGCCCCGGTTTCGAGACGCGGCACCTCGACCCGGCAACGGTCTTCGGCGTACGGGCAGCGCGGGTGGAAGGCGCATCCCTTCGGCGGATTGATGGGGCTCGGCACGTCGCCGCCGAGCCGTATCCGCTCCTTCTGCTCACCCGGATGGGGGTTCGGCACGGCCGATAGCAACGCACGCGTGTAGGGATGCCGCGGATTCCCGTACAGCTCGTCGCGTGGCGCTTGCTCGACGATCTTCCCGAGGTACATCACCGCGACCCGGTGGCTCACGTGCTCGACGACCCGCAGATCGTGCGAGATGAAGAGATATGCGAGCTCCATCTCCTCCTGCAGCTCGCGCAGCAGGTTCAGCACCTGGGCCTGGATCGAGATGTCGAGCGCCGAGACCGGCTCGTCGGCGACGATGAAGCGCGGGCCGACGGCGAGCGCGCGCGCGATGCCGATCCGCTGGCGCTGCCCGCCGCTGAACTCGTGCGGGTAGCGATCGTAGTGCTCCGGCTGCAATCCGACGCGGGTCAGCAGCTCGTCGACGCGCCGCCGCTTCTCGGCGCCGCGCGCGAGGTCGTGGATCTCGATTCCTTCGCCCACGATCGCGCCGACGCGCATGCGCGGATTGAGCGACGCGTAGGGATCCTGGAAGACGATCTGCATCTCACGCCGCATGCGCCGCAGCTCCGCGCTCGGCAGGGCGAGGACGTCGCGGCCGTCGAACGCCACCGATCCGGAGGTCGGCTCGATCAGGCGCAGGATGCAGCGGCCGAGCGTCGACTTGCCGCACCCCGACTCCCCGACGACGCCGAGGGTCTCGCCGCGGCGAATGGAGAGATCGACGCCGTCGACGGCATGGATGCGGACGCGCGAGCCTCCGAAGAATCCGCCACCGAGCGTAAACTCCTTGCGTAGCCCATGGACCTCGACGAGCGGCGTCTCGCTCATACCCGGATGCACGCCGCCAGGTGCGCGGGAGCCTTCTCCTCGAACGGGGGATCGACCGCCGCGCACTGGTCGATCGCGCGCGGGCAACGGTCGCGGAAGCGGCAGCCGCTCGGCAACCGCAGCAGGCTCGGCACCGTGCCGGGCAGCGCCTTCAAGTAGCGGTCCGGCCCGCCCAGCCGGCCGACCGCGTCCAGCAGCGCCACCGTGTACGGGTGGCAGGGGCGCTCGAATACGTCGCGCACCGAGCCGCGCTCGACGATGCGCCCCGCGTACATGACGGCGACGTCGTCCGCCTGCTCCGCGACGATGCCGAGGTCGTGCGTGATGAGCAGCATCGACATGCCGAGGCGCTGTCGCAGGCTGCGCAGCAGGTCGAGGATCTGCGCCTGGATCGTGACGTCGAGCGCGGTCGTCGGCTCGTCGGCGATGAGGAGGCTCGGCTCGCACGCCAGCGCCATCGCGATCATCGCGCGCTGCCGCATGCCGCCCGAGAGCTCGTGTGGGTAGCTGTCGACGCGGCGCTCCGGGTCGGCGATCTCGACCAGCCGCAGCGCCTCGATCACGCGGGCGCGGGTCGCCGCGCGGCCGAGCCCCTGATGCAGGCGGATCGCCTCGGCGATCTGGTTGCCGATGGTGAAGACGGGGTTCAGCGAGGTCATCGGCTCCTGGAAGATCATGGCGATCTCCTTGCCGCGCACGCGCCGCATCTCGCGCTCGGACAAGGTCAGCAGCTCGCGTCCTTGGTAGGCGATCGACCCGCCGACGATCCGCCCCGGCGCCGTCACCAGGCGCAGGATCGAGAGCGCGGTGACGCTCTTGCCGCACCCCGACTCGCCGACCAGCCCGAGCGTCCGCCCGGTCCGGATCGAGAAGCTCACACCGTCGACGGCACGGGCGACGCCCTCGTGGGTCTCGAAGTGGGTGTGGAGGTCGCGCACCTCGAGCAGCGCGGTTGCCGGATCGACGCGGCGACCCTCGGCCACGGTCATCCGCGCGCCCCGCTCGTGTGCGGATCGAGGACGTCGCGCAGATAGTCGCCGAGGAAGTTGAACGCCATGATCGCCACGAAGATAAAGACCCCCGGGGCCAAGATCCAGGGGAACTGGGCGATGCTCTGCACGTTCTGGGCGTCGGCCAGCAGGTTGCCCCAGCTCGCATTCGGCTCCTGGATGCCGAGGCCGAGCAGCGACAGCGCGCTCTCGCCGAGGATGAAGCCGGGGATGCTGAGCGTCGCGGCGACGATCGTGTAGCCGAAGGTCGCGGGGATGACGTGCCGGACGATCACGCGGGTGCGGCTCGCGCCGAGCGCGCGCGCCGACTGCACGTACTCGCGCTCGCGGATCGACGCGACCATGCCGCGGATGATGCGGGCGAAGCCCGCCCAGCGGATGAAGCTCATGATGATGACGATCATGAAAAACGTCTGCGCAGAGCTGAGCGACGGCGGGATGATCGCGGCGAGGGCCAGCAGGAAGTAGAACGACGGCAGTGACATCAGCACCTCGGTGGCGCGCATGATGAGCTCGTCGGTCCAGCCGCCGAAGTAGCCGGCGATCGCGCCCACCACGATGCCGATCGCGAAGCTGATTGCGACGCCGACGACCCCGACCGTCAAGCTGATGCGGCCGCCGTAGACGATGCGCGAGAAGAGGTCACGGCCGAGCCCGTCGGTACCGAGGAAGAACACGTGGTCGTCCGGGCGTGCGGTCGTGAGCAGCACGCCGCGGGTGAGCCAGGCGAGGGGCACTTCCTCGACCGTGGCGCGATAGCGGCGCCCGGCCCCCGGCGCGGGCTCGAGCGCGTGCGTGTAGAGCATGCCGTCCGCCAGCCATCGTCCGGGCGCGTGCATGCGGATCGGCGACGGCGGACAGTTGGGAAACTCGCGATACTGGGTGGCGTAGTCGGACGGCGCGATCCATGGCGCCAGGAGCGCGCTCGCGTAGAGCACGACCAGCACGATCAGGCTGCCGATCGCCGTCCAGCTCGCCCCGCGCGCCCGCATTCGTTCGCTACCGCGCCGCCTCGAGCGTGGTGAAATCGATGCGCGGATCCACCAGGGTGAGCGCCACGTCGGCGAGCAGGTTGCCGAGCAGCAGCAGCACGGCGCTCATGAGCACCGATCCCATCACCAGGTAGAGATCGAGCGAGCGCACGGCGTCGAGCATCAAGGTGCCGAGACCCTGCAGGTTCATCACCGCCTCGACCAGCGCCGCGCCGCCGAGCAGCGTCCCGAGCTCGTATCCCGCGAGGGTGACGAAGGGGTTCAGCGCGTTGCGCAGGATGTGCTTGCCGACGACGCGCCACTCCGGAAGTCCCTTGGCGCGTGCCGTCCGCACGTACTCGGCATGCTGGATCTCGAGGATGTTGCTGCGCATGAGACGCATCAGGCTCGCCATGCCGCCGGTGCCGAGCACGATCACCGGCAGCACGAGGTGCTGCAGGCGGTCGCCGATCCGCTCGAGCGGCGACAGCATCGGATAGTCGAACGAGGTCGTGCCGCCGACCGGAAACCAGCCGGTCTCGAGCGCCATGTACATCAGCACGAACGCCAGGAAGAAGCTCGGCACCGACATGCCGAGGAACGAGAGGAACGAGAGGCCGCGGTCGGTCACCGAGCCGCGGCGGAGCGCGACGATCGTGCCGACGGGAATCGCCAGCGCCCAGGTGAACACCATGCTGGCGACGGCGAGCACGACCGTGTTGGCGGCGCGCGCCGCGATGAGATCGACCACCGCGACGCGGTAGGCGACCGAGACGCCGAGGTCGAGGTGCACGACGCGCCACAGCCAGCGTAGGTAGCGCACGACCAGCGGCTGCCCGTAGCCGAACTCGATCTCCATCTGGCGGATCACGTCGGGCGAGATCGAGGGGTTGAGGCGCAGCGTGCTGAAGAAGTCGCCTGGAGCCAGGTCGACGACCACGAACGAGAGGAACGTGATGCCGACGAGCAGCGGGATCATCTGCAACAGCCGGCGGAGTATGAATCGCGCCATGACGCTCAGGGACGGATGGCGATGCGCTCCGGGCGGTAGGGCCCCCACACGGTGAGATCGAAGCCGTCGAGGTACGACTTGTAGGCGACGAACTGCTCCTGGCGCACGAGCTGGATGAGCGGCAGCTCCTTGTGGAGGATCTCCTGAATCCGCCAGTAGTGCAGCTTTCGCGCCTCGACGTCGAGCTCGCGCGCACCGAGATCGAGCTCGTGATCGATGTCCGCCTCCCACGCCGTCGCCGGACGTTCCTGGTTCGGCTGCCACAGGTGCAGGTTGCCGGAGGAGCGGAGCAGATTCGAGGCGTTGTGCGGCTCGACGCCGCCGGTGAAGCCCATCACCATCGCGTCCCAGTCGAAGTTGCTGGAGAGCTTCTCGACCAGCGTCGTGAACTCGAGCGGCCGATAGTTCACCTTGATGCCGAGCTTGGTCCAATCCTCGACCAGGATCGAGCACAGACGCTCGCGCACCTGGTTGCCGGCGTTGGTGGCGAGGTCGAACTGCAGCGGGTTGCCGTGCGCGTCCTCGCGCACCCCGTCGCCGTCGCGATCCACGTAGCCGCCGTCGGTGAGGAGCGCGCGTGCATGCTCGAGGTCGTAGTCGTACGGCTTCAGATTGGGGTCGTAGAAGACCTTGTTCTCCGGCGAGATGGCCGAGCTCGCACGCTCGCCGTGCCCGAAGTAGGTGTTGGCGACCATGCTCTTCGCGTCGACGCCGTAGGCGATCGCCTGGAGGAAGTGCGGATCGGTGAACCAGTCGAGCTTGGGGTCGCGCTTGCCGTCCTTCACGTAGTGGTCGGGATTGCGGTTGAAGCTCACGAACAGCATGCCGGTGTCGAGGCCGATGCGTTGCAGGGTCACGCCGAGCTTCTCGGCGCGGCCGCGGATGTCGTCGATCTCCTCGGGGCGCGGCGAGTAGTAGTGCAGCTGGCTATCGAGGAACTTGAGGTACATCGTGTTCTGGTCGGGCACGATCAGGATCGCCTGCTCCGCCAGGCGCGGCACCCGGCCGCCGCTCTCGTCCTTCATCCACCAGCCGTCCCAGCGCTGGTACTGCAGCAGCTGCGCCTGGACGTAGCGCACCATCCGGTAGCGCCCGGTGCCGATGATCTTCTCCGGCGGCGTGTCGATTCCCCACATCTGCGTGAAGGTGCCGTCGACGAGCGCTTTCCCGAGGATGTGCTTCGGCAGGATGGCGAAGCCGATGCTGTTGAGGAGCGGCGCGAACGGCTCGGCGAGATGCAAGCGCACCGTGAGTGGATCAACGGCCTCGGCCTCGATGCGCTTCCCCCCGACGGTCAGCACGTGCTTCAGGCTGTTCGGGATCTTCGGATCGTAGATCGCGTCGAAGGTGAAGACGACGTCGTCGGCCGTGAGCGGCTCCCCGTCGTGCCAGCGCACGCCGGGCCGGAGGTGGAACGTCCACGTCGTGCCCGCGTCGTCGTGCTCCCAGCTCGCGGCCAGCATGCCCTCGGGCAGGACCGTGTGCGGATCGAGGCGGACGAGGCCCTCGAAGACGTCGCTCACGGCGGTCGACGAGGCGCTGTCGACCGAGAGGAGCGGATTGAAGGTCTTCGGATCGCTGATCGTCGCCGTGACCAGGCGGTCGCCCTGCCGCAGGCGATCGCCGCTGCCGCCCCGCCGACAGGCGCCCACGGCAAGCGCCAGCACGACGAGCGCCAGCGCCGCCACCGTACGGCTCACGAGGCGCCCTGCGTGTAGCGGTCGAGCGGCATCTCCTCGACGCCGTCCTGCACGGGGAACGCGAACGCCTCGTCCCGGATGGCGGCGTTCACCGTCGGCGGCTCGTAGCGCACGTGTACGCGCCGTCCCGCCGGCTCGAGGCGCATGTCGACGTCGAACGGCAGCGCGACGCCGCCGATCGTGCGGTAGTCGGCGAACGCGATCCGCAGCACCTGCTTCGCCTCCCGCAGCGTCGTCTCGCTCGCGACGGGATGCGGTCCGTCGCCGGCGTACCACAGATCCTGACGCCCCTCGGCGATCGGGACGTGCACGCGCACGAGCCCCGCTTGCTCGTCGAACGCGACGCTCGCGGCACCCGTGGCCGACCGCTCCGGCGGCAGCCCGAGCAGGGCGGCGTCGACGTCGGCGGGGCGCAGCGGCACCCCCACCCAGGCGCCGATGCTCGCGGCGCTCGCGGGCCCGCGATAGGTGCGGTGATCGCGGCGCACCCAGACCGCGAGCTCGCGCTCATTCGCGGTCACGACGGCCAGGGCTCCGAGCGGCGACAGGATCTCGAGACGGAACCGGTTGGGAGGCGCGACCACGACCGCGTGGCGCGAGCCGATCTTCTCCTCGGCGCTCTCGTAGGAGATGTGCGCGATGCCGCGCAGCGACGTGATCGCCCGACGGCGCGCAGCCACGTCGGCGAGCAACGCGTCCGGCTTGGGGAGAACACCCGTCCACTCCGGGCGAGGGCGGGCCGGGCGGCAGCCGGCGGCCACCACGATCGCCGCGACGGTGAGCGCGATCGCCAGCCGGCGATCACGATCCCGTGTCACTCGTCCGCGTTCCCGCCCCGAGCAACTCGAGCTTACCCTTCAAGCGGTCGATCTGCTCCGGCTCCTTGGCCTTGTGCAGCGCCTCCGTGTACACGCGAATCGCCTCGCGTGGACGCCCGACCTTCTCGTAGGCGTCGCCGAGGTGCTCGGTCACGGTGGGATCCTCGCCGGCGAGCTCGATGGCGTGCTCGAGCGCATCGACGGCACGCTGGTAGTCGCCGCGCTGGTAGTACACCCACGCCAGCGAGTCGATGTAGAAGCCGTCGTTCGGCTCGATCGCGAGCGCGCGGCGGATGAGGCTCTCGGCCTCGTCGAGACGGTTGCCCTGCTCGGCGTAGGTGTAGCCGAGGTAGTTCAGCGCCGCCGCGTTCTGCGGGTTGATCGCGATCGCCCGCTGCATGAGCTCGATCGCCTTCGGCTTGTTCTTGGCCTCGTCGTAGAGCGCCCCGAGGCTGAAGATCTGCTTGTCGTCGTTCGGATCGATCGCCACCGCCTCTTCCATCGCGGCGATCGCCTTCGGGTAGTTCTTCTGCTCGCGGTAGACGGCGCCCATGTAGCTCAGCAGCTCCGGGTTCCGCCCCTTCACGGCCAGCGCGTGCTCGAGCTCGGAGATCGCCTGCGCGTTCTTGTTCTGCTTCTGGTAGATCGCGGCGATCTGCACCCGGCTGTCGACGAAGTACTCGGCCTCCGGCTTGATCTTCTCGAAGACGTCGAGCGCCTTCGGATACTCCTTGGTCTCGGCGTAGACGGAGCCGAGGTAGTACCGGACCCGATCGTTGTCCGGCTCCGCCGCGAGCACCAGGTTGAGCTCGGTCGCGGCGCGGTCGTACTCGCCCTTCTCGAAGTAGATGAGGGCGATCTTGATGCGCGTCTCCTCGGGATCGGTCTCGATGGTCTCGAGCGCGTGATACTGGAGCAGCGCCTCGTCGAGCTTCTTCTGGCCGATGTACAGGCCGCCGAGGCGCTTGCGGACGAGCGCGCTGTTCGGGTTGGCGGCGAGGATCTGCTGGTAGAGCTCGATCGCGCGCCCGTACTGCTTCTGCAGCTCGTAGAGCGTCGCGAGATCCATGAGGATGAGCTCGGACTGCGGATTGCGCTTCAGCGCCTCGCGGTAGTAGCGCTCCGCGCGGTCGAAGTGTCCCGCGGTCGCGTTGACGCGGCCGAGATAGTAGTAGCCGAGCACCGACTGCGGGTTGAGGCGGATCAGCTTCTCGAGCGTCGCAACCGCTTCGTCGTACTTGCCCTGCTTGCCGTAGAGCGCGCCGAGATAGAGGTAGGCCTCCTGATTCTGAGGCTCGAGGCGCAAGACGTGGAGGTACTGCTCGGCGGCCTCGTCCGGGCGGTTCAGCGCGGAGAGGATGCCCGCGAGCAGCAGCCGGCCCTCGGTGTTGTCGGGCCGCATCTCGACGACGCTCTGGCAGTGCTGCAGCGCCTCCTCGAGCGCGCCCTTGCGCACGAGCAGCATCGCGAGGCGCAGCTGCAGCAGCGGACTCGACGGATCGTTGTCGACGGCATCACGGAATGCGCGCAGCGCGATCTCGTAGTTGCCGTCGTTCAGCGCGATCTCGCCGGTGAGGAAGTCGCCCATCGCGCGCACCTTCGGCGGCTGGGCTTCCGGCTGGCCGGGCGACACGCCGGCGCGCGGATCCCAATCGATGTGCGCTGGTGGCGGCGGCAGCTGACGACGCGGCAGTCCGCAGCCGGCGGCGAGAAGCAGCCCCGCGATCACCAAGCCGAGGCGGACGGTGGGATACATGGTGGTAAGTACGCAACGTATCACGCGCTTTCGACGACGGTCAACGCGGTACGTCGAGCCGATGCAACAGCAGGGCGCAAACCGGCGGGAACGCGTCGAGCGCGCTACGTCAGGCGTCGCTCACGAGCCGTTCAGGGCTTCGAGGCGCTCGATCACCTGATCCATCAGCCAGCCAGGCGTCGAGGCGCCGGCGGTAACGCCGATGTTGTCGAAACCCCTCACCCACGTGGGATCGAGCTCGGTCGCGTCTTCGATGTGATATGCGGTCGCGCCTTCTTCCCGGCACACCTCGGCCAGATGGCGGGTGTTGGAGCTGTTCTTGCCGCCGACCACGATCACCACCTGCACGTCGCGCGCGAGCTCGCGCGCGGCTTCCTGGCGCTCGATCGTGGGGTTGCAGATGGTGTTGAAGATCTTCACCTCTTTGCAGCGCGGGGCGAGCTCGGCCAGCAGCGCGGCGAGGAGCTCTGTCTCCTGTGTCGTCTGCACGACGACGCCGATGCGCTTGGGCAGGTGGACGTTCTTCACGTCCTCGGGATGCTCGATCACGGTGGCTTTGCCGCCGGCATGGCCGATCGTGCCGATGACCTCCGGGTGGCGCGGGTTGCCGAAGATCACGAGGTGGTAGCCTTCCTGCACGAGCTGCTTCGCCTTGTTCTGCACCAGGGTCACGAGCGGGCAGGTGGCATCGACGACGTTCAGGCCCTTGGCGGCGGCCTGCTCGTAGGTCTCGGGCGGCACGCCGTGCGTGCGGATGATGACGGTGCCCGAATCCATCTCGTCGAGGCCGTTCACCGCTTGCACGCCCTTCTCTTCCAGCGACTGGACGACATGCGGGTTGTGGATGATCGGCCCGAGCGTGCGAACGGTCTCGCCCGGATGGGCGGACGCCGTATCGGTGACGATGTCGAGCGCGCGCTCGACTCCCCAGCAGTATCCCGCGTGCACCGCCTTCCGTATCTTCATCCCCTGTCCTCGTCTCTCTGCGCATCGTGTCCGTGCTGCGCATGGCAAGCGCCGATCCAACGCGACCCGTCGGCGTAGTGCTCCTTCTTCCAGATCGGCACCTGGGCCTTCAGCGTATCGATACCGTAGCGGCAGGCGGCGAAGGCCTCCTCGCGGTGCGGCGCGGCGATCGCGATCGCGACGCTCGCCTCCTCGATCGGGACGACCCCGACCCGGTGCACCATGGCGACTCCGAGTACCGGCCAGCGGCGCCGGATCTCGGCGCCGATCGCCGCCATCTCGCTCGTCGCCATGTCGTCGTAGGCCTCGTACTCGAGCTGCTCGACCTGCCGGCCCTCGTTTTCGTTGCGGGTGGTGCCGACGAAGAGCGCGAGGCCGCCCGCACCCGGATGGGCGACGTCCGCCATGACTGCGGCGAGATCGATGGGATCGGGGGTGACCAGATACACGACGTCGGCTCCTGCCCCGGTGGCTTACGACCCGCCGCTCACCGGGGGGATCAATGCAAGCTCGTCATTGTCGTGGAGGGGGTCCGTATTGTCAACGTAGACGCGGTTCAGCGCCACGCGCAGCGACACCTCCGCAAGCACTGGATCCGTCTCACGAAGCAGGCGCAACGCCGCGCCGACCGACGCGCCGTCCGGCACCTCGAGGCGCCGCTCCGCGCCGCAGCGCTCGCGCAGGTAGGCGAAAAACAGCACGCGGATCGTCACGACGGACTCGCCAGCAGCGCCGCGACATGGCCGAGCACGGGCAGGATCAGCCGCTCGACCGCCAGCCGGCAGCCCGCGGACGAGCCTGGGAGCAGCGCGACGAAGGCTCCCCCGATCACGCCCGCGCTTGCCCGGCTGAGCAGAGCCGCGGCGCCGATCTCGGCAAAGCTCAACGCGCGAAACGTCTCGCCGAAGCCGGGGAGCTCGCGGGTCCAGAGCCCGGCGACGCTCTCGACCGTCACGTCGCGGTTGGTGATCCCCGTCCCGCCGTTGACGATCAGGGCACGCAGGGCGGGCTGCTCGACCGCCCGCATGACCGCGGTCCGGATCGCCACGGGCTCGTCGCGGACGATGGCGTACGAGGCGATCGGGTGCCCGGCAGTCTCGAGCAGGTCGCGGATCAGGCGGCCGCTCGTGTCGTTTTCGGGAGTGCGGGTGTCGCTGACCGTGAGGATGCCACAGGCGATCTGGCCGGGAGGTACGGCGCCCTGGTGCGGAGCCATCGTCCCCCGGAGTAGCGGAGGCCCGGGGCAGGGGCAACGTCAGGGGTTCAGGGTTTTCAGAGGCGGGAGGAGCCCCCCTGGGGGTGACGCTTCCGGGTGCCGTGTCCGAAAGCGCCACCCCTCAGAGAGAAGGAGGATAAGCCATGAGGTACGCAGTGTTCTGGAAAAGGCATCGAGGAATGCCCGAACACACCTCCCCACGACGATCTCTTTATCTCGTGAGAACCAAGCTATGTAAACAGGACCATTTCCCTATCCGCACTAGATAATTTCCCTAGAGTGATCTCCCTACTTGTATCATTAGCAACTGCTCAAGTAGCTGATTTCACTCAGTTGCGGGTGTCAGGCCCTCGCGCAGGGCGTATTTCACCAATTCCGCCGTGCGCCGGCAGTGCAGCTTCTGCATGAGACGCTCGCGATGTTGCCCCACGGTCTTGGGGCTGATCTTCAGCGCGGAGGCGATCTCCTTGTAGCTGTTGCCCTCGGCGATGAGCTGCAGGACCTCGCGTTCGCGCGGTGTGAGCACCGTCAGCTTCTCCGCCTTCGCGACCCGGTTGGTCTCGAGATACCCCTCGACGATCATGCGCGAGACCGGCGCGCTGAAGTAGGTGCTGCCGTTGCGCACGTTCTCGAGCGCCGCGATCAATTCGCTACCGGCTGCGCTTTTCAAGAGATACCCGGCGGCGCCGGACTCGAGCGCCTGGCGCACGTACGACTCGAGCAGGTGCATCGAGAGCACGATGACCTGCGTGCGCGTGAAGCGCTGGCGAATCTGCCGCGTCGCCTCGATGCCGTTCAGCCCCTTCATCGCGATGTCCATGACGACGACGTCGGGATGCAGCTGCTCGACGAGCGTCACCGCCGTCCGCCCGTCCTCCGCCTCGCCGACGACCGTGAACGCGCCGTGCTTCTCGAGCAGGGTGCGGAGGCCTTGTCGGAACAGCGTGTGGTCGTCAACCAGCAGCACGCGCATCGACGGTCTCCAGGGGACAGGTCACGGTGAGTTGGCTTCCCTTGCCGGGGCGCGAGCGCAGCTCGAGCCGGCCATGCAGGTGGTCCATGCGCTCGCGCATGCTCGCGAGGCCGAGTCCGGCACGCCGCTCCGACGCGACGCGCGCGGCGTCGAAGCCGCAGCCGTCGTCGTGCACGTCGAGCCGTACCGCCGATCCCGAAAGGCCGAGGTGGACCTGAACGCGCGTCGCGCGGGCGTGTTTCACCACGTTGGTCAGCGCCTCCTGCGCGATGCGGTAGATGGCGAGCGCCAGATCGGGATCGAGGCGCACGGGCGGGCCGCTGACGCGATAGTCCACCGCCAGGCGGCCGCCGGTGAAGTAGGTCTCGATCATCCACTTCAAGCTCTCGGCCAATCCCAGATGCTCGAGCATCGGCGGACGCAAGCCGTAGGCGAGCTCGCGGATCTTCTCGATGATGCCCGTCAGCAGCGTCTCCGTCTCGGCGATCTTGGCGCCCAGCAATGCCTCGGCTCCCCGCTCCTTCAAGAGCTGCAGGTTGATGAGGATCGCCGAGAGCGTCGGGCCCATCTCGTCGTGCAGCTCGTGCGCAATGCGCTTCCGCTCGCTCTCCAGCACCGTGTACTGCTGCGAGTAGAGCTGGCGCAGCAGCTGGCGGTGATTGCGCAGCTCCTCGAACAGGCGCGCGTTGCGGATCGCGATGCTCGCCTGATAGCCGAGCTGCATCAGCGTCCGTCGGTCGTGGTCGGTGAACAGCCGCGGGCGCTTGCTCGAGACGTTGAGCGTTCCGATCACTCCGCCGTCGCCCCGCAGAGGAACGATCATGAGGCCACGGGTGTTGTCGGTCTGCTGCAGGCGCTGCAGCATCGGCCGGCGATCGGTGGTGGCGTCGCGGGAGCGCACCGACCGACCCGTACGCAGCGCCACCTCCGAGAGGCTTCCCGCGACGGGAAAACGCAGGCCGCGGATGTCGCGCGCGTCGTCGAGCTTGCTCGTGCTGGCGATCTCGAACTCGGTACCGTCGCGGCTGGTCAGCATCACCAAGGCGCCGCGGGCGCGGGTCAAGCGCTGCGCCGCTGCGGTCACCATGTCGAGAATGGCCGGGAGCTCGAGGTTGGCGCTCAACGCGTCGGCGATGCGGCGCAGAAAGCGCGTCTCGGAGCGCGTCTTCCGCCGCGCCTCGCGCAGCTCGAGCAGGCGCAACGTCGCGCCGAGCTGACGCCCAGCGGTCTCGAGGAATCGGATCTGCTCTGCCGGCGGCCGGGTGAGGTGATCGAACCCGACCCCCACGACGCCTATGACGTTCTTCCCGGCGCGAATGGGGACGAACGTGCCGGCGCCGAAGCGCCGCAGGAGCGTGCCCGGCCAGGGCCGCATGACAGCCTCCGGACGTCCCGCGCGCACGACCCTCCGGCCGCGCCGCACCACCTCGTTGCCGACGAGCGATTCGAGCGGTACCCGGCGCAGGCGCGTGCGCATGTGCTTCGACAGCCCGACGGCGGCCTTGAGATCGAGCCATCGGCCGGTCGAGTCGAGCAGACGGATCGTGAGCACCGAGACCCCGAGCGCGGCGGCGAGCTCGGCCGCGAGCCGGCCGAGTGCGCGCGGACCGAGACGCGCCTCTCCCACGATGCGCAGGAGCGCCGACGAGGCGCCGAGGCTCTCACTCGCGACCGCGGGACGCCGCCTGCCACGGGGGGACGTCGCGTGCTTGCGGCCGGTACCCGGCGCCACGCCCGCGCGCAACGGGCGAGCGCGGCGCACTGCCGTATTGCGCCCGACGTTGGTCACGGCTCGCACCGTCGCGACGCTACTGCCGTTGGTTTCGGGGTGTCAAGGTTCGTCGACGCGACGGTACGCCGTAGCAGGTGCCTCATGGAGCGCCGAGCAGGACCACGGCCTCGTCGCCGAACGTCGGCCCGCCGGCGTCGGGCTGCACGAGCCGGGCGAGGAGCTCCGTGCTGTCGACGAGGCGAGGGCCCGGACGGTTGAAGTAGGCATTGCCGTCGACGACGCTCGCGCGGCCGGCGCGGACAGCCGGCAGCGCACGCCACTCGGCCCGTGCGACGAGCGCCCCGAGCTCGCGCCGGGTCTGCGCGATGGTGAAGCCGCACGGCATCAGCACCACGACCTCGGGCGCCGCCGCGACGAGGGCCTCCCAGGAGGTGGTCGTGCTGTGCGCGCCCGCCGTCGCGAAGGGATACGCGCCTCCGGCGATCTCCACCATCTCGGGGATCCAGTTCGCGGCCGTCATGGGCGGCTCGAGCCACTCGACGCAGGCGACGACCGGCCGCGGCAGCCCGGCGGTCCGGGCGCGCACCGCCGCGAGCCGTGCCCGCGCATCGTCGATCACCGCCCGCGCGCGCTCCGTGCGACCGAGCGCCGCCGCGACGCGCCCGACGTCCTCCCACACGTCGCCGAGCGTCTGCGGCGTGAGCGAGACGATCACCGGCTCGCGATCGAGCGCACGCCGCGCCGCCGCCTCCACCTCGGTGAACGACACCGCGCACACTTCGCATTGCTGCTGCGTCACGATGACGTCCGGCGCCAGCGCGCGCAGGCGCTCGACGTCGATCTCGTACACGCTGAGGCCCTGCGCGACCAGCGCGCGCACGTCGCGGTCGATCGCGGCGCTCGTCGCGTCGACGCGGATCTTGGGGCGGGTCAGGGTGGGAAGGCCGCGGACCTCTGGAGGGTAATCGCACTCGTGCGAGACGCCGACGAGTTGGTCCCCGGCGCCGAGGGCGCAGACGATCTCGGTCGCGCTCGGCAGCAGCGAGACGATCCGCAAGGGGGCGTGCGTCATCAGATGCGCAGGGTGGTCGGCGGCGGACGCTCGATCTTCGTGCCACAGGTGGCGGAGCAGCGCGTGCACACGTACTCGAACTTGTCGCCCTCGGGCAGCACGAGGAGGAGCCGTTTGCGCACCGGCACCGCCTCGGCACAGCGCGGGCAGCGCAGCAACGTGGCCTCGAGATCGCGGAACTGCCGGCGCGGATCGTCGGCCGGGGGCTGGCGCATGGACGTGCTCTACCACATTGGCCCGGCCGGAGCCCGTCCCGCGGTCGTCGTGGCCGCGTGGGTTCGTCGTGGGCGCGTGGGTTCGTCGTGGGCGCGTCGGTTCGTCGTGGGCGCGTCGGTTCGTTGCCGCGCGCGCCGGCCGCCGTTATGATCGCCGCCCATGCCGGGCGCGATCTACGTCGAGACCTTCGGCTGCCAGATGAACGTCGCCGACAGCGAGCTGATCATCGGCCATCTGGCGGCGCACGGCTACGCCCGCACTCACGATCCCGCCGCGGCCGACGTCATCCTCCTCAACACCTGCGCCATCCGCGAGCACGCCGAGGAGCGCGTCGTCGGACGCCTGACCGATCTCGCGCGCCACAAGCTCGAGCGCCGCGATCTGGTGCTCGGCATGTGCGGCTGCATGGCGCAGCACCATCGCACGGCGCTCACGGCGCGGGTGCCGATGCTCGACCTCGTCGTCGGACCGGACGCGTACCGGCGGCTGCCGGCGCTGCTCGATGCCGCGCGCACCGCGCGCGCGACGCCGGTCGGAGCGCGCGGCATTCCGCACGCGGCACGCGCCGGCGGCAACCCGCTCATCGACGTCCGCCTCGACGCCGACGAGACCTACGCCGACCTACCAGCCGCCCGCGCCCCGGGTGACATCCGCGCCTGGGTCACGATCATGCGCGGCTGCGACAAGTTCTGCACCTTCTGCGTCGTACCGTACGTGCGCGGCCGCGAGCGCAGCGTCCCGGCCGACGCCGTGCTGGCGCAGGTGCGGGAGGCCGCGGCGCAGGGCGTGCGCGAGGTCGTGTTCCTCGGGCAGACGGTCAACGCCTACCGCGACGGCGCCTGCGATCTGGCGATGCTGCTGCGGCGCGCCGCCGAGGTGCCCGGCATCGCGCGCCTGCGCTTCACGTCGCCGCACCCCTCCGACATGACGCCGTCGTTGATCGCAGCGATGGCCGAGGTGCCGGCGGTCGCACCGCAGCTCCACCTCCCCGTGCAGTCGGGTTCGGACACCGTGCTCGCCAACATGGCGCGCGGCTACACGGTCGGCGAGTACCGCGACCTCGTCGCACGGCTCCGCGATCGCATTCCGGAGATCGCGCTCTCGACCGACGTGATCGTCGGCTTCCCCGACGAGTTGCCCGAAGACTTCGACGCGACCTGCCGCCTCGTCGAGGAGGTCGGGTACGATCACGCCTATCTCTTCAAGTACTCCCAGCGCAGCCTGACCAAGGCGGCGCGCCTGCCCGACTCGGTCAGCGAAGACGAGAAGAGCCGCCGCCTGGCGCACATCATCGCGTTGCAGGAGGAGATCGCCGCGGAGCGCAACCGGCGTTGGATCGGACGCTCCGTGGAGGTGCTGGTCGAGCGTCCGGCGCGGCGCTCGCCCGGCCACGTCGCCGGGAAGACCCCGCAGTTCACCACCGCGGTCGTCGCCAGCGACGCCGCACCGGGCACGCTCGTGTGGGCGACCGTCACCGAGTCGACCGCCCACACGCTCATCGCCACCGCCGCCTGAGCACCTTCCCGCGCGCTGCGCGTCACTTATCCTTGGCGAAGTAGCCGTGGACCGTGCCGAACGGGAAGAGCGTCTGCTGTCCGGCATCGTTGTCGATCGCGCTGATGCAGAGGGGGGTTCCACTCTTCACGACCGAACCGGTCGGGATGACGGTGTGATCCTGGGCCGTGCCGGTCGACGTCACCTCTGACTCGGCGATGAGCGTCCCGACCTGGGTACCGTTGACGCGAAAAAGCGAGAGCTCGATGCGATGGCCGACCGGGGCGAGCTGGATGTTGATCTCCGCCGCCGTCACGACGAACACGTGCTTCGGGGGGATGACGAACGGCGCGGTCGTGCCGTCCGGCAGGTTCACGGTGTCGATCGCGAGCGAGAACCCGCTCGTCGGATCGAGCGGACAGAGGCCGAAGCTGGGATGGAGGTCGACGAGATCGCTCGGCTTGGACGGGCCGAGCGTCGCAGCGAAGGCGGTGGATGTGAAGGCGGTGGACGTGAGCACGAACAACGACGACACGACGGCAAAGGCACGCAGCATCTGACTCTCCGTGCGGGCGCCCCGATGGCGCTCGCGGTCTGGCGGCCGGCGCGACGTCGGCCATCGACGCCGGTCGGGGTTGGTCACACGTCGAACGCGCATGGCACTGGAAGCCGCTGCGACTTCGAACGCTCCTTCCAAGGGGGACCGAGCTGCGGGAACGGGCATACAAGTGGTGCGTGCGTCGGGCAAATCCGCGACGCTTCAGCACTCCGCAAGGCGACGTGCGGTGCCGAACGCACGCCGATTGCCCACGTTACCGCGCGGCGTAGCGTGAGAGTAGCGGCGCCGCTCGGCGTCAGACCGGTTCAGGAGGTGCATCATGAAGGCATTCCTCACTCGTTTCTTTCTCGTCCCAACGGGGGCCGTACTGCTGGTGGGGCTCGTCGCCGGGGCGCCCGATGCCGGCGCGCGGGACGTGAAACCGGCCGCCATGAAGTCGGCCAAGCACGGAGGCGCGCCGACCGAGAACGTCGAAACGCGCATCAAGACCCTGCATTCCCAGTTGCGCATCACTCCCGAGCAGGAGTCGACGTTCCAGAACGTTGCGCAGGTCATGCGCGACAACGAGAGCGCGCTCAAGCCGCTGCGCGAGCAGAAGGCCGATGCGGTCGAATCCGCAAACGCCCTCGACCAGCTGAACTCGTACGCCGCCCTCATCGACGCCCACGCGGCCGGCGTGCACAAGTTCGTCCCCGCGTTTCAGACGCTCTACGACAGCCTGTCGCCGGAGCAGAAGAAGGCCGCCGACGTGGCGTTCCGTGAGAAGGCGCGTCAGGCGACGAAGCGGGGGAAACTATGACTACCCGCCGATCGCTCGTCACGACGCTCGCCGGGCTGGCGCTCTGTCTGATGATGGCCGCTCCGGCCCGCGCCGATGACGACCACCATCACGGCCAGTGGCGACATCGCGGCCACTACGAACATCGCGGGTACGTCCACGCGTATCGACCGTACTACTACCGGTCGTACAGCTACCAGCCGGGCGGGTATTACTACTACACGCCACCGCCGGTGTACGTAGAGCCGCCGCCGCCCTCCTGGGGCTTGAACCTCGTCTTCCCCCTCCACTTCCGCTGAGCAAGGTTCGCCGAGCCCGTCAGCGACAGCTCGCCTAGGCCCCGGGGCGAAGGGAATCCAGGAACCCGGCCACCAGCCGGGCGAAGCCGTCGGGATCCTCGTGGAAGATCGCGTGGCCGCGCTCGGGGACGATCTCCAGACGCGGACTCGCGACCCGGCGGCTGACGATGACGGAGCCGCCGACGCCGAGAAAGTCCTTCTCGCCGACGATGATCTGCACCGGCGCGACGATGCGGTGCACCTCGGGCGTCAACGGCTCGGGATTGAGCGACGCCATGGCGCGCGCGAGCCGCGCGAAGCCAGGCCCGTCGGGCGGCGGCGCGGCCTCCTCGCGCGCCCCCATCCGGCGGAGCACGGCGGCCCCGCCGTCGCGCTCACCGGTCTCGGCCAATCCCTCGTAGTAGGCAACGGCGCGCGTGTTGCACTCGCTCGCGGTGCCGACGAGGATCGCGCTCCGCACCGACTCCGGGTGGTCGATCGCGAACCGCATCGCGACGACGCCGCCCGCGGAATGGCCGAGCACGTGCACCGGGTCGTCGCTCACCGCCGCGACGACGGCGGCCAGATCGTCGCCGAGCGTCGCCACCGTGCAGGGCTCGTCCGGCGACTCGGAGCGGCCGTGCGCCCGCATGTCCCAGGTCACGACGCGATAGCGCGGCGCCAAGGCCGCGACGAGCGCGCTCCACGTCGCGCCCGAGGAGCCGAGCCCGTGCGTCAACACGATCGTTTCGGGTCCCGATCCGCTGACCTCGCAGTGCAGCGCAAAGCCGCCGCGGTCGACACGCTTGCTCACGCTCGGGGCGGTGCTCACGTCCGGAGGCGCGCTCACGCCCGCGCCCGCGCCGGCAGGACGCGCAGCTCGCGCTCGACGAAGTCGCGCGCCGACTCGTCCCAGGCGTAGGCCTTCGCGTCCCGCAGCGTGCGCTCGTAGATCGACAGCACCGCGTAGGCGACGCCGGGATACGCGGGCTCGGCGTCCTCGCCCTCGCCCCAGAGGGCGCGCGCCTTGTCCGTCGGCGAGAAGTAGGCGCCGTGGCTCGGGTGCGAGTGGTAGAAGAGGACGATGCGCCAGCCGGCGCGGTCGCCGTCGCGGTTGACCTCGAGCAGCTCGCGCGGCTCCATCTGATACGCCGTGCGTGCGTCGCGCGGATGCGCCGCGGGATCGGCGGCGTGCAGACGGTTCTGGATGTTCGTCATGCGCCGCACGACCTGCCCGTCGGGCCCGGCCAGCAGCGCGCCGCAGCACTCCTCGGGGAACGCCTCCTCGGCGTGCTCGCGCATCGCCGCCATTGCCCGCGCGTCGACCTCGATCATGGCCGCCGTATCATGAGCGGCCGCGCGCGGATTGCAACCCGCCCAGGCGCTCGCGCCAGCGGATGAGACGGGTCAACGTGGCGTTGACGGGCGTCGCCACGCCAGCGGCGCGCCCGAAGGCCCACAGGCAACCGTTGATCGCCTCGATCTCGGTCGGTCGCCCGCGCTCGAGGTCCTGCAGCATCGACGAGCGATGATGCGCCGTCGACGGCACGAGCTGGCCGTAGAACGCCTGGCGGTAGGCCGCGGCATCGGCGATGCGCGGCACGACGCCGCGTGCGCGCGCGACCGCGTACCCTTCCTCGATGACGTCGTCCATGATCGCGCGCGCGTCGGCGTCTTCGGCGAGCGCGCCGTAGGGCAGGCCGAGCAGGGCACCGAGCGGATTCAGCGCGGCGTTGTAGAAGACCTTCGCCCACAGGTACGCCTGGACGTCGCCGACGAGCTCGATCGGGATCCCCGCGCTCGCGGTCCGCTCGACGAAGCGCCGCGCGTGCGCCTCGGCCGCGGCATCGCCCCGCGCCACCGCGCCGACCGCGACGGGCTCGGCGCACACGGTCACCCGCGCCCTGCCCGGCCGCGGAATCTCGGCGCCGAAGATCACCCGCGCGCCGACGGCGCGCGCCGCACCGACGGCGTCCAGGACGTGCTCGAGATTGCCGAGACCGTTCTGCAGCGACACCAGCGCCCCCGCCGGCGCGAGCAGTGGCGCGACCGCCGCGAGCATCGGCGCGGTGTCGAAGGATTTCACGGTGAGGAGGACGAGATCGAAGGGCGGTGTGAGCTCTTCGAGCCGCGTCGCCACGGCAAGGCGCGGCACGCGGCGGGCGCCGAACAAGCCCTCGACCTCGAGGCCGGACGCGGTGATGGCGTCCATATGCGCGGCCCGGCCGAGGAGGGTGACGTCATGGCCGGCGGCCGAGAGAAAGGCGCCGAATACGGTTCCGAGCGCCCCGGCCCCCGCGACGAGGATATGGTCCGTCATAGAGTGCACTCTGGGCTGCGCGCCTGGTCAGTGCCCAAGGGCTCTGCTACTATCCCAGGGCCCTGTTTTTCGCATCTCAACCCCATAGCTTTCCGAGGACGCCCATCAATGAGCGAGCCCAAACGAGCCCCCGAGAGCGACGTTCCGACGACCAACAAGGACCTGCGTGCGTGGGTCGATGAGGCCGCCCGCCTCACCAAGCCGGACCGGGTCTACTGGTGCGACGGCTCGGTCGAGGAGAAGGAGCGTCTCATCGCCGAGGCGGTCGAGCGCGGCATCCTCATCCCCCTCAATCCCGAGAAGCGTCCAGGCTGCTACCTGCATCGCTCCAGCCCGACCGACGTCGCGCGCACCGAGCATCTCACGTTCGTGTGCACGCGCGAGAAGGCGGCGGCGGGGCCGAACAACAATTGGATGAGCCCCAAGGAGGGCTACGCCAAGCTGGGAGCGCTCTTCGACGGCTCGATGAAGGGCCGGACCATGTACGTCGTACCCTACCTCATGGGCCCGGCGGGGTCGCCATTCTCGAAGGTCGGCATCGAGCTGACCGACAGCATCTACGTCGTGATCAACATGCGCCTCATGACGCGCATGGGGAAAGTCGCGCTCGATACGCTCTGCGACTCGCCCGACTTCAACCGCGGCCTGCACTCGACGCTCGATCTCGATCCCGAGAAGCGCTTCATCTGCCACTTCCCCGAGGACAACACGATCTGGTCCATCGGCAGCGGTTACGGCGGCAACGCGCTCCTCGGCAAGAAATGCTTCGCGCTGCGCATCGGCTCGTTCCTCGGCCGCACCGAAGGTTGGCTCGCCGAGCACATGCTCATCCTCGGCGCCGAAGATCCGCAGGGCCACAAGCACTTCGTCGTCGCGGCGTTCCCGAGCGCGTGCGGCAAGACGAACTTCGCCATGATGGTGCCGCCCGAGCGCTTCAAGGGCTGGAAGATCACGACCATCGGCGACGACATCGCGTGGTTGCGCGTCGGCGACGACGGCCGTCTCTGGGCCGTGAACCCCGAGGCCGGCTACTTCGGCGTCGCGCCGGGCACGAACTTCAAGACCAACCCGAACGCGATGCGCTCCATCGCGCACGACTCGATCTTCACCAACGTCGCCATGACCAAGGACGGCGACGTCTGGTGGGAAGGCATCGATGGCGAGGTCCCCGAGGAGCTCACTGATTGGAAGGGCCGCCCGTGGAAGCGTGGCTCGAGCGAGCCGGCGGCCCACCCGAACTCGCGCTTCACGGCGCCGATGACGAACAACCCGATTCTCTCGCCGCACGCCAACGACGCGTCGGGCGTGCCGATCTCGGCCATCATCTTCGGCGGCCGCCGCGCAACGACGGTCCCCGTCGTCCTGCAGGCGTTCAACTGGAGCCACGGCGTCTACCTCGGCGCGACCATGGGCTCCGAGACGACGGCGGCGGCGACCGGCAAGGTCGGCGTCGTCCGCCGCGACCCGATGGCGATGCTGCCCTTCTGCGGCTACGACATGGGCGAGTACTTTGCGCATTGGCTGCGCATGCAGGACCGCCTGAAGAACCCGCCGCCGATGTTCCTGGTGAACTGGTTCCGCAAGGACCAGGACGGCAAGTTCCTCTGGCCGGGATTCGGCGAGAACATGCGCGTGCTGCAGTGGGTGCTGGCGCGGGCCGCGGGCGAGGTCGGTGCGCGCGAGACCGTGGTCGGCAGCGTGCCCCGGGACGGGGATCTGGATGTCAACGGTCTCGACATGCCGAAGGAGCGTCTCGCGGCCGCCATGGCGATCAATCGCGACGAATGGCGGGCGGAGGTCGAGTCGCAAGGTGAGCTCTTCGACAAGCTCGATGCGACGATGCCCGCGGCCGTGCGTCTCGAGCGCCAGCTCCTGCAATCGAAGCTTTAGCCGCGCTCGTCACGCGGGAGCGACATTTCGTGGCGTCCCGGGCGGGGCGCGGCCGGCGATGACATTTCTTGCCCACGACCGTTACGCCGGTACGGTCGCTTCCCCTGGCGAATTCCGTAGGGAACGGCCCGACGCCCGGAAATAGGGCGATTTTGACGGGAAAACCGGCAATCCTGGGGCCCTGGCACCGGCCTTGCTCTGCCACTCGCTCATGGCAGCACGAGATCAAGGCGGCTTCACGCTGATCGAGCTTCTGGTCGTGACCTCGATCATCGGCATCCTCGCCAGCATCGCCATCCCCCAGTTCGCCGCTTACCGTGCGCGCGGATACGACTCCCAGGTGTCGTCGGCGGTTCGCAACGTCGCCACGGGAGAGGAGGCGTTCTTCGCGACCCACTCGACGTACACGAGCAGCGTCAACGCTCTCGATGGCATGGTCCTCGGGGACGTCACCATCACGGTGTCCGCCGGCAACAGCGGCGACCTGGTGTCCTCGTTCAAGGTGCACGGTAGCCACCCGCAGGCGTCGCACGACTACGATTGGGTCAGCGACCCCGCGCCCGGCGATCCGAATTTCTCCTCTCCGTAGCCCCCCGCCCGCACCACCCGCCGCTCGCCGGACCCACCCCCGGTGAGCGGCACCTTCCTCCTCCGATCCAACCTCCCGCCCCGTGCATCCCCGGGCATCCCGCGTGTAGAGTCGAGGCATGAGCGTCGAATCCATCGTCTCGACCGAGCGGATGACCAGCCTCTTCCTCGAGCTCGTCCGTATCGACAGCCACTCGCGCAAGGAGCGTGACGTCGCGCGCCGCCTCGAGCGCGAGCTGCAGGGGCTCGGCGCCGAGGTCTGGTTCGACGACGCCGGCGAGCACGTGGGCGGCAACGTCGGGAACCTGCTCGCGCGCGTGCCGGGCACCGTCGATGTGGAGCCGCTGCTCCTCTCGGCGCACATGGACACGGTCGTCCCGGGCGAGGGCGTGAAGCCGATCGTCGAGGGCGACGTGATCCGCAGCGACGGCACGACCGTCCTCGGCGGCGACGACAAGTCGGGCCTGACCATCGTCTGCGAGGTGCTGCGCGTGCTGCGCGAGCGCAAAATCCCGCACGGCGACGTCGAGGTCGCGTTCACGATCTGCGAGGAGGTGGGGCTGCTCGGCGCGAAGCACCTCGACATCTCGCGCCTGCGCGCGCGTTCCGGCCTGGTGCTCGACAGCGACGCTCCCGGCTATCTCTTCACCCGCGCTCCAGCCGCGAACCATCTCGAGTTCGTCGTGCATGGGCTCGAGGCCCACGCTGGCATGGCGCCCGAGGAGGGAATCAGCGCGATCCAGGTGGCCGCCGAGGGCGTCGCCGCGATGCGCCTCGGACGCATCGACGACGAGACGACCGCCAACATCGGCACCATCCACGGCGGCGCGGCGACCAACATCATCCCCAACACCGTGAAGCTCCACGGCGAGGCGCGCAGCCACGACACCGCGAAGCTCGACGCGCAGTGCGCGCACATGCAGCGCTGCCTCGAGGAGGCTGCCGCGAAGCATCAGGTCGAGCGCGACGGTGAGGTCGTACGCGCCTCGGTCGAGTCGAAGGTGTTTCGCAGCTACGACGCGATGGCGGTGACCGACGCGTCGCCGATCGTGCAGCTCGTGCTGCGCGCGGCGGCGGCGATCGGCGCCCCGGTGGCGAGCGCCGCCATGGGCGGCGGCTGTGACGCCAACGTGCTGAACCGCCGCGGCTTCGAGGTCGCCAACCTCGGCACCGGCATGCAACGCATCCACACCGTCCACGAGTGGCTGCGGGTGAGCGACATGGCGCGCACGGCGGCGGTGATCACCGAGATGCTCCGCCTGCGCGGCAGCGGCGCCGCCTGAGCCGGCCGCGTCCCCCGCGTCGGCCTCGCGTGGCCTGGCTCACGAGCCGCGGCGGAAGCGCGGGAGGCGCGCGCCGCTGGCGAGGAAGACGCCGCCCCCGAGCAGGCTGCTCGCCACGATGACGAGGAACCAGAGCACGCCGTAGGCGACGGCGCTCGCCTGCGCGACGCCGATCCGCTGCAGGAACCACAGATACCCGCCCTCGCGGAGCCCGATGCCGGAGAGCGTGATCGGGATCGCGCTGAGGGCGCTCACGAGCGGGTGGAACACGCAGATGTAGCTGAACGGCACGTCGAGACGCAGCGCGTGCGCGACGACCAGTTGCGTCGTGATCTGCACGAAGTGGAACGCCAGCGACACGAGCGAGGCGCCGACCAGCATGCGGCGGTCGCGCCAGAAGGGTCCCAGATCGCGCTCGATGAAGCGGCGGATGCGATGGCCGGCGGGCAGGACGAGACGCGCCAGCACGGGCGCGATCCACCACGCGAGGAAGATCCCGCTCCCGAAGATGACGGTCGCGATGAACAGCGGCCGCGGCAGGTCGTACTCGGGAAAAAGCAGGAACGCGACGGCGCCGATCGCCACCAGCACGACGAGGCCGTTCAAGCGATCGAACAGCACCGAGTTGAACGCACGCGCGCGCCCGCCGCCGTGCTCCGCGAGATACAGGCTCCGCACGACGTCGCCGCCGAGCGTGCTCGGCCCGAAGAACATGAAGAACATGCCGATGAAGTAGTACCGCACGTACGCGGCGAAGCTTTCGACCAGGCCGACCGAGACGCCGATCAGGCGCCAGCGGTAGGCGCTCATCACCTGGCCGACGACGTACAGCGCGACGGCCGCGAGCACGTAGCCGAGGCGTGCCGACGCGATCACGTGTGCGCTCTCGCGCAGATTCACGGTCCGGGCGATGAGCACGACGGCGAGTCCGCTCACTCCGAACTGCAGCAGCTTCTGCCATGCGCCGCTGCTCGAAGCCGCATCCGCGCTGCCTCCCATCGTCCGCCGACAGTCGTGCGGCGAGGCGAAAATTGCAAGCGGAACCGCAGCTCGCAGAGCGTATCGGCGTCGGGAAATCGCCGCAGCGCCGTGACGGCGCCGCCTTGCGGTCCTCACGGCGGCGCCAAAGCCCCCAAAACACGCACGCGGCGCCCACGGCACGCGCCATGCAGTCGCTATAGAGCGCGCTCCGCCACCACTCCTGCTGGAAACCGCCCAGCACCTCACCTAGACGCCGACGCAATCGCTGACCGCAGGGCCGCGCGCAATTCGTTCTGGAGGAACAGCCATGGCTCGCGGATCACGATCAGGCCCCACCATGCTCGCCGTCGTCCTGACGGGCGTGCTCGGTGTCGCGCCGGCGCAGGCGTCGACGGTCTACTTCGGTCTTCCCGACGGAAGCGGCCCCGCCTACGCGCGCAGCGGCTCTTCGGGCGCGTGGCTGCGCCGACCGGCGGCCGACCTGCCCGACGTCGGGTACAACGCGTATCCGGCGCTCGCAGATCTCGACGGCGACGGCGACCGCGACGCGTTGATCGGCGAGAGCGGCGGCCACGTCCTCGCGTACCAGAACACCGGGACCGACGCCGCGCCCGTATGGGTGCGCCAGCCGTCCTGGGATCCGCCCGTCACCTTCAATCACTACGCGTCGCCGGCCCTGGGCAGAGGCGTCGATCTCGTGGTCGGCAGCTCCGACGGCAGCGTGCGCGTGTTCGAGAACGTCGGCACCTCCTCGTCGCCGTCGTGGAAGGAGCATCCCGAGGTTGCGATCAGAAACCTCGGGGGCAACGCGCGACCAGCGCTCGCCGACGTCGACGGCGATGGGCAGGTGGACCTGCTCGTCGGCGTGAACGGCGCGGTGCAGGCATTCATCGGCACCGGCAAGCGCACGGCCCCCTTCACGCGTCAGACTGCGTGGGACGCGCCGACCGTCGCTCAACGCGTCACGCCCGCGCTCTTCGACGTCGACGGTGACCGCAAGGTCGATCTCGCCGTGATCGACGGGAACGCGGTGAGCTGGCTCTTCCACAACGGCGGCACCGCCTGGACGCCCGTGACCGGACCGCCGCTGCCCGATCCCGGCGCGGGCCCGGCGAACGCCGTCGTGCTCTCGTCGACGCTCGGCAGTGCCGATACGAAGCCGACGCAGCAGTCGTCAGGCGGCGTGACGCCGGTCGCGGGCGGTCCGACGCCGTCCGCCGCCGCTCCCGCGTCGACGCCGACGGTCGCGCCCACGCCAGGCAATCTCCCGCCGCTCGCGTCGCTCGTCGCGTCGCCAGGCGCCGGCGCGCCGCCGCTCACCGTCGCGCTCGACGCGAGCGGGTCGCGCGATCCCGAGGGCGCCGCACTCGCCTACACGTGGGACTTCGGCGACGGCACCATGCCGGACGGCCAGCCGCCGGCCGACCCCGGCGCCGCGCTCGGCGACGCGGCCACGGACTACGAGACCGCGCGCAATACCCGCGACGACGGCGACTTCGTCAGTGCCGTGGCTCAATACCTCGCGGTCGTGGACGCGTTGATCCCGCTCACCAACGTCACCATCGACGGTCCGATCAAGCAGCAGGGGACGAAACGCATCGACCGCGTCGCGCGCTGGTACCTGCAGAAGATCGGTCACGACCTCGGGGGCGTCTACCTCTACCACAGCGTCGGCTTGTCGACGTGCGAGCGCTACGACACCTCGCTGCAGTACTCGCGCGAGTCGGCGGCGCAGGCGAAGGCCGGCGGCTTCCCGAAGCTGCCTTCGCTGAACGGCACCGACGAGAACATCGCGAGCGCGACGGCCGATCTCCAGGCGTCCGGCTGCGCGGTTCCGGTCCCCGCGCCGGCATTCCCGCGGCCGCTTCCCTTGCCGGGCGCGCGTCTCACGCACGCCTACACCAACGCCGGCACGTACGTCGCCAAGGTGCGCGTCAGCGACGGCGTGCTGCAAGCGAGCGCCACCGTGACGATCGTCGTCGGCAACGGTGCGACGGCCGCCCCGCCCATCCCGACGGTCGCGGCCTCGCCGATAGCGCCGGGCAGCGGCGACGCCGACAGCGATGCGCTCGAGGGCTTCGGCGCGACCACACCGGGCGGCGCCGGCGGACGCGTCGTCCACGTCACCGCCGCGACCGATGGCGCGGTTCGTGCGGCGTTCAAGTCGGCGAGCGGCGGGAACGCCGTGATCGTCTTCGACGTCGCCGGTCCCATCACCATCACGAACCCGCTCCCGTCGCTGACGGGCGCGTTCATCACCGTCGACGGCAACGGCGCGACGCTGATCGGCAGCGGTATCCCGATCGCCGCGCCCGTGCTCGAGGTGCTCGGTCACGATGTCATCGTGAAGAACCTGCGTATCCGCAACGGGGGCGACAACTTCCGCGCCCAGGGCGAGGGCGCCTACAACGTCGTGTTCACCCACGTCTCGTCGACCGGCTCCGCCGACGACGGTATCTCGATCGGCTACGGGGCCCACGACGTGACCGTGCAGTGGAGCTTCCTCGCCGGCGACACACGCTCGCTCTTCCTCAAGTACAAGACGACGACGCACATCTCGATCCACCACACCTGGGTCATGAAGCAGTGGGTGCGTGGCCCGCTCGTCTCGAGCTCCATCATGGCGGACGTGCGGAACGTGATCGTCGAGGACTGGACGATGTGGGGTGTCCGCTTCGAGGCGGACTCGAGCGGCAATCTGGTGAACTCCCTCCTGTCGCTCGGCAGCTATGCGCGCTCGGTCGGGGGCAAGCCCGCGAGCGCGCTGCGCCTGATCCAGAGCGGCCCCGTCTTCACGTCGGGGAACGTCTACGAGGGGTTCGCGCAGCACACCGTCGACGGCACCGCCACGGCGCCGCTCGACGCCCCGCCGGTGACGACGCTCTCGGTGGCGGAGATGGAGCCGCTCGTCCGCGCGCGCGCCGGCACGTTACCGCGCGACGCCGTCGACCAGGCCTACATCCACGACGCGAACGGCTGGAGGACCGGCAAGGACACGCCGCTGCGACTGACGGGACCGTGATCCCGAGCGGCGAGCGAATCGCATCCGCGTCGTCCTACGCGATCGCGTGCTGAACGGTCGCGGCGGCGCGCATGAACGCGTCGCCGTCGGCGTAGTCGCGCAGCACGACGTGCGCAACGGCACCGAGCCGGCCCGTTGCGTCGTGATCGATGCCGAGGAACGGCAGACCGAGCACGCGCGCGGCGTCGGCGTCCCAGGGGCCGTCGCCGACGTAGACAACCCGGTCGTGTCCGGCTCCGGCGCGGGCGATCGCCGAGCGTAGGATCGCGACGCGATCAGGCTCGTCGTCGCAGGCGGCGAGCACCGCTTCGCCGATCGCGATGCGGGCGCGCGCCAGCTTCATGCGGGCGGACGCCTCCCAGGCTCCGGTCGCGAACGCCACGGCGTGACCGTCGGCGCGCAGGCACGCGAGGATCGCGGCGGCGCCCGGCACCTGTCGCGTGCCGTCGTC
>Ga0157379_10000444_pt1 | contig 33508 bp, 28 predicted proteins | sample S25metaG_FD_121802 | JGI IMG/M metagenome (GOLD analysis project Ga0157379, IMG submission 121802) | Switchgrass rhizosphere microbial communities from Kellogg Biological Station, Michigan, USA - S2-5 metaG | ecosystem: Host-associated > Plants > Roots > Rhizosphere > Soil | place: USA... | reverse complement strand
TTGCTACTTGGATTGTTCCCAGCAGCAGGCCGACCACGAGCAGTTTCAGTTTCATATTGCACCGTTGGGCAGCAATATCTGACTCAAGCGTAATGACAAGCCGTGCGTCCGAACACTGTCAATCTTGACAGTGCGGACGGCACGCCGGTGGAAGCGCGCCGTCGCCTGATGTGTGGAATACGCCTGGTCTCAGCGCGATGTGACGAGTTCGCGTCGCAGCCAGCGCGCGCGGCGCGCGCGGCTCGTGACGGCAGCGACCAGATGGCGCGGACGGATCGGCTTTGTCAGGTAATCGTCGCCGCCGATATGCAGCGCCGCGAAACGTTTCTCGGCGTCTTCATCGCCTGAAAGCAGGATCACCGGCGTAAACGCCGTGCGCGGATGCGCGCGGAACAACGCGAGCAATTCGAAACCGGAAATATGCGGCATGTAGAGATCCGCAAGTATCACGTCCGGGGTGAACTCATGCAAGGTCAACAACGCTTCCTCCGGCGAGGCGACGGGACGCGTTTCGAGCTGATTGTGCCGAAGCACCGAATCGCAAAACATGCGCATCGAGTTTTCATCGTCGACAATCAACACGCGGTAAGGCTCAGAGCGGTCGGCAATCAGGCCAGCGACACGTGGCGCGACACGATCCGCGTCTTCTGGCAGCACGAAAACCGTTTCAGCCCCACAGCGCATTGCAGCCAGGCGCACATCGATCAGATCGTGATCGCTGAGGACGACGAGCGGGATGGGCGACGCAGCGCTGGTTTTTTCGCTGGCCTGATGGACGATCAGCCAGTCAGCGAGCATGTCAGCGCCGAGCACGAGAGCGAGCACAACACCGGATTGCATGGCTTGCAGCGCCTCGGCTACTGTGGCGCAAGGCACGATTCCATAACCGAGCGAAGCGAATCGTGAGCGCATGAGATCGCCATGTGCTGCTACGCGGCCGAGATAGTGGATTGCGGGCTGCGGCGGCAACGTCTGCTGACTGGGTCCGAGCGCAGCCACTTGAATCTGCGCTCGATAGCGGATCAGCGCATCGGCGACCGCGTCGGCAAGAGTGGCCAACTGTGCGAGCTGGCTCGGGGTCGGCCGCATCGCCGTTTCGGCAAACGAGCTGACGTACGCGGCGAGACCGAGCAGCGCTTCGCACAGGTCGGGCAAGCCCAAGCTTTGACTGCGCTCCGCCAGTGCGTCGGCCTCCTCGAACAGTTGCTCTGCGGTGGTGAGTCGCCAATCGTGACCCAGGTTGCGGCACTGCTCGAAGAGTGCCTCGATGCGCTGACTCAGTTCGGGGTCGATTTTGGCAACAGGCATTTGCTGGAACTCTTGCGCCGAGCCCGGCGGTCATGGCAGAGCAGTTCGAAGTCGTCGATGTGAGTGTACGCTGAGATCGGCGGCGAAGGCAGGCTAAAACGAGTAGATGAAGGTCTAGCGATGGAATTCGCGCTGCGCTTTTGCGCTATCGCAACGGGATAGGGAGCGCGAGCCCGAATGCGCCTCAAGCTTTCCTCCGGCTAAGCGCGCTTGAGTGCCAACACTGCGCACCAAGCGCGCCGATTCTTCACGGTCCTTTCGTGCGGCTGGTATACTTTGTTTAGCCACGATGATCTCCTAACGCGGATCGTCTGGTTAGGCCGCGGCGTGCCGCACACGCCGCTGGCCGTTTCCGCAGCTTTGCCTCGATTCATGTTCGCGCGGAGATACTGCTCTCGCCGGAGTTTTCTCGCGATTGCTCCTGCTGGGCGCGCGTCCAGCAGTTTTCTCCTCTGGGAATGCTGGGCGTCGCTCATTACAGAAACAACAGTCGCCAACAAATGCGAGCGCGTAAGTTATTGATTATGGCGGAGAGGGCGAGATTCGAACTCGCGGTGGTATCGCTACCACGCCGGTTTTCAAGACCGGTGCCTTAAACCACTCGGCCACCTCTCCACAATGTCGTTGCGTCACAGTCCTAACTAGGCGGCGCGCCGGTTTGACTCCGGGCATCCTGCCCTCCGCCCTTCGGGCCATCGGCTAAGCCGATGTTCGTTTCGGCATCCGCTCGGCCACCTCTCCAAAAAATTTTTCGGAGGCGCGAAGGATACCCGAAAGCGCGGAGCGGCCGCAGCATCAAGTTCCGACTACGCTGCTCTTGATCGCTTCGGGAAGTGTCTGCGCAAGCCAGTCGATCAGCACACGCACTGCCGGCAGCAGACCGCGGCGCGAAGGAAATACGCAGTGCACGATGCCCTGCGGCGGGCTCCATTCGGGCAGGATCACTTCGAGCGCTTTGTCCTTCAACGGAGCGCAGACGACGCTCTCGGGCAGCAGCGCGATGCCCAACCCCTGCTCCGTCGCGGCGCGAACCAGCGGAAAATCACCGCACATCAAACGCGGCTGATGCTCGAATTGATACTTACGCCCGTCCGGACCGGTCAACTCCCAGGATTGCGACTCAAGTTCAGCGATGCTGATCGTGTCGAACTTCGCAAGATCCTCCGGCTGCTGCGGCCGACCGTGTTTTTCCAAATACGCTGGGCTGGCCACCAGCAGCGAATGGCTGTGCCCAAACGTGCGCACGACCAGATCGGCGTCGGTATCGAGCTTGAAACGCACGCGCACGGCAACATCGACGTTTTCGTTGATCAGGTCGATGCGTCTATTTGTGGACAATATTAAAAGTTTTACTTGTGGATATTTTTCGGCGAAACCTGGCAGCACGCTCGCCATGACGTTCTGCGTGATCGACACGGGGCAGCTCATGCGCACGAGTCCGCGCGGTTCGCTCGTCAATTGCGCGACCGCATCTTCGGCGGCTTGCGCCTCGGCGATCACAGCCTGGCAGTGGCGGTAGAAGCGCTGCCCCGCTTCGGTCACCGCAAAACGGCGCGTGGAACGTTGCAGCAGGCGCACACCGAGGCGCTCTTCGAGCTGCGCAATGCGCCGGCTCAGGCGCGACTTGGGGATTTCCAGCGCTCGGCCGGCCGCGGCAAAACCGTTTTTCTCGACGACGATCGAGAAATAGAACAGGTCGTTCAGATCTTGCACGGAACACCTCGCATTGTCCCGAAATTGGGACTAATGGTCCTATTTTATCCTACTTATCACGTTATCGTTCTATCTATAGATTACTCGTCCACGAAGCGACGCTTGTCGCGCCGCATTGAGGGATCAGCCATGAAGCTCCTGCATATCGACTCCAGCATCCTCGGTCAGAATTCGGCGAGCCGCGAACTAGGTGCGGCGTGGGTGGCAAATTGGCGCCAGGAACATCCGCGCGCGCAAATGAAGCACGTTGATCTGGCGCGTGAGCCGCTCGCTCACTTGAACGGGGAAATTTTCGGTGCACGCTCGATGTCGGATGCGACGCGGGGTACGGCGCTGCAGAGCGACGTCGAGGCTGACCGCTCCGCCCTTGCAGACTTTCTGGCTGCGGACGTCCTCGTCATCGGCGCGCCGATGTACAACTTTTCGATCCCGAGCCAGCTCAAAGCGTGGATCGACCGCATCGTCGTGGCAGGCAAGACGTTTCACTACACGGCAAATGGACCCGAGGGTATGGCGACGGGCAAGAAAGCGGTAATCGTGATTTCGCGCGGTGGAATCTACAGTGACGGACCCGCGGCAGCGATGGACTATCAGGAGACCTACCTGCGCAGCGTGCTCGGCTTTATCGGGGTGACCGATGTCGAAGTGATCCGTGCCGAAGGATTAGCCATGGGGGTTGATCAGCGCGGTGCAGCGATGAGTGCCGCGCATCGCGCCATTGCAAGCGAGCTGCGCGAAGCGGCATAACTGAAATGTTTGCTAGTTGACAATCTCACGTAAAAAATCGTAAACAATCCCGGTGTAGGCTCGCGCTTATCCATGCGCGAGCCTACTCGTATTGCGCGGGGATTCCAGCATTGCGTCTGACCGGTTCGAGCGAATCACTTGTTCGCCGGATAGTCGCGCTCGCGCCAAACAAAAACAAACGGAGGTTTGGATGTTACGCACTACTAAGCTCGCAGCGGTTTGCTTCACCTTGTTCGGCGGGTCGGCATTCGCCGCTGTTCCGATCGTCAATAGCTCGTCAGCTACATCTGCTCTGACCAGCATTACGATCAACGGCTCCAACTTCAGCGGTGGTACCGCCTTCGTGACGCTCGGTTCCTATCCGACACTCACGGTTACATCGCAGACCGCGACACAACTCATCGCCAATCTCCCCGCCGGTGTCACTGCAGGCAGTTACACGCTCAGCGTGCAGATCGGCAGTTCGAAAACAAACAGTACGTCATCTGTGGCAGCAATCGGCACAATTGGACCAACCGGCCCCGCTGGGGCTCAAGGACCCGCAGGTGCAACTGGAGCTTCTGGCGCGACGGGGGCCGCAGGCGCAGCGGGTGCAACGGGACAACAAGGCCCGCAGGGCATTCCTGGTCCTGCCGGAGCACAAGGACCCAAAGGCAACACCGGAGCACAAGGTGCGACAGGCCTGCCGGGCGCCACTGGGGCAACTGGACTACAAGGTTTGAAGGGCGACACCGGAGCCATGGGCCCACAAGGGTTTCAGGGAGCCATCGGTCCGCAGGGACCTGCAGGGGGACCGACCGGGCCACAGGGCCCCATGGGCCCGGCTGGCGGCCCGGCGTTGCAAATCGTCGATGGCTCGGGAACAAGCGTAGGCAGCGTTTATGGCGCAACCAATACAGCGGGGATGGTCCTTGCCGTAGCCAAGATCAATAACGAGCGTCTCATCGTCCCGTTCGGCTGGGCGAATCCGAGCGAGCCAAGTCCAGATCTGGGGCTGGGCACAACAGGCTATCTGGCATTTGCCTCGAGCGACTGTAGCGGGACGCCATACATCGTCTCTGGATGGGGTAGCTACCCGGGTGCGACCAAACCGTCGGCGATATTCCAGTCCGGCACCGGCGTTGTCGTATATGTTTCTGGTGCAACAAGCCCGCAAACGCTCAACACCGGGTCCGTCTACTACGGCGGCCCGCCGTGGGGCTCCAGCTCCATGACGCCGGCTTGCTACGTGTCCTCGGGCACCCCGCAGGTCTATCCGGTCGATACGGCGCCGATAAGCCTGAACTGGACTGCTCCGTTCTCTTTGCAGTAAGAGTAACTGTCACTGCCGAACCAAGGTTCGGCAGTGACCTTCAAGCGATGCGTTCGGCACCGCCCATGTAAGGCTGCAATACTTTCGGAACGCCGATCGACCCATCGGCGTTCTGATAATTCTCCATTACCGCGACCAGCGCACGACCCACGGCGACGCCGGAACCGTTCAGCGTGTGGACGAGTTCGGGTTTACCGGTTTCCGGATTGCGCCAGCGCGCCTGCATGCGGCGCGCCTGAAAATCCACGCAGTTCGAGCACGACGAAATCTCACGATAGGTATTCTGCGACGGCAGCCAGACTTCGAGATCGTAGGTCTTCGCCGCGGCAAAGCCCATGTCGCCCGTGCACAGCAGCACGCGTCGATACGGCAATTCGAGCTTTTCGAGCACGACTTCGGCACAGCGCGTCATGCGCTCGTGCTCATCGAAGCTTTCGGATGGTTTGGAGATTGTCACGAGTTCGACTTTCTCGAACTGGTGCTGGCGGATCATCCCACGCGTGTCCTTGCCGTGTGAGCCAGCTTCGGCGCGGAAGCACGGCGTGTGGGCCGTCATCCGCAGCGGCAGTTTCTCGGCCTCGAGGATTTCGCCGCCGGCGAGATTGGTCAGCGAGACTTCGGCCGTCGGGATCAGGTAGCGTCGGACCTCGCCCGCCGTCGCAAACAGGTCATCCTCGAATTTCGGCAACTGCCCGGTGCCCTGCATGGTTTCGGCGGCCACCAGCAGCGGCACATTGCATTCGAGATAGGCGTGCTCGCGCGTGTGCAGGTCGAGCATGAACTGCGCGAGAGCGCGATGCAGACGTGCGAGGTCGCCGCGCAGCACAGTAAAGCGCGCACCGGACAGCTTTGCGGCGCTTTCGCCGTCGAGCCAGCCGTGGCGCGCACCGAGTTCGACATGATCCTTCACTGCGAAATCGAATTGTCGCGGGGTGCCCCACTTATGGATTTCCCGGTTCTGCGTTTCATCAATACCGAACGGCACTGACGCGTCGGCGAGGTTCGGCACGCCGAGTGTGATCTTCGCCAATTCAGCCTGGATCTCGGCGAGCCGCGTTTCGTTGGTCTTGAGCTTGTCGCCGATGCCAGCGACTTCCGCCATCAGCGCGGACGTGTCTTCGCCCTTGCCTTTCGCCATGCCGATGGCCTTCGAGCGCGTGTTGCGCAGGTTCTGCAGTTCCTGCGTTTCGATCTGCACGGCCTTGCGCTGTGTTTCGAGCGCTTCGAGCGCGGCTTTCGGCAAGTCGTAGCCGCGCGTTTTCAGACGCTCGGCGACGCTGTCGAGTTGTCCGCGCAAAAGTGCCGGATCGAGCATGACGGGTACCCTTGGAAGTCGGGAAAGATGCGAATTATCAGGGCTGGGCCGTATTCGGCGCAAACGGCCGTACCCAGAAACGCAGCAGCAACGCCGCGCTGAGCGCGCAACCCGATCCGAACGCGAACGCGGCCAGCGGTGATGCGCTGGCCCAGATCGAGCCGAACACGAACGACGCCGGAAACAAAACTATACCGGCGACGAGGTTGTACCAGCCGAACGCCGTGCCGGCTTGCGTCTTGGGGACCATGTCGGCGACCAACGCTTTCTCCGCGCCTTCAGTCGCGGCCAGGAACAATCCGTAACCTGCGAACATCGGCCAGAGCAGCCAGGGCGTGGCCGGCAGCAGGCCGAACAATAGATAGAAAACTGCATAGACGCTCCAGCCAGCGACAATCAGCTTGCGTCGGCCGATGCGGTCGGACAACGCTGACAGCGGCGTCGAAAAAATCGCGGCGACGAGCGAGACCAGCGCCCACAGGATCGGCACTTGTGTTTCGCTCAAGCCCAGCTCCTTCGCGCGCAGCAGCAGGAACATGTTCGACGAATTGCCGAGCATGAACAACCCGAGTACCACGAGGTAGCGTTTGAACGCCGGCGGAAATTCGCGCAGATTCCAGGTGAAAGGTATCGGCTTCGCCGGCAGGGGAATCGTCGGCTCGGCAATCGCGAACGACAGCCACAACACGATTACTGCCGGGACGATTGCAGCGAACAGCACATAGCGCAGTGGCATGCCGAGTGCGAGCAGTGCCGCCGCCAGCAGCGGACCTACCACCGCCCCGGCATTGTCCATCGCGCGATGGAAGCCGAATGCGAGGCCGCGCTGCTCGGGCGCGACGGCGTGCGCGAGCAATGCATCGCGCGGCGCCGTGCGCAAGCCCTTGCCGACGCGGTCGGCGAAGCGGCACACCAGTACGCCGAACCAGCTCGAAGCGAATGCAATCAACGGCCGCGCAAATCCGGCGAGGCCGTAACCGGCGATCACGAAGAATTTGGTCTGGCGCATGCGGTCGGCCATTACGCCGGCGGCGAGCTTGACGATACTCGCCGTGCCCTCCGAGATGCCCTCGATCAGCCCGAGCGCTTTCGGCCCGGCCATCAGCACCGAAGTCAGATACAGCGGCACGAGCGGGTAAATCATGTCGCTGGCCGAATCGTTGACGAGGCTGATCAAACCGAGCAGCCAGACAGTGCGCGGCAATTGGCGCAGGGCGGCGATCATTCGTGCTTACCTTTCAGCGCCACGGCACGTGCATTTCGCACGCTTTGCAGCTTCTCACGGATCTTCGCTTCGAGGCCGCGCTCGGTCGGCCGGTAAAACTCTCGGCCGGTCAACGCGTCGGGCAGGCATTGCTGATCGAACGCGATGCCGCCTTCGACATCGTGGTCGTAGCGATATTCCTTGCCGTAGCCAAGACCCTTCATCAGCTTGGTCGGCGCATTGCGCAGATGCAGCGGCACGTCGAGAGTACCGGTTTCCGCGATCAAGCCCTTCACTTCGCCAAAGGCCGTGTAGGCGGCATTGCTCTTCGCGGCGATCGCAAGATAGATCGCGACTTCCGCGAGCGCGAGCTCGCCCTCCGGTGACCCGAGACGATCGAAGGTGTCCCAGGCTTCCAGCGCGAGCGTCAGCGCGCGCGGATCGGCCAGGCCGATGTCCTCGATCGCCATGCGCGTGAGCCGGCGCGCCAGATAGGCCGGATCGACGCCGCCGTCGAGCATGCGCGTACACCAGTACAGCGCCGCATCGGCGTCGGAACTGCGCACGGATTTATGCAACGCCGAGATCTGATCGTAGAACTGCTCGCCGCCCTTGTCGAAGCGGCGCGTCCGATCGGCGAGCACCTGCGTGAGCGTGGCATCGTCGATCACACCGTCGTGCGCGACGTCGGCAGCGATTTCGAGCAAGGTCAACGCGCGACGCACATCGCCGTCGGCGGCCTGCGCGATCAGGCTCAATGATGCTTCGGCGACCTGTAGTTTCATCGCGCCGAGCCCGCGTTCCTCGTCATGCAGTGCGCGCCTGAGCGCTGCGACGATCGCATCCGAAGATACGGCGTCCATCACATGCACGCGGCAACGCGAGAGCAGCGCCGAGTTCAGTTCGAACGAAGGATTCTCGGTCGTCGCACCGACGAACAGGATCACGCCTTTCTCAATATGCGGCAGGAACGCATCCTGCTGCGCCTTGTTGAAGCGGTGCACCTCGTCGACGAACAGCACACTGCGCTGCCCTTGCGCGAACCGCACTTCGGCTTCCGCAAGTGCGGCGCGCACGTCGGCGATGCCGGACAGTACGGCCGAAATCGCCCGGAATTCCGCGTTAGCGTACTTCGCCAGCAGCAGCGCGAGCGTAGTCTTGCCGCAACCCGGCGGCCCCCACAGCACCATCGAATGCACATGCCCCGCTTCGATGCTGCGCCGTAGCGGCGTGCCGGCTCCGAGCAGTCGTGTCTGGCCGACGATTTCATCGAGCGTGCGCGGACGCATGCGTTCCGCAAGCGGCTTGAGGCCCTCAGGTTCGGCAAACAACGTGGGGGAGGAATCGGTTTTGCGACGTGGCATCAACCGATTATACGGAGTGCCGCAGGCTGGTGCGTCAGCGTCGCTTACGCGCGTGCGACGGCGCTGGCGTGGGCTTTTCGCCGGGTTTCCATGGGCGCCCCAGCTTCTGCTCGATGTGATTGCGGATGAGCCTACGCACGACCTGCGATGGTGTGAGGTCCTCGAGCCGGCACAGATCTTCGAAGACCGCCTTCTTGTCGGGGTCAATCAGGATTGTGAGACGCGCGGTGCGGGTTTCCCGGGACATGCGTAAATCGTATTTACACGCGATGTGCACAGCATGATAATCGACAAAACCTCTGTCAAGCGCGCCGCCGCCCGAACAAAGCGCGCCCGCGGAGTGCCCCAAGGTAGGTTCCGATGTCACTGCCTAGCGCGTTACAAGCCGTATTCACGCTAGTCGTGGGCTGGATTGTGCTCGGCGCCGCGGGGCTGTTGCTGCCGCGCAATTTGGTCTGGGTAAGCCGCGTGCTGTTTCCGCTCGGGGCGCTGATCAGCGCCGCCATTGCGGCCTTCGCGTTCATTGCACTGCCGCTGCCGGCGGAAATGGCCACCCTTCCCATTGGCCTGCCCGACTTGCCGATGCACCTGCGCCTCGATGCGCTGTCGGCTTTCTTCCTGATCCTGATCGGACTCACGGCCGCTGGCATATCCATCTATTCGGCTGGCTACTTCCGCGCAGGCGAAGGTACAGCGCCGGGTCTGCTATGCCTGCAATACCATGTCTTCCTAGCCAGCATGGCGATGGTCGTGCTCGCCGACGATGCGTTCTGCTTCATGGTGTCGTGGGAAACGATGGCGCTATCGTCGTATTTCCTCGTGACGACGCAGCACCGCGTGCCGGAGATCCGCAGCGCCGGTTTCCTTTATCTGCTGCTGGCGCACGTCGGCGCGATAGGGTTGCTGCTGTGCTTCGGCGTGCTCCAAGGCGGCTCGTGGCAGTTCACGTTCGACGCGATGCGCCAGGCTGCACTGTCCCCGGCCTGGGCCAGCGTCGCGTTCGGCCTTGCGCTGTTCGGCTTCGGCACGAAGGCCGGCTTGGTGCCCTTGCACGTCTGGCTTCCCGAGGCGCACCCGGCGGCGCCATCACCGGTGTCCGCGCTGATGAGCGGTGTGATGCTCAAGACGGCGATCTACGGTTTGATCCGCATCTCGCTGGACCTAATCCACACACCGCAATGGATCTGGGGTGCAGTCGTGCTGGCGCTCGGCGCTTTCACTGGCCTGTTTGGTGCGGTCTTCGCGGCCGTGCAGACTGACATGAAGCGTCTGCTCGCGTATTCGTCGATCGAGAACATCGGCCTCATATTCACTGGCATTGGCCTCACACTGCTGTTCCGTGCGCTCGGCCAAGACTCGCTCGCAGCACTTGCCCTGGCTGGCACTCTCTATCACGCGCTCAACCACGCTCAGTTCAAGAGCCTGCTGTTCCTCGCCACAGGTTCCGTGCTGCATGCCACCGGCCAGCGAAACCTCGGCCGCCTTGGCGGCCTGATCCATCGCATGCCCTGGGTTGCCGGCTTCGCTTTGTTCGGTACGCTCGCCATGGCGGGGTTGCCGCCTCTGAACGGATTCGTGTCGGAATGGCTGCTGTTGCAAGCGTATCTGTTTACACCGTCGCTGCCGCAGGGAATGGTCGACATGCTCGTGCCGCTCGGCGCAGCCGCGTTCGCACTGACCGTCGCGCTGGCGGCTTATGTGCTCGTAAAGTTCTACGGCGTAATCTTCCTCGGGCGCGCGCGTGAAGCGGCGCTCGAGCAGGCGCACGACGCAAGCCTGCTCGAGCGCTGTGGGCTGACGTGGCTGGCGTCGACGTGCGTTGTGCTCGGCTTGTTCCCCGTCGTAGTGTTGCGCGCACTCGATCACGTCAACCGGCTGCTGCTCGGCGCGGGTCTCGGATCGCAAGCCGCTTCTTGGTGGGCGCTCACGCCGACTTCGGCCGCACGCGCGGCCTACAGTCCGCTCGCTTTCGGCAGCGGCATCGCCATCGCCGTCCTCGCCGTGTTCCTGTTCGTGCGCTGGCTGTATCACGGACGCGTGCGCGAAAGCGCAGCCTGGGATTGTGGTTTTCCTGCGCAGACCTCGCGTATGCAGGACACCGCCGAAGGCTTTGGTCAACCGATCCGGCGCATTTTCGGGCCATTCTTCCGCATCCGCCGGCAGGTGCCCTCACCATTCGACGCCGCGCCGCATTACGCGCTCGATCTTTCTGACCGCTGGTGGTATTGGGTCTACGAGCCCATCGGTCGCGCGGTGAAGGCCAGCGCCAACCGCATCGGCGTGCTGCAACAAGGCAGCATTGCGCTGTACCTGCTGTACAGCTTCGTCACGCTCGTCGCGCTGCTGGCGTTCGTGTTGTGACCCGCGACCTGCTGCTCGGCATATTTCAGGCGGTGCTGTCGATCGTCGCGGCGCCGCTCCTGCTCGGCTGGGTCGATCAATGTCGCGCCTGGCTGCAGAACCGCCGCGGTGCCGGTGTGTTGCAACCGTACCGCGTGCTGCGCAAGCTGATGCAGAAAGACGCTGTCGTCGCGTACGGCGCTTCGCCACTTTTCCGTGCCTCGCCCTATGTGCAGTTCGGTGCGATGTGCCTGGCCGCGGCGATCATCCCGATCGTCAGCGTGACGGCACCGCTCGCTGCGAGCGCTGACACGATTGCCCTTGTCGGCTTGTTCGCGCTTGCACGCGTGTTCATTGCGCTGGCCGGCATGGATATCGGCACGGCCTTCGGCAGCCTCGGCGCGCGCCGCGAAATGCTGGTCGGCTTTCTTTCCGAACCCGCGCTGCTGATGGTGTTCTTCACCGCCTCTCTGATCTGCCAGAGCACGCTGCTGCCAACGATCGTCGACACGCTGGCCCACCGCGAACTCGTGATATACCCAAGCCTCGCGTTTGCCGGCGTCGCCTTCACGATGGTGCTGCTGGCCGAAAACGCGCGCATTCCGATCGACAACCCCACCACGCATCTTGAACTGACCATGATTCACGAGGCGATGGTGCTCGAATACTCCGCGCGACATCTCGCGCTGATCGAATGGGCTGCGGCGCTCAAGCTCATGAACTTCACCGCGATCGGACTCGCGCTGTTCATACCGTGGGGACTAACCGCTGCGACCGCTGGGCCCAGTGGCCTAATCGTCGGTATCGTCACTACGGCGCTCAAGCTCACCGCGGCCGGCGCGGTGCTTGCCCTGATCGAAACGGTCAGCGCAAAACTGCGCATCTTCCGCGCGCCGGAATTCCTGGCCACCGCATTCCTGCTCGCGGTGCTTGGCCTGCTCGTCCACCAGCTGCTCGGAAGCTGACGCCGTGCCGACGCCAAGTTGGGCCTCGCAGTTGATCCATCTCGGCGCCGCGCTGTTGCTGCTGTCTTCGTTCGCAATGCTGTCGCAGCGGCGCATCCTGTCGCTGGTCAACCTGTTCGCGTTGCAGGGCGCGATCCTTTCCGTGTCCACGGCGATCGTCGCACACACCACCGGCGCCACCCATCTGTACGCCTCGGCGGCGCTCTCGTTGCTGCTCAAGGTGATCCTGTTGCCGTGGATCCTGCACCGCCTGATCACGCGCCTAAATGTGCGCTGGGATACTGAAACCCAGCTCAACATCCCTACGACGATGCTGGTCGGCATCCTCGTCGTCGTGTTCGCCTTCGCGCTCGCGCAACCGATCGCTCAGCTGTCCTCGGCGGTGACGCGCAGCACCATCGGCATCGCGCTTGCCGTCGTTCTGCTGTCGTTCTTGATGATGATCACGCGGCGCAAGGCGATCTCGCAAGTCATCGGTTTTCTGGCCATGGAGAACGGCCTGTTCTTCGCCGCAACCAGTGCGACCTACGGCATGCCGATGGTCGTGGAACTCGGCGTCGCGCTCGACGTGCTGGTCGGCACACTGATTCTCGGCGTGTTCTTCTTCCAGATCCGCGAGCAGTTCGACAGTCTCGACCTGCAGCATCTGGAACGGCTCAAGGAGGACTGATTTGGCGCTGCTCTGGCTGCTCGCGATTCCCCTCATCGGCAGTGTGACGCTCGCCCTGTTCGGCGCACGTCGATGGGGCGCCGAGCTCAATATCGGTATCAGCGCGGCCACATTCGCGGCCGCGGCGCTGCTCACCGCGCAGGTCATCGCAGATGGCCCGATGCTGTTCGCGCATGAGCAGTTCTTCGTCGACCCGTTCAACGTGTTCCTGATTGCGCTCACCGCCCTGGTCGGGCTGACCACGTCGGTGTTCTCGCGTCCCTACATGCGCGTCGAAGAGCACCACGGTCGCGTCAACCAGCGCCGCCTGCGCCTGTACCACAGCATGTACCAACTGTTCGTGTTCACGATGCTGCTGGCGCTCTCGACGAACAATTTGGGCCTGCTCTGGGTGGCGATGGAAGCGGCGACGCTGTCGACCGTGCTGCTCGTATCGCTATACCGTACGGCCGCAAGCATCGAAGCGGCGTGGAAGTACTTCATCCTGTGCGGCGTCGGCATTGCGCAGGCACTGTTCGGCACGATCCTGCTCTACTTCGCTGCGGAAAAAATTCTTGGCGCCGAGGGCAGCACAGCGTTGCTGTGGACGCATCTGAATGCAGTCAAGGGCCAGCTCGAACCGACGGTCCTTGCCCTCGCCTTCGTATTCCTGTTGGTCGGCTACGGCACCAAGGTGGGTCTTGCGCCATTGCACAACTGGCTGCCCGACGCGCACGCCGAGGGCCCGACACCGATTTCCGCAGTGCTCTCGGGCCTGTTGCTCAATGTCGCTTTGTACGCTGTCGTGCGCTGCAAGGTGCTGGTCGACGGTGCGACGCACAGTCCGCTCGCGGGACGCCTGATGATGGCGTTCGGACTGCTGTCGGTCGTGCTGGGCGCATTCTTCCTCTGGCGCCAGCGCGATATCAAGCGCCTGTTCGGCTACTCCTCGATCGAGCATATGGGCATCATCACATTCGCATTCGGCATGGGCGGACCGATCGCCAATTTCGCCGCACTGTTGCACATGACCGTGCATTCGCTGACCAAGTCAGCGATCTTCTTCGCCGTCGGTCACGCCGCGCAGAAAGCCGGCACGCAGATCATGGACGATATTCGCGGCCTGGTCGTAGTCAGTCCGACGATCGGCTGGGGCCTGATGCTCGGCACACTCGCGATCCTGGGTATGCCGCCTTTCGGCGTATTCACGAGCGAGTTTCTCGTGCTGACCACGGCGATGCGCGAGCACGCGTGGGCCACGCCGATCCTGCTGCTCGCGCTCGGCATCGCTTTCGCGGCAATCTTCACGCGCGTGCAGGCGATGGTGTTCGGCGAAACCGAATTGAAACCGCTACCACATTCCCCAGCCCTGCTGCCGGTGTTCGCGCACTTGCTGCTCGTATTGATGCTCGGTATCTACATTCCGCCGGCGCTGGCTGAATGGTACCGGCTCGCCGCCAAGCTGATCGGCTGATGAAGATGCGTGAGCAGTTTCCCGATCTCGTTTTTCAATCGCTGCCGGGCGCTCTGCCGGGTGCACGCATCGAAGCGACGCCGATGCAACTTATGGCGTTGTGCCGGCGCGTGCGCGAGTCCAGCGGCCGGCTGGTAACTATCTGGGGCGAGGATCTGCGCGATGAGGCCTTGGGATTCCGCCTCTGCATAGCGCTGGACTGCAACGACGAATTGATCGTTGTCGAGCTGCGCCTCGATCCGGAAAACCCGGCCTATCCCAATCTTGCGGAAATATTTCCGAGCGCCGGCCGCCTGCAACGTGCCGCCTTCGATCTGGTCGGATTGCGCGCGCTCGGCGGCGATACGCGGCCGTGGCTGCGCCATTCGGCCTGGCCGGCGGATGTATTTCCGCTGCGCCACGATGCGCCGGCCTCGCCGCCCGAGGCGCCTGCCGAATACGCCTTCGTACGCGTCGAAGGCGACGGCGTGCACGAGATACCGGTTGGGCCGGTGCATGCCGGCATCATTGAACCCGGGCATTTCCGTTTTTCCGTCGTCGGCGAAAAAGTGCTGCGCCTGGAAGAACGTCTGGGGTACGCGCACAAGGGCATCGAAAAACGCTTCGAGGGCCTTCCTGCAATGGCTGGTGCGCGTCTGGCCGCGCGAGTCTCCGGCGACAGCGCGGTCGCATACAGCTGGGCTTATGCGATGGCGGTCGAAGCTGCCAGTGGCACGACACCTTCTGCGCGAGCGCTGACCCTGCGCGCGGTGCTGCTTGAACGCGAGCGATTAGCCAATCATCTGGGCGACATCGGCGCACTCGGCAACGATGCCGGTCTCGCGTTCGGGCTCGCGCAATTCTCGCGCCTCAAGGAAGACTTGCTGCGTGCGAACGTCGCGGTATGGGCTCAGCGTTATCCGATGGACGCGATCGTGCCGGGCGGCGTGGCAGCCGACGTCAAGGCCGACGCGGCGCGCACCTTGATCGCGAATCAAGATGCAATTGCGGTGGAACTCGAGCGGCTGCGTGAGATTTACGACAACCATGCCGGGCTGCAGGATCGCTTCATGGATGCAGGCTGTGTGAGTCCGGAACTTGGCGCGCAGCTTGGCATCGTCGGTTTGGCCGCGCGTGCGAGCGGCAACGCGCGGGACTGGCGCAATGCGATGCGAATCGCACCATACGCGCGAGAATCCTGTCCCGTCGTCGTACGTCCGCAGGGCGATGTGGCGGCGCGTGTCGCAGTGCGCTTCGACGAAGCCGTGGTGTCGATCGCGCTATGCCGCGGCTGGCTCGCGGCGCTGCCCGCAGGCGACTTGTCCGTGCCGCTGGGTCAAGTCGCGACGGGCGCGTTGGGCATTGGCGGCGTCGAAGGCTGGCGCGGGCCGGTGTTTGTGGCCGTGCGCCTCGACGCGGACGGTCGCGTGCGCCGCTGCCATCCGCATGATCCGTCGTGGCACAACTGGCCGGCGCTCGAACACGCGATCATCGACAATATCGTTCCAGACTTCCCGCTCATCAACAAATCTTTCAACCTGTCCTACAGCGGATCGGACCTTTAGGAAGCGACGACGATGTGGCGTCTATTGCAACAAATACGACGAGTCGGTCTGGCAAGCGAGCCGGTGCCCGCGCCCGATCCGTCAATGCTGCAGCACGAGTTGCATGAGGAAATCCGGCGCGCATTTGGCCGCGCGCTTGCCATCCGCCAAGTAGATGCCGGCTCGTGCAACGGCTGCGAGCTCGAGATTCACGCGCTCAGCAATCCGTATTACAACCTGGAAGGTTCAGGTATCCGCTTCGTTGCCAGCCCGCGCCATGCCGACGCACTGCTGGTGACAGGGCCGGTATCCAAGCACATGGCCGAGGCACTGCGCCGCACCTACAACGCCACGCCGGAACCGAAACTCGTGATCGCTGTCGGTGACTGCGGTGCCTGTGGGGGCGTGTTCGGTGAGAGTTACGCAAGCCTTGGTGGCGTCGCCAATGTCATCCCCGTGGATGTGATCGTGCCGGGCTGCCCACCAACCCCCACGGCGTTGCTGCAAGGTATCTTGGCGGCGATCCGCAAGCCGCGAGCTAGTGTTTGAGCGGAAGCGCTTCGGCCGCCGGCGTCGGATCTCCCACCACGTCCACGCCCTTCGGCGGGGTGAACTTGAATGCATCCGCCGGCAATTTGGGATCGCGCTGCCAGTGTGAGAAGCGAATTTCCGTGCTATTGCCGAGCGAGTCCTTGAAGGTCATCCGCCCGAGACCGGCTGCGTCGAAGCCGAGGTCAGCGTACTCAAACTGCGGCTCCTTGTCCTTGGATTTCAGGCGCAGCCAAGTCAACCCGTCGCGTTCGCCCTGCTCGCCTGCAATGAAATCGCGATCCAGTTGCGATAGATCGGTCAACACCGTCAAGGGACTGTGCGCTTCCTCGCTGCCCTGAGCGCGCACCGTGACCTGCTCAAGGTCCGGATCGTAAATCCACACTTTTTCGCCATCGGCCACGATCAGCTGCTTGTAGGGCGCGACAACATCCCAGCGGAATTGACGCGGAGCCTTGAGTGCCAGCGTGCCGTGGCTGTTCTTTCCGCCGCCGTTGGGGTCGCGCACTTGCTGCTCGAAATCGGCGGAGATTGCATGAATGCCTTTGGCAAACGCATCGAGCCTGGCGTGCGCGGAATCGGCGGCACATGCAATCGTGGCAACTAGCAGCAGGGAAACGATGACAAATAAACGCACGCGATGACTACCGTGTGGAGGGATAAATAATCCGCCAGGGCGGCTGAATGCCACCTTTCGAATTCGCGTCAATGGCCCAGGATCTGCGCAAGGCGTGCGGTGAATTCCTCCTCGCTGGTGGAACCCGCATACAGTTGCAGTCTGATCTTCGCGCTCCCCACAGCATTGGCGACCAATACAGTATGCAGTTGCTCGCGCAGCCGCTTGCCCGCCTCACTGTCGGCCGGCAACGTGGCAAGCGAGTCGCCGAGCTTGCGCCCGTCCTTCGCGGCGGCGCACGCGGCGGCGGCGGGAGCGTCAAGCATGGAGCCATGTGACGAGCAACCTTGATCGAGCCATTCCATCACCACGTGACTGGCGACTGTGACTGAGCCGTCACCGTGATGCAGCTGAAATTCCTCCGCGGAGCCCGGACGCGATGGTGCTGCGGCAATCGCCGCTGCGGAAATCGGCACGCGTCCCGCCGCGGCAATCATCGTCTGCATGAGATTGAAACCATAATCGTGCAGGCGCGGCGCCTTGACCGCCTTCTTGAGCGATTCGACAACTTCCTTGGTGATACCGGCATCGCGTTCGACGACATAGGCCAACGTCAGCCATGCCAGTGCGTTGCCAGAATCGGCCTTGACTAGATCGCGCGCCGCCGCCGCAGACTGCTCGCATTCGGTTGGACACTGCGATGCGACCGCGACCGTCCACAACACCTTCGCGTTGCCGCCACCCGTGGCGTAGGCGCGTTGCAGGAGGCCATCGCTCGCGCTTTCATGGCCCGAAAGCAGATAGAGCGCGAGGTAGTCGTTGGCGTCCTTGGTTTGCGCCAAGGCATCGAACAGCGCCGTACGCCACTGGCGGTAGGCGTTTTCGTCGGTGGCGCCTTCAATCAGACTTGATGCGAACAAAAGGCAAACAAGAAGAATGCGTTGCATGGGGTCAGCTCATGATGATGCAGTGATTGTCGGTCAACGTTATTCAGCAATCAAACTTCCGGTGGTGGCGGCGCGAGCACTTCGCGATTGCCGTTGTGCTCCGGCGGGCTGACGATGCCGTCCTGTTCCATGCGTTCGATCAGGCGTGCGGCGCGGTTGTAGCCGATCTTAAGGCGCCGCTGCACGCCGGAGATCGAGGCACGGCGCGATTCGGTGACGATGGCCACTGCCTTGTCGTACAACTCGTCGTAATCGCCATCGCTTTCCTCGGCGTCTTCCGGCAGTCCGGATTCGCCGATCACGCGGCCGTCGCTCAAAGGCTGCACGTCGTTGAACACGTTCTCGATATAGTCGGGTTTGCCCTGGTTGCGCAGGTGCGCCACCACTTTATGCACTTCCTCGTCGCTGACAAACGCGCCATGCACGCGCTCGGGTGTGGCCGTGCCGGGCGGCAGATAGAGCATGTCGCCGTGGCCGAGCAAGGTCTCCGCGCCGGACTGATCGAGGATCGTGCGCGAGTCGATCTTGCTCGACACCTGGAACGCGATGCGCGTCGGGATATTCGCCTTGATCAGGCCCGTGATCACATCAACGGACGGCCGCTGCGTTGCCAGGATCAGGTGCACCCCTGCCGCGCGCGCTTTCTGCGCGAGACGCGCAATGAGTTCTTCGACCTTTTTGCCGACAATCATCATCATGTCGGCAAATTCGTCGATGATCACGACGACGTATGGCAACGGGTCGAGTGTCGGCACGACGACCGGCTCGGTCGTGTTCTCGGGCGCCTTGAACAGCGGATCGGCGAGCGGCTTGCCGCTATCGATCGCGTCTTTCACTTTCTTGTTGAATCCAGCGAGATTGCGCACGCCGACCGCAGCCATGAGCTTGTAGCGGCGCTCCATCTCGGCGACGCACCAGCGCAGTGCGTTCGCGGCTTCCTTCATGTCGGTGACGACCGGCGCCAACAGGTGCGGGATGCCTTCGTAGACCGAAAGCTCGAGCATCTTCGGGTCGATCATGATCATGCGCACATCGCGCGCGGTGGCCTTGTACAGCAGGCTCAGCACCATCGCGTTGAGCGCCACGGACTTGCCGGAACCCGTAGTGCCGGCGACGAGAAGGTGCGGCATCTTGGCCAGATCCACGACCGCGGGGCGACCGCCGATGTCCTTGCCGAGCGCCAGTGCGAGCGGCGATTTCACGCCATCGTATTTTTCCGAACGCAGGATTTCCGAGAGGTAGACGATCTCGCGATTCACGTTCGGGATTTCCAGGCCGATGACCGACTTGCCCGGAATCACGTCGACCACGCGCACGCTGATCACTGACAGCCCGCGCGCGATATCCTTGTCGAGATTGCTGATCTGGCTGCCCTTGATGCCGGCGGCCGGCTGCAGTTCGAAGCGCGTGATCACCGGGCCGGGAAAGACGCCGACGACGTTCGCGTCGATGCGAAAATCCTTGAGCTTGAGCTCGACCTGGCGCGAAAGAGCTTCGAGTGTTTCCTCGGAGTACCCCTTGACCTGCTGCTGCGGCTCGTCGAGCAGCGACAGCGGCGGGAGGTCGGAATTGGCGATGCCGGAAAACAACGGAATCTGCTGCTCGCGTTCGGCGCGTTCGCTCTTCTCGATCGCGCTTAGTGTCGGTTCGATCTTGATCGGCTCGCGCTTGGACTGCTTGACCGTTTCGACTTTGCGCACGACCTCGCGCTCGCTGCGTGCGGCACGCGCGACACGCGACTCGGAGGCGCGGCGGGCACTGGCGCCGAGCCAGCCGAATAAGATGAAGATGCCACGGCCGATGCTGTCCATCACCTTGAACCACGACAAACCGGTGGCCAGCGTGAGTGCAACCAGGAAAACCGCGAGCAGGAACAGGCTGGCGCCGACACCGCCGAAGCCGTGCGTCAGCGGCCTGCCGATCACCTGCCCGATCACGCCACCGGCACCGGCCGGTAAGGCCCGTGGCCCGGTCGCGTGCAGATAGGCCAGGCCGGTGCCGCCGACGAAGAACGCGACACCTCCAATCAGGCGCAGTGTCGGCTCCAGCGGCGAGCCTTCGATTGCCGCATGGCCGCGGAACAGCGTCCAGCCGAAGATCAACAGCATCAGCGGAAACGCGTAAGCCAGATATCCGAACAGGTAGAAGCTAAGGTCGGCAGCCCAAGCGCCGATCGTGCCGCCGAGGTTGCGCAGGTGCTCGGACTGACCGGCGTGCGACCAGCCGGGATCTTCCGGACTGTACGTGATCAGGCACAGCAGCAGATACACCGCCACCGGCACGAGCAGCAGGAACGCCGCCTCGCGCAGGCGGCGCTGCATCGCATCGCCGGACTCGTCGCTGGATTTGTTCTTTGACTCGCGCGCCACCGCGTGAATCTACTTCAAGTGTATATTTTAATCTATTGTTATTTAATCGAATTTCATTCCCTTGAGCGCCGGATGAACGAGCTTGCCGTTCTCGATGTTGATACCAGCGGCGAGCGGCGCGTACTTGCGCCAGTTCTTATCGCCGGCAAGGCGCTGCACGTACGGCAAGATCGCCGCACAGATCGCCTGCGAAGAGGTCTGTGGCACCGCGCCCGGCATGTTGGTCACGCAGAAATGCAGCACGCCGTCGACTTCGTACGTCGGGTCGGCATACGTCGTCGGTTTGGAGGTCTCGAAGCAACCGCCCTGGTCGATCGAGATGTCAACGAGCACGCTGCCCGGCTCCATCGACTTGACCATCGCACGCGTCACCACGTGCGGGGCCTTCGCGCTCGGGATCAGCACCGCGCCAATGACGAGGTCGGCATCGCGCACCTCGCGCGCCACGGTTTCCTCGTACGGATACAGCGCCGTGATGTTCGGTGCGAGGTTCATCATCTCGCGCAAGCGATCCTGGCGCTTCTCGAACACGATGACGTTCGAGCCACCGGCTGCGGCGAGTTCGGCCGAATTGCGCCCGGCAGCGCCGGCGCCGAGCACGACGACCTTGCCGCGCTCGGTCGACGGCAGGCCGCCGAGCAGCTTGCCCTTGCCACCGGCCGGCTGATGCAGCAGATGCGTACCGATCTGCACGGCGATACGCCCGGCGATGATCGACATCGGCGCGAGCAGCGGCAGCGAGCCATCAGCTTCCTCGACCGACTCGAAGGCGATACCGGTCAGGCCGATGTCGAGCAGGCGCTTGGTCAGCTTCGGCTCGGGCGCCAGATGCAGATAGCAGAACAACAGGTGATCCTTGCGCAGCAGCTTGAGGTCGCCTGCGATCGGTTCCTTGACCTTGACGATCAGTTCGCCGATTTCGTAGAGCTTCTTTGCGGTCGGCGCAATCTGCACGCCGACGCGGCGATATTCGTCGTCGGAAAAGCCGCTTTTCTTGCCCGCACCCTCCTGCACGTATACCTCATGGCCGCGGCGCACGAGATCGGCGCATGCGGCGGGCACGAGGGCCACGCGGCCTTCGAGGGTCTTGGTTTCGGAAGGAACGCCGATACGCATAGATAGCTCCAAAGTATGAGGATTGCGGACTTGATTCAGCGAGCGAGGCACCCCATGCTTCGGGCTCCCAGCCGATCAACCGCACAGAAGCGGTTTATCGAGCCGCCGAAAGACATTCGGCTCCAGGCCGATCTTTCGACGGTTCGATCAAACCGCTTCAGGACAAATTATACATGAGCACCCCCAAGCATTCGCGCCTGATCATCCTCGGTTCCGGCCCGGCCGGCTACACCGCCGCCGTGTACGCAGCGCGCGCCAATCTGAAACCAACGCTGATCACCGGCCTGCAGCAAGGCGGCCAGCTGATGACGACGACCGATGTCGACAACTGGCCGGGCGATATCGAAGGCCTGCAAGGCCCGGCGCTGATGGAACGCATGCAGAAGCATGCCGAGCGCTTTGCGACAGAACTCGTGTTCGATCACATCCACACAGCGGATTTGGCGCGGCGGCCGTTCCGCTTGGTCGGTGACAACGGCGAATACAGTTGCGACGCGCTGATAATTGCCACTGGCGCGACGGCGAAGTACCTGGGCATTCCATCCGAAGACAAATTCAAGGGCCAGGGGGTGTCGGCCTGCGCCACTTGCGACGGCTTCTTCTTCCGCGATCAGGAAGTCGCCGTGATCGGCGGTGGCAACACGGCAGTCGAGGAAGCGCTGTATCTGGCGAACATCGCAAAGAAAGTCACGCTCGTGCACCGTCGCGACAAGTTCAAAGCCGAGAAGATCCTGCAGGACAAGCTGTTCGCCAAGCAGCAAACCGGCAAGGTGGAGATCGTCTGGAATCACCATGTCGACGAGGTGCTCGGCGACGGTAGCGGTGTCACCGGCGTGCGCTTGAAGAGCACACAGGACGACAAGATCCGCGATGTCGCGATCTCCGGCCTGTTCATCGCAATCGGCCACACCCCGAACACCGCGCTGTTCGACGGTCAACTCGACATGAAGGGTGGTTATATCAAGATCAAGTCCGGTATCGACGGCGGCGCCACGGCCACCAGCGTACCCGGCGTGTTCGCGGCCGGCGACGTGGCTGATCAGGTTTATCGCCAAGCGGTGACTTCGGCGGGTTTTGGCTGCATGGCGGCGCTGGATGCAGAAAAGTATCTCGATAAACTGCTCGCCAGCTAGCAGTTCGATGCCAAGCCTGACCGCGCGCTTCCACGCCCGGTTGGACGAGATCGATGCTGCGAGCTGGAATGCTCTGCTACCCGACGACAACCCCTTCCTCGACCACAGCTTTCTCGCCGGACTGGAGCAACATGGCTGCCTGAAGCCGCAGCACGGCTGGCGCTCACATCATCTGGGCTTGTACGACGGCAGCCGGCTCGTGGCCGCGGCGCCGCTCTACGTCAAGCTCAATTCGCACGGCGAATACGTGTTCGACTGGGCATGGGCAGCCGCCTATGAGCGCAGCGGCCTCGACTACTTCCCGAAATTGTTATGTGCGGTGCCCTACTCGCCGGTCACTGGACCGCGCTTGCTTGTCGGCAACGGCGGCGATGTGATCCGCCTTGCATTGATCGACACGATCCGCGCCGAAGCGCAGCGCCATGGCTGGTCATCTGCGCATTTGAACTTCGCCACGGAAGCCGATGCGGCGGTGTTCGCGGCAAACAATTGGTTGTCCCGTTTTGACTGGCAATTTCATTGGCACAACCAAGGCTGGCGCGATTTCGTGGATTTTCTCGACGCACTGACTCCGAAGAAGCGCAAGAACATCCGGCAGGAGCGCGCACGCGTTGTCCGAGCTGGCGTGCATTGCGAAATACGCCTTGGCGCGGAACTCGATGCGCGCCTGTGGCGCGCAGTGCACCGGTTCTATCTTTCCACGTTCGAAGAAAAAGGTAATTACCCGGCACTTACTTTGCCGTTCTTCGAACACCTGGGTAGCGCGCTCGGCGAACGCGTACTGGCTGTGCTGGCATGGCGCGGGCACGCGTTGATCGGAGCCGCACTCTTGCTGCGCAGCCGCGATACCTTGTATGGGCGCTACTGGGGCTGCGCCGAACAACTTCCCGGTTTGCACTTCGAGGCCTGCTATTACCAAGGCATTGAGTACTGTCTGCGTCACGGCTTGCAACATTTCGAACCTGGCGCCCAGGGCGAGCATAAGCTCGCACGTGGATTCCTGCCGCAGCGTACGCGTTCGTTCCATTGGCTTGCCGATATGCGCTTCCGCGCGGCCGTGCATGATGCCCTCGTGCGCGAAGCCGCCGCTTTGAACGATTATCATGCCGAGCTGATGGCCCATTCGCCGTATGCAACCACGCCGTGATCCGCATTCCGATTCTGCATGCGGGGGTACGCGAGGCATTTCCGGATACGAGCACCGCGCTCGCTGAACCCAATGGCCTGCTCGCAGCGGGTGGCGACCTTTCGCCACAGCGCCTGCTCGATGCGTATCGCCACGGCATCTTTCCGTGGTATTCGGGCAATGAACCGATTCTGTGGTGGTCGCCCGATCCGCGCATGGTGTTCGCCACCGACGCAATCCACATTGCGCGCCGATTGCGCCGCTGGTTGAGAGGCTGCGCCTGGACGATCCGTGCGGACACGGCGTTCGTGCCCGTCATGCGCGCCTGCGCAGCCCCGCGCACGCATGAACGCGGCACCTGGATCACGCGCGCGATGCTCGCGGCATATCAGGAGTTGCATGCGCTCGGGTACGCGCACTCCGTTGAAGTCTACGACCCTGCCGAACAACTGGTCGGCGGAATTTACGGCGTCGCCATCGGACGCATGTTCTTCGGCGAGTCGATGTTCGGCGCGGCAACGAATGGCTCGAAAGTCGCGCTGATCGCGCTGTGCAAGACCCTGCATGAATGGGGATTCCCGTTGCTCGATGCGCAGGTGAGTTCGCCGCATCTGCAGACACTGGGCGCCTTCGAGATACCGCGTGCGCAATTTGTCGACCGCGTCCATGAGCTCAGCGCATTGGCCCATCCCGCCGGCTCGTGGCGTGTGCGCTGGTCGCTCGACCGGGCGGCGAAACTGGCCTGATTCACGCTGCGGCTCCGCTACAATATCTGCATGCCCGCGACTCACAGTCCAGCCCTGTTCGACCCTGCCCAGCTCGACCGGGCGGATACCGTGGTTCGCACCGAACCCTTCCGTTTCCTGCTTGCCATCGGGCAGCTTCCGGGCGATGCCGTCGCCGAGTTGCGCGAAGACTTCCCGAAGTACTCCAGCGCCGGATTCTTCCCTTATGAGGAAAAGGATTGCGGGCCGAGCATCAATCATCTGATTGCCGAACTGACCGACCCTGCTGTCGCCAGCAGCGTTGGCGCCAAGCTTGGCATCGATAATCTCGGCCAATATCCAACACTCGTGACGCTGTGCCGGTCATTGAACAAGCGCCACGGTACGATCCACACCGACAGCAAATCCAAGGTCGCGACCGCCCTGCTCTACCTCAACGAATCCTGGCCCGAAACCAGCGACGGCTGCTTCCGCTTCCTCAAGCGCATCGACGCCATCGACGATCTTGCCGCGCCCGAGATCAAGCCGTTGTACGGCAATTTCGTGGTGTTCAAGCGCGCCGACAATTCCTTCCATGGCCATTTGCCCTATGAGGGTGAGCGCCGCGTAATCCAGGTGGCATGGCTCACGAGCGAGGAAGAGAAGCTGCGCAAGACTCAGCGCGGAAAACTGTCGCGGCTGTTCAAGAAGCTGTTCGGCGGGCTCGATCGCCGTTTCGGAGCCAAGCGCGACAAGAACGCCGCGCACATGGACTGAGCTATTCCGGCGCCAGCACCTGATCGAACGTGTAGATCCCCGGTTCGCGCCCGGAAATCCAGATCGCGGCAGCCAGCGCACCGCGCGCGAAAATATCGCGGCTGCCGGCGCGATGCGTGAGTTCCAGGCGTTCGCTGTCAGTCGCGAAGATGACCGTGTGCTCGCCGACGATATCGCCGCCGCGCAGGGACGCGAAACCGATTTCGCCGAGCTTGCGGGGACCGACTTGGCCATGCCGCGAGAACACAGCTTTTTCGTCGAACTTGGTACCGTGGCCTTCTGCAACCGCCTGGCCTAGCACGAGCGCGGTGCCGGACGGCGCATCCTGCTTGCGCGAATGATGCATTTCCAGAATGTCACAATGCCAGTCCGGAAACGTGGCTGCTACGCGACGCGCAATGCGCACGAGCATGGCGACGCCAAGGCTGAAATTTGCCGACCACAACACCGGGATCGTGCGCGCGGCATTCTGCATTGCCGCCAGTTGTTCTTCGCGCAGGCCGGTGGTGCCGCTGACAAACGCCAGGCGCCGTTGCACGGCAAGCGCAAGCGCGGCGTCGAACGAATTGGAGCCGCTGAAATCCACAAGGACATTGCAGAGCACGTCGGGATCCAGCGAAGTGGAGAAATCCACGTCGCGAGGCAACGTGCCAAACACCCGATCGAGCGGCTCGTCGGCGAGCCCGGAGCCGGGTCGAACCAGAGCGCAGGCCAAGCGCGCCTGCTTGGATTCGAGTATGGCGCGTATGACGGCCTGGCCCATGCGGCCGGCCGAGCCGTAGACAACGACATCGACGAGATCGCTCATGTGCCGATGTTAGCAGAGGCCACGGCTAGCTTGTAACACGCTCCCAAAACTGTTTGACACCATCGAGCCAGGAACTCGCGCGCGGAGTGTGATCGCGCGCGTCGTCGCCGAAACTCGCTTCGAATTGCTGCAACAGATCGCGTTGCTCTCTGCTGAGCTTCACCGGCGTTTCGACTACTACCTTGCAGATCAAGTCCCCGACGTGGCCGCTGCGTACGTTCTTCACGCCCTTGCCGCGCAGTTTGAACATCTTGCCGGTCTGCGTTTCGGCCGGAATCTTGATCGTCGCCTCGCCGCCGAGCGTGGGCACTTCCAACTCGGAGCCAAGCGCGGCCTGCGAGAAGCGGATCGGCACCTCGCAATACAGATCGTCGCGTTCGCGCTGGAAGATCGCGTGTTCTCGCACATGCACTTCAACGTAGAGATCTCCGGGCTGCGTGCCGGCGGGGCCGGCTTCGCCTTCGCCGGAAAGGCGAATGCGATCGCCCGAATCGACGCCGGCTGGAATCTTCACCGCGAGCTTTTTTTCCTGCTGCACGCGACCTTCGCCACCACAGGACTTGCATGGGTTGGCGATCGACTTGCCGCTGCCGCCGCAATGCGGGCAGGCCTGCTGGATCGAGAAAATGCCGTTCTGCATGCGCACGCGGCCGTGCCCCTGGCAGGTACCGCAAGTGCCGAGCTTGCCGTCGGCGGAACCAGAGCCAGCACATTTTTCGCAGCCCGCGAGCGTCGGCACGCGGATCTCCTTGTCGATGCCGAACACGGCTTCTTCCAGGTCCAGTTCCAGCACGTAACGCAGATCGGAGCCGCGGCGCGGCCCGCGCCGGCCGCCGCCCATGCCGAAGATGTCGGAAAAGATGTCGCCGAAGATATCGCCCATATCGGCGAACCCGGCGCCACTGCGGCCGCCCATGCCATGCTCGAATGCGGCGTGGCCGTGTTGATCGTACATCGCCCGCTTCTGCTGATCGCCGAGGACTTCATAGGCTTCCTTGGCTTCCTTGAAGTGGGCCTCGCATTCGCGGTTGTCCGGATTGCGATCGGGATGATGCTTCATCGCCAGACGGCGGAACGCCTTCTTCAACTCTTCGTCAGAGGCATTGCGCTCGACCCCGAGCACTTCGTAGTAGCAGCGTTTTTTCATGGGCATGAAGGCAGGATCATTTGTTCGCCATTACGTGATTTTCGATGCGCCGATCCGGTGCGAGCCAGATCACCGCCACGACCGCGTACAGCACACAGGAGACTATGGGCGCGAAAAACGCGAGCACAATGGCAATGAGATAAATCGGCGGCGAGATCTTTTCCTTCCAGCCTCCGGCGAGAGCGCGCGCCAGCGCTCCGTCGCGGCCGCCGTTCGCCTGGATCAGAAAGTACACCAGCGGAATCCACGCCAGCGCGGTCATCAGCAGTACTACGCCGTATACCAGAGTCGGTAACGGCGCGGGAAACTCGCCGTGCTCGCCATGCGCTTCGTTCAGCCACGCCGTCGCGAACGGAAACAGCGACACCCAGAACAGCACCGCCAGATTCGCCCACATCACCTTGCCGTTGATGCGCTCGACCAGATGCAGGAGGTGATGATGGTTATTCCAGTAGATGCCGACGTAAATGAAGCTCAGTGTATAGCTCAGAAACACCGGCCAATTACCGAGCACCGCTTGCCACGTCGCCTCGTGCGGCGGCTTCAACTCGAGCACCATGATCGTGATGACCACGGCGATCACGCCATCGGTGAATGCTTCGAGCCTCCCCTTTTCCATATCGCTCTCTCAAAAGCCAAGCCGCTCGTCGCAACACGAGCGGCTCAATTTTTTCCTGCGAGTTGATCCGCCGACGCGCAGCGTCGGTGGATAACGCTTACTTCTTAGCGTCGTCCTTCACCTCGGTGAATTCCGCATCGACGACGTCGTCCTTCTTCGCCGACCCGCCGCCGGCTTGTGCGCCCGCATCCGCCGGACCGGGACCGGCATGACCCGACGCCGCGGCGGCGGCCAGCGATTGTGCGGCCTGTTCGAGCGCCGCGGTCCTCGATTCGATCGCGTCCTTGTCTTCGCCTTTCATGACGTTCTCGAGGTCCGCCAGCGCGGATTCGATCGCACCGATCTGGCCCGGCACCTTGCCGCCGTGTTCCTTGATCGCCGCGCGCACCTGGTGCACCAGCTGATCGGCCTTGTTGCGTGCGCCGACGAGTTCGTGGAATTTCTTGTCGTCTTCCTTGTTCGTCTCGGCATCGCGCACCATGCGCTGGATCTCGTCCTCGGACAGGCCGGAACCGGCCTTGATCTCGATGCGCTGTTCCTTGCCCGTCTTCTTGTCCTTGGCCGACACGTGCAGGATGCCGTTCGCGTCGATGTCGAACGTCACTTCGACCTGCGGCATGCCGCGCGGGGCTGGCTCGATACCGGCAAGGTCAAACTTGGCCAGCGATTTGTTTGCGCTCGCGCGCTCGCGCTCGCCCTGCAGAACATGCACGGTCACCGCACCCTGGTTGTCCTCGGCCGTCGAGAACACCTGCGTATTCTTGGTCGGGATCGTCGTGTTCTTGTCGATCAGCTTGGTCATCACGCCACCGAGCGTCTCGATGCCGAGCGACAGCGGCGTCACGTCGAGCAGCAGCACGTCCTTCACGCTGCCGCCGAGCACGCCACCCTGGATCGCCGCGCCGACCGCGACGGCTTCGTCCGGGTTTACGTCCTTGCGCGGTTCCTTGCCGAAAAATTCCTTCACGGCATCCTGAACTTTCGGCATGCGCGTCTGACCGCCGACGAGGATCACTTCCTGGATGTCGGAAACCTTCAGGCCCGCGTCGTTGATCGCGGTACGGCACGGACCGATCGTTGCCTTGATCAAGTCATCGACCAGCGATTCGAGCTTGGCGCGCGTGAGCTTGATGTTCAGATGCTTCGGGCCGGACGCGTCGGCCGTGATGTACGGCAGATTGACGTCAGTGTGTTGCGCGCTCGACAGTTCGATCTTCGCGCGCTCGGCGGCATCCTTCAGCCGCTGCAGTGCGAGCGAGTCGTTCTTCAGATCGATGCCCGACTGCTTCTTGAACTCCTCGACGAGATAGTCGATCAGGCGCTTGTCGAAATCTTCGCCACCGAGGAACGTGTCGCCGTTCGTCGCGAGCACTTCGAACTGCTTCTCGCCGTCGACTTCGGCGATCTCGATAATCGAGATGTCGAACGTGCCACCACCGAGGTCGTACACGGCGATCTTGCGGTCGCCGCCTTTCTTGTCGATGCCATAAGCGAGTGCGGCCGCGGTTGGCTCGTTGATGATGCGCTTGACGTCCAGACCGGCAATGCGACCGGCGTCCTTGGTCGCCTGGCGCTGCGAATCGTTGAAGTATGCCGGCACCGTGATCACCGCTTCGGTGACCGGCTCGCCGAGAAAGTCCTCGGCCGTCTTCTTCATCTTCATCAGGATCTTTGCCGAGATTTCCTGCGGCGACAATTTCTTGCCGTCGGCTGTCTCCAGCCAGGCGTCGCCATTGCCATGCGCAATGATCTTGTATGGCACGAGGTCGATGTCCTTCTGCACCTCGGCGTCGGTGAACTTGCGGCCGATCAGGCGCTTCACCGCATAGAACGTATTCTTCGGATTCGTCACCGCCTGGCGCTTGGCCGTGGCGCCGACCAGCACTTCGTTGTCCTTGAATGCGACGACGGACGGTGTGGTGCGGTCGCCTTCCGAATTCTCGATCACGCGCGTGGTTGTACCTTCCATGATCGCAACGCAGGAGTTCGTTGTGCCGAGATCGATACCGATAATCTTGCCCATGTGGTGTCTCCTAAATAGTTATTGTTTGCGGCCGCGCCGCAGATGAAAGCGAAAGTAGGGACGCGTTGGGTCAATTCAAGCGTGCGAGACCACAAAGTTGATTTCTATACCATTCGGTAAAGCTTTGTTCAGCCCTTGGCAATGGCGACGAGCGCCGGACGCAGCAGGCGGTCGTTCAACACATAGCCTTTCTGCATCACCGCTACGACGGTATTCGGCGCTTTGCCGCCGGCGTCGACCATGCTCATGGCTTGATGCCGTTCCGGATCGAACGGCTGACCCAGAGGGTCGATAGCTTTGAGTCCGTTGGCCTCGGCTACCTTGAGTAGCGCTTTGAGTGTCAGGTCCATACCTTCACGCAGCGCCTTGGCGTCGGCCGTGTCTGCGGTCAGGCCGCGTTCGAGGCTGTCGCAGACCGGGAGCAGTTCGCCCAGCAATCGCTCGTTCGCAAATTTGCGCGCCTGTTCCACGTCGCGCGCCAGGCGCTTGCGCTGGTTCTCGATTTCGGCGCGTTCGCGCAGCAATAAATCGCGCATTTCGCCGAGCTTGGTTTCGTACTCGTTGACGATCTTGCCGAGTTCGTCGACTTCGGGCTGAGCCGCGTCCGCGCTGGCGACATCTTGAGGCTGATTTGGGTTGTTATTTTGCATAGTCGGCATGCTCCGCAAGCAACAGCACGACCGACAGCTGTGCTGCCCGCCGAGCCGGATTTGATTTTACCCCCGCGCTTTATGGGGTTTGTCGCGCCTGATTCAAGGCGCCGGACAGTATCTGGGCCGTGGCCTGAACCACCGGAATCACACGCTGATACGCCATCCGCGTCGGACCGATCACCCCGAGTACGCCGAGCACGCGGCCTTCCACACCGTACGGTGCGGTGATCAGACTGCAGCTGTCGAGTGCCGCATAGCCGGATTCCTCGCCAATGAACAGCCGCACCCCCTCGGCGCGCGCACAGTTTTCCAGCAGCATCAGCAGATCGCGTTTGCGCTGGAACGCCTCGAACAGCTCGCGCAGACGATCCATGTCGGACAGCCCTTGCGAACCCATCAGGTTGATCTGCCCGGCTACCAGCATGTCGGCGCGCGGCTCTTCCGGGAACGCATGTTGGGTCACGTCGACGGCGGCTACCATGAGCTGGTGCAGTCGGTGACTGGTCTCACGCATCTCACGCGTGAGGCGCTCGCGGATCTCCGACATGCGCAAACCGCTGTAATTCGCGTTAAGGAAATTCGCGATCTGCTCGAGGTCGCTCGCGGAGTACGCACGCTGTGTCGTGACCACCCGGTTCTGCACTTCGTTGTCGGCGAACACGAGTATCACGAGCACACGGTTGCCGCCGAGCGCAACGAAATCGATTTGGCGAAACGGGAATTCCTCGCGCCTGGGCACCGTCACGATACCGACGAAATGCGTGACTTCCGACAATAGCGACGAAGCGCTGCTGAGCAGGTCCTGCGTAGCGCCTTCCGTCGGCAACTCTCGGCGCAGCTCCTCGATTTGCGGCGCGTCGAGCGGCTTGAGCTCCAGCAGGCTGTCGACGAAAACGCGATAGCCCTGGGCCGTCGGCACGCGGCCAGCCGATGTGTGGGGCGCCGCGAGCAGACCGAGATCCTCGAGGTCGGACATGACATTGCGAATCGTCGCCGGGCTGACATCGAGTCCGGCGCTTTTGGCCAGCGTACGCGACCCGACCGGCTGCCCATCGGCGATGTATTGTCCGATCAGGGCGCGCAGGAGTTGGCGCGCGCGGGCGTCGAACTTGTTTTGCATGGGTGGGGACATGGGTCGGAAAGCCGGTGTTTGCGCGCGGACGCTAACAATCGCCCACGCATAGGTCAATGAGGCTGCGCAGCCGCGGTTTCAACCATGCGGCAGCCCTGCGCGGGTGAGTCCAGGCATTCGAATTCGGATCGAACCATGCCGAGCGGGCCACGCCCGCAGCGGGTGGCGGGCTCCTGCGACGCGGGACCCGTCAGCGCAAACGTGCCTGCCAGTACCTCGCCTGGCCTTTCCGGAGCACTCAGATCGTACAGCACGGCTTCCGCCGGCTGCGGATCCCAGTCCGCCGAACGCGCCTCCGCACGGATAAGCTGCTCGCGCGTCCCGATCGCGTCAAGGTAGGCCAATATGTCGTCGCGCTCACGATAGCGCGGCAGCGCGTGCGCCAGGATCAGCCATACGCGTGCCCTGCCGCGAAAGTTGTCGAGTTCTTCGAGATAGCGCCGGCTGTCACCACGATGGCAGCCGCCGACTGCGTAGTCCGCCTCCGACAAGCCGAACTTTTCCGCGTACGCGCTCACGCCGGGCGCCGCGCCGTAGTAGACGTAGACGGCGTCGCCCGGCCGGTGGGCCACTTGCAGCTGTTGCAGTACCGTTTTCACGGGCTCGATGCGATACGGCGGCGGTGTGGCCGCGACTGGATACGCCGTTGGCAGAACCAGGCACGCTGCAACCAGCACAGCGGTCGGCTGCGAATACCGGGCTACGTACTCGTAAAGCGCGGCGACGGCGGCGGCGATCGCAAGGATCAGCGCCGGAACCAGGAACAGGATGAGCCGGTCCATGAACGGATACTGTCCCACCACCGCCGCGCCCAGCGTGGCGATGATCGGGCCGATCAAAATGGCTGCTGTCCGGCGCTGCCGGACCCACAGCACGCCACAGCCGATCGTTGCCAGCGTCGCGTAAGCCGGTGCGAAGGGATAGGCCAAACTCGCCTGTGCTCCGAATCCGAACAGCAGGCGCACATTTTGCCAAGGCCAAGCTGCCGCAAACGCGCCCGCAAATGAGCCGGGCGGAAACCCGCCGGCCCAGAACGCATGCATGTATTGCCGCGTTTCCGCGCTCATGCTGGCGACGGCAACAGCGGTCATGGCCAGCGCCGAGGCGACCCAAATGCCGACCATCAATGCCCTCGAGCGCCACTGCGCATCCGGCCGGCCGGCGCGCACCAGGATGGGCAGAGCAACCCCAGCGACGACCAAAGCCACGCCTTGCGAAAACCATGGCAAGACCGCGCCTGCGATCGCCAGGAACCACGCTTTTCGTGCATTCAAGGGCCGCATGGCGAGTTCGCAGGCGAGCAAGGTCAGCAAGATCGCAGCGGTCACGTCAGACGAATACTGCTTGACGATGGCGCTGAAACTCACCACCGGCGCGGCCATCGCGAACAGCAGCATCGCTACGCCGGCGCCAGCGCCGGGCAGCACGAACGCGGCCAGCCGCGCGAACGCCAGCAATGCAACTAGGGAGCACACGAACGGAAACAGGCGCAGCGCGTAGTCGCTCGCCCCAAACGCCAGCGACACCAGCTTTTCCACGAGCAAGAACCCCTTGGGCGCCAGCTGATCGAATGGCAGTGGCTGCACGAGAAGATCGAACAAGTTGTTGCTCTCAATCGCCTTAACCAAGGCGATTTCATCGAGCCACAGTGACGCGCCAGCCGCATACTGCACGCCGCGCAATACCAGACCGATCGCGATTGCGAGAACGGCTAGCCAAACGACAGGAATGTTGGTCGACGCAAACTTCGCGGACATCCGGAGTCATCCTAGATGGCGGCTGACGCGGTGTCCACGCGCGAGTTTGGGGTTATGGCTCAAAGTCCTGTAACTTGTGCGGTGTTTTCCTGCACGAGTGGTAATCCCCCAAAAACGC
>Ga0157379_10000442_pt1 | contig 33636 bp, 29 predicted proteins | sample S25metaG_FD_121802 | JGI IMG/M metagenome (GOLD analysis project Ga0157379, IMG submission 121802) | Switchgrass rhizosphere microbial communities from Kellogg Biological Station, Michigan, USA - S2-5 metaG | ecosystem: Host-associated > Plants > Roots > Rhizosphere > Soil | place: USA... | reverse complement strand
TACATGTACCAGCCGTCGTGGCGGCGCGCGCCTAGAAGCTCGTAGAACTCGATCGAAGGCTTGTTCCAGTCGAGCACCGACCACTCGACGCGCACCGCATTCGCCGCGACCGCGGTGCGCGCCAGATGCGCCAGCAGTTCCTTGCCGTGGCCTTGGCCACGGAACTTGGACCGGACGTAGAGATCTTCGAGAAAGATGCCGCGTGCCGCCGCGAAACTGGCATAGGTCCAATACCAGGTGGCGAAGCCGACCGGCTCGCCGCCCGCGAAGGCGAGATCGCAATTGAGCAGCGCCGGTTCGCCCAGATAATCGCGGCGGATGACCTCCTCGGTGATGTGAAAGCTGCCGAGTAGCTTTTCATACTCGGCAAGCTCGCGCAGCAGGGTCAGGATCAGAGCTGCTTCGCCGCGTCGCGCGCGTCGGATGGTGAGGCTGCTCACACCGCGATCTCGGCTTTGATCGTGGGATGCGCCTGATAATTTTCCAGCGTGAAGTCCTCATATTTGAAATCGAAGATCGACTTCGCCGCCGGATTGAGCGTCATGCGCGGCAGCGGATAGGGCTTGCGCGTGAGCTGCTCGCGCGCCTGCTCCAAATGGTTGAGATAGAGATGCGCATCGCCAAGCGAGTGCACGAATTCGCCGGGCTTGAGGCCGGTCACTTGCGCGATCATCAGTGTTAGCAGCGCATAGCTCGCAATATTGAACGGCACGCCCAGGAAGATGTCGGCGGAACGTTGGTAGAGCTGGCAAGACAGCTTGCCGTTCGCGACATAGAACTGGAACAGGCAGTGGCAGGGCGGCAGCGCCATCTTCGGCACATCGACCGGATTCCATGCCGTGACGATCAGCCGGCGTGAATCGGGATTGACCTTGATGTCGCGCACGACGTTGGCGATCTGGTCGATCGTCCCGCCATCCGGCGTCGGCCAGGAACGCCATTGCTGGCCGTAGACGGGGCCGAGTTCGCCGTTGGCGTCGGCCCACTCGTCCCAGATCGTCACGCCGCGGTCCTGCAGCCAGCGCACGTTGGTGTCGCCCTTCAGGAACCACAGCAGCTCATAGATGATCGCCTTGGCGAACATCTTCTTGGTCGTCAGCAGCGGAAAACCATGCGCCAGATCGTAGCGCGCCTGATGGCCGAAAACCGACAGCGTGCCGGTGCCGGTGCGGTCGCGCTTCTCCACGCCCGTCTTGAGCACCAGTTCCAGCAGGTCGTGATATTGGCGCATTGCGTCCGCCGTCCGATTCCACCGTCAGTTTAGCGCGAGAATGTTCTCCGGGCGCGGCTCTTTGGACCCGTCACCCGCGAGAATTTCGGTATCCGGCCACCTCGTCAGTTCGGCTGTCCGATCACTCGGCGTTACGGTCGGCGGAGACGCCTATTGCCTGAGAGACGAGGCCCAGGTTCATCTAACGCTATGACAGCAAAGGGCGATGTCAACTGCTTCAATTCTTTACCCGCCATGCCTATATTGCTGGTGTCGGCTTGTCCGACTATGGCGATAAACGACTGCGTAATAAGCGGCCCGGACCCGGGGGCAGTACCCGGCGCCTCCACCAGGGCGCTTCGCGCCAGAAGTCAGATGCCGGAAGTCAGAAATCGGAAAGCTTCCGATTTCCGTGTTCGGTTTTCCGATTTCCAGCGCGAAGCGCCCCGGCGGGGGCGAAACAGGATCGACGGACGTGTAAAGGCTGTTCTTTCGCTCGGTATGGTTCCGCCGTTATCGGGCTACTCGTATAGGTGCCAACGATAATGAAATGGCCCTCGCTGCCTAACTTCGGTTAGCCAAGCGCGGTTCGGGGAGCACCGGGCAACAGAAGCTCCCCACTTATCATAACCCGCCCGCTCTCGGACTCCGCCACCGTGGCCGAATCGGTGCACGCATGACACACTGCGCGCGCCACAGATTCTGCGGGAGGACCTCTTGGGCAGCATCAACATTGGCCGCGTCATTCTCGGCGGCTTTGTCGCAGGCGTCATCATCAATCTCTTTGAGTTCGTCTTGAACGGCATCATTCTGAACAACCAGTGGACCGATCTGATGGCCTCCATCAACCGGCCGGTTCTGGGGCTGCACGAGATCATCATTTTCAACGTCATCGGCTTCGTCATGGGCTTGGTTGCGGTGTGGACCTATGCCGCGATCCGGCCGCGTTTTGGCATCGGCATCAAAACCGCCGTCTACGCCGCCCTGCTGACCTGGATCACGGCCTATGTGCTCGCGACCGGAACGCCCTACGTCATGGGCGTGTTCACGCTGGAGATGTCGCTGACGCTGGTTCTTGTCGGCCTCGTTGAAATCATCGTCGCGACGATCGTCGGCGCCTGGCTCTACAGAGAAGCCGCCTAGCTACAGATTGCCTTCTTCGTCCTCCCGCGTGGCAAGGCTCGTGGTCGAGGTCTCGCCTTGCGCGGCGGCGCGGTCGGCTTCGAGCTGCAAGCGCAGCTTGCGCGGTTCTTCGACCAGGCTGATAAGCAGAATAAGCGCAATGAACTCGCATACGATCGCGACCCAAAACACGGCGTGATAGCCAAGGCTTGCCGCGATTACACCGCCGATCAGCGGGCCAGCAGCGCTCATGATGCTTTCTGCGGTATTTGAGAAGGCGAGCCGCATCGCCATGTCGTCGCGATGGCCGAATTCGAAGACGATGTTCTGCGCGCTCATCTGGTAGCCAGAATTGCCCGCGCCCAGCCCGAAGAAGGCGATGAACAGCCACAAAGGCGAGGTGACGCTCATCAGGAGCACGGTCGACAGGATCCAGAAGGCCAGCGCGATGATGAAGTTGGAACGAAAGCCGTAGCGGTCGGCGAGATAGCCCCAACCCACGCTCATCACTGTGTCGGCGCCGAGAAAGGCGAGCGACAGCGTGCCCACCGTCTCGCCCGAAAACCCAATCTGCTTGCCGACATAGATGATGTAGAACGGTTGCGCCACACGGCTTGCAATCGCAAACGTGCGCGCGATCATGAAATACATGAAACCCGGATTGTTCTTGAGCATCGGGACCAGGTCGCGCACGCGCTCGCGAATGGAACTGCGTGAACGGATGGTCGGCGGCTCTGGCTCGCGCACCAGGAAGCGGAACGCGGTCAGACCAAGGCTCGTCAGGATGAAGGCGAGCGTGAAAGTGGTAGAATAGCCATTGCCGAAGACATTGTGGCCGATGAGGTATTTGCCGGCGAAATAGGAGAGCGATGCCGCCACGATGCCGCCTGTCAGGTTGCGCCAGCCCTGCAGCTGGCCGCGCCGGGCGATCGGGATCATCTTGGCCAGCAGAAACTGGAACGCGACACCTTGCGGGCCGGAGAACAGCCCAAGCAGAAAGAGGAACAGCAGCACGCTTATGAGCAGCGGCGTGCCGCCGAGAAACCAGCCGGCCAGCGCAATGCCGAGGATCTGCACGCGCATCATGGTGCCGAGGAAGATCGAGACTGGCAGGATCTTCTTGCGATGCTCGATTTGAGCGGCGCCCGCGATGGGCGATATCACCCCGCCCAGCTGCTGCAGGCTGGCACCCAGGCTGACGAAAAAGTCCGAACCGGAAATCAGATGCAGGTAAGCCGGAATGAAGGTCGGCGCGTTCACCAGGCGAAAGCCGGTCATGCCCAGCATGCCGTGCACGAAATGGCCGGTATAGTTGCGCCGCAGGTTCTGCCAGACGAAGCCGTCATAGACAGCTTCGCGCTCTTCTGGGTTCTTTGTGCCGGCATAGATGTCGGTCATTCGGCCGGCGCGTGCTGGATAATGAAGCCGGTCGCCCGGCGATAGACAACGGCAGCGGCGGCGAACGCGATGACGATACCGCCGCCGATGGTGATGGCATTGGTAACGCCGAGCCGGCTCGCCAGCGTGCCGAGGAGCAGCGCGCCCCACGGCATCATGCCCATAAAGCTCTGCGTGTAGTGCGAGATGACGCGACCGCGGAAATGCTGATCGGCGACGATCTGGATGATGGTGTTGGTGGTGCCGCCGAGCAGCATCAGGCTCGCCGATGTCGGCAACAGGAGCAACGTGGAGAGCCACAACACCTTGGAGTGCGAGAAAAGGATCAGCCCGAGGCCAAAACTGAAACCCGCCAGCACCGGCGCGTAGACGAGCTGCTTCTCGCTGATGCGCGACAACAGATAGGCACCGATCAGCGCGCCACCGCCGGCAGCCGACATCAAGGTGCCGACGCTGGTGGAATCGCCGTGCAGCAGATCGCGCGCCACCGCGGGCATCATCGAGACATAGGCCGCGCCGAACATCGACGACACGGCCACCAGGAGCAGCGAAATGCGGATCTGCGGCGACTTGAAGGAATAACGGTAGCCGTCGGCGATTTCGCGCAGCGCCCGCTGGTTGATGCGCGGTGGTCGTTCGGCGAGTTTCATCATGTAGAGGCTGATCAGCACCGCGCCGAACGAGGCTGCGTTGAGCGCAAAGCAGATGCCCTCGCCCACCACCACGATCAACGCACCGGCAATCGTCGGACCGACGATGCGCGCCAAGTTGAACATCATCGAGTTGAGAGAGATCGCATGGCGCAGATCGTCGCGGCCCACCATGTCGAGCGTCATCGACTGGCGCGAGGGAATGTCGAAGGAGTTGATCAACCCCATGGTTAAGGCGAGGCAGATAATCTCCCACACCTGCACCGCGCCCGTCAGCGTCAGCGTTGCCAGGATTGTTGCCTGGAGCATTGCGGCACTTTGCGTGAATAGCAGGAATTTGCGTCGGTCGACCCGGTCGGCGACCATGCCGCCGAACGGCGTCATGAAAAAAACCGGAACCGTCGAACAGAATGACGTAACGCCAAGCAGCACCGTTGAATGCGTCAGGCTGTAGACCAGCCACGGCATCGCCGTGTTCTGCATCCACGAACCCATGAGCGAGATCAGCTGGCCGGTGAAGAACAAGCGATAGTTGCGGTGGCGGAAAACATTAATCAGGCCCGTGCGCCGCGGTGCGACGAAATCGGCGATCTCCTGTTCCGCGGGCGGCTCGTCAGGCGGTGTCCCGATGATGTTTTCCGGTTCGCCGCTCATGTGGTGCGAAGGCTGCTTGTCAGCACCCGGCCCTTCATGCTCCCGTTGCGGCAACCGCTATTGATTTTGAAGGAAACGCCCATGTCCGATACCGAGGTACTCTTCAAGCCGTTCCGGCTCAAGTCTCTTTCGCTGCCTAACCGCATTGTCATGGCGCCGATGACGCGCTCCAAGTCGCCCGATCAAATCCCGAATGACCAAGTTGCCGCATACTATCGGGCGCGCGCCGAAGGCGGCGTCGGCCTGATCCTGACCGAAGGCACCGCGCCCGAGCACAAGTCCGCGACCAACGATGTCAACGTGCCGCATTTCCATGGCGCAGAATCGCTTCTGGGCTGGGGCAAGGTCGTCAGCGAAGTGAAGGCGGCGGGCGGCCACATCATGCCGCAGCTCTGGCATCAGGGCGTCGTGCGCCATCCCGGTACCGGTCCCTACCCCGAACAGCCGAGCATGAGTCCGTCCGGCCTGGCGCGCAAAGACAAGAAAGTCGCCGAGCCGATGAGCGATGCCGACATCGCCGACGTCATCGCGGGGTTCGCGCGCAGTGCGGGTTACGCGAAGGAGCTCGGCTTCGACGGCGTCGAACTGCACGGCGCTCACGGCTATCTGATCGACCAGTTCTTCTGGGAAGGCACCAATCAACGCGACGACAAGTATGGCGGCTCGCTCGCGGCCCGCACCAACTTCGCCGCCGATGTCACGCGCGCCGTGCGCCGGGAAGTCGGCCCCGACTTTCCCATCCTGCTGCGCTTCTCGCAGTGGAAGCAGCAGGATTTCACCGCCAAGCTGGCGCACACGCCGCAGGAGCTGGAGGTTTTCCTGCGCCCGCTGATCGACGCCGGCGTCGACATGTTCCATTGCTCTACGCGACGGTTCTGGGAGCCGGAATTCGACCAGCTCAACTCCGACATGAACCTCGCGGGCTGGACCAAGAAGATTTCGGGTCTTCCGACCATCTCGGTCGGTTCGGTCAGCCTCAACGCCGACTTCATCACCGCCTTCCGCCAGGCCACAGCGGAGGTTTCCGGCATTGAGCGTCTCGTGGAGATGATGGAGCGCGGCGATTTCGACCTGATCGCGGTGGGCCGTGCCCTCATCGTCAATCCGGATTGGGCCAACAAAGTTCGCGCCGGCAAGCTGCGCGAGCTGACGCCCTACGATCCGAAAGCACTGACGACGCTTTGAGCGCGACTGTTCGCAACCAGTCACCATGGCCGGGCTTGACCCGGCCACCCAGTATGGCACGACCACGCCGTACTACGGGATACTCGCCGCCGCGCCGACGCGCGGCTGCTGGGTGGCCGCCTCAAGGGCGGCCATGGTGCAACGGGAATTGTTGAAACTGGTCTAACGCCGCCGCCACAATTGCATCCTCAACCCGTGTTTCGGCCGCAGCGTGATGCGGGCAAGCGGTTCGACCGGATGTCCGGGCACCAGTTCCAGGCGGAAGCGGCGCATGATCTGGACGAGAATGATCATCGCCTCCTGCATCGCAAAGCCCATGCCGATGCAAATGCGCGGACCGGCGCCGAACGGCAGATAGGCGAAGCGATCGATCTGCTCGCGTCGGGGCGGCAGGAAACGTTCGGGCTCGAATTCGTCCGGCCGCTGCCATAGGCGGCGATGGCGATGCAGGATCCAGGTCGAGATCAGTACCGATGTTCGCGCGCGGACAGCGACGCCGGCGATCGTGTCCGCCGCGACCGCTTCGCGGCTCACGAACGGGGCCGGCGGATAGAGCCGCATCGCCTCTTCGAGGACTGCACGGGTGAAAGCGAGTTCGGGCAAGTCGCCCCGCGCCAGCACCGTCGCGTCCACTGCGGCAACTTCTTGCGCCAGCCTGGCATCGGCGTCGGGAAATTGCGAGAGGAGATAGAGTGTCCAGGCGAGCGCATTGGCCGTCGTCTCATGGCCGGCGAAGACAAAGGTCATGACATTGTCGAACACCTCGCGGCTGGAGAACAGCGTGCCGCCTTCGGGATCGTGCGCGGTCAGCAGCAAGGTCAACAGATCGTTCGGCGCGGCGGCAGCGTCGCGCTCGACCAGCGTCTTGCGGCGTGCGATCAATCCCGCCATTTCGCCGCGGAAATAGCGCAAGGCTGGCGCGGCGCGCAGCCTGTCGGGTGTCGGCACCCAGCGCGGCACGCCGAACAAGCCCAACAAGTCGATGCGGCCCAGCGTCTCCAGATAGACAAGGATGGCGCGCGACATGCGGCCGTAGTCCATGGTCACATCGCCGGAAAATACGGTGCGGCAAATGATATCGTAGGTCAGCCGCATCATCTCGTCGGCTACGTCGAGCACGCTGCCAGCCGGCAGGCGTTCCCAGCGCGTCAGCATGTCCGCCGCCGCGGCCGCCATGATCGGCGCGAACCCCGCAACATGGCGCATCTGGAACATCGGCGCCGCCGTGCGGCGTTGGAAGCGCCAGCTCTGCCCTTCCGCGTTCAACAAACCGTTGCCGAGCGCCGGCTTCGTCAGGCGCTGCACCTGATCGCTCTTGATATAATTGCCGACATTGTCGAGCAGGACGTGCTTGATGGCGGCCGGTTCGTTGACCAGCAGAAAGTCGCGGATGCGCGACTTGAGATGCACCAGCGGCAGATTATAGGCGCGCGCGCCGAACGCTGCGATGGGATTCTGCCGCAGTTCCCACAACACCCGCAGGAACGAGACCGGGACCTCGCGCGGAACTGGTGCGGCCGGTCGCGGCGCAATGCGGCTCTGTGTCATCTTCACATCCTTAAGACCGGCATCGCATGCAACAAGCGGATCGTATCACGACTTGCGACGCCGCATTGACTCCGACGATGCTGCGCTTAGTCTTCCGCCCTCACTCCGGATTGTGCATGGCAAAGGATTTTATCGGCTATCAGGCGTTGACGGACGCGGCACTGCGCGGCGTCGTGCGCGACACGCTGCGCCGGATCGAGAAACAGGGTCTGATCGGTTCACACCATTTCTATTTGACTTTCAAGACCAAATTTCCCGGCGTCGACATTCCTGATTTCTTGCGCGAGCAGTATCCCGATGAAATGACCATCATCCTGCAGCACCAGTTCTGGGGCCTGAAGATCACCGAGGAGCGCTTCGAGGTCACCCTCACCTTCAAAAAGCTGCCGGCAACGCTCGTCATTCCATTCCCCGCGCTGACCGCGTTCTTCGATCCCGGCGTGCAGTTCGGTTTGCAGTTTCGCGGACCCGAGGGCGACGCCAAGACCGGCTCGCCGCAGATGATGCCGCCGACGCCGGCGCCGGAACAGAACCGCGAAAAGACGGCGGAGACCGCACCGTCCAAAATCGCCGAGACCGCGGGCGAAAAGGCTCCCACGCCGCAAGTCGGCGAAGTGGTGAGCCTCGATTCGTTTCGGAAAAAATAGGCTCGCAGGCGCCAGAATCGCTGTTTAAACTAGCTCCATGGGCGAATTTACTATCAATGATATCGACGAGCTAACCATGGAGCAATTGCGCGAGCCCGCCCGACGGAACGGTCGATCCATCGAAGACGAGGTTGTCAGCATTCCTGAGGAAGCTGCTGGCCCGAAATCGGTGCCGGATCCGAAAGTGCACCGGTAATCCGAGTGACCAAAACCCGCATCGAGACCGACTCGTTCGGCGCCATCAAAGTCGTCGCCGACCGCTATTGGGGAGCGCAGGCCGAGCGCAGCCGGAACAATTTCAAGATCGGCTGGGAGAAGCAGCCGCTGCCGATCGTGCGCGCGCTCGGCATCGTCAAGCGCGCCGCCGCCGAGATCAACATGGAACTTGGCCTGCTCGACCGCAAACTCGGCGCAAAGATCATTGCCGCGGCGCAGGAAGTGATCGACGGCAAGCTCGACGCTCACTTCCCGCTGGCGGTGTGGCAGACGGGCTCCGGTACGCAATCCAACATGAACGCCAACGAGGTCATCTCCAATCGCGCGATCGAGATGCTGGGCGGCAAACTGGGCTCCAAGTCGCCGGTGCATCCCAACGATCATGTCAATATGAGCCAGTCGTCGAACGACACCTATCCCACCGCGATGCACATCGCCTGCGCCGAACAGATCGTTCACGATCTGCTTCCGGCGCTGAAGAAACTGCATGGCGCACTCGTCAAGAAGCAGAAAGCGTTCAAGGACATCATCAAGATCGGCCGCACGCACACGCAGGACGCGACGCCGCTGACGCTTGGCCAGGAATTCTCCGGATATGCGACGCAGGTGGCGAACGGCATCGAGCGCGTCGAGCAGACGCTGCCGAAGCTGATGCAGCTGGCCCAGGGCGGCACCGCCGTCGGCACCGGTCTCAACGCGCCGATCGGGTTCGCCGAGAAAGTGGCGGCGCGTATTGCCAAGATCACCGGCCTTGCCTTCACCTCGGCGCCCAACAAGTTCGAGGCGCTGGCCGCGCATGACGCGATGATCTTCGCGCATGGCGCGATCAACACGGTTGCCGCCTCGCTGTTCAAGATCGCCAATGATATCCGATTTTTGGGCTCGGGACCGCGCAGCGGCCTCGGCGAACTCGCGCTACCCGAGAACGAGCCGGGCTCTTCGATCATGCCGGGCAAGGTCAATCCGACGCAGTGCGAGGCGCTGACGCAGGTTTGCGTGCAGATTTTCGGCAATCACACGACGCTAACTTTCGCCGGCAGCCAGGGCCAATTCGAACTCAACGTCTACAATCCGGTCATGGCCTACAATTTCCTGCAATCGGTTCGGCTCATGGCCGATGCGGCGGAGAGTTTCACCGTGCATTGCGTGAACGGGATCACGGCCCGGCGCGACAACATCAAGGCCGGGCTTGAGCGTTCGCTGATGCTGGTGACCGCGCTGGCGCCCAAGATCGGCTATGACGCCGCGGCGAAGATTGCCAAGAGCGCGCACAAGAAGGGCACGACCTTGCGCGAGGAAGCGCTCAAGAGCGGTCTGGTCACGCCCAAGGAATTCGACCGGCTGGTGCGGCCCGAGAACATGGTTGGGCCTCGCCCTTCGACAAGCTCGGGGTGAGACCCAAACAAGGGCCTTCGAAAAGCTCAAGGTGAGAACCAAACACGGTCCTCATCCTGGGCCCGTCGAAGGATGGACGGGAGGCTCCAGCGGCCGCGGATGACAGCACTATTGAAAAAGCGATCCTTCACGCTCTCCCGCCATCGCACCAGCGTTGCGTTGGAAGCGGAATTCTGGGTCGTGCTCGAAGCGCAGGCCGCGAAGGAAGGCGTCAGCCTGTCGGCTTTCGTCGCCGGCATCGATGCAGCGCGCGGCGCACGCCCCTTGGCCAGCGCCATGCGCCTGCGTGCGCTTGCTGCCGGAAATCGTCTCGCCTAACCTTTTTTGCAACCCCTGCTGTCACCGTCCTGACACCAAGCTGGCAGCAGAATGTGAGAAAGTCCGCTGACAGAACGGAGGCCCAGCTCATGATCACGCTATATCACGCACCGCGCTCGCGCTCTTCGCGCATCATCTGGCTACTTGAGGAACTGGGTGCCGAGTACAAGATCGAACTGGTGCCGATCGTGCGCGGCGACGGCACGGGCAAGCCCGCGCCCGATAGCTATCTTGCGATCCATCCACTGCGCAAGGTTCCAGCGATCGAAGTTTCCGGCGAGATCGTCTACGAGTCGGCCGCGATCTGTCTCTATCTGACGGACTCCCATCCCAAGAAGGACGTCGGGCCGTTGCCCGGCCACAACGACCGCGCCGAATATGTGCGCTGGTTATTCTTTTATACCGGGATTCTCGAACCGGCGGCCACGGCCCGCTTCCAAGGCTGGGACAAGGAGAAGCCGACCGGCTTCGGCAAATTCGAGGACGTCGAAGCGATCATCTCGCGCCAGCTTGAACGCTCGCCCTACATCGTCGGCGACAAGTTCACAGCCGCCGACATTCTGATCGGCTCGGGCGTGCAGTTCTTCAAGGGCACGCTGTTTCCCGAACGCACGCACTATAACGACTATGTTGCGCGCTTGACGTCGCGCCCGGCCTATCTACGTGCGCAAAAACGCGATGAGGGCTAGTGCCGGGTGATCCATTTGACCAGCGGGGTGAAGGTCAGGCCCTGCACGGTGATCGAGAACGCGACGACGGCATAGGTGATCGACAGCAGCAACGCGCGCTCGGGTCCTGCCGGCAGCGTGAGCGCCAGCGCCAATGACAGCGCGCCATGCAGCCCACCCCAGCCCAGGATCAGGGTCGGGCGTTTTTCGCCGTGCCGCAGGCGGTAGTAGAAACCCCAAGGCAGCACCACTGCGAAGCGCGCAAGCAGCACCAGCGGAATGGCAGCAAGCAGCAACCCGCTTTGATGGGCATGGAACGGCACGGCGATCATCTCAACGCCAAGCAGCAGGAAAAGCAACGCATTGAGAATCTCGTCGACCAGCGTCCAGAACGCCATCAGATAGCCTTCGGTCTGGCCCGACATGGCCTGTTTGGCGCGGGTGCCGCCAAACAGCATGCCCGCGCCCACCACCGCGATCGCGCCACTCAGATGCAGCGCCTGCGCCGCGGCATAGCACCCCATGGCCAGCGCAATCGACAGGCTCACTTCGATCGCGAAATCATCGAGCGTGCCCATCAGCCGGATGACCAGCCAGCCGGCGGCCATGCCGAAAACGAGTCCGCCCAGCGCCTGGATGATGACATCGCCGACGGCCGCACCCGGACTAACGCTGCCGGTGCCGGTCGCAAGCGCAAGCAGCGCGGTGAAGGCAACGATCCCGACGCCATCGTTGAACAGTGCCTCGCCTTGCAGCACGACTTGCAAGGGTTTCGAGAGCTTGACGAGCCGTACCGTCGCCAGTACGGCCACCGGATCGGTGGGACTGATCAGCGCGCCGAACACCAACGCCCAAGACAGCGGCAGCGGCAGGCCGAGCGCCCCGCCGATCAGCCACAATCCCAATCCGACTATGACGATGGATCCCGCAACTCCGAGCGTTGCCAGTGCACCGACGGAGAGCCAGCGCTTGCGCATTTCGCCGAGATCCACCTGCATCGCGCCGGCAAACAGCAGAAAGGCCAGCATGTAGCCCGTTACGGTGGAGACAAAGTCGATGCGATTGATATAGGCCGCGATCTGGCGGCTGACTTCGAACTGTGGAACGAGCCCTTGCAAGACGAATAGCAGGACCGCGCCGACAAGTCCGGCAATCAGCATGGCGACGCCGTTCGGCAGGCGCAGCGTTTTGGCGTTCAGCCACCCGGCCAGCGCAACCACCGTCATCAGCGCGGCGACGAGTTCAAATGGGGTCATGCCGACTCGGAGAAGTTTTATGCGAGTTTTGGCGCGCTGTGCTACGAAAGCAAAGACTATCGGAGCCGCCATGACGCAAATCATCAATCTGCGGCGCATACGCAAGAATAAGCGCCGCGCAACCAAGGCCAGCGCAGCCGAGGCGAACCGCGTCAAGCACGGCATCGCAAAACCGGTCCGCGCGCAGGAACGGTTGGCGCGTGAAAAGACCGAGCGCGCGATCGACGGCCATCGTCTAGACGACAAGAAATAACGCAAACTCTGAAAATCTGGTTCAGCCCGCATTCAGCCATGCGGCGACACGCTCCCCACGACGCCGGATGGTCCTGCGTCAGGAGACGACATTCTCCCAATCCAAGGTGGAGTTGATACGATGAAGAAACTGCTTTTGGGCGTGGGGGCGCTCTTGTTGGCGACCACCGCCGTTCCGGCGGCGGCCAGCGACTGGGACGGCTATTCCGGCTACCGCAACGGCTACGGCTATGGCGGCTCCGGCTATGGTTCGGGCTATGGCTACGGCTCGGGCTACAATTATTTCGATGTGGTTCGCCAGCATGTTCGGGCATGCCGGCAACATGCGCGCTTCCATCAACGCTTGACGCAAGAGCATGAAGAACTGCATGACGAAGGCATCGACACTGGCTGGGATCATCGCGGCGCGCATGACGCGCTCGCCGATGCCCACGATGCGTATCATCACAGTCACTTCGGCGCGAGCAACTGTTCCTACTGGAACCGCCAGTACTACAATATGTTGCAAGGTGCGCGGTATCGCGGCTATGGCCGTTCCTACAGCTGGGGTGGCTACTAACCCACTGTTTGCCCAGTGGCTCGCGTCGCGTTTGGCGCCGGCCACTGGCGCACGTTAAGAAAGGAATTGATGATGTCGCGCAAAGTCGTGTTCGCAGCACTGCTGGCCGGAGCGTTCGCTCTTACGACGTCGGCCGTCGACGCCCATCCCAGGCTGCGCATGGCGCTTCCCGCCGCAGGCGCCTTGCTGAAGGTGGCGCCCCGGGAGATCCGCATGAAGTTCAGCGAAGGCTTGATCGTGCAGTTCACCCGCATTGAGTTGAAGGACGGGCGCGGCCGGCGCGTACCGACGGGCAAGGCGATGCTCAATCCTGGCGACAACAGCAGATTCGTCGTTCCGATCAAAGCAAGACTCGGCGCCGGGACATACAACGTCGCCTGGAGTGCGGTGTCGGTAGACACACACCGCGTGTCGGGCCGTTACACGTTCAAAGTAGTCCGCTGATGCTCGAAGCGGGGCTGATTGCGTCCCGCTTCGTCCATTTTGTCGCTGTGCTGTCTTTGTTCGGCGCAGCGCTCTTTCCGCTCTACGCGATCAGGGGTGACGACGCCGGGCTGCGGCCGAAGCTGCGCTTGATTTTGCTCGGCTTGATCGTGCTGGCGCTGGCGAGCGGTGCCGGCTGGTTCATATTCACCGCTGGTGCGATGGCGGGCGACGCGGCGCTGGCGTTCGATCCGGACACGCTCAGCATGCTGCGATCCACCGAATTCGGGCAGCTCTGGCTCGCGCGTCTCGTGTTGTTGCTCGTTGGCCTCGTTCTGCTTGCCTGGTGGCCGCGCGCGCTATGGGGCCCAAGTATCGCCTTGGTCACCGTCTTGGTGTTGCTCAGTCTGGCTGGAACCGGCCACGCGCGTGCGACGGAAGGTGCGCTTGGCCTAATTCATTCCACCGCGGACGCGACCCATTTGCTCGCCGCCGGAACCTGGCTTGGCGGGTTGTGGCCGCTCGGGCTCGTCATCGCCGCTTCGCTGAGAGACACAAGCAACACAAGCGCCATCGCCGAGCTGCTGCGCCGCTTCTCGGGTGTCGGCACCATCGCGGTCGCGACGCTGGTCGCAAGCGGCCTCGTCCAGACCTGGATTCTGGTCGGAACACCAACGGCGCTGATTTCATCGGGCTATGGCCGGCTGCTATTGGCCAAGGTGGCGCTGTTTTTGGTGATGGTCGCGCTGGCAACCGCCAATCGCTTCTGGTTGACGCCCCAACTGAGCCGCAATCCGACGTCGCAGAAATACCTGGCGCGCTTGCGCCACCATGTCATTGGTGAACAGGCGTTGGGCCTTGGTGTGATCGGGATCGTCAGCATCCTCGGCACATTGCAGCCCCCCGTCGCACTTTAGCGCGCGATCCAAGAATCAAAACGGCCACAGGCAGGACCTGTGGCCGTCTCGAATCGCAGTGCCGAGGCTCAGCGGAAGTGCCAGTTGCCGTCATCCTGGCGGCACGCGGTACCATCACGCTCGAAGCGCTGGCCGCCGCGATACGTCACCGCATGGAAGTCGCGGCAAACAAAGCCGCCGTCGCGATATTCGCGGGTCGAAACGAAGGTTCCGTGGTTGTTGTTGTGCCGCCAGGAATACTCCCGGCCGACATCGCCGTTCAGGCCTTCGCCATAGACGTCGAATGCGTAGCGCTGGTCGTCGCAATCGATGTCGCGCGCCAGGGTATTGCCGAGCAGGCCGCCGAGAATGACGCCGCCTGCGACCGCACCGCCGTTTCCATGACTGGCCGCACTACCGATCAAACCGCCTGCGATCGCGCCGAAGATCGTGCCGGCGGCTACGTTGCCCTGATGGCAGGAGCGCTCATAGTCGCCCTCGCGGTAGTAGTTTCCCGGAGGCACGCCGCCGCCATAGCCCGGCCCACGGTCACCGCCATAGCCCGCACTTGGACCTCTGTCATCGTACCAACCGTTACCGAAGACGTTGCCTGAGGCCCAACCGCTCTCGCCGAGCTGTGAGCCAATGTCGCGCAGCTGTCCGGCATAGCGGCGGAAGGTGCGCTGATCGATGCCCTGGTCGCTTTCATAATAACTCTGCAAAACATGGGCCTCGATCGAATCAAGGTCCTTCTGGATCTGCCAAGCCCGCCTCGGGTTCAGCGAACGGTTGCGCACGCCGGCTTCGATGCGATCGTCGAGGTGCTGCTCCCACCGCGCCAGGCGCGAATAGCCTTCATCATTGTCGTTGATGGTGATCGGGTCAGACATTGCCGAGGTGCTAAACAATAGGCTGGCGGCTGCCAGCATTAAGGGCGTTTTCCTGTGCATGACTTACTCCAATAGTTGCCCTGGGCTCCGCTCTCACAGGGACGCCCCTCCGGTTGACCCTATAACGGCCTCAAGGCGTTTCTGTTCCCGCTTTCGCCGGTTCGAAAAATGTTGTTTTTGCAGATTGGCATGACATTTGTTTCAACCCTTTGCTTTAGGAAATGATTTCCGCATGTCTGATCAAACAATCGGTCCGTTGAGCGGTGTTCTCGTCGTGGATCTGACACGGGTGCTTGCCGGGCCCTATGCCACGCTGGTGTTGAACGAACTGGGTGCCCGCATCATCAAGGTCGAGCCCGCCAAGATCGGCGACGACAGTCGCCATATCGGGCCGTTCGTTCAGACCGCTGCCGGAAAAACCAAGTCCGGCTATTACATGAGCGTCAATCGCGGCAAGGAATCGATTGCGCTTGATCTCAAGGCCGAAGCGGATCGCAAGATTTTCGCGGCCCTCCTCGAGCGCGCCGATGTGCTGGTCGAAAATTACCGCGGCGGCACCATGGAGCGGCTGGGGTATGGCTATGAGACGCTGAAGACGACGCATCCCAAGCTGATCTATTGTGCCGTGTCCGGCTTCGGTCATACCGGGCCGTACGCTTCTCGTCCGGCCTACGACATGGTGGTGCAGGCTATGGGCGGCGTGATGAGCCTCACCGGTCATCCCAACGCACCGCCGACACGCGTCGGCACCTCGATGGGCGATCTCGACGCCGGCTTGTTCGCCGTCATCGGCATCATTGCCGCCCTCTATGCGCGCAAGACGACCGGTCTTGGCCAGAAGATCGACATCTCCATGCTCGACTGTCAGGTGGCGCTCTTGGAAAACGCCATCGCGCGCTATGTCGCGACCGGCAAGGTGCCCGAACGGCTGGGTTCGCGCCATCCGTCCATCGCGCCCTTTGCCGCCTTCGCCACCAAGGACGGACACATCGCGATTGCGGCGGGCAATGACGATTTGTTCGCGCAGGTGGCCAAGGTACTTGGACACGAGGCGATGATCGCCGATCCACGCTTTGCCTCGAACTTGCAGCGTGTGCAGCATCACGAGGCGCTGCACGAGCAGATGGAACTCGCCCTGTCGCGGAAGCCCTCGAAGGAGTGGTTGGCGTTGCTCGCTGCCGCCGGCGTGCCATCGGGCCCGCTCAACAATGTGGCGCAGGTCATGGAGGATCCGCAGATTCTCGCGCGCAACATGATCGTCACTGCGCTCGATCCCGAGCTCGGCCCAATCCGCATGCAGGGCAATCCGGTGAAAATGTCAGCCTATGAGGATCCGAAGACGCGACCACCGGCTTCCGATCTCGACGCCGATCGCGCGGCGATTTTGACAGAGCTGGGCATCGACGATTCGCGCTAGTGCTCACGTGCGGCACGAATAAAGATGGTCGACCCGACGAGGGCGGAGGCTTTTCGCATGGGCGGCCTCCACGAGAACAAAAGGGCGACACGGCGCGCGTCCGGCTGCTAGATTGGGCGCAAGATGACCGCGAATACCAACCCCTATTCCGATCCACTCGACCGCGCGTTCGAAGAAGCGTCCGCCGCCGAGCCCGTATCGCGCGAGCCTTCCTATCTCGTGGGGCTCAACAGCGAGCAGCGAGAGGCGGTGCTGGCGACGGACGGGCCGGTATTGGTGCTGGCAGGTGCCGGTACCGGCAAGACGCGGGTGCTGACGACGCGGCTCGCGCACATCCTGGCGACACGCCGCGCCTGGCCGGGACAAATTCTCTGCGTCACCTTCACCAACAAGGCGGCGCGCGAGATGAAGGAGCGCATCGGCGGGCTGATCGGCGGCGTGGTCGAGGGCATGCAGTGGCTCGGCACCTTCCATTCCATCGGCGCCAAGATGCTGCGCCGGCACGCCGAACTCGTCGGTCTCAAGGCCAACTTCACCATTCTCGATGCCGACGACCAGCTCCGTCTGATGAAGCAGCTGATCGAGGCCGACGGCGTCGACGAGAAACGCTGGCCGGCGCGAAACCTTGCGGTGATGATCGACGGCTGGAAGAACCGCGGCCTAGCGCCCGCCGAGGTGCCGCAGGGCGAAGGCCATGGCTACGCCTTTGGCAAGGGTCGCGAGCTCTATGCGCAGTATCAGCAGCGGCTCAAGGATCTGAACGCGGCAGATTTCGGCGACCTGCTGCTGCATGTTTTGACCATCCTGAAGACGCAGCCCGACATCCTTGCCGATTACCGCGAGCGCTTCCGCTACATCCTGGTCGACGAATACCAGGATACCAATGTCGTGCAGTATCTCTGGCTCAAGCTGCTCGCCACCGCGGCGGGCAATGTCTGCGTCGTGGGCGACGACGACCAGTCGATCTATGGCTGGCGCGGCGCGGAAGTGGAAAACATCCTGCGCTTCGAGCGTGACTTTCCCGGCGCCAAGGTCATCCGCCTGGAACGCAACTACCGCTCGACCTCAGCGATTCTGGGCGCTGCGTCGGGCCTCATCGCGGCCAACAAGGGTCGTCTCGGCAAGACCTTGTGGACCGAGGGCGAGCCGGGCGAGAAGATCAAGGTCCAGGGCGTGTGGGATGCAGAGGAAGAAGCGCGCAACATCGCAAGTGAGGCCGAAGACCTGCACCGCCGTGCACAGCCTTTTTCGCAGATGGCGATCTTGGTGCGCGCCGCCTTCCAGATGCGCGAGTTCGAAGACCGCTTCATAGCACTCGGCCTACCCTATCGCGTGATTGGCGGACCGCGTTTCTATGAACGCGCCGAAGTGCGCGATGCCATGGCCTATCTGCGCCTCATCGCGCAGGGCGATGACGATCTCGCCTTCGAGCGCATCGTCAACAAGCCCAAGCGCGGCATCGGCGATGCCAGCGTCCAGGCGCTGCACAAATACGCCCGCGCACGTCAAGTCCCGCTGCTCGCCGCCGCGCGCGAAATCGCGGACACCGACGAAGTGCCGCCGAAGGCGCGCAAGGCACTGGCCGAACTTGCGGCCAACTTTGCGCGTTGGACGCAAACTGCGGGCCACCTGCCCCATGCCGAACTCGCCGAGATGGTGCTCGACGAGAGCGGCTACACCGACATGCTCAAGGCCGACAAGTCCGCCGATGCGCCGGGCCGCCTCGAGAACCTGAAGGAATTCGTCCGCTCGATGGAGAGTTTCGAGTCGCTGGCGGCATTCCTCGAACATGTCTCGCTCGTCATGGAGATTGCACAGGACGAGTCCGGCGACCGCATCAACCTGATGACCTTGCATGCCGCGAAGGGGCTCGAGTTCGACAATGTTTTCCTGCCGGGCTGGGAGGAAGGTTTATTCCCCTCGCAACGAACCATGGACGAGAACGGTCTCGCGGGTCTCGAGGAAGAGCGCCGCCTCGCCTATGTCGGGCTCACCCGCGCGCGGCAACGCATCCGCGTCAGCTTTGCCGCCAACCGTCGGGTGCGTGGCAGCTGGCAAAGCGCACTGCCCTCGCGCTTCATCACCGAGCTGCCGGAAGAACATGTCGATGCCGTGGTCGATGAAGGCTTCTACGGCGGCTCGGTCGGGTTTCGCGACAATGCCAACGCGGCGGGTTTTGCCAGCACCTATGACTCACCGGGCTGGAAACGCGCCCAGGCCAATCGCGCGGCGAGCGGCGGCATGCGGACACGACCGCCCCTGATCGAGGGCCAGGCGCACACCATCCAAACCTCCGACCCGCAAAGCTCGGTCTTTGCCCTGGGCGAGCGCGTATTTCACCAGAAATTCGGCTATGGTGTCGTGGTCGCCGTCGAAGGCAACAAGCTCGGCGTCGACTTCGACAAGGCCGGCGAGAAAAAAGTGATCGACACGTTTGTGACGCGGGCGTGACGTGCCCTCCGCAATTGTCATGGCCCGCCGGAGTGCGGGCCACCCAGTTGGGCACATGCGCACTTGTAGACAAATGAGTTGCGGCTCAATCCTGCAACACTTCAAACTTTAATCACCTGGGTGGCCCGCACTCCGGCGGGCCATGACAAGCTGGGTTGATATGTTTCAAGGATTTCTTCCTTAATACGGCACAAACCCCAGAATCTGCGACAGCATGAAGCCGCACACCGCGCACATCGGCGACAGGGCCGCGAACATCACGATTGTTCCCAGCGCGGCCGACGAACGTTGGGGCTTCTGCCCGTAGTGGCCGGCCGGCGCGGCGGCGGTGTGCGAAACCATCTTGATCTCCTCGGTTTCTGGCGCAGTCGAAAATTCGACATGCATTCTTCTAAAAATTGATTCAACTCGACCCGCGCTAATACGCGCTGAAGTTCCACGCGCGCATTTTTCGAAAGTTAGATTTAAACTGTCTAGGTTCCGCGCGGAAAATCTGGAAATATTTTTTACTCGCGCGCGACGTGTCGAATGCGCATCCCCCCGGAGCAAAAAAATCACGGATTCGCCCCCGGAGGCGCCTAGCTGTCGCAAACGATCGCGCTCCGCTATATCCGCAGCAGCCATGAGCAACCATCCTCCCTTGTGGAAGGCGCACGTGACGCTGGCGAAGGCACTCGCGGCAGACGTTGCCGCGGTGCTGGAACTCAGCCCGCCGACACCGCAGGCGTTGCTGATCGTGGACGAATTGTTCCAACCGACCGCGACGGTCGAAGCGCTGTACAGCGAGGCGCCGGATGCCGAGCTGCTTTCACGCCTGACCGGACATCCCGTCATCGTTGCGCCCCTGCCCGATCAGGATTGGATCAAGCTGAGCCAGGAGGGCCTGGCGCCGGTGCGCGCCGGCCGCTTCTTCGTCTATGGCGCGCACGATTCCGGACAGGTGCCGCACGGCGTCATTGCATTGCGCATAGAGGCGGGGCTGGCGTTCGGGACGGGCCACCACGAGACGACGGCGCTCTGCCTCGCGGCACTCAGCGATTTGTCCAAGCGGCGGCGATTTACGCGGGTGCTTGATCTTGGCTGCGGTACTGCGCTGCTCGCCATCGCCGCCGCGAAGCTATGGCGCAAGCCGGTGCTCGCCTCGGATATCGACCAGGTGGCGATCGACGTTGCGAAGCAGAATGCGCGCGCCAATGCTACGGCGCCGTTGGTGCGCGCGATCACCGCCGACGGGCTTACCCATCCCGCTATCCGCGCCGGCGCGCCTTACGATCTGATCGTGGCGAATATTCTGGCGAGCCCGCTGACGCAGCTTGCACCGGCCATCGCGCGGGCACTGGCCCGTGGCGGCATGCTGGTCCTGTCCGGGCTGTTGCGCGACCAGGAAAATCTTGTTGTGAGTTTCTACACGCCCCATGGCCTCATCTTGCGCGCACGCCGTCGCGACGGGCCGTGGAGCGCGCTGGTTTTGGAACGGCCGGCGGCTTAAGCTTGGACAATGATAATCTCGTCATGGCCGCCCTTGAGGCCGCCATCCATCGGCGTGACGGACCAACGACAGGCACATTCACATGGACAAAATCGGCCCCTTTCAAACCTATGAGAACGAAACCGATGCGACGACCTGTGCGCCGCGGCTGGCGGCCTTGCGCGCCGAGCTCGCGCGCCGCGGCCTCGACGGTTTCGTCGTTCCGCGCGCCGACGAGCACCAAGGCGAGTATGTGCCCAAGCGTGCCGAGCGCCTTGCCTGGCTGACGGCCTTCACCGGTTCCGCCGGTGCCGCCGTCGTGCTCATGGACATGGCGGCGGTATTCGTCGATGGCCGCTACACATTGCAAGTGCGCCAGCAGACCGACACCAAATTGTTCGAGCCGCGCGATCTCGTCGAGGAAGGCCCGGCCGGCTGGATCGAGAAAGTGCTGCCGAAGGGCGCCAAGCTCGGTTACGACCCCTGGCTGCACACCGCCGCCGCGGTCGAGGGACTGCGCGCCGCCGCCGAGAAAAACGGCGCCAGCGTCGTCGCCTGCGAAACCAACCCGATCGATGCGGTGTGGCACGATCAGCCGGTGGCCCCGACTGCCAAGGCGATCATCCACGACATGAAACTCGCCGGCGAAAGCGCCGAGGCCAAGCGCACCCGCATTGCCGAAGATGTGAAGAAGACCGGCGCCGATGCGGCCGTGATCACCATGCCGGATTCGGTGTGCTGGTTGCTCAACATCCGAGGCGGCGATGTTCCGCACACGCCGTTCGCATTGTCGTTTGCCATTCTGAACAGTGACGGCTCGACAGATCTGTTCATGGATGAACGCAAATCCTCGCCCGAGCTCGTCAAGCATCTGGGTAATGCCGTGCGCCTGCGCGATCCGAAGGACTTCGCGCCGGCGCTAGATGCCTTGCGGGGCAAGACCGTCGTTGCCGATCCGACCACGGCGGCGGCGGCCATCTTCGACCGGCTGAACAAGGCCGGTGCCAGGATCAAGCGCGCGCCCGATCCGGTGCAGCTGCCCAAGGCGTGCAAGAACCCGATCGAGATCGAAGGCACGCGCCAGGCGCACATCCGCGACGGCGCGGCGCTGTCGAAATTCCTGTGCTGGCTGGCGCGCGAGGCGCCCGGCGGCCATCTGACCGAAATCGATGCCGCAAAAACGCTCGAAGGCTTCCGCGCCCAGACGGGCGCGCTGCGCGATCTGTCGTTCGATTCGATTTCCGGCGCCGGCTCAAACGGCGCCGTCGTGCACTACCGCGTCACCAACTCGACCAATCGGCCGATCAAGAACAACGAAGTCTTCCTGATCGATTCCGGCGCGCAATATCCCGACGGCACGACGGACGTGACCCGCACCATCATCATCGGGGCGCCCACGGCCGAGATGAAGGATCGCTTCACCCGCGTGCTCAAGGGCCATATCGCGCTCGCCACGGTGCGCTTTCCGGAAGGCACGCCAGGTGCTGCGCTCGATGCCTTTGCGCGCCGGCCGCTGTGGGAAGCGGGGCTCGATTACGATCACGGCACTGGCCATGGCGTCGGCTCCTACCTTTCGGTGCATGAGGGCCCGCAGAATATCTCCAAGCGCCACATCACCCAGCCGCTAAAGCCCGGCATGATCTGTTCCAACGAGCCCGGCTTCTACAAGGCAGGCGAGTTCGGCATCCGCATCGAAAATCTCGTCGTGGTGAGCGAGGCAAAGCCTGTGCCGGGCGGCGAGCGCAAGATGATGGAGTTCGAGACCATCACGCTGGCTCCCATCGATCTTGGCCTCGTCGAGCCCCAGCTGCTCAGCGCCGACGAACGCGCCTGGCTAAATGCCTATCACGCGCGCGTCCGGGCGACGTTGCTGCCGCTGGTTGACGCCGAAACGCGACCCTGGCTCGAACAAGCAACCCGCGCGATCTGAGGTGAAAAATGCGTAAGGACCGCGCCGCGCCGCATGGCACGCTCCATCGCCTCTCGCTCGAGAGTCGCATCCTCGAGGGCAATTTCCTCGAGGATCCCACGATCCGCGAGATCGACGTCTACGTGCCGCACGGCCATTTCGGCAACGGCCTGCCGCTGCTCGTCGACCTTGTCGGCTTCACTGCCGGCGGGCCGGTGCACGCTAACTGGAAGAATTTCGGCGAGAATGTGCCCGAGCGGCTCGACCGGCTGATCGCGTCGGGCGCGATGCCGCCTTGCGCGGTCGCCTTTCCCGACTGCTTCACCAAGCTCGGCGGCAATCAATATGTGAACTCGACGGTGATGGGGCGCTGGGACGATTTCCTTCTGCAGGAGGCGGTGCCGTTCGTCGAGAGCAAATTCGGTTGCGGCGGCAACGGCCGGCGCGGCGTGTTCGGCAAGTCGAGCGGCGGCTATGGCGCGATGGTACATGCACTACTGCATCCCGATTTCTGGAGCGCGGCGGCGGTGCATTCCGGCGACATGGGATTCGACTTGCTGTACCGGCACGAGTTCGTGCCGGTGCTGCGCGCACTCGCCAAGACCGAGGGCGGCATAAAGCAATGGATCGACAAGTTCTGGGAGTCGAAGAAGTTCAAGGACTCCGACATCCACATCATCATGATCCTGGCGCAGGCCGCGAGCTTCGATCCGGATCCTAGTGCGCCGTACGGCATCCGCCTGCCGGTCACGACCGACACGTGCGAGTTGATCGCCGAGCGCTGGAACAACTGGCTGGCCTGGGATCCCCTGACGCTCGTCGAACAGCATGGCGCCAAACTCAAGCAGCTCAAAGTACTCTACATCGATTGCGGCGACGTCGATCAGTACAATCTCGTCTATGGCGCGCGCCGCATGACCCGCGCGCTCAAGCGCTTCGACGTGCCACACACCTATGAGGAATTTCCCGACAACCACTCTTCGGTCGACTACCGGATGGATGTGAGCTTGCCGATTCTGGCGAAGGCGCTGAGTCAGCTTTGATAGATACCAAACCGTCATCGCCCGCTTTATGCGGGTGACCCAATTTTGTGGCACAGACAAATGGGTTGCCCGGACAAGCCGGGCAATGACGGCCTGGGAAATGTGCGGCGGGTTTTGGTTCACAGCCCCGCGATCAGCTTCAACCAGGCATCTTCGTCGATCACCTTGACGCCGTGCTTCTGTGCTTCGCTCAGTTTCGAGCCGGCGCCGGGACCGGCGACGACGAGGTCGGTCTTGGCCGAGACCGAGCCCGAGACTTTCGCGCCGAGCTGTTCGGCGCGCGCCTTGGCTTCCTGCCGCGTCATCTTCTCGAGTGTGCCGGTGAAGACCACGGTCTTGCCCGCAACCGGCGAGCCCGCGATCTTGCGCGCCGCAAGCGGCACCACCGTCACCTCCTTCAGCAGGTTATTGACGACCTTGCGATTGTGCGGCTCGTCGAAGAAATCCTTGATCGCCTGGGCCAGAACTTCGCCGACGCCTTCGATTTCGTCGAGCTCGGCCACCGCATCCTTCTTCTCCATGGCGGCGATGAAGGCTTCGGCGGTGGCATAGTGCCGCGCGATCAGCCGCGCATTGGTCTCGCCGACATGGCGGATACCGAGCGCATTGATGAACCGGTCGAACGCAATTTTCCGCCGCGCTTCGACCGCGGCGACGAGGTTTTCGACGAGCTTGCTCTCCTCGTCCTTCTTCGCCTTCTTGACCTCGCCCTTGCCTTCCTTGGCGCGCCGTTCGGCAGAGAGTTCGGCGCGACGCGCGGCCAGCGCCCGATCGAGCACATCTGGCTTCTTCGCCAGGCGAAAGATGTCGGCAGGTTCCTTGAGCAAGCCCTCGGCGTGCAGTGTCTCGATGTAGACGCCGCCGAAACCCTCGATGTCGAAGGCGAGACGCGAGACGAAGTGTCTCAGACGTTCGACGGCCTGCGCCGGGCAGATCAGGCCGCCCGTACAGCGCCGATCGACTTCTTCCTTGCCCGTCTTCTCATCGACTTCGCGCACGGCGTGACTGCCGCAGGCGGGGCATTTGCGGGGAAACTGGAACGGCTTCGCGCCGCGCGGCCGCTTCTCCATCACCACGCGCACGACTTGCGGGATGACATCGCCGGCGCGTTGAATGACGACGGTGTCGCCGATCCGCGCATCGAGCCGGGCGATCTCGTCTTCATTGTGCAGCGTTGCATTCTGCACGACGACACCGCCGACCGTGATCGGCTTCAATTTCGCGACCGGCGCCAGCTTGCCGGTGCGCCCAACCTGGATGTCGATGTCCTCGAGGATTGTTTCCGCCTGTTCGGCCGCAAATTTGTGCGCGATTGCCCAGCGCGGACTGCGCGAGACGAAACCAAGTCGCTCCTGCAAATCGAGGCGATCGACTTTGTACACCACGCCGTCGATGTCGTAGCCGAGCTTGGCGCGTTTGCCCGCGATCTCTCCGTAGAATTTGAGCACGGCATCGACGGTGTCGAGCCGCCTCGTCAACGGATTCACCGCGAAACCGAAACCTTCGAACGCTTTGAGCATGTCCCATTGCGTGTCGGCGGGCAGCACGCTCACCTCGCCCCAGGCGTAGGCGAAGAAGTTAAGCGCCCGCGTCGCGGTGATCCCCGGATCGAGTTGGCGCACCGATCCCGCAGCGGAATTGCGCGGATTGGCGTAGACGGGCTTGCCGTCCTTCTCCTGGCGCTTGTTCAGCGCGGCGAACTCGCGATGGCTCATATACACTTCGCCGCGCACCTCGAGCACCTTTGGCGCCTTGCCGGCAAGGCGCAGCGGGATATCCCGGATGGTTTTCAGATTGGCGGTGATGTCTTCGCCCTCAGCGCCGTCGCCCCGCGTCGCACCCTGGACGAAGACGCCATTCTCGTAGCGCAACGATGCCGACAAGCCGTCGATCTTGGGCTCCGCCGTCAGAGTGAGCTTGTCGGTTTCCTTGAGGCCGAGGAACCGGCGCACGCGGACCGCAAAATCGTGCACATCTTCGTCATTGAACGCATTGTCGAGCGACAGCATCGGCCGCGCGTGCACCACCTTGGCGAATTTCGCCGATACCGACGCGCCGACGCGATGCGACGGACTGTCGGCCCGCACCAGCAGCGGAAAGCGCTGTTCGATCGCGTCATTGCGCCGGCGCAGCGCATCATAGTCCGCATCGGAAATGACGGGCGCATCCTCGGCATGATAACGCCGATCATGTTCGGCGATCTCGGCGGCGAGACGGTCAAGTTCTTTCTCGGCCTCGTTCGAGGTGAGCCTCTCGACCGGCTTTTTCGCCAGCGCGGAACTCATGCCCGTCTGCGCTTCTTTGGCGTCGGCGTGCGCGCCTCGGCGATCAAGCGACGCGCGGCGGCGCGGGCTTCTTCCGTCACGATCGCGCCGGAAAGCATCCGGGCCACTTCCTCGGCGCGGCTTTTATCGTCGAGCAGGACCACACGCGTTTTGTCGCCGGAACGCGTGATGCGGAAGTGGCGGTCGGCGCGCGCGGCGACCTGCGGCGAATGGGTGACCAGCAGCACCTGGGTCGACTGTGACAGCCGCTGCAATCGCTCGCCGACTGCATCGGCCACCGCGCCGCCGACACCGCGATCCACCTCGTCGAACACGAGCGCGGTCGGCGGCGAGGCTTCAGCGAGGGCCACTTTCAATGCGAGCGAAAACCGCGCCAGCTCACCCCCCGATGCAATCCGCGTCAAAGGGCCGAAGGTTGCACCCTCGATGGTTGCGACCTCGAATGCCACCCTTTCAAGTCCGCCAGCGCCGGCGCCCGTCTCGCCCAGCATTTCGCAGGCGACGCGGAACTTGGCGTGGCCCAATTTCAGCGGCGCAAGCTCGCCGGCAACCGCCAATTCAAGCTTGCGTGCCGCAGCGGCGCGCGACTGCGACAACCGGCCCGCGGCCGCAAAATATGTCGCGCGCGTCGCCTCAACCAGCGCTTCGGCCTCCCGGATGCGGCCACCACTCGTGTCCAGCGCGTCGCGCTTTGTTTGAAATTCCGCAAGAATGCGCGGCAGCGCATCCGGGGTCACGCCATATTTGCGCGCGGCGGCGCGCAATTCGTGAATCCGGTCCTCGGTTTGCTCCAATTTTCCCGGCTCGAAATCAAGCCGCGCAGCGAACAAATCCAGTTCGCGCCGCGCATCCTCAAGCGCGTTATAGGCTATATCGAGAGCCTGTTCGGCGGGCGCGGCAACCTTTCGCGCTTCCTCGCTCAGGCGCGACAGGCGCTTCAATGCCGCAGACATCGAAGCGCCCGCACCGCGCTCGCCGTTCAGCAGATCATCGACGGCAGAGAGATCTTCGGCAATGCGCGACGCGTTCATCAGCAGCGCGCGATCGGCGGCAAGCTTGTCTTCCTCGCCTTGCTTGGCATCGAGCGCCGCGAGTTCCTTGACCGCGTGATTCACATAGTCGGCATCGGCAGCAGCGGCCGTGGCGGCGGCGCGCCATGCGGCGAGCGCAGTTCTGGCGCTGTCGAACGCGGCAAATGTCCGTGCCGTCTCGGCCAACAACTGGTCATGTCCGGCGAAGGCATCGAGCATGCCGCGATGCGTTGCGACGTCGAACAGGCCGCGATCATCGGTCTGGCCATGCACTTCGAGCAAGGCGGCGCCGAGATCGCGCAGAAGCGCCACACCCACCGGCTCGTCATTGACGAAGCCGCGCGTGCGGCCGTCCGCGGCCAAAGTGCGGCGCAGGACGATCTCGCCATCGGCGGCGATCGCTTGTTCGCTCAAAATGGCGTGGGCGGTGCTGCCAGGCGGAGGTTCGAACACGGCAGTGGCGGAGCCCTGCGGCGCGCCAGGGCGCACCGACGCCCGACCGCCGCTGCGCCCGCCTGCCGCCAGTCCCAGTGCGTCGAGAAGGATCGACTTGCCGGCGCCCGTTTCGCCCGTCAGGACGTTAAGGCCGGCACCAAATTCGAGCGCCGCCGACTCGATCAGCACGATGTCCCGGACCGTTAGCGCCGCGAGCATCGCCTCGCCCTTGTTGAGAATCTAGCCGAAGATTCTGGACATCCACGAGCCCTGGTCAATCTCGGGCTTCAAGTTATGTCCCTGCAGCAGTTCGTAGGCATCCTTGTACCAGGGGCTGCCCGGATAGTTGGCGCCCAGAACCGCGGCGGCGGTCTTGGCTTCGTTATAGACGCCAAGCGCGTAATAGGCCTCGGTCAGACGTTCCAGGGCCTCGGCGATCTGCGAGGTGCGCTGATACTGCTCGACCACGCTACGAAAGCGGTTGATGGCGCCGACGAAATCGCCCTTGTTCAGGTAGTAGCGCCCGATCGCCATTTCCTTTCCCGCCAAATGATCGAGCGTCAGGTCGATCTTCAATGTCGCGTCGCGCGCATACTCGGAGTCGGGAAAGCGCTGCACGACATCTTGCAACGCGGTCAGCGCACCTTCGGTGTTGGACTGGTCGCGGCCGACATCGACGATCTGCTCGTAGAGGGAGACCGCTTTCAGGTAAAATGCATATGCGACTTCGCGACTGCCGGGATGAAGGGCGATGTACTGGTCCGCGGAACTGATCGCTTCGGTGTAGTGGTTCGCGTGATAGTAGCAATAGGCCGACATCAGCATCGCGCGGCGCGCCCAGATCGAGTAGGGATGCTGGCGCTCAACCTCGTCGAATTGCTTGGCGGCACCAACCCAATCGTCCTGATTGATCTTCTTCCATGCATCGCCATAGATCAGGTTCACCGGGCGCTCGATATATTCCGGTTCCTTGTTTTCGTCGGACTTGCCGACAAATCCGCCCAACGTGTCGCAGCCTGCCAGTCCAAATCCCGCGACCAGCGTGACGATAAAGGCCCGAACCAACGATCGGGATACTGCGATTCCAAGCACCATCAAGGCGGTTCCGTCTTGCTGCGCGTTGCGCGTTTATTGTTTTGGACCAGTCCCTTATGCCACCGGGCATCGGCTGCGGTCCAGCCCACGGACACCAGGGTTAACACCACGGGCCCGTTCGTCGGGGCTTATAGCACGGCTTTCGGTCGCTTACGCCAAATCGATTATGTCGTAATTCGCCGGATCTGCGAAAAGCGCGCGCAGCACGGCATTGTTGGTGCCATGGCCGGATTTCACGCCGGCAAAGCTCGCGATCAGCGGACCGCCGGCCAATGCCATGTCGCCAATCGCGTCGAGGATCTTGTGCCGGACGAATTCATCGGGAAAGCGCATCAACTCCTTGTTGACGACGACATCGCCATCGATCGCGAGCGTATTTTCCAGCGACGCGCCGCGGCCCAAGCCCATTTTGTTGAGCATCTCCAGTTCCTGCATGAAGCCGAAGGTGCGCGCCGGAGCAATCTCGCGGGCAAAATTCTCCGGCGTGAAGCGCAGGGCGTAGAACTGCCTGCCGATCACCTTGGTGTTGGAGTAGTCGAGCTGATAGGAATATTCGGGCACCTCCGATGGCTCCAGGGTGATGCTTGCGTCCTTGAGCGTAACCGCGACCGGACGCGTGACCTTGATCGCCTTGCGGCTGCCTGCTTGCTCCTTCGTCCCGGCTTTCTGCAACAACACCAAATAACTCAGCGCGTCGCCGTCCAGGATCGGTGGTTCGGGACCGTCGAGCGTCACGAGCAGATCGTCGATACCCGCACCAGCCACAGCCGCCATCAGATGCTCGATCACCGCAATCTTCACGTCGCCCGCGGCGATGACCGTGCCAAGATTGGTCTCAGTGACGGTGTCGTACCGCGCCGGAACGGACGCATTGCCCTGGTCACTGCGACGGAATAGGACGCCGGCGCCGGCCGCCCCGGGTGCCAGCGTCATCTGCACCCTGCCACCGGCATGCAAGGCCGTGCCGGCGCAGCGGACTTCGCGTGCCAGAGTTCTGCGCGTTCCCATGATGGGTCCATATCACCGTTTCACATCGCCGCGAAATCGGGCGCCAATAAGCGAAAGCCCCTCTCGCTTGAACGAGAAGGGCCTTCACGTCTGCATTTTAAACGCGTGCTAGTTTGTTTGCCGGCGCAGGAAGGCTGGAATTTCGAACTGTTCGTCGCGTTTGTGGTCGGGGAACAGGTCGTCGGCCAGGTTCTGCGGAGTTTGCGCCGGACGCGGCGGTTCGGCAGCGGCAGGCTGGCGGACAACAGGCGGCGTGTTGGCGCGTGGCGCCGGCCGGATCACCGGGTCCATGCGTGGTTCGTCCTTTTTCTTTCGCCCGAAAAGACCAAGAAAGCGACTTGGCGGTTCAGACACCGGCGCGCGGACGACGGGTTCGCTGCGCATGACAGGTGCTGGAAGCGGCTCGGACGGTTCCGCCGCGAGCTCTTCGGCGACTTGCCGCGCCGTGTCGCTGCCCAGAATCATCGCCTCGATCGCGGTCGGCGGACGCACTGGCATCTGGGCGCCGAGTTCGTCTGCCAGGGCTTCATGCTGACGATGCACGGCATTGGCAACGACAACCGGCCGCGGTTCGACCCGGGGCTCAGGCTTTACTTCGTGACGCAAGGGCACCGGTTTCAGATGCGGCCGCAGTGGCTGGACCTTTTCGGGCATGCGCAACTGTTCTGCATCGATGCCGGTGGCCACCACCGAGACGCGGATGCGACCTTCCATGTCGTCCAGGATCGTGTTGCCGAATATGATGTTGGCATCGGGATCGACTTCGGCGCGAATGCGGTTCGCAGCCTGTTCGACCTCAAACAGCATCAGGTCCGGACCACCGGTGATGTTGATGAGCACGCCGCGCGCACCTTTCATCGAGACATCGTCGAGTAGCGGATTTGAGATCGCCATGTCCGCGGCCTTTTGCGCGCGATCTTCGCCCTCGGCCTCGCCGGTTCCCATCATCGCCTTGCCCATCTCGGAGATCACCGACTTGATGTCGGCAAAGTCGAGATTGATGAGCCCGGGCATGACAATGAGATCGGTGACGCCGCGCACGCCGGCATGCAGGACTTCATCCGCCATGGCGAAGGCCTGCGCAAAGGTCGTGCGGTCGTTGGCGACGCGGAACAAGTTCTGATTCGGGATCACGATCAGGGTGTGAACGAACTGCTGCAACTCGGTGATGCCGCGTTCGGCGGTGCGCATGCGCTTGTCGCCTTCGAAGGCGAACGGCTTCGTCACCACGCCGACAACCAGGATGCCCATCTCGCGCACCGCGCGGGCGATCACCGGTGCTGCACCGGTGCCGGTGCCGCCGCCCATGCCTGCGGTGATGAAGACCATGTGCGAGCCCGCCAGCTGTTCCATGATCTCGTCGAGCGACTCTTCGGCGCCGCCGCGCCCGACATCTGGCGATGCCCCGGCGCCGAGACCTTCGGTGAGGCTGGTGCCAAGTTGGATCTTGCGCTCGGCCTTGGATTGGGCCAGCGCCTGGGCATCGGTGTTCGCCACGACGAATTCGACGCCTTCGAGCTTGGCGCCGATCATGTTGTTGACGGCATTGCCGCCGGCGCCGCCGACACCGAGCACGGTGATTCGCGGACGCAATTCCTTCAGTTCCGGTGCTTTCAGGTTGATCGCCATTTTGTTCTCCTTGGCCTCGTTTTTTTCATCACCTCGTCACACCACTGTCGCCCAACCGATTCGCGTTCTTATTGTTGAATCATCCGAACAGGCTGCCGGTCAACCGGCCAAGCCATCCTTTTCCCGCACTCTGCTCTGGCTGCGATGCCAGATCGGGATTGAGTGCCTCAGGCGGCATCGACGCACCGGCCACCAAAAGTCCGACGGCCGTCGCATAGTCAGGACCCAAAGATGCGGCGGGCAGTCCGGGGAAACTTTGCGGTCGGCCGATGCGGACCTGCTTGTTCAGCACCCGAGCCGCGAGTTCGCGCACGCCAGCAAGCTGGCAGGCGCCACCCGTCAGCACAGCTCGGCGCCCCGCGGCAACATCAAAGCCGGAGGTGCGCAGGCGTGTTTGGACCTGGCCGAGAATTTCTTCGAGACGCGCCTGGATGATCCGCGTCAGCATCGAACGCGGCACGCGCATGGCGGACTCATCGCCATCCTCGCCCATCTGGGCGAGCGGTATGACGTCGGCGCCCGCCTCCATGTCGCCCAGCGCCGCCCCATATAATGTCTTGGCCCGTTCGGCAGCCGAGAGCGGTGCGGCCAGCATGCGTGCCAGATCGGAGGTAACCTGTTGTCCGCCCAACGGAATTACGTCCGTATGGACGAGGTGACCCTCGATGAAAACCGCGATCGAGGTAACCCCGCCGCCCATGTCGATGACCGTGGCGCCGAGCTGCTTTTCATCCTCCGTCAGTGTCGCAAGGCCGCTGGCGAAGGGGGCAAAAAGCGATCCGACGACGTTCAGATGGCAGCGCTCGACGGCCAGCTTGAGATTGTTGAGGGGCGACGGCTTGACCGCAACGGCATGCATCGCGACGCCAATTCGCTGGCAGAACATCCCCGACGGATCGCGCACGCCGCGCGCCTCGTCCACGACATAGGTGGTCGGCGCGCTTTGGATGATCTCGTGTCCTTCGAGCTGACAACGGCTGCGTCCATCCGCCAGCAACGCGCGCAGATGTGCGTCGGAGACCAGCGCGCCGTCGAGCGACATGGCGGCGCGCGACGTGACGCTGACCGGCTGGCCGCAATTGACCGAGATGAGGACATTCTGGATGCGCACATCGGCATGGTTCTCCGCCGCCGCTACCGCATCGCGGATCGATTCCTCGGCCAGTTCCATACCGACCACGGTGCCAGCGCGGATCCCCTGGCTTTCGCGCAACGCCGCGCCAACGACGCGCAGGCTGCCCGGTTCGGCCCTGCCGATGAGACACACGGTCTTCGACGAGCCGACATCGAGAACCGCCACAAGACCCGTGCGGTAGGCCGGCGATTCCATCCCGGCGCGCAATTTGATCGTCTCACCCATTAAGCCGCGTTCCCCCTTGGCTCATTTTTCTTCTCGCCGCTGCGCAGCACGAAGAAATATTGCGTCGGTGAGCGCAGATCGATCTCGCTCACGTCGCGCTCCAAAATACCCTTGTCGATGATCAGATGCTCGAGCGCATCAAGCTCCTTCTGCCAGTCGGCTTCGGGCAACTTTACCAACACGCCGTCATCCAGGATGAGGTTCCAGCGCCGGTTCGACACGCGTTGATAGGCCCGCATGCGCGCCCAAACTGCGCGATGTTGCGACACCGCATCGACAATCTCAGATGCGTTCGAGCCGCCTTCACCCAGCAGCAACGGCAGCTTCTTGAATTCCGCAACGCCATTGGCCGTTATCACGGTGCCGCTGCGCTCGACGACATACAGGCCGGAATCGGATTGCCACAGGGCGAAGGGAAGTTTTTCGACGATGTGCACGGAGATGTCGTCCGGATAGCGCCGCTTCACATCGGCCGACGCGACCCAGTCGAGCTTTTCCAGCCGGGCGCGCGCGGCGTGAATGTCGGCGCTGAAGATCGACTGACCGGGCGCAAAACCCAACGCGGCAAGGATTGATTCCGGCGGCACGCGGCGGTTGCCCGCCAGATGGACTTGCGAGATGCCAAAGCCGGCATCGTCGATAAGCGCAGCAAAGGTTTGGTTCGAACGCTGCAGGGTGCGGCCGACATAGCCTCCGATAAACAAAGCCGCGACAAACGCCAGCAGAATGAGGCCGGCGCTCAAGGCAAGCATCGGTCGGCGAAAAGCGGCCCACGCGCGGGCGGCACGTAAGGCACGCGCAAATATGTTGTTCGCGGGCGGTCGGCGGCGGCCAAACGGCTTGTGCTGCGCCGGCATGCCCCGGCCACTGCGCGCCGCATTGCGGCCGGATTTGACGGGGCGGCCTCGCCGTGGCTTGCGTTCGAGCCTCAACGATCGCATGAGGCATCCTCCACGATCCAGCGACAAAGCTGGCGATAACTCATGCCGCCGAGGGCGGCCTGTTCCGGCACCAGCGAGGTCGGGGTCATGCCCGGCTGGGTATTGGTTTCGAGCAGCACCAGTCGGTGCTTGCCGGTCGTGTCGTCGTAGCGCAGATCGGTACGCGACACGCCGCGGCAGCCCAGTGCAGCATGCGCCCGCTCGCTGAGGCGCAACGCTTCTTCGGCGACCGCTGGCGGTATCTTCGCGAGCAGGACGTGGGTCGAGCCGCCGGCGG
>Ga0157379_10000441_pt1 | contig 33650 bp, 38 predicted proteins | sample S25metaG_FD_121802 | JGI IMG/M metagenome (GOLD analysis project Ga0157379, IMG submission 121802) | Switchgrass rhizosphere microbial communities from Kellogg Biological Station, Michigan, USA - S2-5 metaG | ecosystem: Host-associated > Plants > Roots > Rhizosphere > Soil | place: USA... | reverse complement strand
GCCGTGCAGGTCGGCCAGTTCGGCTTCCAGTTCGACATGGTAATGGGTGGTGCCGGAGATGTTGCGCGTACCGCCAGAACCCGAGCCGCATTTGTCGATGGCCTGATGCATGGCATCCAACACGATCTGGTTCTGCCCCTGCCCCAGATAGTCGTTGGAGCACCAGACGGTGACTTCATGTTCGCCGTTGGGGCCCGTCCACAGCGCCTGAGGGAAACGGCCGCGAATGCGCTTGAGATCGGCGAAAACGCGATAGCGGCCTTCACGACGGATCGCCGCAAGGGCATCCTCAAACCGGGCCTTATAGGAAAACGTCATGGTGTGGTCCGTGTCGCTTAGCGATTGTTGAACTCGACTTTAAACCGGCGCCGCAAAAATAGAACCCACATAGCTTAGGTCTGCGCCAAATGGACGGCCTTGATCTTGCTCAATTCCTCGGGCCACTGCGTTTCCCTGCGTAAACACATGCCTTTTTGACTTTGATCAATGTGCGGTTTTTCCCTTCCGACATAACATCATCATGAGCCGGCACAGCAGCCTGGCGGGACTGAGTGCTTGTTGTACTTGAGTGCTTTGTAATCCGACACGGCCACATGACGCGGAGGTTAAACATGGATCTTTTCGATGCTATTTCCGACCGACCCGCAGTGCATAAATACGGGCAGGATCTCCCCTCTGATCATGAGTTGCGGCAGTTGGTCGAGGCGGCAACATGGGTGACCGGCGCCAAGAACGCTCAAGCTTGGCATTTCACTGTGATAACGCGCCGGCGGCTTCTGGACCAGATAGCAAGGCGTGCCAGGGCTTGGACCTACGAACATGACCCCTGGACTTCGCAAGACCGGGAGTTGAAGGCGCTGGCGGACCCGCATTTTGATATGCTGCATCATGCGCCGGTCCTTATCGTGATTTCGGCTCCGGCTGTGGACAACTGGACTGCCGAAGCCTGTGCCGTTGCCGCCCAAAATCTGATGCTGGCGGCGACCAGTTTAGGCCTGAGTTCATGTTGGGTGGGCTTGGCGCAGAACTGGCTGAACAGCTCGGAAGGCCGACAGGCGATCGGTTTGCCGGCGGATGAGCGCGTCGTGGCTCCTCTTGTCGTTGGCTATGCGAGTGAAGGTCCCGGATTTATGGCAAGGCGCAAGCCCGTGATTACCTGGATCGGCGACGAACTTCCGGAATTTGAGAATGGTGAGCCCATTGAGCCAGGCATAATTGAGGGTCTCTCTGGCAGTTCGGTATCGCCCTAATCGGACGAAAAGATCAATTAAAGTGCGGGTATTCGCATTTCTCGGTTGACCGGGATCAAAGCCTTTCAATCCAGCTCGCTCCATTCTCGCGACGCTCCAACGGAGGCATCTTAAATGACCTATAAGACACTTTTGGTGCATTTGGACCTGAACGGAGACAATGAAGGTCTCCTGAAGATTACAGGAGATCTGGCGGAGCGGTTCGGTGCGAGGGTGATTGGAATTGCTGCAGCCCAGCCGATCCTGCCCATTTACGACGAGGGCTTTGGGTCGGCCGATATTGGCACCCAGCACCGTAATGAGGTTGACAAGGAGATCGCGGCTTGCAGGACCCAGTTTCATGAAGCGTTAGAGCGCCTCGTCGAACACACCGAATGGCGTTCGACCGTGACCTTGGAGTCACTGGCCGGCTATATCGCATCCGAAGCCCGCTGCGCCGATCTGATCATCACCGGCAAGGACATCGGTTCCTCGTTGATGGACAATAGCCGACGGGTCAATATCGGCGATCTGGCCATCAAGGCTGGCCGGCCCATTCTGATCGTGCCTCAGGGGATATCGGCCTTGCCGTTGCAGCGTGTCTTTGTGGCGTGGAAGGATACACGCGAGGCACGCCGGGCAGTGGCAGACGCGCTGCCACTTTTGAAAGCGGCCGGTCATACCGGAATTATCGAAATCGGACCGGAGCAAGACCGCGAGGAGGCAAAGGTCCGGGTCCGTGATGTTGGCCGCTGGCTGGAAGGGCATCAGGTAGCGTCCACGGCCCGTGCGGTCGGCACCGACAGCTTGGAATTGGGCTACCTGCATAAAGAATTGATGGATCAAAGATGCGATCTGCTTGTTGCTGGCGCCTATGGCCACAATCGCCTGGGCGAATGGATGTTTGGAGGCATAACGCAAGATCTCTTGCTGGACCCGGATTTCTGCGTGTTGCTATCGCACTAACTGGTGCGTGCCCGGCTTGCAGTGAAGGGGAAGATAGCCAGGGGTTATTTCCTGTGATTCGTGCACTGGCGAATTAGCCCATCACATCGAGCGCGGACGACCAGTCTGGTAAAGCGAATTGCTGAGACCGTCTGCATGTGCCCAGCGCCTCCGTGTCCGCTCACCCAAAAATTGTCAAACCGACATTGAGTGTTTTGCCAGATCCGGCGCCAGATAGGTATCGAAAGCGGCGCATACCAATCGTGCCGCGACCCGCCATTGGGGTGAAATCCGGATCAAGTTGTGTTCCACGGAGACAGCGCCGGCCTGTATCAACGGCGCGAGATTGGAAAGCGAGTCGTGAAATAAGACGGGTTGTCTTCCAAAACGGGCCGACTCTGCTGCAAGGTCGACCTCGAGATCGCACATCAGCCGCTCAATGACGTCGCGCCGCAGGCGGTCTTCCGGACTGAGGGCGATGCCGCGGGAAATGGGCAAATGGCCTTTCGCCAGTGCAGTCCGATAATGCGGAACGGCCGGCATGTTTTGCACATATCCCTGGGGCAGGGAGCCGATGGCGGATGCGCCCAGGCCGACCAGGGTCGAGGCTGTATCGGTTGTATAGCCCTGGAAATTGCGCCGCAACGTGCCGGTCTTTGCCGCTTTGGCCATGATGTCGCCGGGCTTGGCAAAATGGTCCAGTCCAACCGCCACATAACCGTTTGCGCCCAGGATTTGGTTCGCCAGTTCCACCTGGCACAGGCGCGTATCGAGGTCGGGTAGCAGACGTTCCGCGATCAGCGCTTGATGTTTCTTGAATGACGGCACATGGGCGTAACCGAACACCGCCAGCCGATCGGGTGCGAGTTCAAGCGCAAAGTGGAGCGTTTCCTCCCAGCTCGCCAGCGTCTGCTTGGGCAGGCCATAGAGAAGGTCGAGATTGATGCTTTTCACGCCTGCGGCCCGCAACAAGGCTATCGCCCGCATCGTTTCTTCGCGTGTCTGAATGCGGTTGATCGCTTTCTGCACCGCGGGGTCGCAGTCCTGCAGGCCGATGCTGGCGCGTGTCAGCCCGGCGCGCGCCAAAGCCTCGACACTGGCCTGTGTCAGCCCGCGCGGGTCAATTTCGACGGCGAACTCCACATCTGGCGCAACGGCAAAGCTGCCGCGCAGGATTTCATTGAAGCGGCCAATATCGCGCGGCTGAAGCATGGTGGGGGAGCCGCCGCCCCAATGAATATGCCGAACCGGCCGCCTTGTCCCCAGCGCCTCCGCCACCAACGCGGTTTCCTGGGCGAGCAGGCCACAATAATCCAGGACCGGCGCGTAATGGTTGACTACGGTGGTATGGCAGCCGCAAAACCAGCACAGCGTGTCGCAGAATGGTACATGCACATACAGCGACAGCGGCGTCTCGGCCGGGATTTCCTTCAGCCAACGGCGATAAGTGGCATGGTCTACGCCGGAGTGAAAATGTGGCGCGGTGGGGTAGCTCGTGTAGCGCGGCACCCGCGCGGCGAACAAATCCGTTTTCAACATCTGATCAATCTCTGAGCCGAGCCTTTGTGGCTTAGCGGCGCGGCCAGGGCCTTGATCAAGCGCAACTGCGCCCCATTGCCGCGCTTTTAGGACTATTTGCGTCCGATCAAATCGCCGTCGTAGCGGCCGTGAGAAATACTTCCCGTTCAACAGGGGGTTTTCCATGAAAGTCATGCCGGCGCTCGCTCTTATGCTGATGGCCGCTTCGGCCCAGGCGGAGGAAACGCCCACAGGCGTCGCGGGTCATTTCCAGGCGCGCCTGCGGGGTGCCGCCGTCCTGCCCGATCCTTCGGCGACCATCACGATTTCAGGCACTGCGATCGGCGGCGTCACCAACGTCAGTGATTCCTTCATACCGGAAGCCGATCTGACCTATTTCATCACCGACAATATCGGTGTGGAAGCGATCGCAGCGGTGACCAAACACACGGTGCGCAATTCGGTGGCGGGAACGGTATCCAGTGTCTGGCTGCTGCCGCCCACCATCACCGCCCAGTATCACTTCGACCCCACCGGCGCGGTGCGGCCCTATGTGGGCGCTGGCGTGAACTACACCGTCTTCTACGATCCACACAGTGCGCTACCCAATATCGGCTTCAAGAACAGTTTCGGATGGGCATTGCAGGCCGGCGCGGATGTCCCGGTGGGCGACGGGCCTTACTTTCTGAATCTCGACGTCAAGAAGATATTCCTCGGCACCCATATCCGTGCCGCGGGCGGGACGATACAGGCATCTGCCCGGCTCAATCCCTGGATTGTCGGCGCAGGACTGGGGCTGCGGTTCTGAAATCATGTTCTGCTGCCTTATCGCTGCGGTGCTGCTGGGGCCGTTGGGCTTGTGGGGAGCTCCGCGCGCGAAACTGGCGGCCGGTTTGGATTGCTGCGCCGGCAGGAGGCGCACATTCCTGTTCCTTTCTATGGCGGCATTTGGCGTAGCCGTCCTCTGCCTCGCCATGTTTGTGCTGGCATGGTTCCAGCCCGTGCCGTTCCGCCACATCTGCAGTGTTTTCACCGGTTCATGAGCGAAGGCTTGATCTGCATCAAGGCATCGGCGCCGCGAATAGGCGATATGGCATGAGCTTCAAGGGGCTATTCTGGGATGAATGAAAAGTTAACGCAGCCGGCCGCGGATGCGGCCACGCAGCAGGCGCCTTGGCGCTTCGATCACTATTTCGTTCCGCTGGTAATTTTCCTCGGCCTTGTTGCTTCGCTGATCGAAGCCGCGCGCTCGCCGGATCCGCGCATGGTGGCGCAGGCCTGGATTTTCGGCGCCTGCATGGCCTTCACCGGCGCCTGGTATATGTGGATGTATGCCGGCCGCCAGCCGCTCGATGAAAAACGCCAATATGCAGAGGCGGTGATCAAGGCGGGTGTCGGTGCTTCCATGTTCTGGGGCATTGCCGGAATGCTGGTCGGCGTCATTATCGCGCTGCAGCTCTCTTTCCCCCACCTGTTCTATTTTGCCGATCAGCCCTGGACCAATTTCGGGCGCATGCGGCCGCTGCATACTTCGGCCGTGATCTTCGCATTTGGCGGCAACGTCCTGATCGCCACCAGCTTTTACGTCGTGCAGCGCACCTGTCGCGCCCGGCTATTCGGCGGTTCGCTCCCCTGGCTGGTCTTCTGGGGATACAACATCTTCATCGTGCTGGCCGGCACGGGCTATCTGCTCGGCGTAACCGAATCCCGCGAATATGCCGAACCGGAATGGTATGCCGATATCTGGCTCACCATTGTCTGGGTCTGCTATCTGGTGACCTTCCTGGGCACGCTGATCAGGCGCAAGGAACCGCATATCTATGTCGCCAACTGGTTCTATTTGGCCTTCATCGTCACCATCGCGGTGCTGCATGTGGTCAACAATCTCTCCATGCCGGTGTCGCTGCTGGAGACCAAGAGCTATTCGCTCTTCTCCGGCGTACAGGATGCGCTGACCCAGTGGTGGTACGGCCATAACGCGGTGGGCTTCTTCCTCACCGCGGGCTTTCTGGGGATCATGTACTACTTCATCCCTAAGCGGGCGGAGCGGCCGGTCTATTCCTACCGCCTCTCCATCGTCCACTTCTGGAGCCTGATCTTCATCTATATCTGGGCGGGCCCGCACCACCTGCTTTACACGGCCTTGCCGGACTGGGCTCAAACCCTGGGCATGACCTTCTCGATCATCCTGTGGATGCCGAGTTGGGGTGGAATGATCAACGGGCTGATGACGCTCTCGGGCGCGTGGGACAAGCTGAGGACAGATCCGGTCCTGCGCATGATGGTGGTGTCGGTGGCCTTCTATGGCATGTCCACCTTTGAAGGCCCGGTGATGAGTATCAAGACCGTCAATGCGCTGTCGCATTATACCAACTGGACCATCGGCCATGTCCATTCCGGCGCCTTGGGCTGGGTCGGTTATGTCAGCTTCGGCGCGCTCTATTGCCTGGTGCCCTGGCTGTGGAAGAAGAAGCTCTATTCCAACGCGCTGGTGGAATGGCACTTCTGGATCTCCACCCTGGGGATCGTGCTCTACATCACTTCGATGTGGGTGGCCGGCATCATGCAAGGCCTGATGTGGCGCGCCTATAACGAGTTCGGCTTCCTGGAGTATGCCTTTTCCGAAGTCGTGCTGGCTATGCACCCCTACTACATCATCCGTGCCTTGGGCGGCATTCTCTATCTTGCCGGCACTCTGATCATGGCTTTCAACCTGTGGAAGACGATCCGCAGCGGCGTGCCGGTGACGGCATCCGCGCCGATCGCGTTGGTCGCGGAGGCGGCAGAATGAGTCACGCTTGGCTTGAGAGAAACTCCGCCTTTCTGTTGATCGGCATCATTCTGGTGATCGCCATCGGCGGCATCGTCGAGATTGCGCCTTTGTTCTGGGTGGCCGGCACGGTCGAAAAAGTCACGGGCTTGCGGCCTTATACGCCGCTGGAACTGGAAGGCCGCAACATCTATGTCCGCGAGGGCTGCTATGTCTGCCACAGCCAGCAGATTCGCACGTTGCGCGACGAGGTCGAGCGCTATGGCCATTACAGCCTGGCCGCCGAAAGTATGTACGACCATCCGTTTCAGTGGGGCTCGGAGCGCACCGGTCCCGATCTGGCGCGGGTTGGCGGCAAATATTCCGACCAGTGGCATCAGTCTCATATGGCCGATCCGCGGTCGGTCGTGCCGGAATCCATCATGCCGCCCTACAAGTTCCTGTTCGCCACCGCACTGGATTATCGCGACATCAAAAAGATGCTCCTGACCAATAAGGAAGTTGGCGTCCCCTATACCCCCGAGCAGATCGATCACGCCAAGGAAGACCTTGAGGCGCAGGCCGATCCCAATGCCGACGGCTTGGATGCCATGCAGAAGCGCTATCCCAAGGCGCAGGCGCGCGATTTCGACGGCAATCCGTCGCAGATCACCGAAGGCGACGCGTTGATCGCCTACCTGCAGATGCTGGGCACCTTGGTGGATTTCAAAACCTATCAGGCACGCGCGCCCGAGAACCGGAGATAGAAATGGAACGCTGGGCCTATGAAGACGTGCTGGCCTTCGCCCAAAGCTGGGGCGCCGTCTATTTCACGCTGATGTTCGCGGTCGCCTTTGCCTATGCCTGGTGGCCCCGCAACCGGCACCGCTTCAACCAGGCAGCGCAAATCCCCTTGAAGGACGAGGACGCCTGATGTCCAGGAAAGAAATCGACCAGGTCACCGGCACGGAAACCACCGGCCATGAATGGGATGGGATCAAGGAGCTGGATACGCCGATGCCGCGCTGGTGGCTGGGCATTTTCTGGGCAACCATCATCTGGGCAATCGGCTATTGGGTGGTTTATCCGGCATGGCCCGGCATCACCTCCTATACCCATGGCATCCTGGATCATTCCCAGCGCGATGAGGTGACCGCCAATGTCGCCTCTCTCAAGGCCGCACGCGCCGGGCGCGAAACTGCCCTGGCCAAGGCGTCGCTGACGGACATTCAGAAGAACCCCGATCTGCTGCAATTCGCCATGGCGGAAGGAAAAACCGCATTCGGCGACAACTGCGTGCCGTGCCACGGCGCAGGCGGGCAGGGCGCGCATGGCTATCCCAACCTCAATGACGATGTCTGGCTGTGGGGCGGCAAGCTATCGGATATCGAGCACACGATCACCGTCGGGGTGCGCTCCACCAGTCCGCAGACACGGGAGTCCCAGATGCCGGCTTTCGGGCGCGACGCAATCCTCAAGCCCGCGCAGGTGGATGATCTGGTTGAATATGTCGCGCATCTTTCGGGGCGTCCCGCCGACGGACGTGCCGTGCGGCGCGCCACCCAACTGTTCGCCGACAATTGCGCGACCTGTCACGGCGCGGAAGGCAAGGGCAATCGCGCCGTGGGCGCACCGAACCTGACCGACAATGAATGGGAATATGGTTCCGCCCGCGACGACATCCACGATCAGATCTGGAACGGCCATGGCGGGGTGATGCCCACCTGGGGCGGCCGCCTGTCACCAGAAGAAATCAAGGCGCTGGCTGTCTATGTCCATAACCTTGGCGGCGGCGAATAGCGCGGAAGGTCGAGATTGACAGTGCATACCGTCATTTCCCGCGACAAGCGCCCGGCCGGGGTGGGTCCCATGGCGGCCGAAGGCGTCGATCGATCGGATGCACAGGCCACCAACAGCGCCGCCAACCGCAAGCTTTATAAGTCGCGGGTCCCGATCTATCCCAAGGAGGCGCAGGGCCAGTACCGCTCCTTCAAATGGGCGATGATGGCGATCACGCTCACCATTTATTATCTGACGCCCTGGTTGCGCTGGAATCGCGGTGCCGGCGCGCCCAACCAGGCGGTGCTGGTGGACCTGGCGCATGAGCGCTTCTATTTCTTCTTCATCGAGATATGGCCCCAGGAAGTCTATTACATCACCGGGCTTTTGATCCTGTCGGCTGTAGCCCTGTTCCTGGTCAACGCCCTGTTCGGGCGCCTCTGGTGCGGTTATTCCTGCCCTCAGACGGTATGGACCGACCTTTTCATCTGGGTGGAAACCAGGATCGAAGGCGACCGCAATGCGCGCGCCCGGCTGGCGGCAGCGCCCTGGACCGTGAGCAAGCTCGCCAAGCGCGTTTCAAAGCATTCTATCTGGCTGCTGTTCGCGGTGGCGACCGGTGGCGCCTGGGTGTTTTATTACAACGACGCGCCGACTCTCCTGCATCAGTTGCTCACCGGCACTGCCAGCTATAGCAACTATTTTGCCGTGGCGGGTTTGGCCTTTACCACCTATGCCTTCGGCGGACTGATGCGCGAACAGGTCTGCACCTATATGTGCCCGTGGCCCCGCATCCAGGCCGCCATGACCGACAGTGAAGCGCTTTGCGTCACTTATCGTCGCGACAGGGGCGAGCCGCGCGGCGCCCACAAGAAAGGCGACAGCTGGGAAGGCCGCGGATCCTGCATCGACTGCAACCAGTGCGTGGCGGTATGTCCAATGGGGATCAACATCCGGGACGGCGCGCAACTGGAGTGCATCAATTGCGGCCTCTGCATCGATGCCTGCGACGATGTGATGGGCAAAATTGGCCAGCCTAAACGTCTGATCGCCTATGATACCGAGGCAAACGTGCTGCGCCGCCTGCATGGCGAGGCGCCGCGCTACCGTTTTGTGCGTCCCCGCACCATTCTCTATGCCGGCGTGCTGGCCGGCGTGTCGGCTGTCATGCTTTTGACTCTGACAACCCGCCATACATTGGACTTGGATGTGATGCGGGACCGCAATCCCGATTATGTCCAACTGGCCGACGGCGCGGTGCGCAACGCTTACACACTCAAGCTGATGAACCGGCACGGCCAGGCCCGCACCCTGCGGTTGGAAGTGTCTGGCATCAAGGCGCGCCAGGTCCGCCTGATCGGCGATGGCGAAATCAAGCCTTCGGTCCGTCTGCGCGTGGACGCCGACAAGGTCCGCACCGTACGGGTGCTCGTTACCGTGGCGCCGCAGGACCTTGCCGCCAGCCATGGCCTGACCTTCGCGCTGGCCGATGATGCCATCGGCGAGAAACGCGGCGTCGATGCGATATTCGTTCCGGGAGCGGGCAAATGAGAGTTCTGACAGGCCGTGGCGTCCTGATCTGGCTTACCGGTTTCTTTGGCTTGATCATTGCCACCAATGCCGTTTTCATCACCGAGGCCGTGAAAACCTTTCGTGGCGAAGACGAGCAGAAGCCGTATCTGCAAGGCGTGGAATATAACCGCACCCTGGTGCACCGCGCCGAGCAGGCCAGGCTGGGATGGCGCGCCAGCATCGACGCCAAGCGGCTTCCGGCGGGGCAGGTCGCGATCCTCGTGGAGCTTCGCAAGCCCAACGGTGTCCCTGAAACCGGCGCAAGGCTGACGGGAGAGCTGCGTCATCCGGCCGACGAGAATCGCGACCGCAGTCTCAACTTCTCCCAGGTCGCATCGGGCCTGTATGAAGCCAAGGTCCAGGCGGCGCCAGGCAATTGGGATGTGCTGGTCTCCAATTCTGAAGGGGCGCCGTTCCAGGCGACGCGGCGGCTATGGCTGCGCTGAATCTGTCCCGCCCCACCGGCGAACTCTCGGGGCTTCTGCGAAACGGTCCCGGCGGCACCCATATATTCGAAGTCGCGGTCAAAGGAGCGCGTTGCGCCAATTGTATCGCCAAGATCGAACACGGCGTATCCGTGCTTGAGGGCGTGGACCAAGTCCGGCTCAATTTGTCCACCGGCAAGCTGACGGTGTCGGGACGCGGCTTGGCGCCGCAACGGATTCTCAAGCGTGTCCAGGACCTGGGATATGAGGCGCAGCTCTTCGCAGCGGAAGAGGCGCTCGATGCCGGCGAGGCGGAAGGCCGCCTCCTGTTGCACTGCCTGGCGGTGTCCGGCTTTGCCACCGTTTTTGTGATGGGGTTGACCGATGCCGTGTGGTACGGCGCCGATCTTGCGGCGCCGCTGCGCACGCTCTTCTTCTGGCTCGCATCGGTGGTGGCGATCCCTAGTACCTTGTACGCCGGACAGCCTTTTTTCCGCTCGGCGCTCAAAAGCCTCAAGGCAGGCGCCACCAATATGGATGTGCCGATCAGCCTGGCGCTGCTTTTGTCCCTCGGGCTCAGCGTCTACCAAACCGCCCATGGCGGCCTGCACACATATTTCGACGCGGCCGTCATGCTGGTCTTCCTGCTCCTGATCGGCCGTTATCTGGACTACCGCCTGCGCGACCGGGCACAAGGCGCGGCGCGGCATCTGCTTGCGCTGCAGACTCTGCTGGTCCGGCGGCTGTCCGCTAGTGGTGAGGTCCAGACGGTAACGGCGCGGGACGTCAGCGCTGGCGACCGGCTGCTGCTGGCGACCGGAGACCGGGTTCCGGTCAATGGCATTTTGGCCGACCAGGGTACCGAACTGGACATGTCGCTGGCCACGGGCGAAAGCCTGCCCCAGCCGGCAGGAAAAGGCACCGAAGTCCCAGCCGGCGCCATTGTGACCGGGCCGGCTGTGATCCTGCGCGCCACCGCCGGCGTGGAAGATTCTCTGGTTGCCGACCTGGCGCGCCTGCTGGAAGCCGGACAACAGATTCGCAACGCGTATGTGAGGCTGGCGGACCGCGCGGCACGGGCCTATGTACCGCTGGTATTCTCGCTCTCGTTTCTCGTCTGCGCCGGCTGGCTGGCGGCGGGATATTCATTGGCCCAAGCCATCACCAACGCGATCACCGTGTTGATCATCACATGTCCCTGCGCCCTGGGTCTCGCCGTCCCCGCCGTGCAGATCGTGGCGACTGGACGGCTGTTCAACCGCGGCGTGTTCGTGAAGTCCGGCGATGCGCTGGAACGATTGTCGGAAATCGACATGGCGATCTTCGACAAAACCGGCACGCTGACCCTGGGCGCTCCGGCCTTGCTGAATGCAACCGATTTGCCGGCCGGCTTGTTGGAACGGGCAGCACGGATCGCCCGCGCCAGCCGCCATCCACTGGCAATGGCGTTGGCGCGGGCCGCGGGCACGGGCCCGGTCGCGACCGGCGTGCGGGAAATTGCCGGCGCGGGGCTGGAATGCGGTGACGACGGGGAAGTCGAGCGTTTGGGCAACGCGGCCTGGTGCGGCGCTGATGACGGCGATTTTCAGCTTTGGTATCGGCTTGGATCCCAGGCGCCCGTTGGATTGAAATTCCAGGACCGGCTGCGTTCCGATTCCGCGAAAGTGGTCCGCGAGCTTCGCCGCCGCAACATTCAGGTGGAAATGTTGTCCGGGGATAACCCGTCGGTAGCCCACCGGATCGCCGATGAGGCTGGCATTGCCTTCTGGCGGGCCGGCGTTACGCCACAGAATAAGGCGCAGCGGCTGCGGATGCTGCGCGACCGGGGGCACCGGGTCTTGATGGTGGGCGATGGCATCAATGATGCTGCGGCGCTGGCTTTGGCGCATGTCTCCATCGCGCCCGGAAGCGCTACCGATATCAGTCAGCGCGCTTCGGATATGGTGCTGCGTGGCCATGAGCTCATGCCCATCGTGGAGGCGCTTGACGTGTCGCGGAAGGCTCGCCAGCTCGTGCTGCAGAATTTCGCGCTGGCCATCGCTTACAATGGGACGGCCATCCCCCTGGCGGCGCTCGGTTTGGTGACACCGCTGGTTGCCGCCGCCACCATGGCGGGATCTTCCTTGCTGGTGACGCTTAACGCGTTGCGGCTGGCGGCAGGCCCAGGCGGCACCGAAACGGAACCCGCCCGGCGCGCGTTCTAAACGGCCTTGCCAATAAGGAGGCCGATGCCCGCTGTGACGGCCATGGCGAGAGCGCCCCAGAAGGTCACACGGATGGTGGGCTTAAGGATTCCAGCGCCCCCCGCCCTTGCGCCGACCGCCCCGAGAACAGCCAGGTAAACCAGGGAAGATGATGCCACCAGGGGTACGACATGACTGGCGGGGCTGAGAATGACCGCCACCAGCGGCATGGCGGCCCCTGCCGAGAAGGTAACCGCTGAGGTCAGAGCCGCTTGGACCGGACGGGCGGTGGTCATTTCTGAAATTCCCAGTTCGTCCTTGGCATGCGCGGCCAGTGCATTTTTTGCCATCAACTGGCGTGCAACCTGCCGGGCTAGCGGCAAATCAAGACCTCGTTTGGCGTAGATGTTCGTCAACTCGTCTTGTTCGGCGGCAGGATTGGCTTTGAGTTCGGCCCCCTCGCGCGCCAGATCTGCTTGCTCGGTGTCGGCTTGAGAACTCACCGACACATACTCCCCCGCAGCCATGGACATTGCGCCCGCCACCAGACCCGCGATTCCAGCCAGAAGGACCTCGCCCTTGGCAGGCGCGGCGGCTGCAACACCCACGATCAGACTGGCGGTCGAAACAATGCCGTCATTGGCGCCAAGCACGGCGGCCCTCAGCCAACCGATACGCTGCATCTGATGACGTTCGCGATGCAGGCGGCGCATGTTTCTCTCCGTCAGACAGTTCTAGCTCGTCATGAAAACCGGCAGCGGGCTTGCAGCCAGCAGGTCACGGGTGACGCCGCCAAATATGAGCTCTTTTACACGGCTGTGACCATAGGCACCCATGACCAGAAGATCGGCACCACAATCATAGGCCAGATCCAGCAGAGCCTGGGAGGTGGAGACCCGCGGCGAATAGCACATGCGCACCTCGGCCTTGATTCCGCGCCAGGCGAGCTGATTTGCCAAGCGTTCCGCAGAGCGGCGATCGGCGTCGCCGCGCGGATCGTCCGAGACCGACAGGATGGTCACGCTTGCCGCCTTGGCCAACAGGCGTGAAGCAGCAGTCAGGGTCCGCGCTGCTTCCGCGGTGTCTTTCCAGGCGACCACGACTTTCTGGCCGATAATTTCCGTGGGCCTTTCCGGCGCCAGCAGGAGAGGGCGTCCAGACTGCATCAGCACCGTGGTGATTCGATCTCCCGAAAGTTCCTTGTCTCGTCCCATGACAGTAAGGTCGTGGTATCGCGCCTCGTGAAGCGTTTCATTCAAAAAAGATTGATGCTCGTTCCAGGCGACGGAAATCGACGCCGCGTCGGTTGGGTTGTCGCATATTGCCAGAGCATGGCGATTGCAAATCTCCTCGAAAGCCTGGCGTGCGTGCCGCGAGCGCCCCTCCTCTTCATCAGTGATATTGCGCATCAGGCCGTGAACGTCCGTGATCGGCTGCGATGACGTTGCCGCTATGGTGGCGGCGACCTCGACCACGTCGATCCGGGTATGCAGGCAATCGATATGCCCGCCGTCAATGCGCGCCATGGCCACGGAAGCCTCCAGCACGGAGCGGTCGGATCCAAGGCCGGTGAGAGAAGCCAAAATTGTCGTCATTGTGATGTTCCCTTAAGGCTAGTGGGACAGAAGAACTGGGAGTTGTGTATCGGCCAGAATATCCCGTGTTGCGCCGCCCAGAATGAATTCCCTCATGCGCGAATGACCGTAAGCTCCCATCACCAGAAGATCGGCGTTCACGTCCTTGGCATGGGACATCACACAGTCGCCGATGGTGCCGGCGGCGAAAGTCACGCGGTCGATCGCGTATTTGACCTTGTGCATGCCGAGATATCTTTCCAGATCACTGAATGTGCTTGTGGTGTTGATGCCTTTTTCACCGAACACCGACAGGATATGTACCTCCTTTGCATGCGCCATAGGAGGCAGCGCATCGGCCAGGGCGCGGGCAGCTTCACGACTGAAATCCCAGGCCACCACGATTCGGTTCAAGGATTGCAGTGGCTGCCTTCCCCGGCCCGAAGGCAGCAATAAGGTTGGATGCCCGGTTCCAAAGATGGCGGCCTGCATGTAATTGCGGCCAAAGGCATCCGTCTCCAAAGCATGCAGGATCGTGAGATCGTGCAGGCGGCCCAGATCAATCAGCGGATCGACTGAAGCAAGCAGCGTCGTCAGGCTGCGACGCACATCCACAGCCACATTGAACTGCGCGAAAACTTCAGCCGCTTCTGCGGCTAGCGCCGTCGCGTTTGCTTCGCTTTTTATCACGGCTTCGTTCATCATCTGGGGAAAATCCAGCGGGAAGGTGCCGATGACCGCCGGCCAGGTTTGCGGATCGCTGCACAATTGCGGAATGTGAGCGGTAAGAGAAGCCCCCAGAAGTTGCGCAATAATCGCGGTTTCCTCCAGAATCTGTTTCGGAGGGCGGTCGGGATAAGTGGGAAGTGAGAGAAGTATCTGCCGGATCATCTGCGTCTCATCTGCAAACCCACTTCACCTTAGCGACATATGGCGGGCCGGCTTTGATCGCCGTCAAACGCCGCCCTTGATCCGGATCATGGCGAGACGGCCGTGACGGCCCTTTAATGGGCCCAGAAAGGGTGGCGATGGCCCAGGAACCGACGGTCATAGAAGTTCAAGTCGAGAAGGTGGGGCAGCTGTTTGACACGCTCGACCCTATGCCTTTCCGGGAAAGGGATTTGGACCGCCAAGCCGAGGACTATATCGTCGGCTGGGCCCGGGAATTACCGCGCAAATCACCCATGCGCATTCGGATTCATATTCCCCGATCCGAGGCCTCCAGCGAGCATGTGAAGGACTTGGGGCAGGCCGTGGGGCGGTATTTCAACTATCGGGCAGACATACTCAGCGGGGAACTGAGTGAGCTGTTCCGCGTCGGCAGATATGCGCTCCTTGTGGGGCTGGTCGTATTGACCCTTTGTGTCACGGGCGGGCGGCTGGCGTTACAGACGCTTCCGGCCGGACAATTCGGCGTTGCGATCAACGAGGGGCTTATCATCCTCGGTTGGGTCGCGAACTGGCGGCCGATCGAAATATTCCTCTATGATTGGTGGCCGATCGTCCGTCATAGAAATCTTTTGCTGAGATTGGCTCGCGCCGACATTGCCATTAGCTGGCGATAGCGATCTGCAAAAGGGGAAATAGACCATGGCTCTGATCATTGCATCGGCCTTATTGGTGGGGCTAGGTAGTTTGGTTGTGCTGTTATGGGCTCTGTCTAGCGGCCAATACGACGATCCCGACGGCGATGCCCAGCGCATCCTGCTGGATGACGATCTGGCGCCGGACGATCAGCCGAAATAAGCCAGCGCGGCGGCCCCCGATGCCGCAAGCGCCAGACCGCTGAGGCTCAGTCCCAGCCGCCAGCCGCCGAAAACAATCGCCAGCACCGATTTGGACAGGCCATTTGCCGCGGCGGCAATCAGGATGGTTGATGCGGCTATACTCTGGGCGAGGCCGCTATTGGCCATCTTGGCCATCGAAAGTGTGATGGGGTCCACATCCAGCAGCCCGGAAAGGCCGCCGAGCGCAAACAAATTCCCCTCACCCCCGCGAAAGAGCTTGGCCAGGAGCATGATACCGGCGAGCAGGACGGCAAAGCGCAACATCAATGAGAGCTCGAAGGGGTCCTGCAAGATCAGGGCGTGCGATTCGGTCTTGGAAGCGGCCCGATACGTAAACGCAGCCGCAACAAACAGCAGGCTCGCTGCCGCGATCATGGCGGGACCAAGCGGGACCAGAAGCTGGGGTGCTATTGCCGTCGCAAGCGCAGTCATGCGCAGGAGAGACATAATCCATGCAGCAAGTATGGCGGTCATCACCTCCGCCGTAACAGCGGAGTTGCGGCGAGCCATGCGCGCGAAAGTCCAGGTGACGGTCGTCGAGGTCACAAGGCCACCCGCCAGTCCGGCAAACAAAAGGCCCTTGCGTGGTCCCGCGATGCGCTCGGCGATGTAGCCGGCATAGGACACGCCGCCGACTAGAACCGTCATAAGCCAGATCTGGTGAGGATTGAGGGCATTCCAGGGATCCACTGTCCTGTCGGGAAGCACCGGCAGCAAGACCACCGTCATGACCAGGAGCAGAAGCGCTGCTCGCAATTCGATCCATGTCAGCCGCTGCAGGAAGGCGTGCATAAAACGACGTTCGGCGAGAATGGCGGCCGTGATCACGCCACCGGCGGCTGCAAGCACCATATTGCCGTGCGTGGCATAGGCTCCCAGTGCGAATGTCATCATGCCCGCAACAAAGTCGGTTATCGACCAACTCCCGGTCTCCCTGGCTCGCCGCCATTCAAAAAAACCGAACGGCAGGGCGAAAGCGGCCATGCACAAGCCAAGCGTGATATCGCCCGGCAAAAGCGCACATAGCCCACCCAAGGCTCCGATCAATGTGAAGGTACGGATGCCGGCGACGCGAGCGCCGTCTTTTGCCTCGCGCTCCTGCCAGCCGCGCTCAATACCGATCAAAAGACCGATAGCGGCTGCCAGGCTGGCTCGTTGTAGAAGTTCTAGGTCCACGAGGGGCTGTTCGCTGTGGAATCGTCCACGGGGCGGAGAATATCACGCATGTGGACTGCGAAATCGCCGGCGCGCGAAAGCACTACGAATTGGGCGGGCGCTTGCCCCGCCCGCCGTGAACCGCAGCGCCGGCGATGAGAATGGCGGATATGGCGAAGATCAGCAGGACAAGATCGGCTTTCATGATACCTCGCAACTATTTTCAATTCTCGTCACGTCCATGTGATGCTTACTGCCAAGCCATGTGATGGCCGGGACCTTGCGAGATACCGGCGGAAGCACCGCCTTGGGATGTCCGATCGCGATGGGCGCGACACAGAGATTCTGTCCCGACAGATTGAGAAGGTTTTGCGCTTCCGGCGTGTTGAGCCATCCCTGCGCAAAACCGATCCAGCAGCTGCCGAGTCCAAGGCTGGTTGCCGTCAGCATCATATTTTGGGCCGCAAGCGCACAGTCCTCGACCGTCCACTGGTTGCCAGCGGGCGCGGAGATGATAATCAGGGCTGGTGCGTGATAAAAAAGGTGGAATTTCTCCTGGCTCAAGAGATCCCGGAAAAAAGCCGAGCGGGGCATCGATGAGAGATTCTTGAGCAACCATGCCTTGGCCTGGCGGGAAATCTCGTTCAACAGGTCCTGGTCCGTGATGACCGTGAACTGGCAAGGTTGCTCGTTCATGGCGCTTGGTGCCCAGGTCGCGGAAGAGATGAGCTGATAGATAAGCCCGGCAGATACCGGCTCCGCCGTGTAATCCCGGACAGCACGCCGCTCGCGAATGGCTTGTGAAACGTTCATGACGTCAGCTTTTATTGTGCCCGCTTGAACTTGCGGCAACATAGATCAAGGTACCCGCGCCAATCGCGCTTACGATAGCGAAGAGAAGTCCGGCGCTGCCCGTGTAGGCATATACCGCGGCGAAGGCCAGCAACGCTGCGATCCCGCCCAGGATCACGCTGTCGTCCAAACGGCCGAATTGAATCGAATGCAGCTGACGCGTCGAGGCCGCATGGTGCCTGGCTTTCATTTTTCCCTCCTTGCAGTGCGCGATTCCATCCAGGAAGCCCACCCCAGGACGCCGGCAAACAAGGACAGAGCACCGACTGCGAGGGCTAAAAATGCAATTTCGCTTACGGTCAGCATGGAATGTTTCCTTAAAACAGGTTGCCGGAAAAATCTTCGCTAGACTTCACATTCCAGCGTCACATTGCGTTCAACGCTGGGCTGCAAGGCCTCTCCAAAATAGGCATGAAAGGCACCGAGTCCTTCGGCCGACATCCCTGGTCTCCTCCAAGTACGGGTCAAGCAGATGCGCTCCTTGGCGTCCTCGGCGGGCTGCTCCTTTTCGTAAGCCCAGGTTTCAAGCCGGTCTTCCGGAAAGGGTTGCCTGTCTTTCCGGCACCATCCATCCGCCAGCAGGTGATAGAAACCGCGTTCGATCTTGGGATATTCCGCCATGATCAGGCAGCCATTTGCTCGAGCGCTTCCGCATCCAGCAGGTGCAGTTCCCGCGTGTTGGGAAGGGCAATGATGCCGTCGCGCTCCAGTTGGGAAAGGCTGCGGGAGACGGACTCAATGGTGAGGGCCAGATGATCAGCGATTTCTTGCCGGGTCATGGCGAGATGAATCACATCTTCCTGGTCGGAGCGCGCCTGCCAACCCAGCAGGAAGGCAGCCACCTTTTCCGCCGCGCCACGCCGGGCCAGAAGCAGGGAATGATCGCGAGCCTGCCCCATTGTCTGCATCGCATACTGAAGCAGTTGGCGCGCAACGGTCTCGTCCTTCCGCGCCGCGATTTCGACGTTGCGGCGGCGGTAGCAAATGAGGGTGCAGTCGCTGACCGCCTCCGCCCCGAGCTGCCGGTCATCGTCCAACTCGAAACCGAAGACCTCTCCGGCGGTATGGAAGGCCGCGATCTGCCGGCGGCCGTCGCTCAAAAACTTGCAGCTGCGCACCACACCGGAGATCACCTTGTAGAACACGTCGGTGTCGTCGCCTTCGGCAAATATCTCCCGGCCTTCCGGGACCTGGACAACGGTGCCGGCGGTATGCAGCGGCTCCTTCGCATTTTGAAAGGCGCCCCGGACGGCATGGGCCAAGACAACGCCTGGAGGCGGGAAGGATGTGCGGATTGCGCTATGGACTGTCATGACTGTCCTCCTCAAAGGCGGTGTGCAGTCTTTTTACCTACGGGCTGGTGGCAGGGGGCATTGCATTGGCCCTAAGGGATTCTACGTAGCCGGGTAGCCGCGCTGCTTGACACGGTGGGGGCTTTCTGGCGGCCTGCTGGTTTAGAGGAAAACCATGGCTGACGGGTCGCAGAAAGCCGGACAAGACTGGGCCAGTGCGGCGGTCGATGCCGCCGGCGCGGGGCTGTGGCATTGGGCCCTGGACGGAAGACAAGTAACTTTGTCCCCAACCGCGGCTACCATTTTGGGTTCGCAAAACACAGCGCTCCGCTATGAAGAATTTGTGGCTCTGGTGGACGGGAGAGACCGCGCTTCGGTCCAACAGGCGCTGGATGATTGTCTCTATCGCCAAAGAACATTTGACGTTGTTTTCAGGGTTAGCGAGGGCGCGCGCTGGTGCCGGATGCGGGGGAAGGCTGCGCCGCAATCCAGGCATGCCGACGGACTTGTGGTGGACGTGGGCAATTGGAGAGCCGAGTTACTCAGCAATGCGCGGCTGGCGGCAGTCCTTGCATCGTCCGACGATGCCATCATCGCAAAGACCGTCGACGGTGTGCTGACCGACTGGAATAGGGGGGCCGAAGCCATCTTCGGGTACACCGCCGATGAGGTGATCGGTCAACCCGTCTCAATACTTCTGCCACCCGGTCTGGAGCATGAAGAGGAGCAAATTCTGGAAAAAATCCGCGCGGGTGAAAAAGTCGACCATTTCGAGACCCGCCGCCGCTGCAAGGACGGCAGCATAATCGATGTTTCGGTGACCATATCGCCGATCTATGACGGCGAAGGGGTCCTGGTCGGGGCTTCCAATGTCGCAAGGGACATCACCGCCGCCAAGACAGACCGCCGGGCACTTATGGAGCGGGAAGCACATCTGCAGTCGGTGCTCGATACCGTTCCCGATGCCATGATCGTGATCGACATGCAGGGGGTCATCCATTCCTTCAGCGCGGCGGCCGAGAGACTGTTCGGTTATGCCGCCGACGAGGCTGTCGGCCGGAATGTCAGCTTCCTGATGCCCGAACCCTATCGCACGGAACATGATGGCTATCTCGCCCGCTATATGGCGACAGGCGAGCGGCATATCATCGGTATCGGGCGGCTTGTGGTCGGCCGCCGCAAGGACGGTTCGACCTTCCCCGTCGAACTGGCGGTGGGTGAGATGCGGTCGGGCGATCAGCGTTTTTTCACGGGATTTATGCGCGATATCACCGAAAGGCAGGAAGCGCAGCAGAGACTGCAGGATCTGCAGGCAGAGCTTATATTCATGTCGCGTTTCACCGCCATGGGCGAAATGGCCTCGACATTGGCGCATGAGCTCAACCAACCCCTCATGTCGGCAACCAGTTTCATGAACGGCGCGCGTCACCTCATAGAGGATGGGCGGCCGGAGGCTTTGGCCAGGGCCAGTGAGGCCATGGACAATGCCGCCGATCAGATGTTGCGGGCAGGCCAGATCATAAAGCGCCTGCGCGAATTTGTGGCGCGCGGCGAAACCGACCGCGAACCCGAGGATCTGCGGAAATTGGTTGAGGAAGCGAGCGCGCTTGCTCTGGTGGGAGTCAAGCAGACCGGGACACATGTTACATTCGAATTCCATGGCTTGATTGGGATGGTTCTGGTCGACAAGGTCCAGATTCAGCAGGTTCTGTTGAACCTCATGCGCAACGCAATTGAAGCCATGGATGGGATGCCGAAGCGCGAGCTGGTGGTTTCGGCGCGGCCGGTGGGCAACAATATGGTTGAGGTCGCAGTGACGGATACGGGCTCCGGCATCGCGCCCGAAATAGCCGAGAAGCTTTTTCAACCCTTTGTGACCACCAAGCAGCAGGGGATGGGTGTGGGCCTATCGATCTCACGCACGATCATCGAATCGCACGGCGGCAATCTTTGGGCCGAACCCAATCCCGGCGGCGGCACCATTTTTCGCCTGACATTAAAAAGCCTGAGGGAAGAGGACTTGAGTCATGCCTGACGACATTGTCCACCTGATTGACGATGACGAAGATGTGCGGCGGGGCCTGTCGTTTCTGCTGAGTACCACCGGTTTTGCGGTCAAAGTGTACGAATCCGCCATCCAGTTCCTCAAGAGTTGCACGCCGGCGCTTACCGGCTGCATCGTCAGCGATGTGCGCATGCCGGAGATGGACGGGCTCCAGTTGCTGCGCCAGTTGAAAGAAAAGAGCATCGGCCTTCCGGTGATAGTGATGACCGGTCACGCCGATGTAGCTCTCGCCGTCGAGGCGATGAAATTCGGCGCCGTCGATTTCCTTGAAAAGCCGTTCCCTGACAAAATGCTGCTTGCCGCGATCCGGTCAGCCCTGGCTCGTGGAAAAGATCCGGGCACCGAGGACAAGAGCCAGGTCCGGGAGCGCATAACTTCGCTTACCGTCCGGGAACGTGATGTGTTGAATGGGTTGCTTGCCGGACGCGCCAATAAGGCTATCGCTCATGAGCTGGGGCTAAGTCCACGCACAATTGAAATCTATCGCGCCAATGTCATGACCAAGATGGGAGCCTCGAGCCTCTCCGAACTGGTACGTATGGCACTCTCCGCCAAATAACGGCGGGGTAGTCGTTCACCACATTGGTTGGCTGGGGTGAGCCTGGGCTGCGACCCTTACCGGCTTGACGTTCACGATTCTGAATGGGCGGCCAACGCCATCTTCCTCGGTTATCGTCACGTAGAGACCAGGCGCAATAACATGGCGGTCCAGCTTGAAGAGCGGCTCGTCGTCGTCCGTGCGGTCCGGAATATAGTCAAAACGCCATCCGCGCCCTACATGGCGCAGCATTCCCCTGCGCTCGGCTTGTCCAGGCCGGAAGCTACGGACCCCGCACCGATCCTTATTGGCGGTCCATTCGGCGGCGTCCAGATGACCATCGCTGTTCAACGGCGCAACAAACTCGTAGCCATGCTGTGCATCGCCTCGCGGCGCATCTGTGGTCCGGCCCAATTCCAAGCGTATGGTCATCAATGACATGTTTGCCTCCCAAAATGGCGGTTCACGATCTTGCGGACCTCGTCCAGGCGGGCCTGGATGAAATAGGGACTGGCGCCCGGCGTGACGTTTCCGGCATGCACATGGTCAAGGACTGTCATGCCGCAAAGCTTGGCGAAATATTGATCGTAGAGGGTCCTCACAGCGGCAAGGTTGCCCGTTTGCTCCAGCCAGTCGTTGGGGGCGCCGCTCGAACTGAAGCTGATCAGCCTGCGGCCGGAGAGGAGGGGGTTATAGCTGCGGCCTTCGGCGCCATATGCGAAGCCGAAGCCGAACACACGTTCCAGATATCCTTTGGTCATGGCGGGCGGGGCGTTCAGCCAAAGCGGATAGAAGAAAGCGAATACCATGCAATCGTTGAGTAAATCCCGTTCGGCAACGACATCCGGCGCGGGTGCCGCGGATCGCTCAAAGGGAAGTTCGCTCGCCTTGAGACAAGGGTCGAAACCAATCCGGTAAAGGTCGCGGACGATCACCTCATCTCCCAATTCGGTGCATGCCTGGACATAGGCGTCGGCCACCGACGCCGTGAAGCTCCGAGGTCTGGGATGGGCGATGATGACGGCGTGTTTCACGGGCAGCTCCAGTTTGAAATAGCTAGAACGTCCGCAGGCGCGGCGCCTTGCGCCAGATCAAGGCGGGAAGGGGAGTTTTCCGCCAGTCTGGCAAACATGAACCTACGGTCCCTGCTCGCCCTGTTGCTTTGGTTGTGTTCCGTGCCGGCGGCATGGGCTGCAGCGGCCGCCGGGATGGAGAATGGCGATCCAGTCCGGCAATTCTACCAGCAGCGCCAAGACGTATTGGCTTGGAGCGGTGACGCGAAAGCAACTGCTCATGCCCAACAGGCACTGGCAGTGCTGTCTCGCGCGGCGAGCGAGGGGCTGGATCCGGCGAATTATCGTACATCCCGCGACGGCGATGACCGGGCGGCGAATGATGCCTCTCTCAGCAGAGCGCTACTGGCCTATATGCGTGACGTGTCAACCGGCCGGCCGGAACTGCGCACTGTTGATTCCGATATCGGTCTCCAGACCCGTTCGCCCGACTTTGTTGCAATGCTGGAAGACGCATTGCGCAGGGACCGGCTTGTGGAAATGCTGGAAAGCCTCGCTCCCAGGCACCCGGAATATCTGGCTCTCAAGGCGGCATTGCCAACCAGTGGCGACAAATCCGATATCGTCCTGGCCAATATGGAGCGGTGGCGGTGGTTGCCTGTGGAGCTCGAGCCTGATCGGATTGTGGTCAATGCGGCCGCCGCCCAGTTGGAATTGTGGCTGGCGGGCAAGCTTGTACTTACCTCGCGTGTCATCGTGGGACGGCCAAGCAGCCCGACCCCGATGCTGCGCGCTGAGGGAGCAGGCATCACCGTAAATCCATCCTGGACGATCCCCCACTCCATTGCGGCAAAGGAGATTTTGCCGAAACTCAAGCGCAACCATGCCTGGCTGGCCAGCCATGACATGGTGCTTCTGAACGGTCCCCCAGGCGATCCCCAAGGATTGCAGGTCAACTGGCGTGCCGTCCCCCGTGGGACCTTCCCCTACCAAATTCGCCAATATCCGGGGCCGCGCAATCCATTGGGGCGGCTCAAGCTGGAATTGCCCAACAGGTTCGATGTCTATCTGCATGATACGCCTGAGAAGGCGGCCTTCGGGCGATCGGCGCGGCAACTCAGTCACGGCTGCGTCCGCGTCGAGCAGATATTGCCCCTGGCATCCTATGCGCTCGCCGCCGATCTTTCCGCCATGGAGCGGATCACCGCAGCAATCGGAAGCGGCGAAACCAGCTTCCTGCCGCTGCAAAAGAAACTGCCGGTCTATTTCTTATATTGGAGCGCGGTCTCCAATCCGGAAGGTGGCCTGAAATTTTACCCCGATGTGTATGGTCGTGACCGGCGGCTTATTGCGGCCATGCGGGCCAAAGAAATCCGGATGGCGAGCGTTATGGCGCCTTGCACCAGAGGATAGGCTTTTGCGGTTCAAGCACGATCCTGATAGGAATATTCCCTCGCCGATCAGGGAGCATCTTCCGATGCTGGCACGCAGGCATTTTTTGGCTGGCGCGGGCATCAGCCTGTTTTCTTCAAGGCCCGTTCTCGCCAATATCGACCAGGGGCGGGAAATTTCCTTCAGCAATATCCACACGGGCGAAAAGCTCAGGGTGGAATATTGGGCGGGTGGTCAGTATTTGCCTGATGCGCTGGCGGAGGTAAACCGCGTGCTGCGCGACTTCCGCACCGGTCAAGTCCACCCGATCGCGCCGCAACTGTTGGACCTGCTTACTCGTTTGCGGGGACGTCTGGAGACGGCGGAGCCCATCAATGTCATTTCCGGTTTCCGGTCGCCGGTCACCAACGCCATGTTGCGGGCAGAGCATGAACATTCCGGAGTCGCGTCCAAAAGCCTTCATATGCAAGGCATGGCGATCGACATCCGCATCCCCGGCCGGGAGCTGTCCAATATTCATATGGCGGCTTTGGCGGAGCGGAGCGGTGGCGTGGGCTACTATCCGCAGTCGGACTTCGTCCATGTCGATGTCGGCCGAGTCAGAAGCTGGTAGCATTGACTTGGCTCAAGGTTCGGCCGGCGCGTCGCATTAAGCTGCGGTGGTGATTCAGAATCTCGCATGCGGGTCGATACTGGTTGCCTTTACCGTCCTGGTTCATACCGGCGGCTTGGTCCTGATCGCCACCATTACACCGCCTTTGGCCCGTTGGTTCGGCTTTCACAATCACGATGTCGGCCGAACCCTGGTCATGACCGGCACGGTCCTGGGGATTCTTGGAATTCTGACCCTGGAAATCTGGAGCTGGGCCTCGGCCTATGCCTGGATTGGTGTCACCCAACATTTCGATGACGCGTTGTTTCTTTCCACGGCAATGTTTTCGACCATCGGCTATGGTGAAGTCCGGATCGACCCGGCCTGGCGGCTGGTCACGGCCCTGGAGGGTATAAACGGCTTTCTGATGATTGGCTGGTCCACGGCCTATCTTGTGTCGGCGGCGACCAGGCACGGCCCCTTTCGGCGGGGCGAGCACTTTTAGGCCTTTCATAAGGCGTCCGGCGGTTGATCAGGCGCAATGAACGGCCGCATTGCCCGGGCGATTCTCAATTTTGCGAGGCAAGCAGAGATGGCGAGGTCCACTAGAACAGCGGCAAGACTATTTGGCCTCCTGGCTTGCGGCATTGTCTTGGCGGCATGCGCAACCCAGCCGGCGGCGCAGCCGCACGTGCCCGGTTTTGCCGCGGGCCTGTTTCACGGGTTCATCGCGATTGTCGCGTTGCTGGGCAGCCTGTACTTCCATATCCGTATCTACGCCTTTCCAAACAGCGGCTTTTGGTATGACGCGGGCTTTGTTTTGGGCTTTAGCCTGAATATTGTTCTCCTGCTGCTGCTGGTGCTTCCCAGGATCGGCGGTTTTTTCACGCGAGGGCATTGATACACGCGATGCGGGCTATGATCCTCAAACGCCCGGGCAGTCCTCTGGAACCGGTGGTCCTGCCGGAGCGCAGTCCGGGTCCGGGTGAGGTGCGAATCCATGTCACCGCCTGCGGTGTCTGCCGCACCGACCTTCATGTCGTCGATGGCGAGCTCGATGCGGCTTCATTGCCGATCATCCCGGGCCATGAAATTGTCGGCCGTGTCGATGCCGTCGGGACCGGCGTCGCGCACCTGAAGCTGGGACAGCGCGTCGGTGTTCCCTGGCTGGGTTACACCTGCGGAACTTGTGTCTACTGTTCTATGGGGCGGGAAAATCTCTGCGATCGGCCTTTGTTCACCGGCTATACCCGGGACGGTGGATTCGCGACCTCCGTCGTTGCGGACGCACGCTACACTTTCGAATTGGGTGAGGAGGGGGACGATGCCGGCCTCGCGCCCCTGTTGTGCGCAGGCCTGATAGGCTGGCGTTCCCTGGTCATGGCAGGTGACGGCAATCTGCTGGGCCTTTATGGGTTCGGAGCGGCAGCGCATATCATTGCGCAGGTGGCGGTTGCGCAAGGCCGGCGTGTGTTCGCCTTCACCAAGCCTGGCGATGAGAAGGGACAAGCTTTCGCCAGGAGCTTGGGAGCGGAGTGGGCGGGCAGTTCGGAAGAGGCGGCTCCCGTCAAGCTGGACGCGGCCATTCTGTATGCCCCGGCTGGAAGGCTGGTGCCGCTGGCTCTGGCGGCGGTGCGCAAGGGTGGCCGGGTTGTCTGTGCCGGCATCCATATGAGCCAAATTCCTGCCTTCGATTATGGTCTTCTTTGGGGTGAGCGCGAACTTTTGTCCGTCGCCAACCTGACCCGGCAAGACGGGCACGATTTCCTGGCGGTTGCGGCCAAATTGAAGATCAAGACGCACACGACCATCTATCCACTGTCTGACGCCAATCAGGCGCTGGCGGACCTGCGTGCGGGATCATTCGAGGGCGCGGCTGTTCTGGTTCCGTGAGCTTCGCGACGGACGTAGCCAATTACGGTACCAGGCTCGACCACGGCATTTGTCTTGCAATCGATCTCCAGCCGCCCTGTGGCCGGCGCCAAGATGTCGTGCAGGGCGGATTCAATACGGATGACCGCTACGGGATCTCCGATTTCGACCGGCATGCCCTGCGCAGAAATCCATCGCTCCAAAATTCCTTCCGGCAAAATGCTGGTGGCCCACAATTCGGGAGCAACCGAAATGGCTTTTTTCAGTTCCACCGCTGTCATGTTCCTTTCCATCCCAGCTGTTGAACTTTATTGATCAGTTTTTCGCAATTTGGAGGCGCGATGGCTGAGCCACCGAAATATGTGGTGCGGATCGGGGAAAGGCCCGCCATGCGTAGAATCCCTTGCGTGAAGCCCTTGATGCCCCGCGCACCGAAAACCGTGCGATAAAGAAGAGGCGGCATGCCCATCGTAACGATCACGCTGGCAGATCGGCCTCTCAACCCGCCTGCGGGAAAACCACGTTTTCGCTCGCGCAACAGGAACTGACCGCGTCCGATTTGCTCAAGAAAAGCCTTGAGCAAGGCTGGTGGGCCACCCAGCCATAGTGGAAAGACGAAGACGATATGGTCGGCTTTCAGAAGTGCGGCTTGAGCTTCCAGAATTTCGGCCTGCTCCGGTTTGCCTGAAAACTCCGCCGCATTCCTGAGGATGGGAATATCCATGGCGCCTATGTCGATCCGCCTGACGGAGCAGCCCGATGACTCAGCGCCGCGTTGATACGCGGCCGCCAGGGCGCCAGATAGCCGTTCCGGCGACGCATCGGGATGCCCATTTATGACCAGGACGTTCTTCATGCTTCGTTCACGGCGTAGGCCGCATACGGTCTGTCTGTCGGAAGAATAAGCTGGCAAAGGCCTGCAATTCGCCGCGGCCACATTTATCCATCGGTTCGACGCCGATGATTCGCCTGTCCAGTACCGGCAGATTCAGCGCGATGTATTTTTTTAAAGCGTGTCTGGTGTCAGACGGCCCCACGATCAGGATTTCCTGCGCGTCCGCAACGATGGCAGCTACTTTTCCGAGGAAGCTCTGGGACGGGGTAACATGACCCGAACCCCTGGTGCCGGCTTTGTGATGGACATGGCCCCGACCTTCGTCCGGCGCATGAATAAGCGCCAACTCGGTCAGGTCATGATGGGTAACGCCAAAAACTTTGGCTTCCCGGTGGTCTATCCACACGATCTGATGGAATGGCACGGGCGTCATGGAAACTCCTTTCCTAAGAAGCATAAAGAGATTTCACTGGGAGGGATTTGCGCCGGATCAAAATAGGAAATGACATTTGGCCTAGACTTCGCAGAAGGGCGTTGCCGCTCAAAGTGTGAGGGTTAAAATGAAGAGGTTGGCCGGCAAAGTGGCCATTGTTACAGGTGGATCGGTTGGGATCGGAAAGGCTGTAGCCATCCGTATGGCGGATGAAGGCGCCAAGGTAGCCATCCTCGATTTGCTCGATGACGAAGGCCGTGTTCTCGAAGATGAACTGTGCGCTCGAGGTGCCACCGCGAAGTACTGGGCCTGCGATGTCTCCCGCGAAAGCCAAGTCAAAGCGGTGTTCGATTCCGTCGCCCAACAATTTGGGCGCCTCGACATTGTCGTGAACAATGCGGGTGTCGCCGGAGCGAGCAAGCCTACTCATGAAATAACGGAAGCGGAGTGGGACTTTGTTCAATCCATAAACGTCAAAGGCGTTTTCTTTGGCACCAAGCACGCGATTGCTCACTTGAGGAAAGCCGGCGGAGGGTCGATCATCAACCTTTCCTCTATTTACGGCCTCGTCGGTGCGCCGGATGTTCCTCCTTACCATGCGTCAAAAGGGGCAGTGCGTCTGATGACGAAGACCGACGCTCTTCTTTATGCGGCCGACCGCATTCGCGTGAATTCAATCCATCCGGGCTTCATCTGGACCCCCATGGTCGAAAAGCACCTTGGTGGTCTTGGAGATGTTGCAGCCGGCCGGAAGGCAGTGGATGCGTTGCATCCCCTTGGACATATGGGTGAGCCCGACGACATTGCCTGGGCGGCTGTCTATCTGGCTTCAGACGAATCCAAGTTCGTAACCGGCGCGGAACTGGTCGTGGACGGCGGGTATACAGCGCGATAGGGGTGTTGGTATCGGTCTCGGCGTTCAGAGGCTGATGGGCCGCCGCGCCACCAACACCCGCAAATTCATCAAGCGTAGTCTTGACATGGAATTCAACTCCCTGGCCGCCCGGCGGGAGGCTTGTGGGGCATTTTAAGGAAGGCGGCTGGTTCCAGACCACTTCGATGACAGTGGACCAGCTTCCTCACGCCGTCTCATCGATTGAGAGGCTGGCGATGTGCAACGCAACAAAAGCTCAAATTGTAATCTGCGCGATTTTAATGCTCCGCAAAGCTGTTAGACTGCCCTAGCCCGCCATTAGATCGGATCAAAGTCCGGCAAGGCGCGATGGCTCTGCCATCTCGGCAACACTGGGGAAAGCGCATGAGATCAGTAGGGGTGCCCAGCCTGCTTCTGGCAGCGGCCATGCCATCAATGGCCGATGCAGGGCAATATTTCGTTCATGCGGGGCCCTACACAGGTCAACCGTCATCAGGAACGCCGCCTCGGGTAATTCCAGGCCGCCCGGCGCCGCAGCCTTCGAGCTCGCAGGGAATCTATGGCTGGCGCTTTGACACCGCTACCATGGCCTTGGCGCCACCGGATCTAGTGGCGAAGACCGTCAATCCTGTGTTCAATTTCAATAGTGCTGTGATGCGGGCGCATTTCGGGCGGCGCGCGCCGGCGCCGTCAGAATTCACGAAAGTGACGGCGTCGCTGGCCAGCGAAGCGTAGTGGGGACCGGGCTTTGGGGAGACCAATGAGAGAATTTTCTGCGGACGAGGGGCGCGCTATCTTGCGCGCATTCCTGCTGGTTGCCACGGTTACGCTGTGCGGCTCGGCCGTATCGGCGCAAGACAGTTATCCCGCCCAGCCAGGCAAGGACTGGCCGATCTATGGCGGCAGTTACAACAACCAGCGCTATTCTTCGTTGAAGGAGATCACGCCCGCCAATGCCCGTAATCTCCAGGGCAAATGGATGTATCACGTCGAAGGACTGCAGGGTCTGGAAAGCGTGCCCGTGGTGGTCAATGGCGTCATGTATGTCAGTGGCTACAACCGGATCGACGCCTTGGATGCCCGCACCGGCAATGTGATTTGGCGCTTCCGCCGCCAGCCGGCGACAGCGGCCTACCAGCGCGGCGCGGCTGTCGCGCACAATCGCGTCTATATCACGACCAATGACGGCCATGTCCTGGCGCTGGATGCGCGGACCGGGGCGCAGATCTGGGAATCCAAGGGCGGCCCAAAGGTGTCGTTTTCGGGCGGGCCGCCCTTGGTCGCAAATGGCAAGATTCTGGTCATGGGCAATCGCTTCGGTACGGAGGGCGATGGCGGCGGCTTTATCCAGGCCTATGACGAACAGACCGGCGACTATCGCTGGACTTGGCGCGCCGTTCCTGAGAAAGGCGACCCCGCGCTGGAAACTTGGGGCGGCCATGTCCCCGGCGGAGGACCGATCTGGATCGGCGGCGCCTATGACCCGGAGCTGAAGCTTGTCTATTACGGGACGGGTCAGCCCAATCCGCAATGGTCCGGCAAGGGGCGTCCTGGCGACAATCTTTATTCCGATTGCATCGTCGCGCTCGACATCGATACCGGCAAGCTGAAATGGTTTTTCCAGAATACCCCGCACGACACGCACGATTATGACTCGACCGAGATCATCGTCCTTGCCGACATGACTTTCAAAGGCAAGCCGCGGAAGGTGGCGCTGCAGGCCAATCGCAACGGCTACTATTACATTCTCGATCGCACCAATGGCGAATTCCTGCAGGCGACGCCGTTCGTCAGCCGCGTGGATTGGGGCACGGTCGATCCCAAGACCGGCAAGGGACTGCCCGATCCGGCGCACGAGCCCACCGTCAAGGGCACGATCACGTGTCCTTCCACGGCGGGAGCGACCAACTGGCCCTCGCCTGCCTATAATCCCGCGACCGGTCTTTTCTATGTCACCGCGACAGAAGGATGTGGCGTCAACACATTGGCGAGTTCCGCCCCGGATTCCGAAACCAGCTATCTGGAAAGCCCGCGCGACAAGGAGGCCTGGCAGCTTTACACGCGGGCGATCGACGCCAAGACCGGCGCCACCAAGTGGGATTACAAGCAGGTCCGCTCCAATCACTATGGCCCTGGTCTGTTGACGACCGAAGGCGGCATCGTCTTCTCGCCGGAACAGTTCGGTCAGGTTTCGGTGCTTGATGCCAGGACCGGGCGCTCGCTCTGGCACTACAATACGGGCGATCTGATCACCGCCAGTCCGCTCACCTACAGCGTGGATGGCCATCAATATCTGGCAATTGCGTCCGGCACCAACATTTTGACCTTCGGCTTGCCAGAGCGCGCCGCCGCGATGGAGAAGAAGCCATGATGCGCGCTCTGACCAAAGCTCTCCTGGTTGGTCTTTTCATTCCTCTGGCCATCCTGCCAGCCCAGGCGCAACGGCGGGGCGATACCGCCGGGCCGCCCAATCCCTTCGCCGGCAACAGCCAGGCCATCGCGCAGGGCGAGCAGGTCTACAACCAGAACTGTACTTCCTGTCACGGTCCCAATGGCGGCGCAGGTGAGATCGGGCCGGAGATCATCCATAACCTGTCGGTGCCGCTGCGCGGCGAGTTGAACGACAGTCAGATCCTGGATGTGATCCGCAATGGCACGCCGGGCACCGCCATGCCGGCCTGGAAGGGAAAGCTGGGGGACGACGATATTCTCAAGATCGGCGCCTTCCTGCATTCCTTGCGTGGAACGGCGATCGACAATCCGCTTGCGGGCAATGTCGCCCATGGTGAGCAGATTTTCTGGAACAAGGGCCAGTGCGGCTCCTGCCACATGCTGGGCGGCCGTGGCGGCCTGCGCGGGCCGGACCTCACCAATCTCGCTGCGGAGCGCAAATCCAACCTGATCATCGATGCCCTGACAAAGCCTAATCACCGCGTCTATGGCGATGGCGGCGTGCATTTGCGCGCCCTGCCAGCGATGGACACCTATGACGCGGTCCATGTCACGCTCAACAACGGCCGGACCGTCGACGGCGTACTGCTGAACCAGGACAGCTATTCGCTGCAGCTGATGGGCGACGACAACGAGCTTCATCTGCTGGACCGGTCGGAGGTCAAGGCGGTTGCGACCAAGCCGCCATTGATGCCGACCGACTATGACAAGCGCCTCACCAAGGATGAGTTTGCCGACCTGATGGCGTTCCTGACACGGCAAGGGCGCAAAGCGCCCGCTGCCGCGGCGGCGCCGCGGAATGCCGACCCGGACTGAATGCTGCCCCGGACCGGCCAGCCAAACGGAGTATCTGACGCACAATAAATTCAAAAAAAGAGGGGAATGACATGCTTGCGAATTGCAAATCGACCGTTTCGCTGATCGCCTTGTTCGCCGGCTTATCCAGCCTGCCAGTCTACGCGCAAAGTGCGTCGGAATCGACGGAATCGGTGGTCGTCACGGGCTCGCGCGTTATCACGAATATCGCCAATTCTCCCACGCCTCTCACCACCATGTCGAATGTCGAGCTCACCCAGATGACGCCGACATCGGTGTCGGATGCCTTGCTCAAGTTGCCGGTATTTTCGGGCTCCTCGTTCCCGCGTCAGGCCTACCAGAATCTGACCATACTCAACCTGCGCAATTTCGGCGGCAACCGGACCCTCACTTTGATGGATGGCCACCGCTTAACCCCCTCGCTGCAGGACGGTACGGTTGGGGTGGAGACCCTGCCCATGACGCTCATGACCCGGACGGACGTGGTCACGGGGGGTGCATCCGCCGTCTACGGATCCGATGCGGTCGTCGGCGTGGTCAATTTTGTTTTGGACAAGGCTTTCACCGGCGTAAAGCTGGATTTCAATGGCGGCATCTCGACCTATGGGGATGGCGCAAGCTTCAAGTTCGAAGCCGCAGCGGGGACGAGCCTTTTTGGCGGACGCGGGCACTTCGAAGTCGCGGTGAGCAGCCGGCACCGCGATATCGTGTATGACGCCGCTCGCCCCTATGGCTGGCAGCCCTGGGTGCAAACCGGTGCCGGCACAACCGCCAACCCCTATGTAGACACGCCGTTTGCGCGGCGCCCCACGGCCCCGTTCGGCGGCGTGGTTACCGCTTGCGGGGGGTGCGCGGCCACCGGTTATAATTTCTATACTTCCGGCGTGCTCACGCCTTATGACCCGGGAAAACTGACGGGTACCAGCAACGTTACGCAGGGCGGCGATGGCGGCTGGAACAAATACGGCAGCGCGCTTAACGGAGTGAAGGTCAACACCGGCTTTGGCCGGTTCAGTTATGACCTGAGCGACACCACGACATTCTACATCAATGCGACGGCGAGCGAGACGACCAATCGCACCTCGTATTTTCCCATCAAGATCGGTCCCGTGACCTTTGGCGGCCTGTACTACAGGAACAACGCCTTCCTTCCCACCGCGACCCAGGCCTTGCTGGGCAACAATGGGACGAACCCCGCATTTTTCGTGCCGAGCACGGGCACCCAGGGCAACAATGGCGGCTCCAACGCAACCAACACCTTTGTGATGGGCAAGTTCCTCGATGGCGGACCCGGGCAGGAACAGGGCGGGCGCGGTACCGACCGGCTGCTTTCGGTTGCCACGGGCCTGGACGGCCGTTGGGGTGGGTACAACTGGAGTTTGTACTACTCCCACGGCGAAGCCAGGGAGGATTCTGTCGTCACGGCCAACCAGGACTACCAGCATCTCTATGCGGCGCAGGACGCGGTCCTCGCGCCCCCCGGCACCGGCCCCGGTGGGGTGATATCCAATGTCAGCAATTCGACGGTCCAGTGTTATGCGGCAACCCAGGCGGCGACCGCGGCAGCGTACAAAAACTGCGTCCCACTCAATCCGTTCGGTCCGGGTCCGCTGACCCAGGCGCAGTTCAACTGGATAAACGCCGATACCCCGACCTGGATGACCAACAAGATGGACAATGTCGAAGCCTCCATCTCCGGCAGTCCCTTC